>Ga0310120_10002883_pt1 | contig 12417 bp, 7 predicted proteins | sample CB27_AW_983_MG_FD_203506 | JGI IMG/M metagenome (GOLD analysis project Ga0310120, IMG submission 203506) | Marine microbial communities from Western Arctic Ocean, Canada - CB27_AW_983 | ecosystem: Environmental > Aquatic > Marine > Oceanic | place: Canada: Western Arctic Ocean | collected... | reverse complement strand
GAATCAGCTGCGAAACTCCGACCCCCGTGCTGTTCCCGGGCATGTGATGAATGTGGTCGTCAGCAATTCGTTCCTCGTCAAACACTTGATCCGCCAAGGTGGAAAACAGGTCATCGCCAACGCAGGCCAGCAGATTCACGTCCGCTCCCAGACGGGCCGCCGCGATCGCTTGATTGGTCCCTTTGCCTCCCGGACCCATGTCGAATTCGTCACCGATCACAACCTCGCCCAGGATTGGCATGCGCGGAACGCGGATGGTAAGACCAACCACGAAACTTCCCACGACAAATATCTTGGGTTGGTTGTGGCTCATGGGACTTTCTATTCAAAACATGGGCTATTCAAAACATGGGCTATTCAAAACATGGGCGCAGGAAAAGATTTACCTCGCAACCGGGGATACGGTGCGCCACGCTTGCCGGGCCAATCTGCCTGTCGCTTTCCAGCGAAGAGTGGACCGACTCCGCATTCCCGGTTCACACCCGGATTTCATAGCCTTTGCGTTGTTCCCGTTCGACAAAGCTGTTGGCTTGTGCATCATACGGAAACGATTCGGTCTTGGGATCGTAAGTCAACTTGCGATTTAATCGCATGGCGATATTGACCACATGACAGACCGAAAGCATACGATGGTGCGACTCGAGATCGGAAACCGGTTGCTGACGTGTTTTGACACATTCCATGAAGTTGTCCATGTGCCCGGCGGGAATTTTGCCGCCGTATAAATCGAGAAGGGCGCTGTCGGGCAAAGGGTCGTGTTCCAGGTCTTCCACCGGTTTGCCGACCAGCTTGCCACGATTGACGAGAAACCGCCCCTTGGTGCCCTCGAACATAGTGCCGCTTTCAAACCCCAGATCTTCCTCCGCCGTATCCCGAATGAACAGTTCAATGCCATCGGCGAAGCGAATTCGCACCGTATACCTGGTTGCCGTGTTGAAGCGGTCATTGACGGTTGGCATGCCATCCACAAACGGAACCGGGTGTTCTACCGTCAGAGGTTCGATCGTGAACATTCCGATGTCCTGGTGCAGCTTGTCGAGTGCCCACAGGGCGGTGTCAACATGGTGTGCGCCCCAATCGGTAAGCTTGCCGCCGGAATATTCATACCACCAGCGAAAATACCTGTGGGTTCGACTGAACGGAAATCCCGAACCCCAACCCGCCTGATCCAGGATGGCTCCTTCCCGGTAGTCTGTCATCGGCGCCTGCCCCAGCCACTTCTCCCAGTTAATGTACTTGGGCGTATTGACGACCGGTAACACATCGCACTCACGAGTGCCCCCCAGACCGCAGGTCACCTTTTTTACTTGCCCGACTCGACCATGGCGCACCAGAGCGACTGCCTTGGCGAACATCTGGTCGTACTCGGTCCTTTGCTGGGTTCCTACTTGCAAAACCCGCTGCGTGGCCTTCTGGACCTGCAACAACTGCTGCCCTTCGCGAATCGTTAATGTGAGAGGCTTTTCACAATAGACATCTTTGCCGGCTTGCATGGCCTCGATTGCAATCTTGGTGTGCCAGTGATCGGGCGTAGCGATGACGACCACATCAACGTCCTTGCGATCCAGAATACGACGATAATCGTCATGCGTATCAAAAACCAGCGGACGACCATTGCCATCGCAATGAGCTCTGATGATTTGCTTGGCGCAGCCCAACTGCAAGGCGTCCACGTCACAGATGGCGGCACACGGACCATACTCGACTGCCTGTCGAGCCAGAGCCGTATGAAATCGAATCCCACAACCTGCAAATGCAACGACCGGCTGTTCGCTCGGAGCGGCAAAGGCGCGGCGCTGGTCGAACGGATGGGACAGATGATAACCCACCCCGGCCAGGCCAGCGGCGGATGTCTTAAGAAAGTTGCGGCGAGACTTCAGCGTTTCCATGATTGCAACACCTCGAAGGTCGTGTACCTCAACAAAAAACAAAAGCCACAAATACCGGCAACGCTGTGTGCACCATCCGCCAGAACAATCCGGAAACCGTGCCGGTGACTTCTGGTCTGGCAGCTGAACGCTGGCCAGGATGTTTGAATTCTCTCACTTAAACACCACTAACTCACAAAATTTTAATTTCCCTGTCTCGTTTTCGCTAGAGTGAAACAAACGATTCTTTCCTCTCCGTCCGGCCCGGCAAAGCAGCTTCGGCAGGGAACCTGTTTTTCACAGCTGTTGGCGAGTTCTATCCGGTCAACGTTGCTGGGGATCTGAGATCAGACACAGCCGACCACTCTTGCCTTTTGTTCCGGTCACGGCAATTCGATGCTCATGTCGTGAAGCGTGACGTAACCCTCGGGAAGTTTATGACGCCACACCGGGTAATCACGACCGGGGCGCAGTTGATGCATGTCGCCTTGGATCGCACCCATGGGGACAACCTCGACGGGAAACAGCAGCAACATGATTCCCGAACTCACGTGCCCCAGCACCGACTCGAGCGGCTTCACACCATACATGTCCGTGCGATTATGTCGCGAACCCAGCGCCGTCCAGCCCGCCGGATCAGGGTCGAGAACCACCGACTGCTCGGTCTGCTGCTGGTGAACTTCCAGGGTATCGGTTGTCTGCACCCACCCGCTGCAGATGCCATCAACAACTCCTTGCAATAGCACGCAAAGCTGCGCCCCCTGGGATCGCAATTCACCGTTGAGCCGGGCGCTGATTCGGGCACCGGTGAAATCGATGGGACACTTGTTGTCAATGAACCCGTTCGGACCGCCCACCTCCCTGGTCCCTTCGGTCTGGGGTCCAAAGGTGTTCAAGCAGAACAGCATGTGAAAATAGCCTGCGCCCGGGGGGGCGTGATTGTAGTCGATCCACCACGGACTGCGTGAAGTCAACCGGCCCGGCGACCATTCGAGCATCTTCTGGTTCTGCCCCGGTCCGTCCTGGTAGCCAAACCATCCGCCGGGGCCCGCTTCAAAATTTTCGTGATAAACAGGCATGCAAGTTGTCCCTTTTAAAACTTTGCGCCGATTCAATACCTACCCGATTGCACTGGACTAAGGCCTGGCTCCAGGCAGTCACTCCGCATCCGGAATGACATACGGTCCGTCAGCCGTCTTTCGCCACAACTCCTGGAAACCGGCAGTCCGCGGGCCGAGAAAGTTCGAGACGACCGGGTTGGCATATCCCGGAAGCGGTCCGGGCGCGTTCCTCCCGGCCAACAGGCGATCGAGATAGCGGAGGTCGTCGGTCGAACCCGGCTGATCCGGATCGTGACGCGCGTAGATTGTCGGCCCGCCAGCGTAGCGAATATGGACCAGAAATGGTCGGTACACCGGCTTGGAAACCCTAGCGAGTTCCTCGAGTTTCGTCCGATTGAGCGACACGCCGAGCCCCGGGCCGCGCGGTACCTGCACACTGCCACCGACCACCGGCATGTGCTCGTTGGTAACATCCTCCTTCCAGAGATGGCACAGATTGACATGGTCGACCGTCGCCATCTTGAAGACCGCGACCTGGTGCGCCAGAAAGGCCTGGTTGATCGTGCCGCCGCCGTTCTGGAGCATGAAGGGGATGTTGGCCCCCTCGGCAATCATGCTCGTCTTGATCGCCGTCCCAATCGGAGCGTGACCCGCCATGTATCCGTCGCAGGTCCCGTCCAGCATACACGTGGGCGGTGCGTGATGGAGCAGGATCGGAATTTTGCACTTCTGACGCAGCAGGAGATAGCCTTCCCGGTCTGTCGGTTGGATCGGATCTTCCACCCGGCCCACGATCGGAAACTTCTCCAGTTCCCGGAGGACCGGATAAATGGCTTTTACATTCGAGTTTGCGTTGAAATCGTAGTGTGTCCTGAAACCGCGCGGCGCCACCTGCTGCATCGCCGCCGTCTGGTCAACAACGTTCTGAATCTGATCAATATGGTATTTGAGCCAGCGATATCCTCGCCGGGAAACACTTTCGACTTCTTTGGCCATCGCGTCGGGATGCTGGGATACCGTCCAGGCGGAAACCGGTATCCAGTCTCGAACCTTCGGCCCCAGGAGTTTCCACATCGGCAGCTCGAGAAACTTGCCCATCAGGTCGTACATCGGCATGTTCATCGGCAGATTGGCCGGGTCCCCCACCCAGTCAAACGGGCTGGTACCGATGTACTTCTGAAACAACTCGGAGTTCCAGCCTCCCCACGACTCGCCGATACCTTCCAGCTCGGAATTGGTCTTCAGAACATAGATCTCGCGCGATTGGACCGCCCGGCCATGATATCGAAACAGCGACTCGGCGTTGTAGTCGTGGTAGGGTGGAACGACCGGATAGTGCTCGATCCGGGTAATCTTGAGTTCACGGGCCGACCTTCCCAGCGCGGCAATGGCACGTAGCGGCAGCGCGCTCAGTGAAAGTCCGGCGGCGGAGCGAAAGGCCGTGTTGAGGAACTGGCGGCGACGCATCATTCGGGGTACCTCCGTCAGTGGTGTCCAGGTTCATGAGCATTCTGGTCGAGTTCCATCCGGAGAGTCAAGAGTCGGGGCGATACCTCGTCGCCTTGCTGACACCCCGGAACCGAAGTTCCCCAACCGGGTGGACGGATCGCTTCGTGATTCAGACTGGCGGTTTCATGTCCGCGATCAGCTCGTCCGTGATGTAGCGTCCCAGCACAAAATGTTTGCGGTCGATGTACCAGAAGATGCGTTTTCCTTCGCGTTCGGTGAAACTGGCGTACATCGCCAACCAGAACAGCCCGGTCACGCCGACACCAATTTTCTGCGTGTCGCACAGCAGTTTCGGTTCGCTGAACCACAACGGCTGGTGAGCAGCGGGTCGAAACTCACCGAGCGTCATCCACAGCGGTCGACGGGCATCCATATCCCAGGGACCCATCGCGCCGTCTGCGTAGCCATCATGATTGTGATAAAAAAGCAGATAGCGATCATCGGCCGTGCGGTAAATCGGATCGGGCGACTTGGGATGCAGCACCTCGGCACCGTTGTCGCGGTAGCGCAGCACCGCGGGCGGACGCCACGAATGGCCATGATCTTCGCTAACCGTATACCAGATGCGGCCGGTCACGGTCCGCATATTCATCCACAACCGTCCGTCAGGCAGAAGGGCAATGGCCGGTTCTTCAGCCAGACTGTATCCGCGCGACGCCTCCGGTTCGATCTGCGGCGAGACTCGGATCGTGCCTGGCTCGTCGGGGAGCCAAGTGATCTGGATGTCCCTGGGATCGGGACCCTCATCGATATTGTCGTAACGCATCAATTCGCAGCCAGTGTCCGAATGATGGCGGTTACCACCAACCGGTCGCGGGTAGACCATCCGGCTGCTCCAGCGAGACAAGGCGGAAATCACACGGCCCCTGGCATCACGGATCGGTTTCTGCCAGACGATACAGTTGCGCCCCACGGACGGATCGGGGTGATCGTATTTCGTGTGGCGCCATTCAATGTCCACACCACCGTTCTGCCAGCTGTAACCGTCATCATCCGAGACCTTGCAGCGGATGACACCCTGCCAACGACTGCCGTCTTCACCGATCCCCAAATTCTGGTTGTAGAAGATGTAGATGCGTCCGGATTGACTGAAGACCGGCCACGCCAGGGCAGGTACCATGCCCGGGGCAACCGGTTTTTCCAGAACCTCCGGCGGTGACCAGGTCCGGCCTTCATCGCTGCTGCGGGAACAGACCATGTGTACGTCGGAAGAGCTTTCATACGTACCGTTGGTCCAGATGGCCAATAGATCACCGTTGGCCGTGTATTCGACGTGCAAATGATCCGCATACTCATCCGTTCCACCTGGCCAGCGAGGCAGGTGGATCACGATGTCGGGGTTCGTGCGTTGCCAGTCGTTCGTGTAGCAGGTCCGTTCTGTCATGGATAACAGTACCTATTTTGGTGAAACGCAAAATTTTTCCGCAACTGCTCCCGGTTCGGGTTGGGGACTTCACCATCGGTCGAACTCCAGGCGTCGGGATCAATTCTGAAAAATCTTTTCCAATTTTTCCGGGGACGGTGGTGCAAACAAATAGCTGGCCAGGTAGCCAATGATGATGTTGACGATGGTTGCCAAACCCGCGATCCACATCCAGTTAAACCAATCCAGCTGTTTTTCAAGGATCCCGGGAATGCCGTTGAACACAATCGCAAAAGTAATGCCCCCGATCGCTCCGATGAGAACGCCTGGTGTGTTTGTCCGTTTAGACAACATTCCCAGCAGGAACAAGGAAGGAATCGGCGCAATAAAGACGTTGACCAATTTGGTCATTTTTTCCTGGGCCGTCTGGTCTTCATGACGCAGTTGCCACAGTGCAAAGCCGATAACGACGATGCCGAAAACGGCGGTTAACGCCTTCGCAATCAAGACCAGCCGCCGTTCCGTGGCGCGAGGTGCCAGATATCGGCGGACAACGTCGTTGACCGCGACACTACTCATGGAATTCAGCGCCGAATCAAACGACGACATCAATGCCGCCAGTACGCCCGCCATGATCAAACTGCGAAATGCGTGAGGCAGATTCCGTACGACAAAATCAGGCAGCACCTGGTCGGGAACATTTTGGATCGTCGCCTTTAGCTCCGGGTGCTGGGAGTAGAAAGCAACAAAACCCCAGGATGCGGGCACCGAAATCAGCAAGAACAGCAACAGCCAGACAAACGAACTGAAAATTGATTTGACCATCGCTCGCCGGGAACCGCTGGCGTGCCAACGCTGAACCTCCCTTTGATCTGCACCGCAGCTGATCGCATACATGACCCTGCTGAACAGGAGTACCCAAAACGTGGCCTCGACGGTGGTGCTCCATTCGAACGAGATCAAACGAGTATGCGGATGCCCGGTTTCGCTGGAAATGGTCTCCGATGCGATGCGGTAGATTTCCAGCGGTTGCCAATGAAACATCTTCAACAGCACAACGAGAATCGCTCCATATCCCACCATGAAAACAAAAAATTGAGCAACATCCGTCCAGATGACAGCGCGCAGCCCGCCCAGCATTGTGTAGGCCGTTCCCAGGACCGCGATCACAACAATACACCCGATGGCACTAAAGCCGGTCACCTTTTCGAATCCCAAGCCTGCGGTCGACAGTGCCGTTCCAACCCAAGTCGTGGTCAGCATCAAAAACAGAAAAGCACCCAACAACCGCATCAAAGGATGAAACCGAAGTTCCAGGTACTCATAAATGGACAACACCCGCAAGCGACTCCAGAGCGGTATCCAAACGGCAGCGGTCAGGGGCACCAGCGCCAGCCCCAAGAGGCAACTCACCAGGGAATTGCGGCTATCCTTCAGGAAAATCCAACCCGGTCCGGCCAGGTAAGAGATCGGACTGAGACCGGTCGCCACGATGGATATACCCACCGCCCACCAGGGAACCGTGCCGCTGGCGTGAAAATACTCCTGGAGCGAATTCTGACGGCGCGAGAAATAGAGGCCGAGCACCAGCACCGACAGCAGGTACCCGACGATGACGGCGTAGTCGAGCGGATCAAACTTCAACATGATGCGACTTTTTGGTCAAGGCCGCCCGGGAGGCCTGCCCGCTGACATCGATACCGATCGATGACAAAAATTCGGGCGCTGCTCCTGGTATCAACTGCCGGCAAACATCCTTCCGAAAGGAGTAGACAGGATACTGCATTGCGATGACGCCAGAAAGCGGTCATCCACTCCGGGACTCCCGAAAGAGACATCGGGCTGTGATGTTTGCTGGGAGACGCCGCAAGAAGCTGAAATCCCGGGGTAGATTCCATGAAACATCTCGGTCGGCAGGATGACACGTTTGGCATTTAAGCCAGGATGTCATGAATCACTTTGCCGTCGACGTCGGTCGCACGGAAGTCGCGTCCACCGTAGTGGTAGGTCAGTTGCTCGTGGTCCAAGCCCAATTGGTGAAGAATCGTGGCATGAAGATCGTGAATCGTCATCTTGTTTTCCGCCGCGAAGAACCCGATTTCGTCGGTAGCACCGTACGTCATTCCACCCTTGATACCACCACCGGCCATCCAGATGCTGTAGCCGTAGGGGTTGTGGTCCCGACCGTCCTTGCTTTCGGCCACCGGAGTCCTGCCGAACTCCGAGGCCCACAGCACCAACGTTTCATCGAAGAGGCCGCGACGCTTCAGATCCCTAAGCAAACCAGCAATGGGAAGGTCCACTTCCAAAGCATTGCGTTGATGCCCCGCTTTGAGGCCCCCGTGCTGGTCCCATTTATAGCTATGGGACGCCTGAACGAAACGGACTCCCCGCTCGGAAAACCGTCGCGCCAGCAGGCACATGCGACCAAAGTTGTCGGTGGCTCCCTGATCGATGCCGTACAGGGACCGCGTCTCTTCTGTCTCCCGTGAAAAGTCCACCACTTCAGGCGCGGCAGCCTGCATGCGAAAAGCAAGTTCGAACGACTCGATACGGGCCTCCAATGGAGGATGGTAGCTGGCTCGCTCCAGGTGTTGGCGATTCTGTGACTGAAGCCAATCCAGTTCCATCCGCTGAATGTCCAACCTGGCACCTGACGGACGCAAGTTGGAAAACTGGGCCAACACGCTATCGTCCGAACGACCACGACCTGTCGTTTTTCCCAGTGCTGTACCCTGGTAGGCGGCCGGCAGAAATGCTGATCCATAAAAATAAGTCCCGGCGTCGGATGACGGAGGGCAGATGGTGACGAACCCTGGAAGATTCTGGTTCTCCGTCCCCAGACCGTATTGGACCCAGGCCCCGAAACTCGGCCACTTGAACACACCCGAACCGGTGTGAATCACCTGGCCCGCCGGAGCGTGTGTGACGAAATCGTGCGACAATGAACGGACAACACACAGATCATCGATACAACTGGCAACGTGGGGAAACAGCGTACTGACCTCGATCCCGCTCTCTCCATGCTTGTGAAATTTCCACGGTGACGCCATCAACTTGAGTTCCTTCTGTCGACCAACGTTTTGACCAAGCGGAAGTCCCGGCGGGCGCCACGAAGCGGGTAATGGCTCTCCGTCCCTGGCCGTCAGAATCGGTTTGGGGTCGAACGTATCGACCTGGGAAACCCCACCATGCATGAAAAGGAAAATCACTCGCTTGGCCTTGGAAACCAGTGGCGAGAGCTTGGGTGCCAGCGGATTCATGGTACCGCCAGCGCCCGTTTCGGCCCGCGCTGAATCGGCCAGTAATCCCAAGAGGGCAACGTGACCAAATCCACAGGCAACCTGACGCAACATGTCACGACGACTGGTCCAGAGGTTCGCGGCTTGAAAGCCGGCGGCAGAAGGCGTCTCGGAATAGCTGGTCATGTCTTGTATTCCTTCAGTCAAAAGTTGTTCCTGGCGGAACGCCACCGGATTGCCAGTTGAAAGCTTTCAGCGGTCGCACTGACTTGGAGCATCTCTATTCCTGTCACTCACATTTTACACCACTGGTCCGCTTCGCGTATCACTCGAGATACACAAACTCATTCAAGCAGAACATGGCTCGGCACCAGCTTTCCCAGGCGGCCACGCGGTGATCAGCCGTTTCAAAAACAACAACACCCGCTTGATCACGATTGGGACCGATGTGCCAATACGTAGCAGGATTGTCATCGATGAGGGGCATGGCACTCTGATTGCCAGTGGAAAGCAGGAGGGTCGCATGCTGCCAGGCAATCGCCCGACTTTCGTTTGACTCTTGATTCGCATCGACACGTGGCGACGCATGAACCTGGAATTCCGACAAAACAAAAAGGTCGGGGATCGAACGTTCTGGCGACTGTTCCGGATCCGGCAGCACTTCCAGTCGCACCGCCGCCAAGCGCTGCAGCCGTGTCTCTACAACAATTTGGTAAAAGTTATTGGTCGGGTTGTCCCCGGGAATGATGACGGTCCCATCCTCCGCAATCTCCAGCGAGGTGCCGTTTTCGATCGTCGCGCTGACTGGAGAAAAGACTTCCCACGCTTCCGGACTACCCTCGAGATCGGTAGCAACCTCAGGCGACGCGGTCGCCGAAATTCTCAAACGAACTCCACTGGGATTCTCCAGCACCGGCTTGAGTTCCTCATAAACCGCGCGACGGTGCGGTGCACGTCGGGCCGTGACCGTCAGGGTGGCCCCCTGCGAAAAATGCTGCTCGCCGGGGGGGGATGCTTCTTCCAAACTGTCCTGCACCCGACTCACGTACTCCATGGCGGAGGCGAGTTCCCCGTCCGTGGCCGGGCGACTCAAAAGCCTCTCATACGCGATCCGGACACGGTCCTCATCGCTGACACCATCCAGACTGATCAGGTACTTGGCCAGATGGAATGACTGCTCGCGGACAAACCAGCTGTTCATCATGAACAGCGCCTGCGGTGCAACGGTCGTTTCGCCGCGTTTGGCTGTCACAGTGCTGGCATCACCAAAATCAAACACGTGGAAGATTTCCGGAATCCTTTGCCGCACCATGGGGAGATAAATGCTACGGCGGCGACTGAAGTAGGGGTGAAAGGTTCGACCAATCAGCTGGGTCGCCAGAATCCCCCGCTTGATATCCACAAAGGTGTCCACGTAACGAGCGTAATCGCCGAGTAACGTCCCCCCGAAGGTCGGATCGAGCTGGCCGTTAGCGGCTAGAATCGCATCGCGAATTTCTTCGGCCTCAAGTCGTCGCGGGCTCATGCGCCATAGCAACAGATTTTCCGGATCGACCGGGGGTACCGAACGCGAAACGACTGTTGGCTTACGAGATCGACCCGGTTCCACATTTGGCAGTTGGCTACCTTGCTGGTAAGTGGCCGAATTCAACACCAGACGGTGCATGGCCTTGACAGACCAGCCGCTTTCGATGAACCGAGACGTCAGCCAATCCAACAGATCCGGATGCGTTGGCCGCTGGCCGGAAACACCAAAGTTATCACTGGTTGAGACAAGCCCCCTGCCAAAATGCCCTTGCCAGATGCGGTTGACCATGACCCGGGCGGTCAACGGATTGTCGGCCCGGGCAATCCAACGGGCCAGTTCCAGGCGACCGCTCTGTTGCGTTTCGATCGGATCGTGGTTCTCACCGGCAAGGATTTGCAAGAACCTTCGGGGCACCTCCTCACCCAAATTGCGGTGACTGCCCCGGATGTTTACCCTCAGGTTCTTCGGTTCACCATCCTGAACTGCTAAAACCATCACCGGACCGGATTCGCCGGGAACATGCTCCAAGGGTCGCTCCATCCATTTGGAGTCGACCTGCTTCCGGTCGAACATCGACTGCGTACTATAAAAAATCCCGGCCAGTGAATAGTAGTCATGGGTCGGAATCGGATCGAATTTGTGATCGTGACAGCGGGCGCAAGCTACAGTCAATCCCAGAAATGTACGGCTGGTCACGTCAATCTGCTCTTCAACCAACTGCATGACCATTCTCTCTTTATCGATCTCGGTGATCGATTTAGGACCCAGCATCAGAAATCCCGTAGCAATCACGCGCTCGGCGTTCCGGCCTTCGTCGCTGACGGATTCCATCAAATCACCGGCAAGTTGCTCGACGATGAAGTCGTCATAAGGCTTATCGTGGTTGAAAGCGTTCACCACGTAGTCACGATACCGGTAGGCATACAACGAGAACATGTGGCCGGGAATGTCTGCGGTATCACCGTAGCGGACAACATCCAGCCAACGTCGACCCCAACGTTCTCCATAGTGCCTGGAACCCAGCAACCGTTCGACCACCGTGGCGAACGCACCAGTGGATTCATCCGCCAGAAAGGCAGCCATCTCCTCGGGCGTGGGTGGTAAACCGATCAGGTCAAAAGTAACGCGTCTCAGGAGTGTCCGTTTATCGGCCGGCGCGGCCGGGGCGAGACCCTGGGATTTAAGTTTGGCAAGAATAAACTGATCCAGATCGGACTGCACCCAGTCCACTTCCTTGATGACAGGGGGTGCCGGGTCACGCACTGGTTGAAACGCCCAATACGACGTTTCTTCCTCAGTAAAGAGCGAACCGTTGGCGGGTGCCGCGGACGCACGAGTTGGCGTCGCTGCCGGCCAAGTCGCACCCGCATCGATCCATGCCACAAGATCGGCAATCTGGCTGTCACTCAGGGCCTCGTCCGGAGGCATCTTGATGTCGCCCGTACGGCGAACTACCTGCACGAGACGACTTTGATCCGACCGCCCCGGGATCACCACCGGTCCGAACTCGCTGCCACGCTGCACACCTGCACCGCTATCCAGCCGCAAACCAGCCTGCGGGTCATCCGCACCATGGCAAGTCCAACAATGCTCAGCCAACAGTGGCCGGACCTTCTTTTCGAAGTGCTTCAGGCTGGCGTCGACCTCGATCCCCCGGACGATCGACGGCAACACACTGGCGACGACAAGAGACACGATACAACATCGGATGGACACGCTTCGATCCTCAACCACTACAGATACTTAAGATACCAGTTTACATGATCTGCTACACGGTAAAATGGTGGAATCATCGATTCTTTCCTGTCCAAATCACGGTGTTCCCCGTAGCCCTGACAGGACCTGG
>Ga0310120_10002882_pt1 | contig 12419 bp, 11 predicted proteins | sample CB27_AW_983_MG_FD_203506 | JGI IMG/M metagenome (GOLD analysis project Ga0310120, IMG submission 203506) | Marine microbial communities from Western Arctic Ocean, Canada - CB27_AW_983 | ecosystem: Environmental > Aquatic > Marine > Oceanic | place: Canada: Western Arctic Ocean | collected... | reverse complement strand
CCTATGTCATGAAGGAAGAGAAGCTCGCTGAAATCGCGGTCGAGCCCGAAGATGAACTCGCCAAGCTCTTTCGCATCCATCGCGATGAGAAACTCTTTCGCGACTTCATTTCGAATGAAAAGCTCCTCGATATGATGGAGCCGTTGTTAGGCGAGGACATGGACTGTTTCCTCTCGCAATTCATCGCCAAGCGACCGGGCGCGCTCGGCCAGCCTTGGCATCAAGATTCCTTCTATTTTCCGTTCGACCGCGGACCCCAGGTGGGACTGTGGCTTGCGGTCAGCGAAGCGCGGCTCGACAACGGACCGCTCTGGGTCTGCCCGGGTTCACACCTCGAGCCCGTACATGACGTTATTCGCGATACGCGCCCTCACGCACCCTTCGGCTATTTCGAAATCGTTGATCACGACACTTCCGCCGAGGTTCCCGTTCTCATGCAGGCCGGCGATCTACTCATCTTCCATAGCCACCTCATGCACCGTTCGACCGACAACCTGTCCGACGACTCTCGTCTGGCGATGGTCTACCACCTGGCCAGCGCCGGGACCGTCGACGAGAGTCAAGAGCGCTGGGGCTTTACGCCACCCAATACAGATTGGATGCCCGTCCGCCGAGCGGATAGCTCCCTGGGAATCGAGGCATGATCAAACACAAACTCAATCAATCCTTCGAATGGCTGGATCGCGAAGGGCCCTTTCGAGTGGTCAGCGAAGAGCAGGCTCGACAATACGACGAGCTGGGTTTCGTGGTCATGGAAGATGTCTTCGATTCAGAAGTCATCGGTGCGCTGATCAAAGAACTCGATCCCATCGAACGCGCACTCGAGAAAATGGTCGAAGAGCGTTTCGGAGGAAAGATCTTCATCAGCCGCTCGAAGGAGATCACCTTCACGCCACACGCCGTCACGCGTTCGCCCAAAGCCAGGGAACTCACGCAGAGTCCGTTCTTCAGAGACCTCGTGCACGATCTGCTGGGCAACGATGTCAGGCTCTATTGGGATCAGGCGGTCTACAAGAAACCCGGCACGGTCGACATCTTTCCGTGGCACCAGGACAATGGGTATACCTACGTCGAGCCCCAGCAATATCTGACTTGCTGGCTGGCGCTGACGGATACGGACGAACAGAACGGCTGTCCGATCGTCCTCCCACGACAACATCGTGAAGGAACCTGGGCCCACGAGCGAACGGATCTGGGCTTCGATTGTGGGGTGGAGGAAGCGCTGCACGAGCCCGTCGTCGCGCCACTTCGCGCCGGGAGCATGGTGGTGTTCTCTTCGCTGACCCCACACAAGACGGGGCCCAACCTGACCAAGGATCAAATTCGGAAGTCCTACATCATTCAGTTCGCGCCGGATGGTGCGGAGCTCTTGATGGAGGAGGGCGGTGAATGGACGCGTGCGACTTGCGACGCTCCGGATCGCCAGTATCCGATCCTGGTCGGCGGTCAGGCTCCGTCCGAGACGATCCAGAGCTAGCCAACTCGAGAATCCAGCCGCTAGAATAGTCGCGCGCTCTTCGATCATTGGAGGCGAGTCGCATGGTCTTGTTGATTCTCGGGGTCCTGATCTGGATCACCGTGCATCTTTTCCCGAGCCGCGTGGTGGGCATGCGCGCAGCGTGCATCGAACGCATCGGCGAAGGGCCCTACAAGGGACTCTTCGCACTATCGCTCGTCGGGGCAATTTCGTTGATGGTCATCGGATGGCAATCGATGGCCCCCGTGGCGGTCTACGCTCCACAGCAATGGGGCGTCACGGTCTCGAGAGTCGCGATGTTCATCTCGCTGGTGCTGTTCCTGGGCTCGGGCTTTCCTAGCAATCTCAAACGCATCATCCGCCACCCGCAGCTCGTCGGCGCTCTGGTCTGGTCGCTGGCGCATCTTCTGGCCAATGGAGACCAGCGATCGCTGCTGCTCTTCGGCGGAATCGGTTTCTGGACCGTGGTCCAAATGCTGAGTCTCAATGGTCGCGATGGAGCCTGGGTGAAGCCGGAACCGCTACCGCTATCCGCTGAGTTGAAGCCGGTCGTGGTGGGCATCGTCGGCTTCGCGGTCCTGGCCTTCGCGCACCCCTATCTCTTCGGAGTCGCGGCCTTTCCACATTGATCGCAAACGAGGAATGACAGACGGCTTCTAGGCCTCGACCTGCGCGAAGGTGGGGTCGGGTTCGACGCCAGCAAAGATCGACCAATTGAGACCGAGGGAATCGAGGCTGCCGGTGATGCGACCGACCAGTCCGATCTCGACGAGTGTGGTATCGGTCACGATCAGGATCTTCGTGCTCGAAGGAGTGGTCGAAGGATCGGTCGAGATATGCGCGATCGATTCGCATAGTTCACGCGAGGCGTCCGGTCCGATGAAGGTCACGGGAATCTTGTCTGGCAACAATTTCATGAAGACCCGGGCGATCGCGATGGCCAGATCGTGAAAGAAGTTCTTGATTGCAAACATGCCTTTGGCTCCGGATTCTCGAGGGTCGGCGATGATAGGTTAGGGCCCGAAGGCCGGTAGAGAGTGAATGGCAGCCGGTTTCGCAATCGAACCGGTCTCACCGGTTCGGTCCTGATTCGTCGGATGTCGTTGTCTGCGACCTCCTGTAAGCTCCGCGGTCCCTTTCCCGGAGGAGGTCTCGCATGAAGCATCTGTTGTTCCTTGCGCTCGCGGCGGTATGGATTGGCCTCTCTCCGATGTCGATTCGCGCCGAAGATCTGAATACGATCGAACTCGCTCCCCCGACGACGACGGTCCCCCTTCCCGAGGGCTGGACGCGCCGTCAATTCATCGATCGCTTCATCTGGATGTGGGCGACGACGCCGAACGGTCTATTCGACAACAAGTGGATGGGTGTGCCGACGAGGCAGAATCCATTCGACGTCTGGGTGACACAGGAAATCCTCTACGAGACCAAGCCCGACTTCATCATCGAGTGCGGCACTTTCCAGGGCGGCAGTGCGGCGATGTGGGCGACCATGCTCGAACAGATCAATCCCGAGGGCCGCGTCATCACCATCGACATCGAGGACAAGCGCCCGCCCAGGGCCAAGAGAGGGATCGCACGACGCAAGGTCGACTTCTTGCTCGGCAGTTCGACCAGCCCGAGGATCGTCGCGGAAGTCACGCGACGCGTGAAGGGCAAGAAGGTCCTGGTGATCCTCGACTCCGCTCATACCCGCGACCATGTGTTGAACGAGTTGCGCGCCTATGCCCCACTCGTCCAGGTCGGAGGCTATGTGGTCGTTCAAGATGGCGTCATCAATGGCCATCCGCTGCCGGGCATAACGGGGCCGGGTCCCTGGGAAGCCGTCCACGAGTTCATGGACGGAAATGCCGAATTCGCCATCGATCGTACGCGCGAACGCCTGCTCGTGACCGCGAATCCCGACGGCTTCTTGAAACGCATCAAGCCTGCGGGCTTCGCTTCGAAGTAGTCTGCGGAGCTTGTACTCCCCAGGGGAGTGCGTTTTCTTCTCTGATAACCGAAATAGTTGTACTCGAGTCAAATTTTGACCGCTATCGTTTTTCTTCTCAATCCACGTTCGAGAAGACGAAGGGGCCCAAATGCAGGAATTCCAGAATCGAGTCGCCGTTGTCACGGGCGGAGCAAGCGGGATCGGTAGGGCGCTGGTCAAGGCGTTTCTCAACGAGGGGATGAAGGTCGTCATCGCCGACGTCGAGGAACCGGTCCTGAAGGCAACCGTCGAGGAATTCGGGGCGAACGCGATGGGCGTTGTCACCGATGTTTCGGACCCGGATTCCGTGCAAGCGCTCGCCGACCGAGTCTTCGACACACACGGCGCATGTCACCTCTTGTGCAACAACGCCGGCGTCGCCGCGCCCAACCTCGATCTCTGGAACACCGAGTCGAGCGATTTTCGCTGGGTCCATGGCGTGAACGTCATGGGCGTCGCGCATGGCGTGCAGGCCTTCGTTCCGCGCATGATCGAATCGGGCGAAGAGGGCTTCGTCATGAACACGTCATCGGGTGACGGCGGGATCTCGCCGCTCGCGCAACAGGTGGTCTATGCATCGAGCAAGGCGGCGGTTTCGACGATGACCGAATGTCTGGCCGCGCAGCTGATCGGGCGAGGCACGTTGCTCCGCGCCGCAATCTTCTATCCATCCGGGGGGATGCTGAATACCGGCATCTGGACCACGAAACGCAATCGACCCAAAGATCTCGATCGTCGGGTAGCCGTCGATACGGCCCAGGAGACGACCTTCGATGCCTTCATGGAAGGCGCCAAGAAGGCTGGCTTCGACTTTCCGGTCCAGGACCTCGACGAGCTGGCGCGATTCGCCCTGAACGGGATCCGCAATGAAGACTTCGTGATCATGATCGATCGGGCTGCGATGAAAGACACGCTCACCGAGCGAGCCGAAAAGCTCTCGCAAGGTGAATGTCCGATTGTATTGCAGCACATGGGACTCACCTGAGGACGCTCTTCGAAGGTTCAACCGGCGGTTCATTCGTCCGCCACCTCGAAAGGGAAGATCGATGTCCAACGTTCTCGTGATCAGCTCGGATTGCCATGCCGGCGCACTGCCCGCGACCTACGAAGAATTGATGCCGAAGAAATACCGGGAAGCATCGGCGACCTGGTGGCTTGCGTATGCGCGTGAAATGGTTTCGCGGGCCGGGACCTTCTTCGATCAGGAGGCGGTCGAAGCCTATTCGTCGAAGGCCGGGGAGGGCGGGGGTCGATGGAAGGCCATCTCCGATCCGAGTGTGAAACTGAGTGACGACGATCTCGTCGCCATGCTGACCGACGAGTCCAGCCCCTTCGCGCCGCGTCGCGGGGAGTTCAATGCGGACACCCGGCTCAGCGAACTCGATGACGATGGGATCGTGGGCGAGGTGATCTTTCCGCAGATGGCGCCCTTCGGCGCCGGCTTGATGCAATACCGCTCTCCGATTTCCCCCGAACAGAATCTAGAGGGAATTCGGGCGTACAATCGCTGGTTGGCAGATTTTTGTCAGACGAGCCCGGAACGACAGGCCGGGGTCGCGCTGATCAATGTCGACGATATGGATGTCACGGTTCAGACCGTTCGTGACGCGAAGGAAGCCGGTCTCTGGGGCGGCGTTCTCCTCCCGACCAGTACGGGCGATCAGCCCTTCTACCATCATCCGAGATACGAACCGCTCTGGGCTGTTTGTGACGAGGTCGAGATGCCAATTCAGTCCCATAGCGGCTGGTCTCCCGACTATGGTGACAGCGTCGCCGCAGTGGCCATGTATATCAGTGAAGTCGACATGTGGGCCCATCGGCCCTTCACGGCATTGCTCTGGTCGGGTGTCTTCGAGCGCTATCCGAATCTGAAATACGTGCTGACCGAGACCGGCTGCTCTTGGATTCTCGAAACGCTGCGCGTACTCGAATTCAAGGCCGACCTCCAGATGTTTCAGCATTTCACCAAGGACCTCTCGCTTCGTCCGACCGAGTATTTCCAGCGCCAGTGCTATCTCGGCGCCTCGTTCCTGCCCGCTCACGAAGGCAAGGACCGCTACGAGATCGGGGTCAACAAATACATGTGGGGTTCGGATTATCCTCATCTCGAGGGAACGTGGCCTAACACCATGGAGTTCCTGCACAATACTTTTGCCACCTATCCGGAAGCCGAGATTCGGGCGATGCTCGGCGGTAACGCCATCGACGTATACGGTTTCGACGCAGAAAAGCTCGGCAAACTCGCCGAGCAGGTCGGGCCGAGCATCGCAAGCATCCGTGGCGAGGCCTGAGCGGATCATGGCCGAGCCGAGTCGCCGCGAGCGTCGCCGTCTGGAAATTCGACAGAGGATCGTCGAAACGGCGTTGTCTCTTTTTGAGACCGACGGCTATGAGGCCACCACGGTCACCAAGATCGCCGAGCGCGCGGATATCGCCTACGGCACCTTCTTCAATCATTTTCCGGCGAAGCTCGACGTGCTCCGCGAGGTGGCGGAACACGCGCTCGCCGATCTCTTTCGCGATGTCGAAGAGATCAGCAAACGCGCCGGTTCGTTCACCGACCATCTCGTCACGCTCTTCGAATTGACCGCTAAACAGACAGAAGAACTCGGTCCGCAGGCCCGCGAGCTTCTCGATGCGATGATGGCGCTGAATTTTTCGGAAGCCGCTGTCAGCAACGATGCGCGAATTCGCCAGGCCTTCCGCCGCTTTCTGGACGAGGGGCGAAACGTCGGTGATTTCAGGCAGGACGTGGATCTCGATACCTTGACGGAGGTCGTCGTGGGAACCTGGTACTCGATGTTTCTGAGTTGGGTTCATTTCGACGACTACCCGCTTCGGTCTCGCGCGACCTCGACGGGTCGTTTCCTGGCCGAGACTTTTGCTACGACCGCCGCGGTCCCGTCCCCGGCCAGCTACACGGCTGCCGCAAGGCAAGAGGACTAATCGTGGAACACTCATCGGAACGCTATCTGGTCATCTCGTCCGACGGTCACGCCGGACCGCGACCCGAGATCTATCGCGACTATCTCGACCCCGAGTTTCGCGAGGAATTCGATGTTCAGCACAAGATCCGGCTGCAGGCGCTCGCGCAGGCGGGTGAGCGTTTGGAAATGGCGGCCGAGAGTGCGAAGTGGGCCGAGGAGAAGTCAAAGGGGCTCGCCGGCGCCTGGGATTCGGAGCGACGACTCGAGGTTCTGGACGGGGATGGCATCGCGGCCGAGATCCTCTTCGTCGACGGGCTGACCGAACAGAATTCTCCGCCCTTCGGTGGTGACCTCGGGCTGATGCCCACCGGGGTCGTGCCCGAACTGCAATGGGCGGGAGCGCGCGCACACAACCGATGGCTGGCGGAGTTTGTCGCGATGGCGCCCGAACGCCGACTCGGCCTGGCGCTCGTACCGCCATTCTGGGGCGTCGATGTGGCGATCAAAGAGGTCGAGTGGGCGCGTCAGCACGGACTCGGCGGAATCATGTTGCCGCATATGTGGACGGGACAGGATGCCTATCACCATCCGAAATACGAAGGGCTCTGGGCGGCCTGCGAAGACAATGAGATGGTGATCCATTTTCATTCGGGTGCGGCGCCGATGCTGGACTATTTCGGCGCTGCGATATTCGACCCGCAAGCCAACACCGACGACGTCCAGGAAATGCCGGGTGCGCTCGGGATCTACGTCACGGAGGTGGCGTGGTGGCTGACGCGACCCCTGGTCTTCATGATCTGGGCGGGCGTCTTCGAGCGCTATCCGAAGTTGAAAACGGTGGTGACGGAGGGCAGCACGATCTGGGTGCCCGAACTCCTCCATCTGATGGACCATCGCTACGGCGAGCACCATTTTACGGCCAAGCTCGGAACCGGCTACCGCAAACATCTCAAGATGAAGCCGAGCGAATATTTTAAACGCAACATTCGTGTCGGTAGTTCCGCGATGTCGCGGCGCGAGGCTGAAATGCGTCATGAAATCGGCCTCGAGACGATCATGTGGGGCACCGATTATCCGCATCCCGAAGGTACCTGGCCCATCACTCGCAAGATCATGGTCGATACCTTCCGCGGCCTACCCGAGGATGAAATCGCGGCCATGCTCGGAGGGAACGCCGCGGAGTTCTATGGTTTTGATGTCGAGAAGCTCGCGCCGCTCGTCGAGCGGATCGGCCCCAAGCGAAGTTGGTTTCAAGAAGACGCAACCTCAACCTGAACGGCTAACCCAGCCAAGAGAGGACCTGACATGGCATTCGATACGAATCTACTCAAGATCAATCCCGGCGATATCCTGGGTTGGCCGATCCTCAAGATCGACTATCCCACCGACCCGAAAGCAATCGCAGACCTGTTGCCTCCCGGGATCGAGGCGGGCGAAGAAGCGAACGTTCATCTTGCTCTCTATTGCTATCCGGTCCCGGACGAACCGGAGTTCGGAATCCTGATCAGTGTCGATGCGAACTACGGCGGTACAAAGGGCCTTTACACGCTCGGGTACGGGATCGATCAGGAGTCGGCGATCTTCATCAGTCGAGACATGAACGGTCAGCCGAAATTTCCGTGTGAAATCGAGTACTACCGATTGGGCGAAACCGTCCGCGCTCGGTGTGTCCATCAGGGCTACACGTTCCTCGAATTTTCGGGCAGCACGAAGGGCCCAGCGGACCTTCCGGAGACCCAGATCGAAACCGAATGGTGGATCAAGGTTTCGCGCGCCGTCGGCGGCGCCGAGAAGGCCTACGATTTCCCGCCCCACGTCGTGAAGGTCCATTCGACCTATCAGCCGGTCTATCGCGAGAAGGTCGAAGGCGAGTTGAGACTGCTGGAGAGTCCCTGGGATCCGATCGCGAAACTTCTGCCCATCAGGGGTGAGGCTTCGGCGTATTTGTCGACGGCGATGCCCACGGGCCGAGACATCACGCTCGAAGGTCGCTTGGACCCCGAAGCCTTCTGGCCCTTCGTGGACACGATCGGTGGATCGCGATGGCCGGGCGCGAACGGGGGACCGCGACGGTCCTGATCGGGACTCGTTAAGGGCAGGGGACTTCGTTTCTCGAACTCGGCCGTCGTTCGAGGTTATTGGATGTCCAGCGATCCTCAGCGGGGCAGCACACCCGGTCGCGCCGTGTCGCTGTAGTCGATCAGCGCGCCGATCATTCGTTCGCGTAGCGCTGTGCAGCGAACGGGGTCGCGCTCGCGTGCGGCCAGATTCACGAGCTCGTCCGGGTCGTCGTGCAAATCGAAGACTTCCGTTTCGCCGGTCGAATAACACGTGATCCGGCCTTCGTCCGTGACGACGGAGCGAACCTTGTGTGGAAAGACGGGGAAGACCTCGGCCGGAGGAAAGTCCTCTTCGACGTAGACGTGGTCCCGAACGGTCTCGGTCGGGTCGTCGAGAATCGGCACGAGACTTCGGCCCTGCATGCCACCAAATTCAGGCACCCCCGTGAGTTCGAGGATGGTCTGGGCCAGGTCGAGACTCGAAGCGATGGACCGGGTACGCGCGCCCGCTCGTCCCGGGCGCGAAATGGCCAGCGGCACTTCCAGACAACCGCGGTAATGCATGGTGCCTTTCAGCATGAGTCCATGATCGCCGAACATGTCGCCGTGATCACTCGTAAAGATCACGATCGTATCGTCCGCGAGGCCCAGGCGTTCGAGCGCGCCCAACACACTGCCAACGGCGCCATCGATCATTTCGATCATGCCGTACTCGGCGGCCATGGCATGCTGTAGCTGCGATCGGGTCGGACCAAACATCTGGACCATGTTCTTCGAGGGCGCCATCTTCTTGAAGGCTCGCAAATGTTCCGGAGCGTCGGTGAGGGGATCATCGAAGGTCGCAGCGACAGGCATGTCGGCCGCCCGATAGGCGTCGTAGTAGCGGCCCGGCGGCGTGAACGGATGGTGGGGATCCGGAAAGGAACATTGCAGCATGAAGGGCTGTTCGCGACGGCTCGCCTCCTCGAGGTAAGCGATGGTTCGCTCCGCGACGAAGGTCGTCGAATAGAACTCTTCGGGTACGAGAGGCTCGTAGATCTGCCACCACTCGTCGCTGCGCCGCCTGGTCACGGATTTTGGGTCCACTGTCTGCGAGAGAATCTTCGGATCGGCGCCCTTTTCGAGGGCCCATCGGTAGTGATGACCGGTGACCTGGTCGCCATGGCCGATCGAGAACTCCACGTGGGAGAAGCCGTAGAAGTCTCCGGGCACGTCGACGGGCCCATCGAGGTAGCGCTCGGCGTTTTCCCAGGCATCCCATCCCGCCGATTCACGAACGATGACTGCGGGCGCTCGATCGCTTTCACGAAAGACGATTCGGCTCAATCCATGCTGCAGGTGTGATTTGCCGATGAGTCCCGTCTGGTAACCGGCGGCCGAAAGCGCGCGCGGAAACGTGTTCGTGTTCCAACCGAGGGACCGATCATTGAAGATACAGCCGTGAGCGGAAGGCACTCTCCCCGTCAGGATGCTCGAGCGATTTGGCATGCAGATCGGATTGGCAACGATCGTTCGCTCGAAGACGGTCGATCGCTTCGCGAGGGCATCGAGCGCAGGGGTTCGAATATCGCGATTGCCTCCGAAGCCGACGTGATCTGCGCGTAACTGGTCGGTCAAAATGAGAAGGATGTTGGGCCGACGGGGATTCGCGCGGGTCTGCTCGTCGTTCGTCACGAGGCCAGGTCCGGGCCGGAAATCTCGATGCGGGTCATTTTCGCTCTCCTCTTTCTGCTGCTCGAGCGAGCCAGCGTACAATATCGGGATCCCGGCCACTCGAGTGATTCATCTGGGCGCGACTTCCCATTTATGGCTAACACTGGGTGACCCATCGAATGAAATGAGGACGCATCGGAATGGATCTAGGCATAGCGGGCAAGTGCGCGATCGTTTGCGCTTCGAGTCGGGGACTGGGTCGAGCCTGCGCCGAGGCGCTGGCGCATGAAGGCGTCGCGGTCACGATCAATGGGCGAGACCCCGAGACGCTTGCGGCGACGGCTGACGCGATTCGCGACGCCACGTCGGTTGACGTCCGCACAGTCGTGGGCGAACTCGAGTCGGACGAGACTCGGGCAGCGCTCCTCGAGGCCTGTCCTGAGCCCGACATTCTGGTGAACAACAACGGTGGGCCCTCGCCGGGGCGCTATCAGGATTGGGATCGCGAGATCTGGATCGGCGCGCTGGATTCCAACCTGATCGCGCCGGCTCTTTTGATCCGCGCGGTTCTGGACGGCATGGTCGAGCGCCGGTTCGGCCGAATCGTCAATATTACGTCCGCCATGGTGAAGACACCGCTCGCCCCGATGGGTCTCTCGACCGGTGCGCGAGCCGGGCTCTCGGCGCTCAGCAAGGGGCTCTCTCGCCAGGTGGCCATCGCGAACGTGACGCTCAACAATCTTCTGCCCGAGCGCTTCGATACGGATCGCCAGCGGTCGATGGCCGAGATGCGTTCGAAAATCGGCGGCATCAGCGTCGACGAGGCCTACGACGAAATGAAGAAATCAATCGCCGCAGGTCGACTCGGACGCCCAGAGGAATTCGGCGCGGCCTGCGCATTTCTGTGTAGCGCGCAGGCGGGCTTCATCTCCGGGCAGAACCTGCAACTAGACGGTGGGAGCTACGCGGGCCTCGTGTAGCGGGGTTTCGGATCGTGAAGATCCTGCTTCGACCTGCGTCGCGGCCTTGCGGGGCCAGCGAAGGAGACAACGATGACTCGAATCGAAGTGCCCGTTCTCGTCGTCGGAGCTGGACCCGTCGGGTTGATCGGTGCGCTGCTGCTCGCACGCCAGGGGCTGAAAGCACGCATTGTCGATCGTCGCGAGACACCGCTTCGCGCCCCCGCCGCACACGTGGTCAACGCACGTAGCTTCGAGATCTGCCGTGCCGCCGGGGTCGACATGGATGCCTTCGCGGAGTTCTGCTCCGACCCAAAGGACGCTGGGCAGACCATCTGGGTCACCAGCCTCGCTGGAGAAGAGATCGGCCGGCTGCCCTTCGAGCGTCAGAAGGATGAGATGCTTCGATTCACGCCGACGCCGCTTCGCAATATCCCGCAGCACCGATTCGAGGCCGTCTTGCGTTCGGCGTTTTCGAAGGCGGGGGCGGCCGAAGTCCAATATGGTCAGCAATGGGAGGGCGCAGAGCAAGACGGAGAAGGCGTGACATCTCTCGTGCGCGATCTCGCGACGGACGAAGTCCATGAGATTCGCAGTCGCTATGTCATCGCCTGTGACGGCGCGGGCAGTCGGATTCGCAAGTCCATCGACATCGAGATGGTCGGCCCCCAGAACCTCCAGAATTTCTTGATGATCCACTTTGCAGCGGACCTTCGAGAACTGGTGAAGGATCGCCCCGCCATTCTCTATTGGCTGACCGATCCCGAGCTCGGAGCGACACTCGTTGCGCATAACATCGAAAAGGAGTGGGTCTACATGCTCCCGATCGATTCGCCGAGCGAGGGTCAGGCAGACCACTCAGAGGCGCGTTGCCAAGCATTGGTGAAAGCCGCGTTGGGCAGCGATGACTATCCGATCCGGATCGAGACGATCCGAACCTGGGCGATGAGTGCGCAGATTGCCGATGGCTACCGATCGGGTCGGATCTTTCTTGCGGGCGATGCAGCCCATCGATTTCCTCCGACCGGCGGGCTCGGCCTGAACAGCGGGGTTCAGGATATCCATGGATTGGTTTGGCGACTGGCGGGCGTCGAGGCGGGCTGGGCGGCGCCGGCGCTCCTCGAGTCCTATGAATCCGAGCGGCGGCCCGTCGCGGAGCGGAACTCGGAAAGCAGTCTCCGTAATGCCATGCAGCTCTTCGAGGTCGATCGGGCATTTGGTTTCGAAGAAGCGCGGACCACTGAGAGTATGCGGGCAACGCTGGCAGACCCGGAAGCGCGCGCACGCGTCGAGGCGGCGATCGCGAACCAGGCCGAGCATTTCGACACGATCGGTCTTCAACTCGGCTTTCGATATGAAGAGGGCGACGTA
>Ga0310120_10002881_pt1 | contig 12424 bp, 7 predicted proteins | sample CB27_AW_983_MG_FD_203506 | JGI IMG/M metagenome (GOLD analysis project Ga0310120, IMG submission 203506) | Marine microbial communities from Western Arctic Ocean, Canada - CB27_AW_983 | ecosystem: Environmental > Aquatic > Marine > Oceanic | place: Canada: Western Arctic Ocean | collected... | reverse complement strand
ATGTGCTGCGTCGTCGAGCCGACCAGTCGGACTTCGAGAAGTGGAACGCCGTCTACAAACGGGCCTACAACCTGATCTCCTCGATCGACGCCAACCGCGTCTTTGACCTCTCGCACGAAAAACCCGCCACCCGCGACGCCTACGGGCACACCTCCTTCGGCCAAAGCGCCCTGCTCGGCCGGCGACTCGTCGAGGCCGGTGTGCCGTTCGTCCAGGTCAACTGGAGCCAGTTCGTCGAAGTGCTGTTTCCCAATCGGGACTACGGCTGGGATACCCACTCGGACAACTTCGGCCTGATGGCCGATTGGCACGGTCCACTGCTGGACCGCACGCTCAGCGCGTTGATCGAAGACCTCGACCAGCGAGGCCTGCTCGAGACGACCCTGGTCTGCTGCATGGGCGAATTCGGACGCACGCCGCGGATCAACAACATTGGATCCCGCGACCACTGGCCCCACTGCTACTTCTCGGTCTGGGCCGGCGGCGGCATCGAGCCGGGACGGGTGATCGGCGAGAGCGACCGCAACGGCGAGCACCCGGCAACCGACCCGGTCACGCCGGCGATGGTCGGCACCACGATCCTCGAACTCACCGGAGCCACCTCCCAGGTCCGAGCCGAACTGAAGGTGCTCGAGGATGGTGGCCACGTGATCGACGGGTTGGTGTGACCGATGACCTCGTGCCGTTCCATCCGCACCGCCGTGCTGCTTTCGGCGCTAGGCCTGTTGGCCTTGCAACCGGTTCGGGCGGCCGAGCCACAACGGGTCACCCGTGACGGGCAGCTGAAGTTCGCTCCCGTCTTCATCGACGGCGGCAAGACACTCGTCTACTCGGCCCACAACCAGCCCAAGCGGGTCTCGATCATCCGGCTCGACCTGGCCACCGGCAAACAGACTCTGCACTACCCGATCGGATCCGACTCGCAGTTCGACATCGCTTTTTCGCGAGACCGCAAGCTCGAGTGCTTTGCCCGCTCGGGAGGACCACGGCAGCTCTCGCTGGTGATCCGCAACCTGGTGACCGGCAAGGACGTCGTCTTCGATCCGCCCGGGGCTCAGCGAAGCACCGTCCGTTCACCCCGATTCACACCAAACGGGCAGCGGATCGTGATGACGATGAATGCACCCGGTGGCCAGCAAATCGTCTCGCTCAATCTCCAGGGCAAGGACGTCCGCAGACTGACCGCCTCCAACGGCATCAACGGCTGGCCCGACATCTCGCCCGACGGCAAGACGATTGTCTTCAGCTCGAGCCGCAACGGAGCCTTGGACCTGTGGCTGATGGACGCCAACGGAGATCGTCAGCGATCGCTGGTGAGGTCCTCGCGGCGAGACATCTACCCGGCGTGGTCACCCGACGGGCAGCGGATCGCGTTTACCAGCGCGAGGGACGGGAACCAGGAGGTCTACATCGTCGACCGCGACGGAGGCAACCTGCGGCGAGTGACACGGCATCCCGAGCGAGACGGTTTCCCGATCTGGCACCCCGACGGCCGCCGCCTGCTGACGATCTCAGAACGAGGCGGCCGATTCGACTTCTACCTCTGGGACACCACCGCCCGGGGTCAGACGCCCGGCACCGGATAACCCTGCTGCTGATCGACAAGGTTCCTCAGCGGTTCACCCGCCTTGTACCGCCCCAGGTTGTCACAGAAAAACCGCACCACGCTGAGCGAACGGTCGTTCGACCAGCCGGCAATATGCGGAGTGAGCACCAGCCGCGGCGTGTCCCACAACGGATCGTCATCGGGCAACGGCTCGATCCTGGTCACGTCCAGCCCCGCACCCGCGATCCGGCCCTCGTTGAGACACTCGATCAACGCCGGCTCATCGATGATCCCACCGCGGGCAATGTTGACGATGATCCCGGTCGGCTTCATCAACGCCAACTGCTCGGCTCCGATCAACCCCTGAGTCTCCAACGTCGCCGGGCAGGCGATCATCACCACGTCGGCCTCGGCACACAGGTCGTTGAGCCGTTCGAGCGGCCACAACTCCTCGACCTCCTCCGGCTTCTCCGGAGCGTGCTTGTCCACTGCAATCACTCTCATCCCAAACGCCGCGGCGATCTTCGCGTAACGCCGACCAATGCCCCCCAACCCGATGACTCCGGCCGTGCGATTGTTGAGATCGTAGGGTGTGAACTGGTCCCAGACGTGGTCCCGCTGGCACTGGCCGAAGTGCTTCAGGTATCTCGAAACCGCCAGCGTCAACGCCCAGGCGGTCTCGACCACCGGTGCCGCATGCAGGCCACTGGCGTTGGTCACCTGCAGACCCATCGCCCGCACCTCGGGTGTCAGCATCATGTCCAACCCGGCCGATGTGGTCTGCATCCACTTCAGGTTCGTGGCGACCGAGAAGACCTCGGGCGAGTGGTACCCGAAAAACACCTCGGCGTCGGGCAACTCGGCCAGCAGTTCCTCGTCACCCTCCGGAAACACCACCGTGTCGTCTCCGGCAGCCTCGTAGATCCATGCATTGTGTTCTTCTTCGAATCCGAGCATGTCGGAGATGACGATTTTCATTGAGAGTTGATCCGGTTAGAAGTTGGAGCGTGATGAAGGATGTGGCCTAGCTGGCTGTTGAATAACACGGACCCTGGGGTCAGACGCCGCCCACAACGGGGTTTGCTCCACCTGTCGCGTTTCACAGGCGGGGCCTGACCCCTTCTTCGAGTTATAACGAGTGCTGGTTGAAAAGGGGTCAGGCCCCGCCTGCGTGCCGTTCTGGGTGGAGCGGGACTTTCTGTGGGCGGCGTCAGACCCCGTCCCATCCCCAAACTTGTGTTTTTCAACCCGCCGAAGGCGGGCTAGGCCAACAGGCCGCGGATGACCTTGCCGTGTACATCGGTCAGGCGGAACTGGCGGCCCTGGTACTTGAACGTCAGGCGCAGGTGGTCGATACCCATCAGGTGCAGGATCGTGGCGTGCAGGTCGTGAATGTGGACCGGGTTCTCGTCGATGTTGTAGCTGAACGGGTCGGTCCGGCCGTACGTCGTCCCGCCACGAACTCCACCACCGGCCAGCCACATCGAGAAGCACCGCGGGTGGTGGTCGCGGCCGTAGTTGTTCGGAGCCAGCTTGCCCTGGCAATACGAGGTCCGCCCGAACTCGCCGCCCCAGATCACCAGGGTGTCCTCGAGCATCCCGCGCCGCTTCAGGTCCGACACCAACGCAGACGACGCCTGGTCGGTCTCGCGGCACTGACCACGGATCCCGCCCGGCAATCCACCGTGCTGGTCCCAGCCCTGGTGATAGAGCTGGATGAACCGCACGCCGCGTTCGGCCAACCGCCGTGCCAACAGGCAATTGGCCGCATAGGTGCCAGGGTTCTTCGAGTCCTTGCCGTATTCTTCGAAGACATGAGCCGGTTCGCTGCTGAGATCGGTTGCCTCGGGAATCGACCTCTGCATCCGATACGCCAGTTCGTATTGAGCGATGCGGGCCTCCAGCAACGGATCTCCCTGATCCTCGCCCGAACCGCCACCTGCCCGCTGGAGTTCGCGGAGCCGGTCGAGCATCAGGCGGCGTGACGTCGCATCCACTCCGTTGGGGTTGGTCAGGTACAGCACCGGGTCCTTGCCCGAGCGGAATCGGACTCCCTGGTACCTCGACGGCAAAAACCCGCTGCCCCACAGCCGCGACAGCAGCGGCTGGCCACCCTTGCCCTTGGTCACCAGCACAACGAACGCCGGCAGGTCCGAGTTCTCGGTGCCCAGGCCATAATCGAGCCACGCCCCCATGCTCGGGCGGCCCGGGAACTGCGAGCCGGTCTGCATGAACGTCACGCCGGGACCGTGGTTGATCGCCTCGGTGTGCATCGAGCGGATGATGCAGATGTCGTCGGCGAGACGGGCCAGGTGAGGCGTCAACTCGCTGATCTCGTTACCGCCCTCGCCATGCCGCTTGAAAGAAAACGACGACCCGGCCAGCGGCAGGCTCGACTGGCTGCCGGTCATCGTCGTCAGCCGCTGCCCCTTCCGCACGCTCTCGGGCAACTCGGTCCCGTGCAACCGCTTCAGCTCGGGCTTGTGATCGAAGAGCTCGATCTGCGAGGGGCCGCCGCTGTTGAACAGGTAGATCACCCGCTTGATCTTGCCGGGCCTGTGAGTCGGACCGAGCACGCCGGCGGCGTGTGCCGACTGATCGGGCTCTTCGGAAAGAGTGCTCGAGAGTGCCAGGGCGCCCAGACCCATGCCGAACCGCTGCAGGAACTTCTGCCGAGTGAGAAGCGCGGGGTGATCGTGACCGGTGCACCGATGGTGTCCGCTCGAGTGTGTCTCGTGTGACATGCTCACTACCTCTTCATCACGCATTCGTCGAAGTTCATCAGCGTGTTGGCCACCATCGCCGCCGCGGCGATCCGCACCGGTGGCAGAGTCTTTTCGATCGCCGCCTTCCCGGTCTTCAGAAACAGATCGGCTCGCTTGGGATCCGCTTCGAAATACTCCAGCTGTTCGGCAAACCCGCGAACCAGGATCTCTCGCTCGCGCTCGGTCGGAGTTCGGCTGGTCAACCGGCGGAACATCTCGACCACCATCGCATCGACATCTTCACCGTGCTTCTTCAGCATCGACTGGCCCAGCACGCGGGCGGCTTCGATGAACTGGGGTCCGTTGAGCAGCACGCAGGCCTGCAGCGGCGTCGAGGTCCGCTCGCGCTTCACCACGCAGACGTCACGCTTCGAGGCGTCGAGGGTCATCATCACCGGTGCCGGACCGGTTCGCTTCCAGAACGTGTACAGGCTGCGGCGGTACAGGCCTTCGCCGCTGTCCACCTTGACCGGCTTGAACGACACGGCGAGGTCGTAGGGACGTGCCGGCGCTCCGCCCAGCTTGTCGACCAGCAGACCACTGGCCCACAACACGTTGTCCCGGATCATCTCGGCCGGCAACTGGTACGACGGTCCTCGAGCCAGCAGCCGGTTGCCCGGATCGCGTCTCCGCAGCTCAGCCGATGCCCGTGAGTCCTGGCAATAGGTTGCCGAGAGGACGATCCGGCGGAGCGTTCGCTTCAGATCCCAGCCACCTCGCACAAAGTCACCGGCCAGCCAGTCGAGCAGGTCGGGGTGAGTCGGCGGCTGGCCCTGGCTGCCGAAGTCCTCGGGGGTCCGCACCAGCCCCGCTCCGAAACACTGCTGCCACAACCGGTTGACCGCCACGCGAGGCGTCAGCGGGTGAGCCGGGTCGGTCAACCAGCGAGCCAGACCCAGGCGGTTCCGCGGCGCGTTGGCGGGAAACGGCGGCAGCGAGGCCGGTGTGCCCGGCTCGACCGGGTCGGTCGGAGCATCGTAGGCTCCACGCCGCAGCACGTAGGTCTGACGCCGACGCGTCGTGTCCAGGTCGGCCATCACCATGATCTCGCCAATGCCGTCGTACAACTCGCACCGAGCCTTCCTCGCCGCCGTCGCCGCCGCGCGCGACTCGGAATAGGGCTTGTCGATGGTCTCGAGGAAGTACTCACGGAGACCGGCTCGCTGAGTACCACTCAACTGCTCGGCAGCCGTCGCCAACGCCTCGTCCAGGCTCTGCCCGTCGTACAGTTGTGCGATCTCCAGATCGGTCAGCCGGCGATTGAAGACCGAGAACTCGTCGACGCTGCCGTTCTTGAAACCCCGGTCGCGGAATCGCTCGCCGATGGTGATCGCGTCGCCGCCGCCACCGGAAATGTTCTTGTAGAGGTTGTCACGAACGAGTGTGGTCGCCGCCGAGCGGCCGTCGATGTAGATCTTCAGCCCCCGGGCCCGGTTCGAACCGTCCCAGGTCATCGTCACGTGGTGCCAACTGCCCACCGGGAACTTCCGCTTCGTGACCACCCGCAACGCGTTGCCCGGCCAGAAGTGGATCAGCGACCCGCTGAGCCGTCCGCCCTCGAGCATCAACTGGTAGCCGCGGCTGCCCGCGTCGGTCCAGGCCCGCGACCTGTGAAAAATGATCGCCCGCTCTTTCTCATCCGGAGTCAGCATCCACAGCGACACGCTGAAGGGCTGGAACCGGCGGAAGTTGCCGACCCCGGTGCCGATCCCGTCATCTCCGGTCAGCCGGGCGGCCTTGCCGAACCGGCCGGCGACGCTGCGGTTGGCCCCGCCAACGGGCTTCTCGAAATCGTTGTGATAGACCCGGCCGGGCAACGGGCTGGGGGACCTGGCGTCGGGTGCTCGAGACGCCAGCCAGGCATCGAAGGGCTGCTGACGCGTTCCGGACAGCTTCCCCCACGCCGCCTCGGTCTGGGCCACTTTCGCCTCGGCAGTAGAGATCGCTGCCTTCTGTTTGGCGTTTGTGAGCAGCAGTGTGGGAGTGGGTACCGAGCTGGTGAAGTACGAATAGACGCCCGATTCGTCGATGTTGTTGAAGAACGCGAAGAACTGGTAGTACTCCTTCTGGGCGATCGGATCGAACTTGTGCTGGTGACACCGGGCACATTCGAGCGTAAGACCCAGGAAGGCCATCGCGAAGGTGTGGTTGCGGTCGGCGACGTACTCGACTCGGAACTCCTCCAGCGTGCTGCCGCCTTCGACCTTCTGAGAATGCAGGCGGTTGAAGGTGGTGGCCAGCCGCGAGTCGTCGGTCGGTTCGGGCAACAGATCGCCGGCCAATTGCAGAGTGATGAACCGGTCATAGGGCATGTTCTTGTTGAACGCCCGCACGACCCAGTCGCGATAGGGCCACACGTGGCGGTCGCGATCGACCTGGTATCCGTACGAGTCCGAGTAGCGTGCGATGTCGAGCCACTCGGCGGCCATCCGTTCGCCATAGGCCGGCGACCCCAGCAGGCGGTCGACGACCTTCTCCAACGCCTTGTCCAACGGCACCGTCTTGTCCGCGACGAAAGCGTCGATCTCCTTGAGCGTCGGTGGCAACCCGGTCAGGTCGAACGTCACGCGCCGAATCAAACGCTCGCGCGACGCCGCTTGCGACGGATCCACTCCGGCACCCTCCAGGCGTGACAACACGAAGCGATCGATCGGGTTGCGGCACCAGGCACCGTTCTTGACCGCCGGAGGTTCGACACCGGCAACCGGCTCGAACGACCAGTGCTTCTTGTAGACGGCTCCGCCGGCAATCCATCGACTCAGGATGTCGATCTCGCTCTTGGAGAGGGTCCGCCTGGAGTCCAGTGGAGGCATCCGGTGCTCGGGGTCGTTGCTGGTGATCCGCTTCAGCAGCTCGCTGGCGGCCGGTTTCTCGGGCGAGAGCACCTTGCGGGCGGCGGCGGGGAGATCGAGACGCAGCTCGCCCTGGCGAGCATTCTCATCGGGACCGTGACACTTGAAGCACTTGTCCGAGAGAATCGGACGGACGTCGCGGACGAAATCGACCGGTGTGTCGGCGGCGACCGCCGACAAGGTGGCCAGCAGCAGGAAACACATGGCTGAAACCGCGAACTGTGGTCTCATGGTCGGCGCATCTCAGGCGTGCAGTTGCAGGGTCACTGGACCGCAACATTCTAACGGATCACGGGGATCGGACGGAATCGGGTCGAATTGACCTTTCCTCCGGGAGGTCGATTCGGGCATCCTGTCACAGCCACCGGGGTCATTCTTCTCGTTCGGTTCTGTTGATGTACGAGTTCTTCGAAGCGCTGCTCAAGCTGATCTCGAGCGTGCTGGTGTTCACGGTCATCGTGCTGGCCGCCGAACGGTTCGGCAAGTTCAGCACCCGCTGGCGGATGCCCCTGATCACCGGATACCTCGCCGCCGGCTTCCTCGCCGGACCCGACATCCTGGGGATCCTCGACCGGCCGGAGGTCGAGGAACTGGGATTCATCAACCAGATCGCCCTGGCCATCATCGCGCTGGCTGCCGGCAACGAACTGGTGATCAAGGAGATCCGGTCCCAGTTCCGCAGCATCGCCTGGGTCACCGTCTGCCTGGTCGTCTCGACATTCTCAATGGGCGCGATGGCGATGTACGTCCTGTCCGGGTGGTTGCCGGTCATGAAAGACCTGGGCGTGTCGGTTCGGATCGCGATCGCGTTGCTGACCGGTGTGATCCTGGTCGCACGGTCTCCGTCCTCGGCCATCGCGATCGTCAGCGAACTGCGTGCCAAGGGTCCTCTGACCAGCACCATTCTTGGTGTGACCGTGATCATGGATGGCGCGGTGATTGCGCTGTTTGCCGTGAACTCCGAAATTGCCCACTCGATCACCGCCTCCAACTTCCACCTTGATTTCTCGTTCATCGGCCTGCTGCTGCTGAAATTCGCGCTGTCGATCGTCTGCGGCTACGGACTCGGGAGACTGCTCTCGGCCTACATGCGGTGGCACCTGCCTCATTCTCTGAAATTCCTGCTCGTGCTGGTGACCGGGTTTGCGGTGTTCGAGTTGACCGAGTGGTTCCAGCTCTACTCGCACGCCGCCTGGGGTATGAAGATCCATGCCGAACCGCTGTTGATCTGCATGATTGCCGGTTTGCTGGTCACGAACTTCAGTGCCCATCGTGCCGAGTTTTCTCGATTGCTCCAGGAGATCGGTCTGCCGGTCTACCTGACCTTCTTCACGCTGACCGGAGCCTCGATCGATCTCTCGATCCTCCAGCAAACCTACCTGGTCGCCGCCGGACTCTGCCTGGTTCGTCTGGGCTCGGTGTTCATCGGCAGCTTCCTGGGTTCGACCATTGCCAAGGATCCCCCGAAATTCCGCCGCATCATCTGGTTGGGGATGGTGACCCAAGCAGGGATCGGCATCGGGCTGGCTCGAGAAATCGGTGTCCACTTCGAGGATTGGGGCCGCGATCTGGCGACGATCCTGATCACGGTCATCGTGATCAACCAGATCATCGGCCCGCCGATGTTCAAGTGGGCGGTCGGGCTGGCCGGTGAGATCCGGCAGAAGGCCGGCAGCGGACTCGATGCACCTCAAACCGCGTTCATCTTCGGCAGCCCCGCCGGGGCCCCGATGATGCTGGCCAATCAACTGGTCGCCCGCGGATGCCAGGTCACGCTGGTCACTCTCGATGAGGCGTCCGAGCACGAAGCGGGCACCGAAGCCCAATCGGGAGCCACCGTGGTGTCGGTCCCGGAGATCTCTACAGAAACGCTCGATGGCATCGAGCTGCAGCGAGCCGATGTGGTGATCGGCCTGATGAGCGACGACAACAACCTCGCACTCTGCCAACTCAACCACGACCGCTTCGGTGTCGAAAAAGTCGTGGTGCGGTTCACCGAGAAGATCGAGGAGGGTCGTCAGTGGCACGAACGGGGTGCCATCGTGCTCGACCCCAAGACCACGCTCGTCACATTGCTCGAACACTTCGTCACCTCGCCAACGGCCACCTCGATCCTGCTGGGCATGGATCCCGAGCAGGACGTGATCGAAGTGGTCGTGACCGACACCCAGTTGATCGGCGTGCCGATCCGCGACCTCAAGCTGCCGCTCGACGCCCTGATCCTCTCGATCACCCGCGACGGACACACGCTGATCTCGCACGGGTACACCGAGCTGCAGCTCGGCGACCAGCTGACGGTGGTCGGACCGCCGGACGTGCTGCCCGAGACGGTACTGTACTTCGAGCGTTGAGTTCTTCAATCCGCCGCAGGCGGGCTAGCGTGCCGAGGGAGCCTTGCGGTAGTCCAGCGGCGGCTTCTGGCCCTTTTGCATCAGGGTGCGATAAGGCTCGCGCGCCAACCGTCGACGGTGGTCGGCTCGAGCTGCCGCCAGTACGTCGGGGTCTTTGTAGAGATCCCAGGCGGTGGCAGCCAGCACACGAGCGGCCAGGTGCATCCCCTTCCGCGCGATCGTCGTGCCGCCGCAGGCGACCGCCTGCCAGCTGTGACCCGGGGTGCCGGGAACCCAGCAGGAGGTCGAGAACCCGGTGGTGGGGATCGCCCACGATACGTCACCCACGTCGGTCGATCCGCGTCCGATCGTACCCTGCAGGCTGATCACTCGACGAATCGAGTCGAGTGTCTGAGGCCGAGGCAGGTGCTCGCGCAGACGCAGTGCGAACTCGGTCTCCTTCTGAGTGTACTTCAGGTCGGCCAGTTCCCTGAGATTGCTGAGCGCGACCGAGGAGAGCGCGTTGTTGGGGAGCACCGGGTAGATGCCACCCTCGAACTTGATCTCCAGCTTCGTCTCGGTCGCCAGGGCCCCGGCCCGAGCACACAGCACCAGGCGGTCGTAAAGCCCGCGGACGACCTCGGCTCGAGGGTGACGGATGTAGTAGTAGACTTCGCCAAAGGGCGGCACCACGTTGGGCGCATCGCCTCCGGCGGTGATCACGTGGTGGATGCGGGTCAGGTCGGGAGTGTGCTCGCGGAGCAACTCTGCCGCGTGGTTGGTCAACTCGATCGCGTCCAACGCGCTGCGGCCCTGCTCGGGGGCCCCGGCGGCATGAGCAGCCTTGCCGTGGAAGCGGAACTTGACGGCCATCCGCGCCAGCGACGAGCGGTCGCCGGCCGAATTGGTGCTGCCCGGATGCCAGTGCAGCACCGCGTCGCAGTCCTTGAACAAGCCGGCCTGCACCATGAACACCTTGCCGCTGCCCCCCTCCTCGGCCGGGCACCCGTAGTAGCGGACCGTCCCCTTCAGATGACCCGACCTGATCTGCTCGGCAATCGCGATCGCCGCCGACATCGAGGCGGCACCAAAGAGATGGTGGCCGCAGCCGTGCCCGTAGGCGATGCCCTCGCGAGGTGCTCGCCGGGGGGTGGCCTGTTGAGACAGGCCCGGCAGAGCGTCGAATTCGCCCAGGATCCCGATCACCGGCTTGCCCTCGCCAAAGGTCGCCGTGAAAGCGGTGGGGATCTCGGCCACGCCGCGGCGGACGTTAAAGCCGGCCTGCTCGAGTATCCCCGAGAGTAACGCCGACGACTTCGTCTCCTGGTAACCCGGCTCGGCCCAGCCCCAGATCTTTAGCGCCGCCTCCCAGGTCGCCTCGCCCCGCGAGTCGATCGACTTGTACAACGAAGGCTTGTCCTGGGCTTGGAGTGGAGCGGCCAGCAGGCACAGCAACAGCGCAATCACAAACCGGGTCATGGTCATTCTCCTCGAACAGCCTGTTGAAGAACTCAAAGAGCATGGGGTCTGATCCGCCTTCGGCGGACCCACCCAGAGTTCTGATCCACCCTTCACGGCTCGCAGGCGGGGCCTGAACCCTTTATTCCAACCGCCAACTCTCGCGGGAAGGGGTCAGGCCCCGCCACTTGTCCGCCGCAGGCGGATCTAACCCCGATGTGTCTACAAACTCTCCAGCGGCCCCACCGCCGCGGTACTGATCGCGGCCAATGGGTACTCGGCAAGCAACTCAGCCATGTCCTCAACGGTGATCCCCCGCACCGTGTCCAGGTCCTCCTGAACCGAACGGTACTGGCCCAAGTACACCCAGTTGCTGCCCAACGCACCCAGCCGGCCCATCGGACGCTCGCTGCGGAGCACGATCGAGGAGGCGATTCGGTTCTGAGCCTGCTCGAGTTCGATCGAGCTGACTCCGTCACGATTGACCTGTTCGTAGACCGAGTGGATCCGCTGAAGATTCTCGGCGACCGACTGGGGAGGACAGCCCAGGTAGGTCAGCCAGGTGCCGGTGCCGTCGTAGTCGTTATAGCCCAGGTCGGCACTCTCGGCGTGACCCGGATCAACCAGTTCCCAGTACAACCGGCTGCTGCTTTGGTCTCCAACGATCACACCCAGCAAATCGGCGGCGTACCGCAGCGGATGATCGGCCGGCGGTGCCGGAGCCAGTTGCATGACGTGCTGCTGAAGTGATGCGGGGCGGTGCACCACCTGGGTCTGACCTCCCACCGGTGGTGGCGAGGTGTCTCGCTCGGTCCGACCCGCGGGAAACCCCCCGCAGTGGGTCTGGACCAACTCGCACACCTCGTCCCAGTCGCCCCGTCCGGCGACCGCCAGCACCATGTTGCCGGTGCGGTAGTGGTCGCTGTGGTACTGCCGCATGGCGTCGGCGGTCAGAGCCTGGACGCTGTCGTTGGTGCCGAGGATCTTGCGGCCGAGCGGGTGGGTGGGGAAGTGAGCCTGCATGGCCTGTTCGTAGACGGTGAAGGTCGGCTGGTCGTCGTACATCCCGATCTCCTCGAGAATGACTTTCTTCTCCATCTCGAAGTCGTCGCCGCGGAGCGAGGGATAGAGCAGTGCCGTGAGCATTTCCAGCGCGGTGGGCAGGTGTTCGGGCAGGATCGCGGCGTAGAACTGGGTGACCTCCTCGCTGGTCGACGCGTTGTAGTTGGCACCCAGCTCGTCGAAGATCCGGTTCACGTCATCGGCTGAGTAGACCTCGTTGCCCTTGAACGCCATGTGCTCCAGGAAGTGGCTGACGCCCGAGACGTCCTCGGCCTCGTCCCGCGATCCGGTGCGGACAAAGACCCCCGCCGCGACGCTCTGGGCCGCCGGGTTCAACTCGGCGATCACCTTCAGCCCGTTCTCGAGCGTGGTCTCTTGAAACTCCACTGGTCACCTCCAGTGGTTCGGGGC
>Ga0310120_10002880_pt1 | contig 12425 bp, 6 predicted proteins | sample CB27_AW_983_MG_FD_203506 | JGI IMG/M metagenome (GOLD analysis project Ga0310120, IMG submission 203506) | Marine microbial communities from Western Arctic Ocean, Canada - CB27_AW_983 | ecosystem: Environmental > Aquatic > Marine > Oceanic | place: Canada: Western Arctic Ocean | collected... | reverse complement strand
CGACACGACCGGTCCGCCGCCCTCGGCCAGGCCGCGTTTCACGACATCATCACACGCGGGCTGCTGCGACCGGATGCCGATCGATGGCTGCAGCCGAATGGTGCACAGGTGCATGCCGATGGTAGTGTGATTATAAGAGCCGATGGTACCGAGGTGATATCTGGCATCGTCCCGCGCGATCAACTACGCGGCGCACCTTTCGCCATCGATCCGCTGTGGTGTTCATATGAAACTGACGTAGATGGCAATCACTCTGCGTTTCAAGTGGCTAACTTTCCGGTAAATCCGAACAATCCGGGGGAGCCCGTACCGACACCTCTCGCACCTGCCGATACATTGTGGCTCGTGCCCAATGTGCCCGGCGCACCGCCGCTCGGCCGGAGGACGTTTGCTGGTATTACGACACCTTATTTACCTGCCGCCGTGGCCGAGCTGGCGTTTCGGTCGCGCGACGATCTGATCTTCGACTTGCCCGACGATCGCGATCTGCCGGCCGAGCAATTGTTTAAGCACGATCCGTCTACCAACGCGGCAATTCATCGCCAGTATCAGGGCGACTACTCGTGGATGTTCACGGCCGTGCCGAAGTCGGACGACTCGGACCTGTACACGGTCAGCGTCGTCGTGTTTCATAAGCGGCGGCTCGACATCGATCCGCAGAAGCCGCCCGAGCGCATGGTGCAGGTGGACAGCGTGCCCGGTGGTACGCCCAACGGCCTGGTTGTCGGTGGGATCGGCGGCGTCGAGGCGAATCTGTACGCTGATCCTGCGACGCTTGGTATAACATCTGGTGTTGCTAAAAATTACCTCGAAGACATCCGGGCCGGCGAGTGGGTCATGCTCTCGGCCAACACCACCAGCGGGACAATCTTCAAGTGGTATCGCGTCACGTCGGTGCAAGACGAAATTGTGGACGGTGGTGGTCCGGGTCCGTATACCCGTTGGGTGTCGCTGGCCGGGCCGGATATGGATCCGAGCCCAACCGGTCCGCTGGACGTTAGCGGTGATGGTGAGATTGATCATACTAACGGCGAAGGCGTCTACATCTCGCTCTTCGAGGGCGCGATCGGCGTCTACGAAAAGACGATGCGGGTCGAAGGATCGTCGATGTATGGGGAGTAGGAGAGTCGAGAGTCGAGAGTCGAGAGCCAGGGGCGCAGCGTAGGAAAGAGACGAACGATGAAATATTCGAATGCGGAATGCGGAAGCAAGCCAGTTGCCAGTTGCCGGTTGCCAGTTGCCGGTAAACGAGTAACCAACAACCAACAACTAGCAACTAACAACCAACAACCGTCCCGTCGCGGTGTGCTGCTGTTGGTCGTGCTGAGCTTGCTGGTGCTCTTCGCCATGATCGCCGTGTCGTTTGTGATCATCGCCAGCCAACAGGAGAAGGCGGCCAAGGCGGTCGCCAAGCTCAACCAGACGGGCAAAGACCCGCAAGAGCTGCTCGACGGGGCGATGTACCAACTGCTCCGCGACGTGCGAGAGCCGACGGCCGGCACGAATCCCACGTCGGCCATCGCCTATCACAGCCTGCTGCGCGATATGTATGGGAACGATGGGTTGACGGCGAGTCTCAGGACGCAGCCCATGAACTCGTCCGACCCGAATTTTCAGTTATTGATTAACAAGTTTTCTGGTGCGGAAAACATTTCGGGTAACGAATGGGGACCGACTGCCGGTCAATTTCTCGATTTGGTTGTCAATCCGAGTACCGCCAGTTCTGCCCTGAGCCAGATCGACGACGACTACAAGGGTCAGTTGCTGACGATGACCTCCGGGCCGGCTGCCGGTCGGAGTATGCGGATCGTACGGTATCGTTACGAAGTGATCCTCGGGTCACCAAACATCAATCTAGGCCGGTTCACGGTCATCACGCCGCCGCGCCGGGACGGACAAACATGGCAGCCACTCAAGGTGCCTGATAGCAGGGCGCCGGAGATACCAAATCTGGCGGAGTCAAGCTTCCTCATCAACGGCCGGCCGTTTAACGGGACGGGCGCGGGGTATAATGAATTCGCTCTGGTGAACGAGCCGAAGCTGAGTATGAGGGATGTCACGAACACACTGGAACTTGGCCTGCTACCCAACGCCGCTGCGTATCTTGCCACCGACGGTCCCTTTCCAGTCGATGGCGGAGTGGACGAGAGCTACGACGCGGCCGACTATCAGAATATGTTTTTGGCGTACCTGCCGGTCGGGGCACGGGACCTGGCCAACACGCCAAATCCCGAACTGATCCCGTCATTCCATCGGCCCGCGCTGGTGAACTACTGGTATCACTGGATGGAGCACACGATGGGTTGGGGTTCGTTGTCGGCTGAAGACAAATGGTACGCGATCCTTCGGCCGTACGGCGATGACTGGCAGGATGATCCAACCGCCCCTCAGTCCGTGCTCGATCGGGTCATCGACGTCAAACGTAAGATCAGCTTACGCCCGCTGCGCGAGGACCATCCGAATTTTACCGGCGGCAACTTGGCGACGAACGCCCTAATTCGAGATGAGATATTTAACAACAACAATCTGGCGATGGTAATCGAAACTTATTTAGAACGCATTGGCCCGTGGGACATTGACAACGACGGCGACGGGGTGCGGGACAGTGTGTGGGTCGACCTGGGCTACCCGGTGATGCGTCAGCGCGACGGCCGGCTCTACAAACCGCTGTTCGCCATCCTCTGCGTCGACCTCGACGGCCGGCTGAATGTCAACGCGCATGGGAATATTTTCGATGCTGGCGATCCCGATATCGCAGGCGAAGATAATACGGGGACGGCACTAGACCCCTTCGACCTGACGCCGGACCGCACAAATGTTTTGGTCTATGCGGGCGGCGTTCCAGTCAAGACTTTTGATCTGCCCAAAGGCCAGGGGTACGGCCCGCCGGAGATTTCGCTCTTACCATTGCTTGACACGGCTAATTACCAAAATGTGGTGGCTGGCAGGCACACTGGAACAGAAATATGGCCCGGAACGTCGGCGATTGATCCCCATGCGTTGATCAAGCATTTTGGTGTGCCCAAGTTTTATGATGGTGTGAATCTCTCTTCGTATTCCAGTCCGCCGAACCTGTATGGCAACTATCCGGTCGGGCTCGATGTGCGAGGGAATCCGAATTTCGACGTGGTTGACGACCGGCAGCCGCAACGTCTCAACACGCCGTACGAACTGGATCTGTCGCGTGGTGGGGCTCGTTCGGGCGGTTCTTTCTCTAAAGACACGCCGTACACCGTTCACGAGTTGGAGCGGGTTCTGCGGCCGTATGATGTGGATGCGCTATTGCTTGAAGATCGACTTGCGCTGATGTTGCCGAACAGTTTGGCAAGCGTGCCCAATCTGCGGCATCTGTTGACGACCGACAGTTGGGATCTGCCCGTGCCGAGCGTGGCGACAACGCGGGAGTTGCGAGCGGACCTGGCTCTGGCATCATCCCTACGCGATACACCTCGCACGATCCTGGACATCTTGCGTGCGCGTGTAATCCAGGTAGTTGGCAATGCCCCTCCTGCCATGATCAATCAAATCCTCTATCAGACAGGAGGCGGCATCGTTTCGCCCGATTTGGCGATGGGTCTGCGGATGGATATCAATCGGCCGTTTGGGAACGGGCGGGATGACGGGGGAAATGGCGTGGTCGACGAGCCGAATGAAAATATCTTCGCCACCCCCGACCGGCTTTGGGAGTCGCTTTCTGACAATGAGAACGATCCGTTTGGCAAACAAGTAATCAACTTCACGCCTTACGACGCCAACAATGATGGCGCGATCGACAACGCCGACTATTTGCAACAGCGGCAGCTTTACGCGCGGCACTTGTATGTGCTGATGATGGCGCTGACCGATAAAGGCTATGTGCATCCGCTGGAAACTGGCCCGGGTAGTGCTCAGGAGACGGCTCGGCGGATTGCCCAATGGGCGATCAACGTGGTCGACTTCCGCGACGCCGACGCGATCATGACGCTGTTTGAGTACGACGAAAACCCATTCAACGGCTGGGATGTAGATGGATGGGTAGGCACCACTCCGGGACCAGATGGCCAGCTTGGTACGGCTGACGACTTACCTTCGCCTGATGATCCGGGGCCGACGCGTGGCGTAGTCTGGGGCTGCGAACGTCCCGAGCTGCTGATCACCGAAACGCTCGCGTTCCACGACCAGCGATTGACTGTAAAGCCTGGCGGCGCGGAAGGCTTCGATTACGAACAGATAACTCCGCCTATTAGCGGTTTTTTTGTGGAGCTGTACAATCCGTGGTCCGCAGCCGGGTTAAAGCCGGGTGAGCTTTACAACAACAATGGACTAGTCTTGGACAACGATATCGGCGGATCGCCCGTTTGGCGTCTGTTAGTTTTACAAAAACCTATTGCAAATGTTGATTTGGATCCGGATGATCCCAACTTGACTGTTGCGGAACGGACACAGTTGAGAGACAGTACCAAGCGGAGTATTTACTTTACGAGTCCCGCTAGTTTGCCTGCCGACAAACAATTGCAGGACGATCTAGCCACTCGCTATTACACTACGAAACTAGTAGGCGAGGTCGGCTCAGGACAATACGTGGTGATCGGTCCAAACGGACCGAAAAAAGATGGCGTTACTCCGATTGGCGGGCCCGATGCCAACACGCGGACAATTACGTTGATCCCGGGCGCCTCTCATCCGGATAACGTGCGTGTACGACAAAATGGCTCGGAAGAAACCGTCCGCAGACCGCAGGAACCGGTAACCGCAATCGTCATCGACAGGACAATCAACAATGCCAATCGAAGTTTGAGCGTCTCGGACAATCCGGCACAAGACTATCCTGAGCCTACTGGTGCAGACGGCCAGTATACCCCGCCTCTGACCACTGCGCAGGATGCTGGTACGGACCCAGAGTTCGCAAAAGTGCGAGACGTCAGTAATCAATTAGCAGGTTCCTACCGACTGGTTTACCTACAGCGTCTGGCAAATCCACTTATCGCTTGGAAAGCAGATACAAATCCATACCGTACGATCGATTCGATGGCTGTCCACATAACCGCATTCAATTCTTTAGATGCTGAAAACAAAGGGCTTGGTGGAATGACAAATAACCTAAGTAAATTCTCTTCGAAACAACGAGGAGAAGCCCCATTGGACCCGAACACACCCGTGACGAGTATTCCTCTCTGGTCCCACGAAGAGGAAGATCACCGTGCGATCGCTCTGGATGTCGTCAATCTAGAAGACCCGGCGGGCGTCACAATGCAACATTCGCTGGGATTCTTGAACGTGCCACACGATCCTACCACCCGTGCCCCATTTCCGATGAACGCCGAAGGGCTTCCGACAGATGCACCCGCAGTGAATCCCGAACAACCTTTCCCTTGGCTGACGTGGAACAATCGGCCCTACATCAGCCAGTATGAGTTGATGCCAGTGCCGGCCAGTTCGTCGAGCCGGCTGTTTTATGATTTTACGCTGGAGGTCAAAGACGCTGGTGGAGGCGATGAAGATCCGTACGACGCGACGACCAATACTTTCAACATTTTTCGCTCGCCGTTTGGGCATCTGTTGAACTTCTTCAAGACGGCTAAGGTGCCGAGCGATAATCTACCGAGCGGTGCTAATGGTAGTCTTGCCTCGCATTTCTATCGGATTTTCGACTACACGTACGTGCCGTCGCGGTTCGTCGGTACCGAGACGGTGTTGAACCCGGGCGTGTTTGGTGATCCAGCTTTCTCGCCACAAACCGCCGGGTTTCGGCCACCGTTTAACAAGGTGTCGAACTATCGCGAGCCGGGCCGAGTGAACATCAATACGATCACCCACCCGCGTGTGTGGGAAGGAGTCCTGCATGGTGATCCGAGACTTGATCTAACCGCTCACCCTGGTCCAGGTTTCGTTGATAAGGTTGCGGCGATAACCAGCCTCGTCGACACCCGGCGCGGCTACGATCAGAACGCAACGGGTGGCTTGATCGCATCTGGAAACGTCCTGGAACTGAACAACGACTCGCCCACGTTCTTTGCCAATCCGTTTCGTGGCAGTGGGGCGGGCGAACTGGTGCCACTGCCTCAACTGATGCGGCCCGACGTCGAGACGACGTTGCTGCGAAGTGACTACATCGGTGACGCGCTGCCGGGTGCTCCACACAACCCGCCCAGCGGCGAATCGCTATTTGCCTTCGATCCGCCCGACGCGTTACAACGACGGTACAACAACTCGGATCGCAATCCGTATTTTCGATATCAGGGGCTCACGCGGCTGGGTAACTTGGTGACGACCCGATCGAATGTGTACGCCGTGTGGATCACGGTCGGGTTCTTTGAGGTGCAGCCGGCCGGTACTAATCTGCCTCCTCATGTGATAACGAACCCGGATGATCCAGACTATAACTTCAACCTAATCTACCCCGACGGCTATCAACTTACGCAAGAGCTGGGCAGCGATACGGGCGAGACCCGGCGGCATCGGGGGTTTTACATCATCGATCGGTCGCTGCCGGTGGCGTTCGAGCCGGGCGAGAACCACAATGTCGATCGGGCCGTTTTACTTCGCCGCTTCATCGAGTGAGCGGAGAAGAAGAGAAGAACCACGAATTGCGCGAATAGACACGAATAAGAATGCACCACGGAGGCACAGAGGACACGGAGAAATAACGAAAGACGAAGAAGAAGACTCACGCAAAGGCGCAGAGACGCAAAGAAAGAAATAAGCTCTTGCACAATCCGCGTTTATCTGCGTCCATCTGCGGTTCTTCTTTGTCATCATATGTCTCCGTGTGCTCCGTGTCTCTGTGGTGAATAATTGCTCGCTGCAACTCCCGCTACACGCTGAACTTAATGTTCAGGATGTCGCCGTCTTGGATCACGTAGTCCTTCGGTTCTTGGCGGACCAGGCCGGCGGCTTTGATCTCGCGCTCGCTGCCCAGCCGGATCAGGTCGGCACACTGCATCGTCTCGGCCCGGATGAAGCCGCGGGCCAGGTCGGTGTGGATCGCGCCGGCCGCCTCGAGGGCCGTGCTGCCTTGCCGGGTCATCCAGGTGCGGACCTCCTTCTCGCCGGCGGTGAAGAAAAGCATTTGCGACGAGGCGTCCATAATCTGGCGCAGCAGCGCGTCGCGGTCGACCACGGTGAGGTCCATTTCGCGGACCATCTCGTCGCGGTCGGCGCCCGTCATCCGGGCCAGCTCCGATTGCAGTCCGACCGGAATGGCGCGGACGGTCGTGTTGCTTACGTCGGCCGTGCCCGTTTTGTCCTGGACCGCGCCCGTTTTGTCTTGGACCGCGCGGACGAGTTGTTCCCCATTGTCGGCATCATCAGCCGTGTTGAGGATCACCAGGCGGGGCTTTTCGGTGAGCAGGCGAAAGCTGCTGATGGCACGGCGCCCGTCGTCGTGCAGAGGAATCGCGCAGAGGGCCGTGCCGGCTTCGAGCTGCTCGAGCACCGGCTCGAGCGCGTCGAGTTCGGCCTGCTCTGCTTCTTGAGTGGGCCGGGGCCGCTTGACGCTTTCGCGGAGCCGCTCGACCCGGCCGCTGACGATATCGAGGTCGGCCAGCAGCAGGTCTTCCTCGAAGCTCAGTAGATCGGACGCCGGGTCGGTGCGATCGAATGCCGCCACAACCACCACCAGACAGCCGGCTTCGCGCAACAGGGCCAGCCGTTGCGGGTTGCCCTCGTGGTCGCGGGCCAGGCCGGGCGTATCGAGCAGCTCGAGCGCCGCCTGGGTGATCTTTTTCGGCTGATAGATTTCGCAGAGCGGCGCGACGCGGTCGTCGGGCACAATGGCCATGGCCGACTGGCCTTGGTGGGCCTTGGCGGCGTCGGGCTCAACGTCGGTTAGCCAATGGAACAACGTGCTTTTGCCGGAATCTTGATAACCGACGATGCCAATTTTCATGGGAGGGGAGGGGTCGAGAGTCGAGGGACAAGGGTCAAGGGAGCAGGGGACGCTAGTGTAGCGGTTTTGAAGCCCAGGGATAGCTATCCCTGGGCTTCGCGATTCTGATGCCGATTCTGATGCCATTTCAGATTTCAGGCGTCCGAAAGGCTGATCGATAGAGGCGATAAGCCGTTACGTTGACAAATGTTACGTTGCATATTTTTTGGCGACGAATAACATGAAACCGTCCGGTGCTACCCCGGTGCTACCGGCGCAAAAAAATCCCCACGCCGATCTGAGTGATCGACGCAGGGTTATGAAATCCACCCGCCAGGAGCCAGGGGTCAGGGGTCAGGGGTGGAATACGCAATCGGTTTACGCTTCAAGACACGGCGCTGACAACGCGCGCCTGCGCTGGGGTGGTCGAAAAGAAAAACCTTTCCACGCCAGAGTGGCGTAAAGAAAAACCCCGGCCAGTATAGGCGAGATTAGGCAATGATAGTCACCCTGGGGTCCTTACGGCGTACCCAACACCTACACTGACCGAGGTTCTTGTTTCTACTATCATTCAATCGAGACAAACCGCTTTGACTGCTTCCCAAATGGCTGGTCCATTTCAGGAGTGTCGATACCAGACAGCCGCACTTTGACGGTCTGGTTGTCACGTAGCACCTTGACCGTGTCGCCGTCTGTGATCCCTATCACCTTGCCGGTAAAGACCGTGGGTGCAGGTTTAGTTTCTGAGTTGGCTCAGCAGGGCCGTGGGGCGTCCGTAGCCCTCTCAGGACTCGTTGAAGAACGGATCCGGAATCGATGGATTGCGTAGCTTGGCGGCCGCGGCCGCGCCTGTCAGGGGAAGGCCCTCGGGGTCGATCAGCCCGAGCTGCACGAGCAGGTTGGCCTGATCCCAATGGATGTGCTCGTACGAGACCTTGCCGTCCTCGAAACCGACGATGACGACGAACGCGACCTCGGCGTACTTGCCGGTCGGCTTGACCCCCGGGAGCAAGTGATCCATCTCGGTCGTGTGGGTAAACGAGATAATCAGCTCGTCGACGAGCCGCTCCCGGCCATGGGTGCGTGAAATGGTCTCGAACTTCACGTCCGGCGGGAAGAACTGTCCGATGAGCCGGTTGGCATAGAACGTCCGAACACCGTCCGGCCCCTGCCCGCCGACCATCGTGGGCACGTTCACGAGGTGCGGGTTCGCGCTCATGGTGGCCATCGTACGGTCGAGGTCTCCGCCGAGTTCTGCGTCCATGTGTTCACCGAACGCGGCGTCCATCTCTTCGGTCTGGATCTGGTCGGTCATGTTCTCGTCCTCTTGTTGTTGACCGGTTGGCACCATCCCTGTGGCGCAACCCACGGTTGCGGCAACAACGACAGTGGCGGCGGTTATCGCGCCGTCCTGGATGAACTCTCTCCGTTTCACAGCATCGCCTCCTGAGTTTCGCGTGCCTTGAGTCTACGGAGTATAGGCCCGCCGCTGGGAGCCCAGCGGGAATTGACATACCACCCCTACCCGGACATCGCGCCAGAACGCAGCTTATTACTGATAGCGGCAGCTTGTCCATATCGGCAGCCTACCCCGCCGGGGCCAACAGCGCCAGGATCAGAAGTGAACCCACGAAGATTCGCATGTCTTTATTCCTCTTCATCTCACCAGCACCTTCGCCTCCAGGGCGCCGTCGAGCAGCGTGTATTGATCGCTCGGGGAGGGCGCGATCTCGACGATAATCTGGTAATACCCCTTCGCTTGCGGCGTCCAGGTAACCTTCCGCGTCGTACGCGCGAGAAACACGGTGTTATACCCGCCCGGATACACGGCATACGTGTTTCCGTTCACCTCCTGGAACTCGGGGCCCGGCTGACCCTGGGCTCCCTTAAATTCGAGATCGTGGAACCCGCAGCCGATCTTCTCAACCTCGATCTCCCCGATCGCCTGTTTCGTGCCTGCGCCCAGCCGCACCGCGTAGACTCTGGCCTTGACGTCCTTGGCGGTCATCCCGCCCAGGTTGTGCATCTCGGCCAGCACGTCCACCGCCTGACCGACCCGCGGCGAGTAGCTCGAGAATCTGATCGCCTGAATGTTGACCACCGGCTTGATGTAGTACTCCAGGCACAATCGGTCCTGGGTCTTTATCATTGTCCCGTACCGGCCACCGTAGAACCCGATGCCGCGCATCTCGGGCGCCCGCTGCTTGATGTAGCGGACGAAACCCTCGAGCTCGGGCTCAATCGGCTCCTCGTGCGGGGCGTCCACGCGGGTACCGAGCAGAATGAGGGCTGTATTCTGGCCCTGACCATAGTGGATCAGGTCCGTGTTGCGGGCCATCATGATCCGGTGGTCGATGTGTTCATCGATGCTGTGGCTGGCCATGTACCGGGTGAAGCAGGTCGGGTATGTCTCCAGCAGAGCCACGGACCCCGACGCCTTGTACATCGCCCCTTCTTCCCTGATCAGCGCCCCGCCGTTGGCCGGCATGATGATCATGTCCGGATTCTCCTTGCGCAGCCTGACCAGAGCCCGATGAATGCCTTTGAGCTTCTCGATGCCGTCCGGCGTCGGCCACTCGCCGAACTCATCCATAAAGATCCCGTCATACCCCTCCTTGATCGGAGCCGATCAGGCGGCCACCAGCCGGTCGATCGTCTGCTCGTCCACCGGCCCCGTGGGCACGGTGTGCGCGCCGGTGGTCCAATGGATCAATTTCGCTCCCCGCTTCCTCAACATCGGTATGGTTTTCGAGTGCGGGTACTGGTCCACGTTGCCCGCGATGATGGCGTGAGCCAGGACGTACTTCACCTGGGGGATCTCTTCCGGCATGAGCACGCCCCACGTCGTGAAATAGAGGTCCGTCCAGACCACCGGGAATTCCCGGCTGACCGTGCGGCCGTCGCCCAGTTCGAACCGGACCGTGTAAAACCCGGTTTCCGGCGGAGTCCATTGCGCCGCGATCTTCCCGTCCGCCGGTACGGCCGTGCCCTGAAAAACGTCCTGGCCGTCCTGCGACACGGAAAACGAGATCTCGTTCTCCGCCGGTGCGTTGAACAGCCTGATCTCCAGCTCCCGATCCACAATCGGCACCACGGGCACGACGAACGCCTCGGGTTCGCCCACCGCCCGTGCGAAACTCGTCAGGCCCGGCAAGGCACACAGTACACCCGTCATCAACACCGTAACGCGCCGTCTCATAATCGTCCTCCTTCTTGTTGTCTATTCAACGCGGCCATCATCGGTCTCATCCACCCTCTGCTCTCGCAGATCGCGGAACATCGCCCGCAGATCGAACCACCCACCGATGCTGACCCAAATAGTAAACACCACGTTCGCGATCATGGCAATACTCACCCAGATGTAGGTTGCCGTAGACCAGTCGCCACCCATAGCTGTTCCTCTGAAATATGCGGACTAGCCCGTTTTGCTTTGTCGGTCGGCGCACCGCTGTTGATCTTCCAGGCGCACCAGTTCACCGTAGTCTTTCCATTTGGTGAGACCCGACCTGGTACACAGCCCGCAGATGCCCAACGCTAAAAACGCCAATACCAATGTTAACAACCCTGACTGATGTCCCTTGAGCGGGTAAGCGTCTCCCATGAACTGTTTGCCGATCAGATCAGCCAGTGGGATGGCCATCCCGATTGCTATCGCCAGGTACGCCCCCAGCGAAGTGGCACGTTTCCAATACAGGCCGACAAAGGTGACGATACCGGCGGCGGTGAAAATCGTACCGGTCAGCATGATGTAACTGAAAATCGACTCCTGTGGTCCGTAGAAGATGTCCCAGGTCAGCATGAAAAGAGCGATGCACGTCATGATAATACGCAGTAGCCGCAGGTGCTGCTTTTGCGTCATGGGTGTTTTGCGAAGCGGCGCGACCACATTGTTGACGATGATCGCGGACCAGGAAAGGTAGTAGCTGTTGTCGGTGGTGACATAGGCGAATACCAGGCCCGCAGCGCAGAAGCCCGCCAGGCCGATCGGCGAGATGTCGCGGACGAAGGTGGCACTGGCGTAACGTGCCCATTCGGCCTCAGGCATGTTTTCCGGTGCCACAGCGCCCAGCACTGCCATGGCGCCGATGCCCCACAGCAATACCATCATGATGCGACCCCGATCGAACAGGTACTGCAGCAGAACGAACTTACGAACGGTATCGGTATTGTCGGTGGAGGAAAGTTTGGCGACAGAAGGTGGAAACGAGAGGGGCGCCAGCACGTCCGACTGATAGCGATTTCAATTCCCGTCACGCCTTTGAACCTACGCCGTCAACCCTCCTTTTGTCAACATACTACCTGATTGTCCGTCCGTTTTTCTCGCGTCATGGCGCGATCGGGCAGGCTTGTGCTACGATCCGGGCAGCTGACTTGCCCGGAAACACTCCGGACATGTTTGCGGCGCCAAGGCATGCGGGAATTGGGCCGGTTTTGGGCAATCGGAGAGTCGCTACGACCGGATCGGCGCGTACGGGTAGCCAAAATGTGGCTGGGCGCGTCCAAAACGGCCACAGATGATCACTTATAGGAACTCGGGATCGAGTACCAACTGGAGCTCGCGCGGCTCAGATGCATCTCG
>Ga0310120_10002876_pt1 | contig 12438 bp, 6 predicted proteins | sample CB27_AW_983_MG_FD_203506 | JGI IMG/M metagenome (GOLD analysis project Ga0310120, IMG submission 203506) | Marine microbial communities from Western Arctic Ocean, Canada - CB27_AW_983 | ecosystem: Environmental > Aquatic > Marine > Oceanic | place: Canada: Western Arctic Ocean | collected... | reverse complement strand
ATCTGGGGGCTAACCCCTCCGACCAGGGGTTCGATGTCTCCATCGCCGGTGATCAGCGCGGCCACCCGAAAAGCCACCTGGCGCCGTGGAACTTACCCCATCTCCCGGAACAGCAAGCCGGAACCGCGCTCGCAGATGCGTTGACCGATCATGCGGTCGAATTCATCGAACAAAATGCCGATCGACCCTTCCTGCTGATCCTCTCGCACTATGCGGTCCATACTCCGGTCCAGGCACCGCCACAGGAGGTGGAACACTGGGCACAACTGTTGCCCGAAGAAAAGAAAAAAAGACATCGGTACGCGGCTCTCGTCGACAGCGTCGATCGGTCGGTGCGACGCGTTCGGGAATCGCTCGAAAGTACAGGGTGCTCCAGCCGCACTCTCCTCATCTTCACCAGCGACAATGGTGGGCATGAAGGGTTTACCGACAATGGACCTCTGCGTGGGGGCAAGGGGATGCTGTTCGAGGGCGGAGTCAGGGTTCCCTTCATCGCGTGGGGCGCAGGAACTGGATCCCCTGACCGGATCCAGGATGTTCCCATCCAATTGTCTGATCTGGTTCCAACGATGCTCGAGATGGCATCGGTGCCGGCGCCGGAAAAAACACCTCTGCAAGGAGTCAGCATCTCCGGGTTACTGTCAGGAACTTCTACTGAGCCGGTCCGTGATCTTGTCTGGCACTTCCCCGCCTATCTTCAGGGATACACCAGAGCCCACGGCATCTGGCGAACAACTCCGGTCACCTCCATCGTTCGTGGACCGTGGAAGATGCTCGAGTTCCATGAAGATCAGAGCAGGATGCTGTTCCATCTCGATCAAGATCCATCCGAGCAAAACGATCTCGCCAGCAGTCGGCCCGATCTGGTCTCCGATCTCGCTGCGTCCATCGAGAGATGGCGAAAAGTGCGCGATGCACCGATGCCGGTTCCGATCAAACAGCCCTGATCCCTCGACATCACACCCTTTTGGGGCGATTCTGGTGCCCTTACACGTCACGCCAGCAGCTCCAGGTACCCCTCACCGGTGAGGGGTCGAGGCAAGCGCGGCACGAAGCACCTGGCCAGGAGAGCGCGTGATTCCCTTCAAAGCTTTCCGCTTCCTGCTGCCGCTTGTTGTGCGCGAAAAGGCCGTGATCTCGTTCGGCATCCTGTTGATCCTGGTGACGAGCATCAGTCAGGTCGCAGTCCCACGACTGATTGGCATGGCAGTCGAGCGACTTGAATCCGGGATCGGTATCGATCTGGTGATACCGATAGCGATGGCGATGCTGGGTGCCGTGTTGATCCGCGGCATCACATCCTTCTGGACGCGCAAGACCGTCATCGGATCAAGCAGGCGCATAGAAAAAAATCTGCGCGACCAGATGTTTCGCCATATCGAGACGCTGGATGGCTCCTTCCATGCAAAAATTCATACCGGCGACCTGATGAGTCGCTTCAATAGCGACGTCGATGCAGTCCGAATGATCTTCGGACCCGCGATCATGTACTCGGTGCAGACCATCTTTATCATCATCTTCTCGATCACGCTGATGCTCCAGATCGACTGGCAGCTAACACTCTGGTCTCTGATTCCGCTCGCTCTCATCACACTTGAAGTGCGTTTCATCGGTCCGAAAATCCATGACCGATCCAAGATTGGCCAGGAGATGCTCGCCGACATCTCCGTACATGCACAAGAGAACTTTGCCAACGCTCCGGTGGTGAAGGCCTTCGTAATTGAAGATGCAGAGATCGACAGGATGCATCGTCACAGTCACAACTATTTCCTTCAAAGCCTGCGCATTGCGCGTGTCAGAGCCATCGCCACCAGTTCCTTCGGATTGTTCGGTGATCTAGCCCTGGTCACACTCCTCTTGCTCGGGGGGATGCGGATCATCACGGGCGATCTGAGCCTTGGAGAATTCGCGACCTTCAACGGCTGCCAGTTGTTGCTGATCTGGCCGATGATCGCACTCGGATGGGTAATCAACCTGTTCCATCGCGGCGCAGCCAGCGCCAAACGGCTGCAAGACATTCTCGATTCGACACCTACGGTCGACGATTCACGATCTGACCACGAGATGACGGTTGAACGAGGCGAGATCCGTTTTGATCAGGTCTCTTTTCGCTATCCCGAGTCGAATGATAGCGTCCTGCATCAGATCTCTTTCGACCTGCCTGGAGGGAAAACTCTCGGTATCGTCGGTGCCACGGCGAGTGGAAAAACCTCTCTGTTGAATCTGATTCCGCGTCTCGCTCCCACCCCCAGCGGAAGTATCTTCATCGATCAGGTTCCGGTCGAACAATTTAGCCTCGACGCCCTTCGATCTTCCATTGCGATGGTCCCGCAGGAACCGTTCCTGTTCAGTGCCACAATCGCAGACAACATCTCCTTCGGTGTCGATGACGCTTCGATGGATGACATCATCAGCGTCTCACGTCTGGTCAAGATGGATGACGAAATCAATAAGTTTCCATCACGATACGATCAACGAGTCGGGGAACGAGGGGTCACTCTCAGCGGCGGGCAAAAGCAACGTATAGCGATAGCGAGAGCGATTCTACAACGGCCGCTCATCTTGATTCTCGATGATGTTCTTTCTGCAGTCGATTCAGAAACAGAAACCACCATTCTCGAAGGGTTGAAGGACTGGACCAAGAATCTAACCGCGCTGATCGTTACGCATCGCCTCAGTGCCATCACTCATGCCGACGAGATCATCGTTCTGGACAAGGGTCGCATCATCGAGCGTGGTGATCACGAGTCGCTAAGACGGATGAAGGGCCGATACCACAAGATGTGGCGCAGACAGACGGTCGAGAGCGAACTGGAGGATCTCGAATGACCTCCCGCAAACGTTCCGAGTCTGATGCCAAGAAGAAGCCGGATGAAGCTGAAGACTTCCATGTTGAGGAGTTGATCGATCGCCCCTTCAGTCGTCTTCTGGCGCGCAGATTATTGGGGTATCTGCGCCCATACAGCAGCCTGGTGCTGGCATCTGTGGTGCTGATCGTCCTCAGCACGATTCTCTCGCTGCTGGGTCCCTTGCTGGTCAAGGAAGCGATCGACGGGCCACTCTCGATCACCATCCAGAAAGATGGAGAATCTGGTGGAACCGGGTCATTCGTCACCGCGGTGGGAGATCGATTCGGTCTTGAACCGATCGTTGCCACCAGTGACTCCCAGCAACGAACGGGATGGCTATGGCTGATCGTCGGCATGTATCTCTCGATTCTGGTGATCGGATTCTTCATCCAGTACATCCAGGTCATGGTGCTTGAGCGCACCGGTCAGAGTGCCACCAAGGATTTGCGATTGCAGATCTTCTCACACCTCCAGTTCCAGAGTTCGAGTTTCTATCATCGAAATCCTGTCGGTCGGCTCGTGACCAGAGTCACAAACGATGTCGAGTCGCTCAACGAGTTGTTCGCCAGCGGTTTCGTTTCATTGGCTGGAGATCTACTCGCCATCGGTGGAATCGTGGCGATGTTGTTCTGGACCAATGCTGAACTGGCCTCGATGGTACTGATGGTGACTCCGGTCGTCGTCATCGCGACGATGGTCTTTCGCAAGTATGCCCGCAAACACTACCGAGAAATGCGGCGCCGGCTTGCCCACCTGAACGCTTTCACACAAGAATCCATCAGCGGCATGGAAGTTGTCCAGGTATGCCGGCGAGAAGAGCAGCAAGCGAATCGTTATTCCGAGATCAACAGCACCCTGCGAGATGCACATCTCAATAGCATCTTCTGGTATGCACTGTTCTTTCCCACCATCGAGTTTCTGTCGGTGGTAGCACTGGTCATCATCGTCGTCCAGGGTGGCCAACGAATCGAGGCGGGCACCGCCACCTTCGGTGAGTTCTTCCTGTTCTGGACCTACCTGACGCGGCTCTTCTCGCCATTGAGAGATCTGGCCGAGAAATACAACCTGCTGCAATCAGCGATGGCCGCCAGCGAGAGGATCTTTGGGATCCTCGACACCGATTCGTCGCTTCCGGAGCCAGAATTGCTGGCCACCGAAACAAAGACTCAGATCGACAACGGCGACGAGATCCGCTTCCAGGATGTCTCCTTCAGTTATGACGGAGAGACCCCTGTCCTCGATGATGTTTCGTTCACAGTTGGCGATGGCGAGACGATCGCCGTGGTCGGGGCGACCGGTGCCGGCAAGAGCACCATCATCAATCTGCTGCTGCGATACCATGACCCCACAACTGGAAGTATCACCATCGGCGGTGAAGACATCCGCAACACCTCATTGGCCAGCCACAGGCAGCGCTTTGGACTGGTGCTCCAGGATGTCGCCGTACTCTCTCGAACTCTCGAAGAGAACATTCGATTTGATCGCAACATCGACCGCGATCGAATCGTCTGGGCACTGGAACAGGTTCAGGGCTCAGCCATCGTGACCCGACAGAAGAAGGGTCTTGAAGAACCGATGATGGAAAGAGGGCGAACCCTATCCAGTGGCGAACGACAGTTGATCTCGTTTGCACGAGCACTCGCCGGCGATCCCAGGATCCTGGTACTCGATGAAGCGACCAGTCATGTCGATACGGAAACAGAGGCTCTCATCCAGGAAGCGATCGATCGACTGGTCGAAGGCCGCACATCGGTGATCGTCGCTCACCGTCTCAGTACCGTGCGGAAGGCAGATCGTATCCTCGTGCTGCATCACGGCCAGTTGCGCGAAGAAGGTAGCCACGAGCAACTGGTCGCCCTCGATGGAATCTACGCACGGCTGGTAGCGCTGCAGTTCGGAAAATCCTGAGCCCGCACCAAGTTGCATCCTTCATGTACATCGTCATGCTGGTATCGGATGTATGTCCTACGAGGATCGATGATTCAACCAGCGAAAGGGCATCTCACGTGAACGACTCTGTAACAACTAGTTTTCAACTGACCCAGATCGGACAGATCCAATGCTGACGAGAGTGACACCATGAAGTACCTGTTTGGATTACTGCTAACACTGGCCCTGGCAACACCAACGCTGGTGGTCGCAGACGACCTGGCCCGTTTTTTCCCGGCAGATAGTTATTTTTATCTCGGAAGCAATGGTTGGAACGGTATCAAGGACTCCTTCGACAATAGCCCCGCGGGAGAGGTCTGGGCTCATCCCAGATTCGATGGTCTCCGAAACGATGTCGAGAGTTTTCCTGCGTTTGTCTACGAGTTGCTCGGTGGAATCCGACAGCAAGCCGATGCCGAATCCAATCCACTGTCACTTCCGATGAAGATGATACTCAACTCCAACGGCCCGCAGATGCTCTTCAACTCGATGCGATATGGTGTGGCCCTGGGCGTGCCTGCATTCGACATCGATCCGATCGATCCCCAGTTTCAGGGATACCTTGTCATCGAAGCAGGTGACGATGCGCCGACGGTGCGCAGTCAGTTCGGCGGGTACCTCATGAAAAGCGTCCTCAACGACCCTCACAGCGAGGAACTGGGAGGGGTTCGCTGGGCAGTTTCGACCCTCGACACCGATCCTTCCATCGACATCTGGTGGGGAGAACACGAAGGTCGTGTCGTTTTTGCCATCGGCGAGCAGAGTGTAAAAACATACTTTTCCATGTGTGATGGAAATCGCACCAGCCTGGCTGACAGTGCGGGATACAAGATGGGAATGCTGCGTTGTATCGGCGATTCCAGGGTCAACGCTTCGCTGCATCTCGATTTTCCGGCCATCCTCGATCAGGTGCTGGGACTGATGGACGAGTTTGGAGCCACCCTTCCTCCCGAGGCGGAAGCGGTGATTGATGAAGTCTCCCGCCTGGGAGCGATTCACATCGCCTGTGGCGAGGTCGGAGATGAGAGCATCACCTACACATCCGGTGTCAGTTTTCCTTTCCAGGGCTCCGTTGGTGGGGGACAACCCATCACCTCCGAGATGTTTGCGCTGCTTCCTGCGAGACCGTTTCTGTTCTGGTCTGCCAGTTACGACGGAAAGGCAATTTACCAGCAGATACTTGAGAGCATCGAGGCTCTCTTTCCCCCCGAGCAGACCTGGAAGGTGGAACAGGGAAGGAAGACGATCGAGGCCCTCACCGGAGTGCCCTTCGATGACATCGTCGCCTCCCTCGGTGACCGCGTCACGGTCTTCGAGGAGTCTTCTGCACGCGGCTTGATACCCGGATTCGTCATTTCGATCGCAGGGGCCGATGCCAAGCTGATGAATGAGATCATCCGGACGAAGTTGCCACTGATTTCGATGATGACGGGTTCGATGCGCACTCGCCTCACACTCGGTTCTCTGGAGGTGCCCCTCAGGGGAAGTGGGCAGTTGATTCGCTACATGCAGTCGTCCGCCCGCGACAATCCGGTTGTGCTTGCCTGGACCGACATCGATGAAGAGATGTTGTTCGCCATGCATCCCACCGTGCTGGAACAGTTGATACACCGGATCGAGACCCGCAGTGGTGACTCTGATCGATTCCAGATTCCCGCTCTCGTCAGCGGAGCCTGCCAGATCCCCGAGGGGGCAGCCAATGGTGCCGGCCTGATCGATCTCGGAGCACTGCTGGAATGGAGCTGGCCTACCATCGTTCCGGCACTGCAGAAGATGCTCTCTCGCAAGGGAGGTCAGTTCGACGCCGCGTCCATCCCTTCTGCACACCTGTTCGAGAGCTGGAAGGTCGAGGCCAGGATGTGGATCGACGAGAGTGGATTCAGATCCACCAAGACATCTCCGATGCCGATGGGACCAGAGTTGCTGGGCGGGATGATACTGGGCATGACCGCAGCTTTCATGGAGCAGGAACAGCAGCAGCAGCAGCCAGAGGCACCGGATTCCAAGCCGTCACCCGAGCCGAAGGAAGCAGAACCTTCTGCAACCCCGGAACCGGTCAAAGCAGAGCCTCTCCGGTAGAGATCTAGACGGATCCCAGTACCGGAAGTGGTCCCACCAGGGGCGTTGCGTATTCGATGAATTCGTCGGTGACATCGCACCCATCCGAGATCCAGGAGGTCGGAACGGTGCGTGTCTTGCCCGCCACCTCTCTCAGGCCGATCGGCACGTATTCAACCTGATAAGGCGAGTCGGAGATCCTGCGGATCGTCAGGCTCGCATCTTCCAGGCCAGCAGCGGCCGCCTGAACCGCAGCGCGGCCGCTGGCTCTGGCCTCCTCGGCGTCGACACTGCTGACACAATCGGCAAAGGACCTTTGCAGGTAACCGAAGGTATCCGCACGCACTCTCAGTTTCTTGCCGAGGCGATCGCGAATCAACCGAGCCAGAAAATCACCGAGCGCACCACTGCCCGACAACTGGACATTGCCGTGGGCATCACGCTCCACTTCTCCCGAGAACTGCTCGGCAAGACCCTGGGCGATGGGGATCCCTGATTCATCGTGAATCCCCTCGCTGACGGCAATCATGCAGCGTCCCATGGCTCCGTAGACACGATCCACATCAGCGATGAACCGATCGACATCGAAGACGGACTCTGGCAGATAGATCAGATGAGGTCCGGTGCCATGTTCGGTCCGGGCCAGGGCGCTCGCCGCTGTCAGAAATCCTGCGTTCCGACCCATGATGACATCGATCTTGATTCCAGGCAGAGCACGATTATCGAGGCTATCTCCCATCAATGCACAGGCGACAAAACGAGCAGCGGATCCGTATCCAGGTGTGTGGTCATTGAGTACCAGATCATTGTCTATCGTCTTTGGCACATGAAACGCCTTGAGATCATGACCTGCTTTTTTTGCCACCTCGGAGACGATGCGACAGGTATCGGCACTGTCGTTGCCGCCGATGTAGAAGAAGTAGCGGATGTCTCGACGCGCCAGCTGGGAGAAGATCTTCTGGCAATATTCTTCATCGGGTTTGTCGCGGCTGCTGCCCAGGGTTGCACCTGGAGTACCGGCGATCAGATCGAGGCGGTCTCCAGACAACTCGGAGAGATCGATCAGATCATCGTCGAGCATACCCCGCACCGCATGGCGGGCGCCAAAGATGGACCCCGCGATACCGGTGCTCTGGATCTCCTCGATCACTCCAACCAGGGAAGCGTTGATGACAACGGTGGGCCCACCGGACTGAGCGATGACAGCGTTCCCTGCCGGCAGATTCATCTGGTTCTCCTATCTGGTGTACGCCCTGTCACCGGAGAATACATCGCACTGCACTGCCGAAGCGACCAACTCGTATCTTTACTTGTTGGTCCCGTAACTACGATGATCGATGATGATCCGATCGGTGATGTCGCCATCCGATCGAAGGTTTTCAAAGATCAACTGTTCGCCATCGATGGTGATCAATGCTGACCCGTAGACTGCCTGACTTGTGACCATCACGGGGTGCTCTCCCTGTGACTTCACATGTCCACCTCCATGACCGATCACCGCGTAAACGATGCCGTCGTCACCGGAACAGTGATAAGTGTCGCCACCCCACTGGATGATCTTGCCGTCTTCCTGGAGAACATCGGTGGCGGGAACTGGATGCGATTCGGATTCACCGTAGCCATGGACGCCACGGATCAGAGCCGATCGTTCATAAACATGGGAGTGACCCGCCAGAACCAGATCAACACCGCCTGCCTCCAGAATCGGAACCGCCACTTCTCGCATCCGGACCAGACGACCCTCGCTATCCTTGATGTTGTTCGAAACATGAGACCCGAGGCTATACGGAGGGTGGTGGAAAAAAGCGATGGTCCAGGGATGATTGTCAGCGCCAAGATCTTCCTCTAGCCAGCGCATCATGGCGCCATCTGGATCGATGGCATCACCGCTGGAATCGAGCGAGATGCAGTGGAGCGGTCCGTAATCAAAGGAGTAATACGCCTCGGTGCCGCTGGCGACACCGCCACATTCACCCTGCTTCGGCAACAGATACGCTTCGAAGTAGGGACCGGCCTCGGTGCTGCTTTCAGAACTCTTCATCTCGTGATTACCTGGAGCCGGCCAGATACAGACGGAGCGCAGAGTTTCCCTGTAGGGACGAAAGAAACGCGCGGTGAACTCTCCATCTCGGCCTCGGCTGTAGGCCATATCACCGACATGGATCAGCATGTCCAACGGTGTCTCGCCGAGGTGCTCGATCATCGAATCTCGAACCTCCGCCTGAACAGGGCCTCCGGTGCCGGAATCTCCCAGCGCCCAGATACGAATCGGACCGTCGTGATCATCCGCCGGGGCGGCCCGGAACTTGCCAGTATCCACGGCCAGGTCGCCATTGCTGGCGCGATAGATGATCTCACCTCCGGCAGGCAAGCCGCTGAGCACCACATGATGATCGAGATACTCCTCGCCATATTTCGATGGAGTCGTGGCGCCTGTCGCCTTGTTCCAGGACCGGGCCTCGTCAGCTGCTTCGTCGACGAGTTGCCATTCGACGGTCGCCTGTCCGATAAACCGGTCAGAGGTCCGCCATGCGATGATCGCCCGGTCTATGGAGACTTGCTGAAGGTAGGGCCGCCTGGCCTTGTCGAGCGGGATCCAGCCACGAGTATCCATGTGCCGAACACCGAGAAGCAGACTGACGGCCAGCAAGACCAGTAGTAATCCTCGCTTCAAGCTCTTCCTCCCGACAACAAAAAATCGGGCTCCAGCAGCGGGTCCATTTCGCCTCTCGGAGCAGAAGCGGTAGGATAACCGATGAGGAGTTCCAGTGCTTCAGATCCAGGGTATCAACAAAGCTTTCGGCGATCAGATCCTGTTCCAGGATGCCGGCTGTCTCATCGAGGCGGGCGAAAAGGTTGGCCTGGTGGGGGCAAACGGCCACGGCAAGTCCACCTTGCTGAAGATGATCCTGCGCGAGATGCAGCCAGACGGCGGCCAGATCAGTGTCAGTCGTGGCATCCGTGTCGGTCACCTGTCGCAGCACCTTGTCTTCAGCGAACCCTCGGTACTTGAAGAAGCGTGCCTGTGCTTGCAAGTCCAGGAAGAAGGCTACATCGAGATTCATCGTGCCGAGGCGATGTTGATGGGACTCGGCTTCACCCGTGAAATGCTGGACCAGCCTCCCGATGAATTATCAGGAGGATTTCAGGTGCGCCTGAACCTGGCCAAGGCACTGCTGGAAGATCCTGACCTGCTGCTGCTCGATGAGCCCAACAACTATCTCGACATCGTCAGTTTGCGGTGGCTCCGCGGATTCCTGAGGAAATGGCGAAGGACCTTGTTGCTGGTCACCCACGACAGAGAGTTCATGGATTCGGTCACCACCCATACGCTCGCAGTGCATCGCCAGAAGTTGCGAAAGTTCTCGGGCGGCACGGAAAAAGCGTGGGATCAGATCTATACCGAGGAGGAGATGCACGAGAAGACCCGGGTCAACTCGGAGCGAAAAATCGCCCAGGAGATGCGCTTCGTCGATAGATTCCGCGCCAAGGCGAAGCGAGCCAGCCAGGTTCAATCTCGATTGAAACTGATCGCCAAGCGCGAACGCCTCGACAAGCTCGATGAGATCTCGACTCTCTCGTTTACCTTCAACCACATTGCTACCCCTGGCAAATGGTCAACAGAGACGCGCAATCTCGAGTTTGCCTACGGAGATGGGCCGACCCTCATCAGTGGTCTGGAACTTCATGTCGGTGCCAGGGATCGAGTCGGCGTGATCGGTCCAAACGGCAAGGGAAAATCGACGCTGCTGCGATTGCTCGCAGGAGAACTGAAGCCTGTATCGGGAGAAGTCCGATCCCACCCTTCCACGGTACGGAGCCTGTTCGGACAGAGCGCCATGGGAGTGCTGCAGGAGAAGAGGACCATCGAGGAAGAGGTCTACAGTGCCAACAACATGCTGACCAGAACCCAGGTACGGGACATCTGCGGAGCCATGATGTTCGGAGGAGATCTGGCGTTGAAACAGGTCGAGGTGCTGTCGGGTGGCGAAAAATCTCGTACCTTACTCGGCAGGGTTCTGGCGGCTCCATCCAACCTGTTGCTACTCGACGAGCCGACCAATCATCTCGACATGGCCAGCACCGAGGCGCTCATCGATGCGATCAATTACTACCCCGGTGCCGTGGTGATGGTGACCCACATCGAGTCGGTGTTGAGAGAGACCTGCAACAGGCTGGTCATCTTCGATGCCGGGATAACTCGAGTCTTCGAGGGCGATTACGATGCCTTTCTGCGGCGATTCGGCTGGAGCGAAGAAGCAGAATCAGGAACAGCCACCCCTCGCAAGAAAAACGAGAATCGCAAGGGCAAACGCCGCGAGCGAGCACAACTGATCCAGCAGAGATCTGCACTGTTGAAGCCCCTCAAGGAAACCATCGAGCGAAACGAGAAACTCATCACGACACTGGAAGTAAAGGCCAAAATTACCGAAGCGCTGTTGATCACGGCATCGGGAGCAGGGGATGGGGATCAGATCTCTCGGTTGGCTCAAGAACTGAAGAACATGAGAAGTTCCATCGACATCGCCTTCCATAAACTGGAGCAGGCTTCGACCGAGCACGATCGCATCGAAGGGGAGTTCGAGCAAAAACTGGGTGATGAGGAGTGATCAGGGGACCTCGGTGTACTTGCCACCTGTTCGCCTCGATATCTCTTCCATGAAACCGCCAGCATTCCCCGAAGTGGCAGAGAAGCCGACTGTATTTATCGGGATGTGCTCGAAACGATTGATCTCCACGATGTGAGCGAGCAACTGTTCCGGATCGATGCGATCACTGGCCCGGTAGGGCATTCCATCCGAGAGCAACACGATGGCTCGAACGCCGGGAATCTTGAACGCAGCTTCGAGGGCACGATCTGTCGATGTGAATCCCTTTGGATCGAAATCGTCGACGAACTGGATGGCTCTACGTTTTCTTTCTGGTGTGGCAGGCACCAACTGGTCAGACATCCGCTTCACATCTTCGTCAAACGTCAGCAGGCAGAAGTGAAATGAGCGAGGTAACTCGCGGATCATCCGCTTCAACTCCCTTTGAACCCTGCGCAATCTCATTCGCGATGAAGGAAGTTCATCGCCAAATTTGCCTCCAGTGCGGCGATCAGGGACCTCTGTGCCGCCATCTGACTTGCCCTTTCCTGAATTCTCGGGCAGCGGGTCTCGCTCCTGCATCGAGATGCTGGTGTCGAGTACGAACACAATCTTCTCGCTGAGGAGTTCCTGGCCGAAGAAAGCAGGAGGTTCCACCTTCACGCCGGTGCCCTTCATCGTGACCTTTGCCGGATCGACCTTCTTGCCCTTCTCGAGCAGCTGCTGGTTGCCCTTCCACAGCGCCTGCCATTCCGATGCGGCGAACAGATCTGCGCCGGTCTGGTGCTGGAGCATCTCGCGAATCCGCTCGGCCACCAGTGACAGGTCACGATCCTGATCTTCCTGATGTTGCAGCGCGCGAATCATGTGCGGTATCGAGCCGGAGTGAGCCTTCTTGTCCAGCACCTCGATCGCCTTCAGGGCGACGCTGTCTTCTGCATCGTAGAGCGCTTGCAACACGACCCTGAAGCACTCCGTCTCGGGGCGTTTCGAGAGCAGTCCCAGCAGCAGGT
>Ga0310120_10002875_pt1 | contig 12443 bp, 6 predicted proteins | sample CB27_AW_983_MG_FD_203506 | JGI IMG/M metagenome (GOLD analysis project Ga0310120, IMG submission 203506) | Marine microbial communities from Western Arctic Ocean, Canada - CB27_AW_983 | ecosystem: Environmental > Aquatic > Marine > Oceanic | place: Canada: Western Arctic Ocean | collected... | reverse complement strand
CGCCGATCGATCAAGGGAACGCCGAGCGTGCGAAGGCAGGCGTCGAGGATGCCCTCGTCGCGGAGCCCGGCCAGGAAAAAGGGTTCGCGCGCCGCGACCGGTAATTTCGTTCGGGCTTCTTCCTCGACGATCAGCACGCGCTGGCCGGCGGCGCCAATTCGGGCGGCAGCGACCAGGGCGGCAATCCCGCTGCCAAGGATCAGGGCATCCCAGCGACGTGCCCGCGGCGCCTCACTCGGATCCAATGTCGGAATTTCGACCATCGGCTCGCCGGTCTCTACCGGGCTTCCAGGAATCCGGGATCGAAGAGGATCGCCGGCTCGTCCTCTTTCTTGCGCTCGATCGTGCCGATCCGGTAGCCACGCTCACCCAGACCCTGCAATCGGTCCAGCACCTCGACGGCGGAATCCTGGGCAACGATGACAATCATTCCGATGCCACAATTGAAGACGCGAAGCAGCTCTGTCTCGGGCAGGTCGCCTTGGCGCGCGATCCAATCGAATACCTCCGGCCGCGGCCAGGACTGTGTGTCGACGCGGGCTCGAACGCCGGCGGACAGGATTCGCGGGATATTGCCTGCGAAGCCGCCTCCAGTGATGTGGATCATCCCGCGGACGTCGAAATCGCGGATCAAATTGAGCAGCGGCTTTACGTAGATTCGGGTCGGAGCGATCAACGCGCTGGCCAGACTCGTGCGCAGCTCGTCGGGCTGATCGAAGAGGTCGAATTTGCCCGCCGCGATCCCCGCGTCGACGATCGATCGAACCAGGGAATAGCCGTTGCTATGAAAGCCGCTCGACGCGATACCGATCAAGGCATCGCCCTCGGCGATCGTCGAGCCATCGATCACTTCGTCGCGTTCGACCACGCCCACGCTGAAGCCCACGATCTCGATCTCCCCCTTGGGATAGACGCCAGGCATCGTCGCGGTCTCGCCGCCGATCAACGCCGCACCGGCTCGCCGGCAGCCTTCGGCGATGCCGCGAAGGGCGTCGCTGGCGGTCTCTTTGTCGAGTTCGGCCATGGCGATGTAGTCGAGGAAGATGATCGGCTCGGCGCCCTGGACGACCAGATCGTTCACGACCATGGCCACGCAATCGATCCCGATCGTGTCGTAGCGTCCAATCTGGGCAGCGATCTTGAGCTTCGTCCCGACGCCATCGGTCGCGGCGACGAAGACCGGATCCCGATAGCGCTCGGGAGCCTTGAACATGCCAGCAAATCCGCCGATCGAACTCAGGACCTCGGGCCGGTGCGTGCTCTTGGCGATTTCCTTCACGTCCTCGATGAAGGATTCGTCGTGGTCGAGATCGACGCCGGCGGCCGCGTAGGCGGGCGCCGCTGTGGACGAGAAGGGCGACTTGTCTGGATCGGAGGGTTGGCTCACGGCGCAGTGATAGGCAAAGCCTCTCGGGCCGTCAATTCACCAGACGGGCCGACGCGCGAGACTCTGGGATGGATCCCCGAGGCCTTGCGGTGTGCGTCCGAGTCCAGTCGACGGACCGTCGGACCGCGTCGGCCGGGGCACAGCACGTTGAACAGGGCTAGGCTCAGAAAGTGACAATTTCGGTGGTGATCCCGGCACTCGACGAAGCTTTGCGCATCGTGCGGACCGTCGAGACCGTAATCGCACCCGGAGTCGAAGTCATCGTCGTCGATGGCGGCAGTCGGGATGAAACCTGCCGTCTCGCGCGTGACGCCGGAGCCAGGGTCCTCGTCAGTCCGCGAGGACGCGCCCGCCAGCTTCGGATGGGGAGTGAAGAATCGTCGGGGAGCGTGGTGCTCTTTCTTCATGCCGATACGGATCTCGAATCGGGATGGCAAGAAGGAGTCCGAACGGCCCTGTCCGATCCTCTGTGTGCAGGGGGTGCCTTCGCGTTTCGGTTTGCGGAGCGTGGGGTTCGCGAGCGCTGGATCGAATTGGGTGTGGCGCTTCGGATCGCGATTTTCAATCTGCCCTATGGCGATCAGGCGTTGTTTATACGCCGTATTGTGTTGGAGCAAATGGGCGGAATTCCGATCGTACCCATGATGGAAGACCTCGATCTCGTGCGCGGGATCAAGCGGGCGGGACAGCTGCGGATGCTTCCGCTGGCTGCGACCACGTCTTCTCGACGTTATCGGGCTCGCGGCGGGCCGCGCACGGTATTGGAACATCAGATCGCTCTACTCGGTTGGGCTCTGGGCTGGGATCGTCAGCGCATGGCACAGAGGATGGGGCGATGAGCGCCGAAGCCGGAGCCGATCGTACGCCCGACCCCCTGACCGAAGTCGCCGAGGTGATCGGGGAATCGCCGGTACGACATGCTCTGAGGCGTCTCTCGGTCTACATCCGACGGAACTGGCGCTACTACGCGCTCTGGTATGTCATCATTCTCGTCTACTCCGCGGCCATGAACACGCTTCCCCTGGCGGTGGGCTGGTCGATCGGGGGCCTGATCGATCCGGCCGTCTCCCAAGCCGAGGTCATCGATCGCTGTTGTCTCGTGGCGGGTCTCGCCGTGGCCGGCGGCGGACTTCGGTTCATTTCACGCCTTCTGGTATTCAACGCGGCGCGCGAAGTCGAGTACGAGATTCGAAACGATCTCTTCGAACACCTCCAGAAACTTCCCCAGTCCTTCTATTTCCGCTGGCGGACCGGCGACCTGATGAGTCGCTGTGTCAACGACCTGAACTCGGTGCGCATGTTGCTCGGGCCGGGCCTGCTTTCGGTCGCACAAAGTCCGATCATCTTCGTCGGCGCATTCATCGCGATGTGTACGGTCTCCGTCAAACTCGCCATCTTGATGATGGTGCCCTATCCGCTCTTCATCTTGTTGGCGCGGGTGATCGGTGGCCGTCTCTACCTGCGCAGTCTGGCGATGCAGCAATCACTCGCGTCGATGTCCAATCTCGTCCAGGAGAACATCGCGGGCATCGCCGTCGTGAAGGCGTACGCGATGGAAGACGATCAAGCCGCGCGCTTCGGCGACGCCAATGATCATCTTCGCAGCCAACAATTGAGTTTGATTCGGACTTTTGCTGCGATGCCAGCCCTGACGGGATTGTTGCCGGCCGCCGGCCTAGGCATGGTGATCGTAGTGGGCCTCGGCGAGATCGCGGCGGGCCGAATGCAGACCCAGGACTTGTTCGCCTTCGCGATCTACGTTCGGGTCCTGACCTTTCCCGCGTTCATGATGGGCTTCGCGATCAGCCTGGTTCAGCGGGGGGCGTCCGCGATGCTACGAATCGACGAGATTCTATCGGTCGAGCCCTCGATCGCGGATCGTCCCGATGCGGCGCCCGTCGAATCTCTCTCGGGTGCGATCGAATTCCGTGGACTCGACTTTCGCTACAACCAGGATGCCCGGGACGCCGCACTCGAGCAGGTCGATTTGACGATACCCGCTGGCAGCTCGCTCGGTGTGGTCGGTCCGGTGGGGTCAGGGAAGTCGACGCTGGCTTCGGTGATTCCCCGCCTCTTTGAAGTCGACGACGGACAGCTCTTCCTCGACGGCATCGACGTCAACCAGATTCAGCTCTCGACGTTGCGCTCTGCGATCGCCATGGTCCCACAGGACTCGTTTCTCTTTTCGATGTCGCTGCGTGAGAACATCGCGTACGGGTTGCCGCCAGGCGCTTCGGAAGAAGCGATTCGGACGGCGGCCGAAAGAGCCGAACTCGCCGGAGACATCCTGGATCTTCCGCTCGGCTATGACACGCTCGTTGGCGAACGTGGCGTCATGCTCTCGGGAGGTCAGCGCCAACGCACGGCCCTCGCTCGTGCCCTGGCCCTCGATCCCAGCATCCTGATTCTCGATGACACGCTTTCTGCCGTCGACGCCGAGACGGAAAGGCGAATCCAGACCAGCCTCGACGAGGTCTTCTCGGGCCGCACCGTCCTCGTCGTTGCATCGCGAGTGAACTCGGTGCGTCACTTGGACCAGATCGTCGTGCTCGATCGAGGTCGGATCGTCGAGCGCGGCACCCACGAGTCGCTGCTTGCCGAGCGCGGCCTCTACGCGCGGCTGGCCGAGGAGCAGGAGAGGGACGAAGAACGTTCGAGGATGCAGGCGGAGCTGGACGAGCCGCGGGACGCCGCGCCGGCTGCGTCGGCCGGGGAGGGCGCATGAGCGCAACCGCCCGCCCCGAAGAGCGCGTCGAGAGCGAGATGGATCCGCACGAGGAGGAAGCACTCGGCCGGGCCTATGACGGTCGTCTGTTGCTGCGGCTCTGGCCCTATATCCGACCCTATCGCGCGCAGGTTACGGCGACGATCCTGATCGTCTTTCCGATGTTCCTGCTCGAACTCGCACCCGCGACTGTGGTGGCGGTCGGCATCAATCAGATCCTCGATGCTCGCGAGATGCCGGGTACCGAGGTCCTCGTCGAGAGCGAGGGTTGGACGCCCGACGCCTCGCTTCGCGAATTCTTCACGCCCGCGCTCGAGTGGATGAATAATCCGCCCGACATGTTCTCGAACGAGATCTGGTTGGGCATGATCTTTCTCGTCGTGACCGCGTTGCTGACTGTGCTGTCGTACGGACATCAGATCTTGATGGCGACCACGGGCCAGAACGCGATGCGCGACTTGCGGCGTCATGTCTTCGAACACATCAGCCGTCTGCATATGAGTTTCTTCGATTCGATTCCCGTCGGTCGGCTCGTCACCCGCGCAACCAATGATGTCGAGAATGTGACGGAAATGTTCTCGCAGGGCCTCGTCGCGCTGATCACGGATATCTTCAAGATGGCGGGCTATGCCGTCGTGCTCTTCCTCTTGTCGCCCAAGCTCACGCTCTGGACTTTCGCGATCGTTCCGATTCTCGGAATCGCAGCCGTCATCTTTCGCCTCAAGGTTCGTGAGGCGTTTCGCGCCGTGAGGGTCAAGATTGCCCGCATCAACACTCATATCCAGGAGACCGTGACGGGGATGAAGGTGGTTCAGCTCTTCAATCGCGAAGAGCGCAACTTCTCCGATTTCGATCGGATGAACGCAGACCACCGGGATGCCTGGCATCAATCGATCAAATACGACTCGCTGCTCTTTTCGACGATCGAGATGGCGACCGGGATCACGATGGCGGTGATCATCGCTGTCGGAACCGGAATTGCCGAAGCGGGACTGATCTACATCTTCATCGATTACATGCAGCGCTTCTTCATGCCGCTGCGCGACTTGTCCGCGAAGTACTCGGTGATGCAGTCGGCGATGGCCAGTTCCGAGCGTATTTTCGAGGTGCTCGACATGGAGCCGGGTGTGGCCGATCCCGTCGAGGAAATGCCCGAGACGCCCGATGCGATGCGCGGTCGCGTGGAATTCGACCATGTCTGGTTTTCGTATGGCAAGACCGAAGGTCGCGCCGAAGAGGACATCGATTGGATCCTCCGCGATGTGAGTTTCGTGGTCGAACCCGGGGAGAAAGTCGCTTTCGTCGGAGCCACCGGCGCAGGCAAGACGACGATCATCAAATTGCTGACGCGTCTCTATGACGTCGATCGCGGTGTCGTTCGCGTTGACGGCATCGACGTGCGCGACATGCCCCAGCAATCGCTGCGCCGCCGGATCGCCTCAGTGCTCCAGGACGTCTTTTTGTTCAGCGGAAGCATTGCACGAAACATCGCTCTTGGCCGCGAAGATCTCGATGAAGTCGCCGTCCACCGGGCCGCGAAAGCCGTCGAGGCCCACGGCTTCATCGAGAGACTTCCGGACGGCTACGCGACAGAGGTCTTCGAGCGCGGCGCGAATTTCTCGACCGGCCAGCGACAAATCCTCTCGTTCGCCCGCGCGCTCGCACATCGAGCCCATATCCTCGTGCTGGATGAAGCGACGAGTGCGATCGATACGGAAACCGAGGCCGCGATCCAGCGCGGCATTCACGTCTTGATGGAGGGCAAGACCGCCATCGCCATCGCCCACCGGCTGTCGACGATCCGAGACGTCGATCGCATTCATGTGCTTGCCGGGGGCCGACTGGTCGAATCCGGCGCCCATTCGACGTTGTTGGCAGCGGACGGACACTATGCACGGCTCTACCGGTTGCAGTCCGAGCAAGTAGAAGCGCCGGAGACGCCCGCGAAGCTTGCTTGAAGACTCGTGTCTTTGAGCCAGGAATCAGGAGAAGAAAAGGAGTTCTTACCATGGCGCTATTCGAAGAGGTTCCGTCGGAATCCGGCCATCGCCGATACAACATCAAGAGCCCGGTCAGTCTGGAATCGATCGGGGAATTCGAGGCGGCGAGCGCCGCCGAGGTGAAGGCCGCCGTTGATCGCGCGCGCAAGGCACAGCGCGAATGGGCGACACGATCGTTTGCCGAGCGTGCCCAGGTACTCTGGCGCTGGGTCGATGTGATCGTCGAAAGACAGGACGAGATCATCGAGCTGGTGATCAAGGAAACGGGCAAAGCGCGCAACGAAGCGATTGCCATGGAAGTGATGGCGCCCTGTATGCAGATTTCGCACTACGCCAAGCGCGCCGCGAAATATCTGCAGACACAGAAGCGCAGGCCATCGGGCGTGATGCGATTTTCCAAGAAGATCAGCCTCGTCTACCAGCCCCTCGGCGTCGTGGGCCTGATCACGCCATGGAACGGCCCGGTCGCCCTGGCGGCCAACCCGCTCGCGCAGGCTCTGATGGCCGGAAACGCCGTCGTCCACAAACCCAGCGAGGTCACGCCGTTTTCCGCGATTCTCTTGAAGGAACTGACGGAATCCGCGGGGTTTCCGGAGGATCTCTATCAGGTCGTCCAGGGAGACGGCGAAACGGGTGCCGCACTGGTCGAGGCCGGCGTCGACAAGGTCTCCTTTACCGGAAGCGTGGCCACCGGCCGAAAGGTTGGAGAAGCCTGTGGGCGGAACCTGATCCCGGTCACGCTCGAACTCGGCGGCAAGGACGCCATGATCGTCTGCGAGGACGCCGACCTCGATCGCGCCGCCGATGGCGCTGTCCGCGGATCCTTCTTCAACACCGGACATTATTGTTGCGGGACCGAGCGGGTCTATGTGCCGGAGTCGATCTACGACCCCTTTGTCGAACGGGTGGTCGAAAAGACACGGGCCCTCAAACAAACCGAAGCCTGTGATGGAGACATCGGCGCGGTTTTCTGGGACAAGCAGATGGACATCATCGAGGCCCATCTCGCGGACGCCAAAGGGAAGGGCGCCCGCGTTCTGGTTGGAGGCGAACGCAACCGCGCGCTGCCCGGCTATTTCTTTCCGCCGACCGTCGTCGTGGATGTCGATCACGACATGGACCTGATGCGCGACGAGACCTTTGGTCCCATCGTCGCGATCCAGAAGGTTCGTGATGAGCAGGAGGCCATTTCTCTCGCCAATGACTCGGACTACGGACTTTCCGGAAATCTCTGGACTCGTGATCTCGCCAAAGGAGAAGAGCTGGCCGGGGAGATTGCGACGGGCAGCGTCTGCGTGAACGATATTGCGATGACTTATGGCATCGCGGAAGCGCCGTTTGGCGGTGTGAAGTCCAGTGGTGTCGGGCAGGTCAACGGCGAGACCGGCATTCGCGGCTATTGCCATCTCCATCCGATCATCATCGACACCGGAAGAAAGGCCCAGGGCGGGTACCCCTATACACCGGAGACGGCGCGGGGACTGCAGAAAGTGATTCGAACCGTTTTTGGAAATCGAATTCTTCGCTGGCTCTTCGTCTAGCAATCGAGCCGGTCCGATGCCGTCGTTTCGGGCTGAATTCTTTGGCACCAGAGGGCCGAATGGGGTACCAATTCGAAACCCCCCAAAAGTCAGAGTGGAGTCTTCGGTTTTCGGCCGTTGGCTTCTTGGATCCCCAAGTCGGGATTGGTGTTTTCGGCTTCAGGGCGCGCGCCAGAATGTCCGTTTGGTCGATCAATACGGGCGCAAAAAGGGCGCGAGATCTGAAAACGGGACGCCGGTTTCGAGGCCTGGAGAGGCATGAGTTCCTCTCCGATCCTGGACTGAATTCGTCCGTCGAATTCACCTAGAATCGGGGGTGAAGTGCCGTGCGGGGCCGCGCGGGTTGGGGCCCTCGATTTGAGTCGCCGTGTTCGGGTCGTCCACCGAGCGTGTGAAGCGGGTACAGATCGAGGCGAGCGCCCCGTCTTGGCGTCGGCCGGTTGATCGTCGGGGGTCGGAAGGTTCGTCCGTCGAAGAGCGATTGAAGAGGGGGTTTCTTGCGCATCAAGAGTCTGCAGCTGCACGGGTTCAAATCCTTCGTCGACCGGACCGTCTTTAGTTTCGACGAGGGAATGACGGCCGTCGTCGGTCCCAACGGGTGCGGAAAATCGAATGTCGTCGATGCGATCAAGTGGGTGATGGGCGAGCAATCAGCTCGTCGCCTACGCGGCAAGGGCATGGACGATGTCATCTTCGCGGGCTCTGAAAATCGACCTCCGATCGGCATGGCCGAGGTCACGCTGACCTTCGACAACTCGGACGGCAAGGCACCCGCGGCCTTCGCGGCCTACAGCGAAGTCGAGATCGCACGCCGACTCTACCGCTCCGGTGAGTCGGAGTACCTGATGAACAAACAGCCCACGCGGCTGAAAGACGTGCACGACTTCTTCCGCGACACCGGGATCGGGATTCGCGGCTATACGATCGTCGAACAGGGGAAGGTCGCCGAGATCGTCTCGGCGAAGCCCGAAGACCGCCGCGGACTGATCGAGGAAGCCGCCGGCATCAGCAAATACAAGGCGCGCCGTCGAGAAGCCGAAGGCAAGATGCGTTCGACGGAACAGAATCTCGTTCGCGTGACCGACGTACTTGGCGAAATCCGACGCCAGATCAGCACCCTCGAACGCCAGGCGAAGAAAGCCGCTCGCTACAAGCGCCTGCAGGAAACACAGCGGGTGCTCGAATTGTCGCTGGCCGCAGACGAGCGCGCGCGACTTCTCGAAGAGGTGGATCGTGAGACGGCTTCGCTGACGGTCTTGAGCGATGAGATGACCGTGCTCGAAACCCAACTCGCCGAGCGTGAATTGGCGGCCCAGGAACATCGCATCACGCTTGCAGAAGCTGAGAAGGCGGTGACGGCGGGAGCCGAAAAGCTCTTTTCGCTGCGCAGCGAAATCAAGAATCTCGAGGGACGGATCGAACTCGCTCGTCGCGAGCGTGACGGTCTCGAAGAATCCAGTACCTCCCGCCGAGAGGAACTCGGTCAGCTCGGCGAGCAGTTGGTCGTCGCTGAACGCGAAGTCCTGGGCGCCACACAGGAACTCGAGCAGCTCGAACGCGGTCTCGAACAGGAGCAGACCTCGATCGAGGCTGCGGAACGTGAGGTCCAGACGGCGCAGGAAGCCCTGCGCGGCCACGAAGCGGATCGCGACCTCAAGAATACGGCCCATGTCGAGCTGCTGACCTCAGTGGCGCGGCTCGAGGATCGCATGGCCCATCTTGGAGATCGGCAGTCGGCGATCGATCAGCGAATGCGCGGGGTCGATGCCGATGTCGACGCGGAACAGAGCGAGGCCACCCTGGCGGGCGAAGAGCAGTCGAGCCTCGAGGAGGGTTTGCGGAATCTGCTCAGTGAACGCGACCGACTCCAAGAACAGCTACGCGAAGCGCTGCGCAAACATGAACTCGCGAAGCAGACTTTGAAGGAAACCACCTCCGCCGAGCAAGAAGCTCTGAAGCTCGCGCAGACGACGCGCGCGCGTTTCGACTCGCTGCGCGAAGTCGTCGGGGGACGCCAGGATATCGGCACAGGAGCCCGGCATCTTCTCGAAGGCGGCGAATCCGTTTCGGCACGTCTCGGGCTTAGGGGCCTGGTTCGTGAACTGCTCGAAGCGGATCCGGAAGTCGAACGTGCGGTCGAGGCCGTGTTGGCCGATCGTGCCGACGCGATCGTGATCAACGAGTCGAAAGGTGCGCTCGCGGCGCTCGAAGCGCTGCGAGAAGACAACGCCGGGCGCGGAGTGTTTGTCGTCCAGCGATCGGTGCCCGAGATCCAGAGTGGAACGGTTCCCCTGGGCGATCCTCTCTTGAAGCGAGTCCGCCCGCGCGCGGGAAGCGAAGGCATCGCTCGCAGTCTGTTAGGCGAAGTCTACTTGATCGATCGACTCGAACGCGCCTTCGAACATTTCGGAACGGGTCGCTTGCCGGCGACCTTCGTAACGCCCGCCGGCGATCTGGCGACACCGGACGGGATCGTGAGCGGTGGCGGCGATTCGGCTGCGATCGGCGTCTTCACGCGCGCGAGGGAAGTGAGAGAACTCGAAGTCGAGGTGGCTCAGCTCGACCTGCGAGCCGATCGGGCGCATGCGGCACAGGTGAGCGCGGACGATTCGCTGGTCCGGGCGAGCGAAGAACTCGAGAACCTCCGCAATCGGCACCACACCGCAGCGCTCGCCGTGGCGAATCACGAGAAGGATCTCGAACGCTCGACCGAAAAAGTCAAACGCATTGGTGAAGCCCAGCAAACGCACGTGGCTGAGCGATCCGACCTGCTCGGCGAGCAGGAAACCGTCGGCGGTGATCTGGTCCGTTTGGAAGAACAGCTGAAATCCCAGCGGCTCAGGCGCGAGAGCAGTCAGCGCGCCGTCGACGCAGTGGGCCTCGAAATCAGCTCGGCGGGTCGTGATCTTTCGAGGCGGGAGAGCAAGGTCGCCGAACTTCGCGTCGGCTATCGCGCCCGCGACGACCAGCGGATTCGTTTGCGCGAGACGGCGACCCGCGCCGCGCAATCCGAACGCGAGACGAGAACCTGGATCGAACGACGCGAGCAGGAAATTGAGAGTGCGCGCCTGAGACGAGAAGAATTGCTGACCGAGATCGAGACGGCGGAGTCCGAACTCGCCACACAGCTCGAGGGCGAAGAGGTCGCCAGGCTCGAGAGTGATCGTCTGCGCGAGCGCTTCGATGAGACGGCGAGTCGCGTGGCCGAAATCGAGGAAAGCGCGCGTGAGCTTCGGACCGGACTGGGCGCCGCTCGCGAGAAGATCAGTCACGCCGAGCTCAAGCAGAGTGAAGCCCGAATGCGGCTCGATCATCAGGCTTCTACGGTCCGCGATCGATGGGAGATCGAGATCGAGCATTGGAAATTGCCGACCCTCGACGAACTCGATGGCGCCGACGACGAGGACGATTCAGTCGCCGAAAGTCGGCCTCCGGCGGGCGAGGCGGAGACCACATCCGATTCCGCAGGGGGTCTGGTCGGCGAGTCCGAAGACGATGAACCCGACCTCAGTCCGGCCGCCGCGCTGCGCGATGCCAGGCAGAACATCCGACTCGCAATGCTTCCGACGGCCGAACGTCAACAAGAGGCGGAGAAGGTTCGCAAGAGCCTCAATTCGCTGGGTGATGTGAATCTCGGGGCGATCGAAGAACACGAAGAACTCGCTGAGCGCTTCCGCTTTCTATCGGAACAGAAGGAGGATCTCGAAGCGACCATCAATAGTCTTCGTGATGCGATCTCACGCATCAATCGCACCAGTCGCAAGCGCTTTCGCGAGACCTTCGAGCTGGTTCGAAAGCGCTTCGAGAAAAATTTCCCTCGACTCTTCGGTGGCGGGAAGGCGAGTCTGGAGTTGACCGAGGCAGAGGATATTCTCGATGCGGGTGTCGACATCATGGCCCAGCCGCCGGGCAAGCGGCTTCAGAACGTGAACCTGCTCTCGGGTGGCGAAAAGACGATGACTGCTTTGGCACTACTCGTCGCCGTCTTTCAGGTCCGACCGTCGCCCTTCTTTCTGCTCGACGAAGTGGACGCGGCGCTCGACGATGCGAATGTCGGTCGCTTCAACCAATTGATCGTCGAGATGGCCGCCTCGAGTCAATTCCTGGTCATCACCCACAACAAGCGTACGATCGAAGTGGCCGACATCCTCTATGGCGTCACAATGGAACAAAAGGGCGTTTCGAAGCTCGTCTCGGTCGTCTTGAATTAGGCGCGCCTGCGCCTTGACTCTCTACCCACATGAGCCCTCGACCTCTTCTCTCGTGCTGGTAATATCGGCGCCCGATGGAACTCCATTTGACCGACTTCGCAATTTGGGTTCGAGAAAATCCCTGGCTACTCGTGGCGTTGACGGGTCTGGGACCGATCTTCCTCGGGTTGTTGATTCAGCGCCTGGCCGGCGAGCCGAAGGGCCTCGATGCCGGCGCCGCGCGCGAAGAGTCCTTGGCCGCTGCCGAGGCGCCGCCGGATTCTGAATCGCCAGCCGTCGAAGTTGCGCCGCCGCCCGTGCTGGACATCGTCTCCCCAGAACCAGAACCAGAACCAGAACCAGAACCACAGCCGCCCGCGCGGCTGCGCGACCGCCTGCTTCGGACGAGCGAGGCGTTGGTCGGGCGTCTGATGGGCGTGCTCGAGGGACGCCGGGTCGACGATGCATTGCTCGATGAACTCGAGGAGATCTTGTTTACCGCGGACCTCGGGGTCGCGACCGCGGAGTCTCTACTCGAGCGTGTTCGATCGGAAGGCCGGGACTCGGACGCGGACGCGGTCCGAGCGCTCTTGAAATCGG
>Ga0310120_10002874_pt1 | contig 12443 bp, 9 predicted proteins | sample CB27_AW_983_MG_FD_203506 | JGI IMG/M metagenome (GOLD analysis project Ga0310120, IMG submission 203506) | Marine microbial communities from Western Arctic Ocean, Canada - CB27_AW_983 | ecosystem: Environmental > Aquatic > Marine > Oceanic | place: Canada: Western Arctic Ocean | collected... | reverse complement strand
CAATCGAGCGGCGCGGGGTCGCATCAAATTCGAATTGCTCGCCACAAAGAGGATCCAGAAGACACTCACAAGCAACCTTTCCCGCCCGATTCAATCCGGGTCATCGAAGGGCAACGCGTGTGTTGACTGGATCTCCGCGACGGCGAGGGGAGAAAACATGCCGGTGATCAAGATCAAAGAGAGCGAGTCTTTCGAAGGCGCGATGAAGCGCTTCAAGAAGACCTGCGAAAAAGCTGGAATTCTGACGGAGCTGCGGCGTCGCGAACACTACGACAAGCCGAGCATCCGCAAGAAGAAGAAGGAAGCGGCCGCACGCAAGCGGGCGCTCAAGAAGATTCGTCGTTCGATGAACTAGCAGCGAAGCGACGATCAGCGAGAGGCGGGTTTGAGCCGGATTCCCGAGTCAGCGATCCATGAGATCCGAAACCAAGCTGACATCGTCGGCCTGGTCTCTCGTTACGTTGAACTCAAGCAGGCGGGTCGAAACTGGAAGGGCCTCTGCCCCTTCCACAACGAGAAGACACCGTCCTTCAACGTCAATCCCGATCGACAGATTTTTCATTGTTTCGGATGCCAGGAAGGCGGCGACGTCATCGCGTTCTTGATGAAACACGATGGTCTGTCGTTTCCGGAAGCGGCTCGCTCGCTGGCCGGAGATCTGAATATCGAAATTCCCGAAGAACGCGGCGCTCCCGAAGTCGGGCTTGGCGCGCGGATCTTCGAAGCGAATTCCATTGCGCAAGAACTCTACCGGGAAGCGCTCCTTGAATCGCAGGGTAAGTCCGCGCGAGACTATCTGCGCTCCCGCGGTTTCGATGCGGCATCGGCCGAAGAATTCGAGATGGGTTTTGCGCCGGCGCGTTGGGACGCAGTCGCCGAGCGACTTCGAGAGCGAAGGGTCAGCGGTGAACTCGGCGTGAAGGCCGGTCTGCTCGCGGAGCGAAAGTCCGGGTCGGGACACTACGACCGACTGCGCGGAAGATTGACCTTTCCAATCAAAGATGTTCGTGGGCGATTGATCGGGTTCGGCGGTCGTGCACTCGAAGCCGATCAAGAACCGAAATATCTGAACACGCCTGAGAGTCCGGTCTTTCAGAAACGCACTTCATTTTACGGCTACCCCGATGCGCTCGAGTCGATGAGACGGGCGGGCCGCGTGATTCTTTGCGAAGGCTATTTCGATCGCATCGCCTTCGCACGCGCCGGTCTGGGCGAAGCGCTCGCGACTTGTGGCACAGCACTGACCGAGGAACACGGCGGCCAGTTGCGACGACGCGCCAAGGAGATCGTGCTGGTTTTCGACGGAGACAAGGCCGGTCAACAGGCGACGGAGAAGGCGCTCGCCGTTTTGCTTCCACACGGCTTGCGTGTACGAGCGGCCCAGATTCCGGGGGGATGCGATCCGGACGACTATTTGAACAAGGAAGGCGCGGACGCGCTGCGCAAGCTGGTCGACGAGGCTCCGGACGCCCTCGAATTGTCAATTCGCAACGCAGTGCGTCAAGGAACCGCGACTCCGGACCAGAAAGCGGACGCCGTCGCGCACGTCGCACCGCTCGTGGCTCAAGTCGCCGACCCCGTTTCGAGAGACGAGTATGTTCGCCGCCTCGCCCTCGCCGTTGACGCATCGATCCCGGCAGTATCGTCGATCGTTCGCGACTCAGCGCGTGGTACGAGCCAGGTTGCAGACGTTGACTCCGCGTCACTCGGGCTCGTTCGCGAGCGGCGGGATCTGCCCGAGGAGAGACAGTTGCGCATGTTGGCGCGGCTGTGTCTGCAACGTCCAGAGTTCTTGAGCGATGAGATGGCACTCAAGCTTCATCAGGTCCTTCCTGCGGGTGCCTGGAAATCGATCATCCTGCAGATCATCGAAGCTGCGGCAGGCGGTCGCGTGGACTCACTCGTAATTGAGTCACAGTTAGATGAAGAGACAAGACTACGCCTGCGGGAAATTGCGATCGATGACATGGCCGTCGATGGAGAGCGAACAACCGATAAAGTCTTTGATGATCTGATTGGCTGGTTTGATCTTCGGAAACTGACTGTGCGTGAGAAAGAGTTGAAACGAAGATTGAGTGACCCGGATGAAGATCATTTGGCACTTCTTGAAGAGCGTGACGAACTGTTGCTCGAACGTAGAGCCCGAATGGGTGTCGATTCGAGCGGCAACTCGAGCGGCAACGCAGAAGCAAAAAAGGACAAAGACTAAAGAGTCGTTCTGGGAAGGCGGCGGAAGAGGGAATTCGGCACTACGATTATAGAGTTGAAGGAGGACCACCCCCATGGCCTCGAATGCGCCCACGAGGGAGTCGACCGCCGAGTCGACGAACGAACATGAGAACGTTGCGGAGTTGGCGGAGTTGGCGGAAGCCAAGCCAGCGCGCGCGCGCGCGCGGCGAACGAAGACGAGTACAGCGAAGAAGTCCCCTAGAAGTACCACTGCCACCAACCGCAAGACCGGTGAAGAAGTGTCGTCAGCTGAAACGAAGTTGGAGACGACGTCCAACAAAAAGAAGCTTTGCGCAACGGCCAAGCCGACTAGCCAGAAGGCGAATGGACGAGCCGCGAAGCGCTCCAAGAAATCAAATTCCAGTGCAAACGAACCCGTCGGCCTAGCCAAGACAGCGATCGCCCTCGCTTCCGATGAGCTACTCGCGCTCGATTCGATCAAGAAGCTGCTCAAAGTGGGCCACGAGCGCGGGACGGCCAACCGGCATGATCTCCGCCTGGCCTTCAAAGACGATCATCTCGGAAAGCAAGATTTCGAAGGTGTCCTGGCGCTGCTGCGCGAGGAGGACATTCCGCTCGCTCCGCCCGCCGACAACACCGAGGCCGACAACACCGACAACACCGACAACACCGACAACACCGACAACACCGACAATAGAAGTGAAGACCTCGACGCGAAGGCGACTCGACGTTACGCGGCAGATGAAGGCGGTAGTTTCGATCCTGTTCGTGTGTACTTGCGAGAGATGGGCCAGGTCTCATTGCTCACCCGCGAGGGCGAGGTGGAAATCGCGAAGCGAATCGAGGTCGCCGTCGATGCGCACCTCGCCGCGCTGACGAGCAATGCCTATTGCCTCAGGCGCTTGGTCGAGGTCGGTGAGTTCGTTCGCGTCGGAAAGCTCGAGCTGAAGAAGGTCGTCGACGGGCTCGAAGACGAGGACGGCCCGCCGATCGAAGAGACCGAAACAAAATTCCTGGCGGCGGTGACACGACTCGAGAAAATCGAAAGTAGTCTGATCGAGAGGCGAAAAGCTCTCACGCTCGATGCCATGAGTCGTGACGATCGAGACGCATGCGAAGTCGAAGTCGCCGAACTTTATGAAGAAGCGGCGACTGTTCTCCGACAGCAGCGAATAACGCGCGAGCGTTACAAAGAACTCGATCGCTGCCTACATGAATTGCTCGAGAGTCATTGCCTGCTAGACGAGCGGGCCGCCGAAATTGCTCAACGGTTCGAACTCGAGACGGACGATTTCATTCTGCTCGCCGAACATTCAAAGAAGCGCAGCGCCGGCGGCAAGCATGCACTCGAGAGACTCGGCGGAGATCCGAAGCCCGTGTGTGAAGCTCTCGAGCAGATTGCGAGTCTTCAGGTATTTCGAGAACGCCTCAAAGAGGAGTCTGGTCTCGGGCGAGCTGAGTTGGAAGAGATCCGCGAAGAAGTGGACGCGACAGCGCTCCGCTCTCGGGAAGCCAAGAGTGAATTGATCGAGGCGAATCTGCGCCTCGTCGTTTCGATTGCCAAGAGATATACGAATCGCGGCCTGCAATTCCTCGACCTGATTCAAGAGGGCAACATCGGGCTGATGAAGGCTGTCGATAAGTTCGAGTGGCGACGCGGATATAAATTCTCGACCTACGCGACATGGTGGATTCGACAGGCCATCACACGGGCCATTGCGGATCAGGCACGTACGATTCGGATTCCTGTACACATGATCGAGACGATTCACAAGCTCGTACGAGCGACCAGACAACTCGTCCAGGTGCTCGGCCGAGAACCGCAGCCTGAAGAATTGTCAGAGGCCCTCGAGCTACCGCTCGAAAAGGTGAGCATGGTTCTGCGAATCGCCAATGATCCGATCAGCCTCGAAACACCGGTCGGAGAAGACGACGACGGCAAGCTTTCGGATTTCATCGAAGATCCGAATATGGTAAATCCCGCTGACGCAGTCATTCAATCAAGTCTTGCGGCGCATACTTGTGAACTACTCGCGACCCTCGCTCCACGCGAGGCTCGCGTCCTTCGGATGCGTTTCGGAATTGGCGAGCGCACGAATCGCACTCTCGAAGAAGTCGGACAGGACTTCGATGTGACGCGCGAGCGAATCCGTCAGATCGAGGCGAAGGCGCTGCGCAAGTTGCGTCATCCGAGTCGAAGCCGTTCCCTGAAGGGCTTTCTCGAGGGCTAAGGCTTTCTCGAAGGCTAAGGCTCTCACGAGAGCTAAAGCTCTCTCCAGTACCCGCGTTAGCGGCCTCTCCAACAAGTTGCATCGTTCCATCAAGCGGATTGACGGGCCACCCCATAGGGCCCCGAGAGGTTCGCTTGAAGCTCATAGCCTGTTCAGATTGTCACACCCAATTCGACGTCAGCGAAATGGTGCCGGACAGCACCTTCGATTGTCGCTGCGGTGCAACGGCTAGAGGCAACTCCGCCCGAAACCGCCGCGAATCCAGCGGGCGGGCTGGCCGGTGCCGGTGTTGGCCTTGGCATGGGGCTGGCGATGACGAATTCCATGGGCGGAATCGTGGCCCCGTCTGGGGGCGCGGGTCCGGGTCCAGGTCCAGCGAATCCGCCGTCTGGCGGTCCGCCGCCGCTACCAACGACGGCCTGGCATATCGGCGAAGGCGGCCAATCCGTCGGCCCGTTTACGCTGGCTCAGTTGGCTCAGGCGGTCGCGTCGGGGCGAATCAACGGAGATACCTTGGTCTGGACGGTCGGGATGAGCGAGTGGTCCGCTGCTTCGGAAGTCGACGCGACATCGCGTCTCTTCGTCCCACAGCCACCACCGCTCCCGGACGCCGGTTAGAGGCCTAACAGGGGCCGCCGACTCGATCCATCCAGGACTTGTAGTCCTCGAAGCCGACCTGGGTCTGTCGTGCGGTCACTTTCGCGACGAGTGCTTCGGCCGCCTCGCGGCTCGGAAGAATCGCTTCGTCGAGGCTCGTGGCGATTTGATCAGCGGTCTCGGCCGCCGCGTCTCTTCCCGCACGGGCCTCCGCGACCATCGTTGGGTCTCCATCGCCGACACCGAGATAGGCTTCGATCGCTTCCTTGCTGACTTCGGTGGCGTGCTTTCGGGAAGCGACGATATTGCCCTTGCCGGTCACGACGTTTCCGACGGAGAAGACGGTCGGATAGCCGTCTAGCTTGCCGATGTCCCAGTCCTTGAAGTCGAAGAGTTCGCCCTTCATGTCGATTCCCTCGATCGCTTCGGGAATCGATCCAATCGAGCTGATGATCGCCGGTGCGCGAGCCTCGAAGGTCTCATCCTGCATCACGACTCGTCCGTTCTCGATTTTCGTCCGGCGAAATCGTAGACCCACGAGCTGATCATCCTCGACGATGAGCCCGTCGGGAGCGCAGAGGGTTTCGATTCGGAAGCGATATTTGTCGGTGGCTTTCTCGAGCATTCGCCGCCTGCCCGATTCCACCTTTGCGATCCGTGCTTCGTCAGCGCCTTCGGGCGCGCTCATGAGCGGCATATCCTCGACGCGTCGCCGGTAATAGATCGTTGCACCGGAAACGCCGAGGTCTTCCCATGTCAGGTCGTGTTTAGCGAGTGTCTTGGGAATTCCCTTCACTTCGAGTTCGAGCAAATCAGTTTCGATCCCACGCTTCGCGAGCGCATCGATCGTGAGTTCGAGGGTATGAATCTTCGCGACGTCGATCGACGCGAGTCCACCTCCTACGATCATCGCTCCGTCGTGAACCGTGTACGAGGCATCTTCGAGGTCGCCGCGCTCGGCATGATTGAAGGCGATCACGAACGAATTCTGGTAGACGAGACCCTTGTCGACGAAATCGTCGGCGTCCTCGATGGGCAGCGGTCGATCACGCCACGCGCCATTGGCGAGCACGACCGCGGAAAATCCCCAGTCGTTCACCAATTCAGCGAAGCCGAGGTCGGATCCGACCTTCGTATTGGGAACGAATGAGACACCCGGCTTCGAGAGTTTCTGATCGATGACTCCGTATTCCTTGTGCCGAAGCGCCTCATGCCAGCGGGGAAGCCCGTCTTCGACCTTTCCGTAGGGTCGTCCATTCTGTTCGAAGACAACGACCGAGACGCCCCGATCGACCAATCGGCTGGCCACTTCAGCTCCTGCTGTTGCCCCTCCTATCACCGCTACGCAATGCCTGTCCGACTCGATCTTTATCTCTGTCATTGTGCAAATTCTCGCAGTTCACTCTCTGATAGACAACGCACTCCGGTGAACCGCGAGGAGCGCTAGAATTGAAACGGAGGGCCTGTAGCTCAGTGGTTAGAGCAACCGGCTCATAACCGGACGGTCCCTGGTTCAAGTCCAGGCAGGCCCACCATTCCCTTCGCCCCGACTGCGGGACCCGGTGAAGAGAGCCCTCCGCCACAGCGAGCGAAGTGAGCGAAAAAAGAGCCCTCCGCCACAGCGAGCGAAGTGAGCGCAAAAAAAAGAGCCCTCCGCCACAGCGAGCGCAGTGAGCGCAAAAAAAAGAGCCCTCCGCCACAGCGAGCGCAGTGAGCGAAAAAAGAGCCCTCCGCCACAGCGAGCGCAGTGAGCGAAAAAAGAGCCCTCCGCCACAGCGAGCGCAGTGAGCGAAAAAAGAGCCCATTCCTTTCGGAATGGGCTCTGGGATCAGCCAGTGTGCGTTCTGTCTGTTCCCGCACGGATGCTCAAGGGAGATTGAGTTCGCCACTACGGCTGGCGATCTCGCTTGGCAAAATATCACAGCGTCCAGAAATCACAACGAAACCCAATGACTAACACGATAGTTGCCTATTACCCCCAGATGTTTCCGTTAGTTTGGGTGGGTTTCCGCACGCGACAGCCGCGTTGTCATCTCGAGTCTGGGCAGCGCGATCTTCGCTGATCGAAGGGCGATGAACACGTTCTCACTGGCGACGCCGCTCGGGCGGCCGGCGATCTCGAGCTCTCGGCCGGCAGGGTTGTTTCGTCCGGCGAGTCGGACGGAAATTTCGAGATAGGTCGTTTCGCCCTCGACCACACGGAATCGATGAGAGTTCCAACCCCAGGCCATGAATCCGAAGCCGCGAAGGCCAGCGCGGATGACATGCATCCCCGGTGTCAACAGAATCGACTCGTATTCATGATTGCTGAATCGGCCCAGTTCACGGCCATCGAGGGTGATACGAGTCGACGCCAGGGAGGCGAGTATATCGGCACGATAGAGAACCAGGCGCGCTCGATGATCGGGCGGGGGATCGAGCGGTTGGAATGGCAGCGCGCTGGATGCCGCTCCGGTACAGCCACTGAAGAGCGCCGCCAAAAGAAGGAGCGCGGCCGCCCATCCTCTATCACCGATCGGCCTAGCCGTCTTTCGAAGAGCACGAGTCATGGTTGGACCCAAGGTAGCCGTTGCCCCGAGCGACCGGGCGACTCCCCGAGGGCCACCGCGATATGTCGCACGTGGGACGACAAGTTGGTGAGGGTGGCTACGCTACGCTGCCGATTCTGAGCCTCTTCGGGCGAAGAACGAGGTTCTGCGTTCGACAACGCCGGGACAGCGCCGGGACAGCGCCGGGACAGCGCCGGGACAGCGCCGGGACAATGAGTAGGGACAATGAGTAGGGACTAATGCAAAAGGACAATGATCGCTACTGGGATTGTCTCGACCAGGCGATGGAGGCATCGCATGGCGGGCGGATCGAAGAGGCTCTGGCCTGGCTGGACGAGGCGCTGCGCGTGCATCCCGATGGCGCCGAAGCGCACAACGGTCGTGGCGAGATTCTCTGGGACGATGGTCGCATCGACGAGGCGCTGATCGAGTTCGATCGCGCCACCATGGCCGATGGCAAGTTTACGGCCGCCCACCTGAATCGCATCGAACTCTTGATCGAGGAGCTCGGCGAATTCTCCACCGCCGTGAGACTGGCGGATGAACTGCTCGCCGGGCAGCCCGAGCTTCCCCGGCCCGATCGCCCACTGCAGGCCGAGGTCTACTATCTGAAGAGCAAGGCCCTCTTCTATCAGGACGATCTCGAAGGCGCGCTCTTTCTCGTTCGTCGCGCGGCCAAGGCGGGTGGCGAAATCGGACTCTATTGTGCGTTCGAGGGTCAGGCGCTCTTCGAACTCGGGTCCTACCCGGAAGCCAAGCGCGCACTCGAGCGTGGGATTGCGATCGATCCGGACGCCGCACACACGCTCTACCATCTCGGGCTCGTTCTCGAACGACTCGAGGAAGAAGGCGACGAATCCGGATCCATTCCCGTTGGAATCGAAAGCGCGGCACAGGCCTTCTCCCGTGCGAATTCACTCGAGCCCCAACAATTTCCGTTGCCCATCGACCTCGACGACGGAGCCTTTGCGGCCGCCCTCGATGCGGCGGTCGCGAATCTGCCGCGCTCGATTCGAGAGCGGATCGAGGGTGTCAGTCTTCAAATCGAGGATTTTCCAAAGCTCGACCTGATTCGCGGCGAGCGGATCTCTCCCCAGACGCTCGGGCTCTTCATGGGAGTGCCGCGTACCGAAGCACTCGAGACAGATCAGCCTCTCGATCTCGATCGGATCATGCTCTTCAAGAAGAACCTCGAAAAGATCTGCCAGGACGAGGAAAATCTGATCGACCAGATCCAAATCACGCTTCGACACGAAGTCGGACATTATCTCGGGCTCGACGAAGATGATCTCGAGCGTCTTGGCCTCGCTTGAACCACCAGTCCATGTTATGTCGAGCCTGCACGTAGGAATCGAATGACGCATTCCGCTCCTCAGCCCTTTGTGGATCGTCTCACGGCGATCGTCGGGCCTGAGAACTGTCTCGTTCGGGAGGGGGAACTCTTCGCCTACGAATGTGACGGGCTCACCCTCGAGCCTGTTCGACCAATCGCTGTGCTGCTACCGCAGACGACGGAGGAGGTCGCGGACGTCGTTCGCGTCTGTCGTGAATTCGACATTGCTTTTGTTCCGCGCGGGGCCGGAACCGGTTTGTCGGGCGGTGCCCATGCAACCGAAAATTCGGTCTTGATCGAATGTTCACGGATGAATCGGATTCTCGAGGTCTCCGGCGACGATCGATTTGCCGTCGTTCAACCCGGTGTCGTCAATGCGGAACTTTCGACGGCGATAGCCGACCTCGGTCTTTTCTATGCGCCCGATCCTTCGAGCCAACAGGCTTGCACGATCGGCGGGAATGTCGCCGAGAATGCGGGCGGGCCGCATACGTTGAAATACGGAACGACGACCAACCACGTTCTGGCTCTCGAAATGGTTCTTCCCGATGGGCGTATTTCGCGCTTCGGGAACGCTGTGGGCGAGTCTTCCGGTCTCGACTTCGTCGGCGCGATCGTGGGTAGCGAAGGGACGCTTGGAATCGTCACGGAAGTGACGGTTCGACTGACGCCCATTCCCGCTGGGGTAGAGACGCTGCTCGCGATCTTCGATGATGTCGTTGCCGCGTGTCGTGCCGTCGGCCGAATCATTCGCAGCGGCATCGTTCCCGCAGCTCTCGAAATCGTCGATCGCCGAACGATCGAAGCCGTAGAGGCCAGCGTCTACGCGGCGGGTCTGCCGATCACGGCGGGTGCGGTCCTGATCGTCGAACTCGATGGCAACCCGGTTGCTCTCGGTGGCGAGGTACGGTCGATTCGCGAGTCGTGCAATGCAGAGGGCTGCCAGGCCATCGAACGTGCACGCGATGAAGCCGAACGCACCCGTTTCTGGCGCGCTCGAAAAGGCGCGTTCGGAGCGATGGGCCGGCTCGCGCCCGATCTCTATGTCCACGACGCGGTCGTTCCACGGGTTCATCTGCCCGAAATCCTCGAGAAGGTCGGCGAAATCTGTGATCGCCATCGGCTCAAGCTCGCGAACGTTTTTCATGCCGGCGACGGGAATCTCCATCCCAATATCTGTTTCGACCGAAGAGATCCCGACGAACTTGCCCGCGTGACTCTGGCCGGAGAAGAGATTCTCAAAGCCTGTGTCGCCGTTGGTGGAGTGATTTCTGGGGAACACGGAATCGGTGTAGAAAAGCGAGACTACATGCATCTCGTTTTCAGCGAAGCCGATCTGGATCCGATGTATCGATTGCGGGAGTCGTTCAATCCAGAGGGCGCGTGCAATCCCGGCAAGATCATTCCGACGACACGCTTCTGCGTCGAATCGAATCCCAAGGCTCGAGGATACGATGCGGTTCCGATCCAATGAATGAAGCCGGCGAAATGAAAAGCTCGAAAGGCGAACGTGTCGCGATACCCGGCGCGGTGATCGATCGATTTCATGAACCGTCGAGCGTGAATGAGGTCGTTCGAGTCGTCGAAGAGGCGGCTCGTGATAAGACGGGACTTCTGATCGCAGGAGGAAGAACGCGATTGAATTGGGCCAATCCGGCTCGCAAGATCTCGACTGGCCTATCGCTCGTTGGACTATCAGGGGTCGATGAATTCGTACCCGAAGAAGGCGTCTTGCATGCGCTGGCGGGAACTCCGATTCGTGAGCTGCAGGCGGTGGCGAACGCCGAGGGCTGGGAGCTTGCCCTCGATCCACCCGGAGCGAAGTCGACAGTCGGCGGCACGATTGCCAGTGCGGCGGTCGGTCCCCGATCTCAGTCTTTCGGCCGGGTGGCCGACGTGATTCTGGGGTTGGAGGTCGTTTTGGCGGAGGGTCTGCTCACCCGATGCGGTAGTCGAGTCGTCAAGAACGTGACCGGCTACGACATGGCGAAGCTCTATTGCGGATCGTTCGGATCGCTCGGAGTGATCTGTGGCGCATGGCTGCGGCTCCGCCCGATGCCGGCTGTTCGTGAGGCCTATGTCGCGCGAGTCGAGGTTTCGGTCTCGAGCTTCGAGTCGTTTCGTTCGCTTCGCGGATGCACATCATTGCGAGCGCTCGTCTGGTCCGAGGCCCCCGATCCGTCGGACGTCTCTGGCAGTCGAGTCGCGCAGGTTGCCATGGAGTTGGGCGGAAGTTCCGAAGCGGTCGCCGACGATCGTGAATCGATCGTCCAATCGATTGGGCGGGACATCGAGAAGGTTTCCGTCGAGCACGTAGACGCATTGCGTGATGCCCGCGCGGAAGTCGCTTCGGACTCCCTCGTCCTACGAGTTCGCGTGCTGGGTTCCGCTGCGGAGGAAATGAAGAGCCTGCTGGTCGCGAAAGGCCTCGACGTTACGGTCGATCCCGGCCTCGGTACGATTCATGCGCGTGGTTCTCTCGAACAACCCGCAGATCTTCTCTCGATCCGGGAGCGAGCCGGTCGGGCGGGTGGATTGGCCTTCTTCGAGAAATTGCCGGATCCGTGGCTTGAAGACATCGATGTCTTCGATGAACAAGGCGATGGCGCGTCGCTCTTCGCAACGCTGAAGGAGCGATTCGATCCCTTGGGGATTCTCAATCCAGGTCGATTCGCAGACAGAGCATCCGCGCATGCCTAGCTCGCCCTCCGATGGAGTGATTTCAAGAGGCGAACGGGAAGCCTTTCGATCGGCGCTCGGTGACGTGCTCTATCAGCAGAGTCTCGATTGCGTTCATTGCGGACTCTGCCTGACGAGCTGTCCGACCTATCGCGTGACCGGTCGAGAGACGGCGTCTCCGCGCGGTCGGATCTACTTGATGCGCGGGTTGGCAGAGGGGCGCCTCGACGACTCGAGTCTGTTGGCTGAGGAGGCTTTTGCTTGTCTCGGTTGTCGTGCCTGCGAGACGGCTTGCCCAAGCGGAGTGCACTATGGCGAAATGCTCGAACAGTCGCGCGCGGTGGTTCGAAAATCGGAGAAGAATTTCAACATCGCTCACTTCATAGAGCGCCTGGCCCTTCGCGGAATCGTTCCTCATCCCCGCCGACTTCGTCTACTCGTGCAAGTCCTTTCGCTCGTTCAGAAGCTTCGACTCGATCGATTGGCCGCGCTCGTGTTGCCCAGACGCATGGCTGAAATGATGGATCTGCTCCCAGAAATTCCACCCGGTCAGGAACGAAAGCGGATGCCATCGTTTACGCCTGCCATAGGTCGGTATCGCGGCCGCGTTGCGCTCTTCGAAGGTTGCGTCATGCCGGAATTCTTCGGTCGGGTCAACGACGCAGCGAGACAGGTGCTTGCGCGGGCCGGGTACGAGGTCGTCGTCCCGAAGAGTCAAGGCTGTTGTGGAGCGCTCCAGGCACACAGTGGTGATCTCGACTTTGCTCGCGAACTCGCACGGAAGAACGTTGTCGCCTTTGAAGAGGATCTCGGAACGCTCGATGCCATCATCGTTACATCAGCAGGTTGCAGTGCGGCGATGCG
>Ga0310120_10002866_pt1 | contig 12454 bp, 7 predicted proteins | sample CB27_AW_983_MG_FD_203506 | JGI IMG/M metagenome (GOLD analysis project Ga0310120, IMG submission 203506) | Marine microbial communities from Western Arctic Ocean, Canada - CB27_AW_983 | ecosystem: Environmental > Aquatic > Marine > Oceanic | place: Canada: Western Arctic Ocean | collected... | reverse complement strand
CCGTCACGGTCATAGTCTCCGAAGGTGGCGCTAAAGCCACTCGCGTTGTCATCTCTGGCGACGGCCGCCCCTCTCAGTTGGGCCTGTTCTGTAAAGTGGCCGAGGCCATCGTTTATGTAAAGATAGAAACGTCCACCATCGGAATGGGTTAGTGACGTCAAGTAAAGATCCAAGTCACCATCGTTGTCAATGTCGCCCCAGGCCGCACCGTTGCTGTGGTGAGTATTCGTGAATCCCGCGTCGACGGACGCGTCCACGAAGGTGCCGTTGCCTAGATTGCGGTACAGAATATCCGTGTTGTCGATTCGCGTGACAAACAGGTCTACCCAACCGTCACCGTCATAATCACCCGCGGCAGCCCCTCCGGTCATGCGCGCTTCCTCAAAGAAATCCTGCGAAGGCGGCGGTGCGGATTGCATGTAGACCATGCCCGCGTCCATCGTGACGTCGGTGAAAGTCGGCGGCACGGCAGACGCTAGCGCCGGGAAGAAGACGATCGGGATCAACAATAGCGGTTTTCGGTTCACGGCTGTCAGTTCTCGGTTCTCGGTTCTGTGCTCTCAGTTCGCGGTTCTGTGTTCTCGGTTCTCGGTTCTCAGTTCTCAGTTCTCAGTTCTCGGTTCTCGGTTCTCAGTTCTCAGTTCTCAGTTCTCAGTTCTCGGTTCTCGGTTCTCGGTTCTCAATTCTCAATTCTCAGTTCTCGGTTCTTGGTTCTTGGTTAAGAAGCGGTGAATTGGGTTGCGGTGTAGTCGTCGGTGGCAGGCTTTTCATTTCAAGGCAAGTGCATGTCGCAGACATTGGTTGGACTGTCCCAGTTTTTGATGAGGCCCCTGCCGGCTTGGAGACTTTGACACTTTTAACGAGGCCAGCTGCGTGGTTTCGATAATGTAGCTGCCAACCTCATTCACCCGCGAGCAAGCTCGCGGGGGTCTCACCGAAAAACTGGGACAGTCGAATTGGTACAGGGCCTTCGCAGCAATGCGTTCATTATAGGCCTGGCATTGCAGCGTCGCTACTTTTATTGGCCCAACTGCGAACTGCAGAGAAAATCGATTAATCGCCGACCGATAAGAGTAAATCGAGAACGTAGATCACAGAACTGCGAACTGCGAACCAAGAACCGACTAACCGAGAACCCAGAACCCAGAACCGACTAAGGACTGGCGCATCAATAACTGGCAGATTTATTGTCCCCTCACGCTACCCTCTCTCCAGAGGCATTGGTATCTACACAAATACTAGAACTGATTTTACCCTCCCTCTGGGAGGGTCGAGCGACAGCGAGGGGAGGGCTGAGGACGCCCAAGCGATGACAGCAACCGAATCATGCCCAAGAAACCGCCAGACTCATTGACCACGAACCGAGCACGCTCCTTGCGTCGAAATCAGACTCGGTCGGAGGGTTTACCGTGGAGCATCCCGCGAGCGAAACAGCTTTTCGGTCTGAAGTTTCGCCGGCAGCATCCCATTGGACGGTGGATAGCTGACTTCGCGTGCGTCGAGAGGATGCATGTTGTTGAAATCGACGGTGGATACCATGATGAAACAACCGCCAAAGATATTCGCCGTCAAGAGGATCCGCGGCGACTCGGCTGGACCGTGATCCGCTTCTGCGATAGGGATGCCGAAAATGACGCGGAGTCAGTTGGCCGAGCGATTGTAAATAAGCTCGGTATTCCTTATAGGTTCAAAAGACGTCTAGCGACAGGTTCGGGTATGCGAAGCATCCGGGCACCGAAGAAGAAAACGCCGAACTAGCAGCACCCCTCCCCTCGCTATCGCTCGACCCTCCCGGAGGAAGGGTAAAGAAAGTTGTGTAGATACCAATGCCCCAGAGGGGAGACGGGACATACGACAGTTATTGATGCGCCAGTCCTAAGCCGCCAAGTGCCACGGGTGACCGCGAAAGTCTTATCATCCATTGATTCGCGCTAAGGCCATGCTCGTATATCGCTTTCCGATTGGATCAGAATGGTTCATCGCGTTTTCGCATATTCGTGAATTACCACATTGTGTTAGACTCCGGTTGCCACGATCGATGCACGAACCAATTGGGTGCGTGGTCTTGTAAGCCTGGTGAAAAACTGGGTTTTGGCGGAAACGCTCCACGAGTTGACTTGCCATGAGAAAAGCCGCGACTTCGCTTCCAGTCGTTTTGGTTGTCTTAGTCATGAATCTCCAAGCGACAGGGCAGGGCATGATTGTAATTGCACATCGAGGGGCGAGTGGATATCTCCCCGAGCACACGTTGCCGGCCAAGGCATTGGCGTACGGGATGGGGGCGGACTACATTGAGCAGGACGTGGTGCTGACCAAGGACGACCGACCGATTGTCCTGCATGACATCCATTTGGATACGGTCACCGATGTCGCAATCAAGTATCCCGAGCGACGCCGGCAGGACGGACGCTACTATGCGATCGACTTGACGCTGGCCGAGATCAAACAGCTGAACGCGCATGAGCGAGTCAGCCATGAGACGCACGATCCAGTCTATATCGAGCGATTTCCCTTTGGTAAATCAGCCTTTCGCGTCCCGACGTTGGCGGAAGAAATCGAGCTGATCCAGGGGCTGAACCAGAGCACCGGGAGACAGGTCGGCATCTATCCGGAGATCAAGAAACCAGCCTGGCACCGCCAGGAGGGGAAAGACATTTCCAAGATTGTCTTGCGGGTGTTGGCGGAGTACGGCTATGACGGGCCTGACGACGCGATATATCTTCAATGTTTTGACCCAGTGGAAACGCGACGGATTCGGGAGGAACTGCATTGTCAGCTGAAGCTGATTCAGCTCATTGCCAACAACGATTGGGAGGAGTCGCCAGCGGACTTTGACTCGCTGCGAACGGAGGCTGGGATCAAACAAATAGCAGAGTACGCAGATGGGATTGGTCCGTCGATTTCTCACATTCTAGAACCAGTCGATCATTCCGATGGCTTCCAGCTCACGGAGCTGGTGCGTTGGGCGCACGCCAACGACCTGCAGGTCCATCCCTTCACCCTACGGGCCGATGCGTTGCCCGACTTCGTGACGTCCATGGAAGAGTTAATGGCAATATTGGCCGATCAAGTCTCCGTGGATGGCGTCTTCACGGACTTTCCGGACCGGGCCAGAGAGTTTCTAATCAGTCGCTGAAACTCGGGGGCTGGGTCACCAGACATAATACGGCGGACATTGCAGCGCGTTACCCACCAGTCCATGGGGATTAGCACCAGCAAGTAAATCGCCATGGCGAGTGTCAACAATTGCGAGCGGACGAGCCAAACGAAGTCTCGTTGTCGGATGAGTTTCCAAATCACCAAACCGAATCCGACCACGACCGTCGAGATACCAAACAATCCGACGATCCGCATTCGCGTCATGCCATTGAACCCGATGTAGATCGATAGGCGGTTGTAAACGGCAATGGCCAAGAGGAGATTCTGCACCGACCAGATCCAAGCCAGTCGCCGCAACACTGGTAAACGTGGATCCGAGAGAACCGACCCGCGAAAGATCATGGAAAGCAGGAAGGTGGCCAGCGCCAACGCGACGGTCAACCAGGCGGCTCCTTGATGGGCATAGCCGGCATAGTAGAATCCGTCCGGGAATTCTCGAAACCACAATGTCAAGAACTCGAAAACGAGGCAGGCCGCAAACAACATGACGACCGTCCATAACGTGTTGCGGAAACCAGCGTAGTACGAAGAGGGGCGTTCACCCCGATCCGTTGGTAACGATGGAGTTAATAGAGAAGCTAATCGATTATTGATCGTTACCGACATTATCGGACGAATCAAACCAACGGAGATCCAGAGCACAACCAACCAAAACAGCAATTCAGTCGGCCCTTCGACCAACTGATCAATCCACTGGCTAAGTTTGACGAAAACTTCTCGCGGATAGCGGCTAATTTTTGCCAACAAACTTGGATTCGCCATTACAAAAACGAAGGCAAAAATACCGAAGATCATGCTTGGGAAGCCAAAGGCGAACCAAGCGGTGCGTTCAATCCGCGAGTTGAGCTTTGTGGCGACGTTGGTGTATTGGCAAAGCCCGGCGAAGCCAGCTCGTAGCGTTCCTGACACGAACGCCATCAATTCCAACATGTAGACAGGCCGTCCCGACAACGACATGGCGAAGGCAGTCAGCAGCACGAAACCCACGATCACTTGAGCCGTGGACCCGCGCCAATAGAGCCTGGCTGAAACTAGCACCAGCATCGCGACCACGAGGATAATCGCGACACGAAATCGAGGACGGGTGACCCCCGTAAGAAATAAAATGGGTGCGATAACAAAAAGGGCCGCATAGCCGGCGAAACCGTGTCCACGATACATCAACAGGTCACAGGCGACGACCAACCCAAGTACGGCGACCAGCTCGCGCCAGTGGACGGGTGGATTTGTGGGCTGCTCATCTTGTCGCGACGACGGAATCGCCGCACTCGTCTCGCCCGGCGAAGAGTTCATATCGGCGGCCCGTGTTGACGGTGTCATCCAGCGATCAAATGTGCTTACGCACCGGCGCTGGCATTCACCGTAAATACGACCACACTCAGGTACTGGTTCGGAGAATTCCGGAGTTCAACGCCCGGTTTGGTTACTGCAGCACAAACTCTCCATCGCGATCGATCAGAACCGGCTCTTCGCCGACCACGGTCTCATCGGCCCATTGGACGAGGTAGTGGTATTTACCTTCCAACTGGACTTTCTCCGGGTCAGGCACTGGCCGCCACTTGGGCTTGCGTCCCTGCACGTCCGCCAAGCGACGCTCCACGGCGTGAATCAGATAGATGCGTCCGGCCTCGGGATTGGTTACGAGCTGGACCGTGTGCGGGGGGCGAAAGGGGCGTGATCGCTGTAAGAATACGTCGAGGTCTCGAGCTCGTTGGCCCATTGCATGGTCATAGACCTTGCGAATCTCCTGTTTGTTCTTCATCACAGCCGAAAAACGGTCCTCTTCGGAGAGCCCTGTGTCTTGGGCGATTTCCAGTTGAGTGGCAATCATCGTCTCGACCTGCTTTAGTACTGGTTCCCATATCTCTTCCTCTTCAGCTTTAGCCGCGTATTCTCGAATCAGTTCCACTTGCATTTGGGCACGTAGCGTTTCGGCAACCAGATCGAAAGTCTCCGGTTCCGGCTCCATCACAAACTCGCCGCCCCCCAGATCGTAGGCCAAGGCGCCATCCTCGACACGGATGTTGGGTCGCTCAATCGTGACCTCGTTGTTTTCGATGACCTGCATTGCCAACTCCCGGAACTCTTCGTAGCTGATCTCTTTGGCCAGCGACTTGGCTGGCTGGAAACCACTCATCAGCCCACCGCACATCGCCGCCAATATCATGCGCTGCCATGGCACGAAACGTGTCACACTTCGGGAGAACGTGTCCGCGGGCGAGTCCGCGTCCGAAAAGACCGTCCGAAGCGGCTGACTCGATGGAGTGTGAAGAGACTCAAGGGGAATATGGTTTTGGGACATGTTGATCCTCAGTCGGTTAGGGGTTGTCTTTGTCTGGTTGGATTTTAGCCGCCAACCAGTGAATCACCATTCCGTCCACATCCGCGGACACTAATTCCTGACCATTTTCAGAAAAAATCACCGCGGTGATGGTCGCTTCGTGCCCAGTCAAGGTGGCGCGCAGCTTTCCTTCATGGGGATCCCATAGCTGAATTCGGCCTGTTTCGTCCCCTGTGGCGAGTGTTTTCGCATCTGGGGAGTAGCGAGCAGCGGTGTAAGGCGATGTCTGGCCACCGAACCGCCGTCCCTCCTCGTGGCTGTCCAGACTCCATGTGACCAGGGCACTCAAACCACCTCCAGTGCTGGTCTCCGATACCATCTGGTGCCCGGTATCGTTTGGATCCAGTGGCGATTGGGCGAAGAACGGTAGCTGGGTCCCTGGGAAGACTTTTTCGGAAATCGGGATCCGTCGTTCCAGGTTCCAGTGCACGATATGGCGGTCGTATGATGCGGAAATCAAGCGAGTTTCATTGGCATGAAAAGCCAGCTGCCGGATAGGACTCGAATCCATTATCGCTGGGACCGTCCCGTCCTGCCCCAGCACAAAAGTGCTGGCCGCCCCGTTGAGATTTCTGATCACATGGATCTTTCCGTCGGCCGTGCCGATGGCCAGTGAACTCCCGGTGGGTGAAAAGGCCACGGCATTGGCATACACTGCGTACGTAAACGTTTTCAAGAGCTTGAACGTTTCCGCATCCCAAAGCTTGACCGTCTTATCCGCACTGGCGGTGGCCAGGCGGTCTCCGCGTGGCGACGCGGCAACGGCATTGATGGTATTCTCGTGTGCGTGCCATGAATGTGTCGGTGGACCACCGGCAGCGTCGAGCAGTTGAACGTCGCCGTCGGACATCAGTGTGAGAGGATCACCACCTGCCAGAAACAGGTCCGCTGAACCGGGCCGGAACACGAGCCCCAGAATCGATTGCCTGGTTTCGGGATAGATATCTCGAACTTGCGACGCAAAGGCGGGTTGGCCGTCCCAGGCCTGCAGAGTGCCATCCATTCCCGACGAAATGATGTGGCGCCCGTCTCGCGTGTGCGCCAGGCTGAGTACTGGTTGGTCGATGACCAACGTGGTTTGTAAGCGTCCCGAAGCCGCCTGCCACATGCGGATGTTGCCGTCCATGCCTCCCGAAGCCAACTTGTTGCCCGATGGAGTAAAGCACAACGCGTAAATGTGATCGACATGCGCTTCGGTCTGTTTCCAAACGGGTTTGCTGAGCTCATCAAAGACGTAGATCCATCCAATGCCACTGGCCGCCAGAAACCGACTCGTGGGATCATAAGCCACCGTATGCGTCGGACCCGCTCCGACCTGTATCAGATCACTATGATCACTATGAACATTGGCCGGATTCCACAGCTGGACCAAACCTGCTTCTAATGGATCACGGTGCAGCCCCATCATGATCTGATTGTGGCCAGTCCGATATCCGAGGCTCAGGACCTCGGCCTCGGCAGCGAATTCCTTCCACGCGGAGCGCGTGTCGATATTCCACAGCTTGAGCAGGCCGTCCTCGGCGCCAGCCGTGGCTAGATAGCCCGGCTGAGTGGCCGCTTCGCCAAGAGTTGCTTCGCCAAGAGTTGAACCAGAGCCCGATGGCTCTGAGGCCGGCACGAAAAGCATGGCGTTAACGTGACCAGAGTGGGCCGGGATCGATTCGCCAATCGGTTCCAAATCGGGTACGGTCCAAAAACGAAGCGCGCCCGTTTCATCCCCCGTCACGAGTTGGTCGGCCTCGGGCAGAAATGCTAACGAGATAATCCAATGACCGTTGGCGTCGGCGACGTTGATGAGTTCTCCCGTTTGGGGATCGAGCAGCCGAATCGAGCCATCTTCACCACCCACCGCGAGCCAGCGATCATCGGATGCGAGGGCCAGTGCCTTGGTTTGGGAATCTTCCGTCTCGTGTTTCCAAAGCTCCCACTCACAGACGCGGCGGTAGAGTCCCCAGGCAAAATCACGTTCGTCGGGAGGACAGTCCTTCCCTTCGAGCATCTCGGCTGCCATGCCTGGCTCCGATCGCCAGATACCCTCGATGGTACCCAGTGTAAAGGTCAGGCTGTCTCGTTCGAGACGTCGGTCTTGAATAACGACTTGCTCCGCGGCTATCCGCCAACTGTATTGGATGAACGCGATGAAGGGGCTACTGATGGCGACCAAGATGAGGCCCGTGACTAATGCCATGGCCGTCTTGACATGTCGGCGACACCAGCTGTTGATCCATTCGAGAATCGATGGCCGGTAACAGGAAATGGGCTCGTTGGCCAGGTACCGCTCGAGGTCCGTCCGCAGCTGCTGCGCGTTTTGGTAACGCGCCGAACGACTCTTGGATATCGCTTTGAGGCAGATGCCTTCCAGAGCCCCGGGTATACGCGGATTTAGACTTCGCGGGGTGGGGGCCTCGTCGTGAATGACCTGCTGGAGGAGCTTGTCCTGGTCAGGCTCTTTAAACGGCACTCGACCGGTGAGAATCTGGAAGAGGATCACGCCCAGCGAATAGACATCGCTCAGTTGATCGACTTGATCATTCCGGCCTGCCGCTTGCTCGGGAGCCATATAGGGAATCGTGCCTTGCACGGTTCCAGCACGAGTGTCCTTGCTGTGAAGCCCCCTCGCCGGCTCGGGGTGGTGGATGGCTGGCGCCTCGTCGACGCTGGTATCCATCTGTTTGGCCAACCCCCAATCCAAGATAAACGTCTCCCCGTACTCGCCGAGGATGATGTTCTGAGGTTTGAGGTCGCGATGGATCACTTTTCGCGAGTGGGCGAATTCCATTGTCGAAACCACTGAAAGAAATGCGTTGTTGAGTTTCAACTCTTCCAACGCCGCGTTCTTCAGCTTGTCCGAGATGCGGTGAAAATCCCGAATGGCATCGGCCAACGTATCTCCCAGGACCAATTTCATCGAATATTGGGGTGAAGTCCCATCGATTCCGAGGTCGTAAATAGGGACGACGCCAGGATGGTCCAGTCTGGCGGTGATTTTGGCTTCCTGAACGAACCGTTCACGGACGGAAATGTAGCCCGACATCTTGTCGTTCAACTGTTTGATGGCGACCTGGCGGCCCAGTTCGTGGTCCTGCACTTTCCAAACGTCACCGAAACCTCCGCTTCCGCAAACTTCGAGGAATTGATACCGGTTCGGATCTTCTCGGTACGGCTTCCAGGTGGCCCCGGTCGTTTTCTCGGTTTGCCAATTGAGTGTTTCAAAGTCTTCGTCGGTGATGGATATGGTTGGAAATCGTTCGCGGAACTCGGCGGCCGCGGGCGGATCTCCGTATTTATTGCGCACACGGTATTCTTGTGCCGTGAGACGTCGCAGGACATCGTTCTGGCTGAGAGCCGGGAAGCGATCCAGATATTCTTCAACTCTTGGACCGTCCGAGCGATCCTTCGATTCGTCCTGGGCGAGTCGTTTCCATCGTAATTCCAGGTCAACGTGAACTAACTCCTCGAGTGTGGGAAGGTAGTCGGGCGTCTTTTCAGGGGGAAGATATTCTTCAAACGCCACCGGTCCCTCGGCGTGCCAATCCGCCTCAAAACGGCTGAGCAGGGTTTGGTCGATAGTGGGAAGGTGACTATCCCGCATCCTCGAGTTCCATATTCAATCGATCACGCAACCGGCCCATCAGTCGTCTCACGGTCCGCTCTGATCGTTCCACCTGTTCGGCGATCTCCTCCAGCGTGTAGTCTTGGAGTCGCAGTTCGAGCATACGTCGTTCAACGGGACGTAGGTCTTCCATCAGTCTCTCCAAATCCTCAGCGACCGCGGCGGCCTCGTCGGGAGTCGGCCCGGAGGCGATTTTTTCGGGATCAAAGTGGTAGTCGCGACCGTGGGCCGACAAGCTGTCTTCCATTTGCATGTTCCGTTTCCGAGCCCGATGAAATTTGGCTTTGCTGCGCAGCTTGTTGAGAGTGATGGCGACCATCAACCGCCACAGGTCGCCCGTTTCGGTCACCGCGAAATGACCGTCCGCGGCACGCGCGAAGAAGCTGCGATACGCCGATTGGACGACATCTTCTGGGTCGATCCGTCGGGCGAGTTTGTTGGAGAGCCGACCGCGAGCCAACGCGATCAGGCGGTGGACGTAGCGGTCGTAAAGCTGCTGGGCCGCCTGCTCGTCACCAGACTCAACGCGTGCCAACAACTGGCGGGATACTGGATCGGTCATGGTCGGGTAGCCGTGGACGGGGTCGCGGCTCCTAAATACCGATTCATCATTGGGGCCCTGGACTAATCTAACCCTGGTCTAATCTAACCCTGGTCTAATCTAACCCTGGTCTAATCTAACCGTGGACTAATCTAACCGTGGACTAATCTAACCGTGGACTAATCTAACCGTGGACTAATCTAAATGGAGTCTGGAATACAAACATAGTATAGTTTGTATCGTCCAGGCCGCCAAAACCGATTGTTGGTTCGTGGGAGGCTTACCAAAATGTCCGGTTCTGGTCCCAAACGGTTATCTACATGGTGAGATCGACATTCCTTCCATTTTCATAGGGAGAATAAAACGGATGAATATCAAGTGGTTTGGAAATATGTTGGTTTGCCTCTCGATGGCCGGAGTTTTCTCGTCAAGCCAGCTCTTGGGGGAGGAGCGGGGCCAACGCCGGGCGCTGCTGATTGGTTGCACCCGTTATGACTTTCTGCGGGATTCCCAGCAGCTGTATGGGCCTGCCAACGATGTGGAATTGGTCTATGACATGCTAACTCAGCGTTTCGGTTTTCCCGAGGACAACATCACGGTTTTGGCTGAGGAACGAGGTGAGAAACATCGTCCGCTGAAAGCCCATATCCAGCGTGAGTTTGAGCAGCTGATCGAAGTGGCTGAACCCGGGGATCAGGTGTGGATCCATCTCTCCGGGCACGGCACCCAGCTGCTGGACGATGGCGAAAACACAAACGATCCGGATCAGAAGGATGGATTCGATGAAGCGTTTTGCGCTGCGGACACACGAGCCATTACGACGGGCAACGGCACTTCGATCCCAGGACTCATTCCCGACGATCAATTCCACGAATGGTTGGAGGGGATACGTGCCAAAGGTGCTTCAGCGGTGATCGTGTTTGATTCCTGTCACTCCGGAAGCGCAATCCGTGGCGTGGAACGTACGCGGTACATCCACCCTGGGGACCTCATGCCGGAAGCAACGTTGGAGAGCGCGGTTGGAAGTTCGGCCACGCGTAGGACAGCCACGCATCGGGCAGGGTCGACGGGCGGCCCCCGCATGCGAGTGGAGGACGCTGACGGTCAGATCGAAACGGGTGGCGTTGTGGCCATCTATGCTGCCAGAGACAATGAGCAGACACCCGAGATGGCATTCGATCGCGAATCGCCCGGCGACAGTTACTACGGCATTCTGACTTACACCCTGGTGCAAGTTATTAACGAGGCGGAAGGTCCGCTGTCGTATTCCGATTGGCTGGAACGGGTACGGCGCAACTACACGATGAACCATCGTGCCAAACCGATTCCGTTTGTCGACGGGATCGATCGCGACAAAGAGATCCTCGGCTCGACTGAATTAATCGGACGGACTCGATTGGTGATGCAGACCAATGCAGCCGGCACGATGACCGTCTCCGGTGGTGACCTGCACGGCCTGGTCGAGGGGACGGTTTTGGCGGTCTACCCTCCGGCGACGGAAACTGGCACCGCGGAGCCGATTGGCCACGTGCGGGTTGTCGCTGTGCGGACATTCGACAGCGATGTCGAACCGTGCGAGTTTGGCGAGACGCTGGTTTCCGATACTCCCCCGAAGACCGGACTCTGCCAGATTGTCGCCCCAGGTATCGGCGTAAAGTACGTTCGAGTTGCCGTGTCGGGAGAGTCTCGCCGTTTGAAACTTTTGCGAGACCAGCTGGCGCAAATCACTGAGGAGCCAGACTGCCTATTCGAATTGGTCAGGGATCCCGCGGAGGCGGATTTCGTCGTCAACGCCGATGGAAAGGAGATTTACTTGGATCCCGTGAGCGGGCGCGCGGCCGGCTTGGTTCCCCAGGATTCGGTATTCGCTGTCATACCTCTCAAGGAATCCAAGGATTGGCTTCGCAAGTCTTTGAAGAAAATTGCCAGGGCGATGAGCCTGGTCCAGATCGCTTCGCAAGTCGAGGACGGACAGTCCAGCGGCCGGGGATCCGAACAGACCCGAATTGAGGTGCAGGTCAGTAAGGTTGATTTGCGTGGCTCGAGCCTGGAAGAAATAGATCTGACGCAGACTCGACCATCACCCGCGCAGCGCGGCGAGCTGGCCGCACTTCCAGCCCAACCGTTGGAGAATAGGGAGGTAATTCAGCAGGTCCGCGATCGCGAAGCGGTCCGGCTGGTTTGGCGCAACACGGGTACCCAGGCGGTGGACGTGACGGTGCTTTATGTGGACAGTACTTTTGGGATCAGTCCAATGTTTGGACGTAGGAAAAATCGACTCGAGCCAGGTGAAGAATCAGAACCGTTGCTGATGGCCATCCGTACCGATATGAATGGGCTCGAGCGGGTGCTGGTCATGGCAACCGGCGTGACAGGCCCGCACAGTGATTTGACATGGTTGGCTCAGCCGTCCGAAGTACGTGTCCCAGGGAATCGCTCGGGGGAGGCGATGTCAGCCATCGAGGCTATGTTCGTTGATCGTCTGAACCAGAAGCCAACATCGCGCGGCACTTCACTCCAACCAGGCGCGGCGGCGTTTGCCGTGATTAGCTGGGAAACTTTGTTCGCGGAGTGAACATGCCCGCAATGGCTTCGGTCTGCGACGCCGTTGAGGAGCACACGAAGTGTTGAGAATCCAAAAAGGCTTCGCGTTCAGCGAAGCCTTTTTTCGCGTGGTGACCTCGCGGTGGGCTGCGCTTTTTGAGGTTGTCGTGACGAGTTAAATCCGTAGTTGTTGGAATTCGAGAATGGTTAACTCGATGAAATCAATTAATGTCATCCAGGAGGTGAAAATCCTTCC
>Ga0310120_10002862_pt1 | contig 12458 bp, 10 predicted proteins | sample CB27_AW_983_MG_FD_203506 | JGI IMG/M metagenome (GOLD analysis project Ga0310120, IMG submission 203506) | Marine microbial communities from Western Arctic Ocean, Canada - CB27_AW_983 | ecosystem: Environmental > Aquatic > Marine > Oceanic | place: Canada: Western Arctic Ocean | collected... | reverse complement strand
CTATGCACCCTCCTCAGATGTTGATACGATTTCCAGTCCGCCGAGAGTTGCAGTCTCCATGGGAGCTTCCCCAACGGCAACGCCTTCAACACCGGAGGAAGACGACGACGGACTCAGTTATTAATTGTGTGGCCGACAGCAACACTCCCATCCCAATGGCTCTAGCCCGAACCTCCAACTCCTGGTAATCTCATGAAAATCCTCCTCTCCTTTGCTCTCTTCCTGATGGTCATCATTCCCGCCTCCCTGCAGGCGCAGATTGAAGCCGGGGGAGCCATCTCGATCACAATCCAGGGTGTTCCGACCGGTGAGCAGGCTCGCATCAACGGCGGCTATCCTGTTTCCGAAAAGGGATACATTACCATGTGGAAGGTCGGCTCCATCAAGGTTGCCGGGATGGACTCCGAGGCCCTGGCCCGGAAAATCGAGGCCGCCTTCCGTGCTGCCGAGATCTACACCAGCCCTGTAATCCAGATCGTCGCGGATTCAAGTGATAATCTCACCGTGCAAGTCATCACCATCGGTGGCAAGGTGCGAGCCCCGGGTCCAAAGCCTTACCGGCGTGGAATGACCCTCTACCAGGCGGTCATGTCGGCAGGTGGGCCCACCGAGTTCGGGGCTATCAACCGCATCAGTCTCTATCGTGGCGGCAAGCGGTACATCTACGATCTGAACAAGGGATCTCACAAGTTGCTCAAGATCTATCCCAGCGACACCATCGACGTTCCAAAGAAGACAGTCTTTGGAAATTAGCGACCGTCCTCCGGAGGCGGAGACCTTGAACATATGCATGGCCGGGGGTGTTCCCCGGCCATTTTGCGTTTCGAACGGTTGCGTTTTGACCCGTTGGGGGGTAGGAGTTCTTCATGTGGAACGGGTTTGGCGTTCTCTCCCTTTATCTGGCTGCGTTGCTCTGCCAGATCGCCGGGGTGCAGGCGCAGGGAGGTGGAGAAGCTGAACGGGCCGGGGGAAAGGAACCTCCGGAGGTGCCTGCCGAACTGATTACGGCTCTCGGACACGAGAAGTTCAAGGAAAGACACGCAGCCCAGAAATCTCTCATGGCCTGGGGAAGGAAGGACCTGGGCGGGAGCATTGAGTCTCTCTACCGGCTCTATCGGAAAGCGGAAAATCCGGAGGTACGCCTGCGCAGCCGGGAGGTCCTGAAATCGCTTGTCATCATCCAACAGCCCCTCCCGGGGCAGGGCTACCTCGGAATCCAGATGGATACTGCCCGCTGGAAGGACGGTGAGGGTGTGATGCAACCGGCTGTCCTGATCACGGATGTCAGGGAGGGAACGGCCGCCGCGGTGGCCAAGTTGAAAGCGGATGACCTGATCATCGGAGTGGATCAGGTGGTCTTCGACGATCTGGCACCGACCCGCAGGTTCGCTGACTACATCAGATCGAAGAAACCGCGAGACGAGATCACTCTCAAGGTGCGCCGCGGAATGGAACGACTTGAGTTGACCGCTTCTCTCCGGCGGCGCCCGGCCGCTCTTGACGAAATCAACCAGTGGGGACTCCTTCCGGTTCTTCCTCGCGAATCGAAGATGGATGAGGACTATTTCCAGGAATGGCTCCGGGAACGGACAGCGAAGGAGAGAAAGAAGAACAAGTGTTAGTATTTACGGGATTCGGGCTTCATGGGATTGGGGAAAGAATTCGACAAATCTCCCCAAATCGTCGAAGCTGACGGAGACCCTTTTGCCCCTTCCTTCCTGCCCCTTCATAACGGTATTCTTAACTATGGTTCGTAATTCATCCCCTCTTGCAGCTGTTCTGGGCGTGGTGATGGGCTGTGCCTGCCTGCCCCTCCATGCCAAGACGAACTTTAATGTCGTTGGGCGCGAAATGGCGGGGATGTTGCAGAACAGCCACTACGCCCGCATTCAGTTCAATGCCGATCTCAGTGCCAAGATTCTCTCGGACTATATTACCGATCTCGATCCGGCGCGGCTCTACTTCACACAACAGGATATCGATGCCTTCAAGAAGAAGTACGGGCGCCGCCTTCATGAACTACTCATCAAGGGGCGCTGCATGGAGCCGGCCAACGAGATCTACAAGGTTTTCTCTCAGCGCGTGAAGGAGCGGGTGGATTATGCCAAGAAGCTGCTGAAGACCGAGAAGTTCGGTTTTGAATCCGACCAGGTCGTGATGCGCACGCGCAAGGATGCCGACTGGCCGACCAGCCAGCAGGCTGCGGAGGAGATCTGGAAACGCCAAATCGAAGAAGCCCTGCTTTCCGAGATCCTCCGGCGTGCCGCTGTCAAACGCCTCGCCGCGGAACAGGGAAAGAATGACCCGCTTGCCAACGAGAAGAGCCCCGAGGAGAAGATCATCCAACGCTATGATCGCTTTCATCGCAGCATCGGAGAAGCGGATGAGGAAGACATCGCAAATTACTTCCTGAGCGCCGTGGCGGCGGCACACGATCCGCACACGGACTACATGAGCACCCGCGAGATGGAGCGGTTTCGTTCCGGGATGTCCAATTCGCTGGTAGGCATCGGCGCATTGCTACAGGCCGAGGACGATGGAGCCACCAAGATCATGGGGATCGTGGTGGGTGGACCGGCCGACAAGCAGGGCGAGCTCAAGCTCAATGACCGCATCGTGGGAGTTGATTCGCTCAACAAGGGAGATGTGACCGACATCATGTACATGAAAATCGATCACGTGGTGGAAATGATCCGGGGAAAGGTTGACACCGAAGTACGCCTCAAGGTGGAGCCCTCCGGCGGCGCCCCCGGGGAGGTGAAGTCTATCACCATCAAACGCGGACGGGTTGAACTGAAGGACGAGTTGGCGAGCGCCGAGGTCATCGAAATGATGCATGAGACCGGCAAACGTCGTATCGGCTGGCTCCAGCTCCCGTCCTTCTATTTGGACTTTGAAGATGGCGATCCCAGTGTCTCCGCGGATGTCCAGAAGCTCTTGACCAGACTCAACAAGGCTCAGGTGGACGGGGTGATCCTTGATCTTCGGCGCAATGGAGGAGGGTCTCTGGAGGAAGTGCGCCGGATCACCGGCTTTTTCGTGGGACGCGGGCCAGTCGTGCAGATCAAGGACACCATCGGGCGCATCGAGTCGAAGGAGGCGCTCTTCCGCCGGCCGCTTTACGATGGACCGCTGGTAGTGGTCACCGACAAATCCAGTGCCTCGGCGAGTGAGATTCTTGCGGGTGCCCTGCAGGACTATAATCGGGCCGTCATCGTGGGCGACAGCTCCACCTTCGGAAAGGGCACGGTCCAGCAACCCATGGAGATCGGGCGTTACTTCCGGTTCTTTGAAGACAACAGCCGCGCGGGATACCTGAAAGTGACCATTCAGAAGTTTTACCGGGTCTCGGGCAGTTCCACCCAGAAGCTCGGAGTACAACCCGATATCGTGCTTCCGTCCCTCACCGATGCCTTGGAAATAGGCGAAGCCTACCTCAAGCACCCACTCGATCACGATCTGATCCGCAAGGCTCCCGACTTGCGTCCTCTTGACCAGAAGGGGCTCTTTCTGCCCGTTCTCAGGGAGCGCAACGAGGATCGAGTGAAGGCGGTAAAGGACTTCCAGTACATTGTCGAGGATGTGGATCGGACCAAGAGCCGTATCAAGGGAAATGCCGTATCACTCAATCGTGGCAAACGAGAGACGGAGTTGGCTGAATCGGAAAAGCGCCGAAAGACGCGCAACGTGGAGCGCCGCAAGCGATTTGCGGAGATGGAGACCAGAGACAAGAAACAGTTCAAGTTCTTCCGCCTCACTCTTGATGATTTGAAGGCAGAGAAACTCCCGGAGGTGGACCGGGAGAAGGACGCGGAGGCCTTTATGCGCCGCGCCAAGAACAAGGAGGATGCGCTCGACGACACTCCTCTCTGGCCCAGTGGACTTGATCCGGTCAAGCGGGAGGCTCTCGAGGTCATTGGGGATCTGGTGGATCAACGGAACAAGGCGCGCACTGCGGGGATTCTTCCGGCAGAGGAGTAGGACCTGTGGGACTTCTGTGATATGGCGGAAATCGCCACCAACCTGCGTGCCGTCCGGCAGCGTGTGGACCGGGCTGCCGGACGATCCGGTCGTGATCCTTCGGGGGTAGAGCTCCTGGTGGTGACCAAGACCTGGTCGCCTGAGGTGATCACAGAAGTGCTGGAGGCCGGGCACGAACTCCTTGGAGAGAACAAACTCCAGGAAGCGTGGACCAAGATCCCGGAGCTGCCTGCATCCGCCCGGTGGCACTTCATCGGTCATCTGCAACGAAACAAGGCACGCAAGGCCCTTGGCCTGTTCGAGGCCATTCACAGTGTTGATTCCCTGCGTCTGGCGCACCATCTCGATCGCGTTGCAGGGGAACTGGGGAAGCGGCCACGGATCTATCTCCAGGTCAACGCTGCCGGGGAGGAAAACAAGAGTGGTTTTGCGGTTGTGGAGTTGCGGGAGGCGTTGCCGGAGCTGCTCTCCCTGGAGAATGTCGAGTTGGCTGGCTTGATGAGCATCCCTCCGGCAGTGGAAGATCCTGAGGCCGCCAGGTCTTCCTTCCGCAAGTTACGGGAGCTTCGTGATGGTCTGGAGGAGGAATTCGAAGCATCCTTGCCGGGCCTCAGCATGGGCATGAGCCACGACTTCGAGGTTGCGATCGAGGAGGGAGCAACCATCGTGCGGGTGGGGTCCTCCATCTTCGGACCCCGCGGGGTGGCGGTGTCCACTGTTCCATAGACGCTGATCATGCTGGCGATCGAAAACATCGTGGTGATGGAAAATGAACTGGCCATTGCATGGGCAGACGGCAAGGAGAGCTATCTGGACCTTGAGACCCTGCGCCGGGCCTGTCCCTGTGCGAGCTGTCAGGGCGAGCCCGATGCCACCGGTCGCGGGGTCAAGCCGCAGGTGAGCTACAACGAGAAAAGTTTCCTGCTGGGCGGTTACCAACCTGTCGGGGGATACGCCCTGCAGTTCCACTTTGCGGACGGACACGGGACAGGGATCTATTCCTTCTCGTGCCTGCGCGAGTTGGGAGCATCATCCCCCGGGAAAGGGGAGTCCTGATCACCTTGGAACGGGTCTGCGGGATTACCTTCTGTAACCTGCGGCTTCCCCACAGGCGGAACACGTAGTCCTAGATAATACCCTCCCTGAGCGCCTTGGCCACGGCACCAGTGTTGGTATTGACGTGGAGCTTGTCATAGACGCGTCGCAGGTGGGTGGAGACGGTGTTCACGCTGATGCTCAGCGCGTCGGCAATTTCCTTCTTGAGCAGTCCCTCGGCGAGAAGACGCAGGATTTCCTGTTCGCGTGCAGTCAGGCCATAATCGCCGCCTTCCGTCCCGGGCACGAGATCCGAATTGGCGAAGGCATCCAGCACTTTCTTAGCCACCTCGGGCGTCATGGGCGCGCCGCCACGCATGACCTGGCGGATGGACTCGCCAATCTTGTCTGTGCCGGAGGCCTTGAGAACGTAGCCCGAGGCGCCGGCACAAACCGCCCGGAAGATCTTGGCGGCATCATCGAAGACGGTGAGGATGATAACCCGGGTATCGGGGATAATCTCCTTGAACTTGCTGAGGGCGGCGATGCCGTCGATCCCAGGGAGTTGCACGTCGAGCAGAATGACATCGGGAGCAGGGTTGTTCTGGAGGGCCGCAAAAGTGCTCTCGGCGGAGCCGTAACTGCCATCGCAGACCATTTCCTCCAGTCCATTGATGACACGTTGGACATTACGGCGGAATACCTCGTTGTCTTCAACCAGCCAGACCCGGATTTGTGTGGTGCTTGATTCTGTCATTGATTCTCTCGGTACTTTTCCTGAGTCAAGGGCGTGGAGAATTTTACGGTAGTTCCTTGGGTTGGGACACTCTTGATTTCGTAGTATCCATTCACCCGCTCGGCGCGGCGACGAAAGTTTTCCAGTCCGTGACCTGAACTGTCTACATTTTTATCAGGATCGAATCCGTTACCGTCGTCAGTCACTTCGAAAGTCACCTGATGAAGTGACACTTCAAAAAGGATTCGAACGTTGGTCGCATGAGCATGTTTACGCACGTTGTTCAGGGCCTCCTTGAACGCGAAGAAAAAGTGTCGGCGGGCCTGTAATCCGATCGGGCGAACCTTGAAGGATGGAGGACTGGCCCGGATGGACGTTTCAAGGTGTCCCACGATCAGACCCACGGATTCGCGCATCTTCATGAAGAGGTCGTAGGTGGTGGCATTACCCACGTGGGTGAGCCATACGATGTCACGCATGGCGTCTGAAGTGTGCTTGGCGGTTTCCTTGATTTCGCGAAAGTCGTCACGTGCCTCGGCGCTGATCCCCTTGAGGTTGCTTCCGACCTCGCTGATGAGTACGATGCCCGCCAGGTTGCTTCCGATGTCGTCATGCAGGTCCCGGGCGATCTGTTCGCGCAACCGTGCGGCATCGCGCAATCGCAACGTTCGCTGCCGGAAGATACCCCAGATCCAGCCCATGATGGCTAATCCGCCGATGGCCCCCGTTCCGGCAGTCACACTGACCAAAGCAAACGCAATGTCCTCTTCCTGCTGGCGGAGGAGTTGATCCTGCTTACGCTCGAGTTCCCCCCGTTCGATGATGAGATCGATGTAGTCGGGGATTTCGATCAGTTTGTGAGTACTGGAGTAGCCATCCACCAGGAACTTGGGAGCCCAGCGGTCGGTATCGGCCCTGGAGGTCTGATCACTCACATGGACGTCCTTCCAGAGGGCCACGTTCTTTCCGCCAGAGTAGGCCTGCACCTCTGCAAGGGCAAGGCTGTGGCGGTTTCCCCGCGCAAAGAGCAAGCTGGAGATCACTCGAATATAACGTCCGGGTTTGCCATTGCAGGTGCGCACGAAGGAGGAGTTCCATGGATAGCCCAGAGGATGCCGGAACTTAGTCGTTCGCCACACCGTGGTTTCAAATTCCGGATCATTGGAGAGTTCCAAGGAAAGGGCCTCAGGGAAGCCGCGTCCTCCAACCACTTCGGGATCTTCGGATGAGGTGGGAATGATGCGGACCTCTTCAATCGGAAGAGATTTTCCCAGGTCGATGACGATCCACTTGGGATCCTTCCCTGATGCCGAGGGCGCACTCAGGAACCCGTTGGAGGGGCTTGGGTCGGTGTTGTGGGGATTGCTCACACGACTGATACCGTCATTGACCCTTTGTAGCGACCAGTTGGGGAAAAGTTCCTGGTGGCTGGTGGCGGACCGCGTCTTGGTGGCGCCTATATTGTAGTTGCCGGAGAGAACCATGATTTCCTCCATGGCCCAGATGAATCCTTCCTTGGCTGGCACATGCTTGGTGGAAGTCACCCTGACATAGCGTCCGCTCAGTTTCCCGGCTGGGAACTTTATGGGATAGCTTCCCGGGTTCGGGTAGTCGCGATCAGTGTGATCGACAAGGGGCTGGAATCCGGAACTGGCGGAGTCGGAGACTTCGATCTTGAAGCGCAGGGGGAACCCGTAGCCTTCGCCCGCCGAGCCAAGGGCAGGCAGGTGGATGGGGACGAGGACCACCGAATCGATCAGGCGGGGCTTGCCCAGGTCGATCTGGAGATGATGAGGCTCTTCCTGGTGGAAAATTGTCTCGCTGTGAAACCCGAATCGTGATCCCCGTGGCCCGTTGTAGAGCCCGGGAAGGGAGGGTAGTTTCTGTTCGATGCGGGCCAGGTGTTTGTCGATCCGGCGTATTCCCGGACTTACCAGGCGAGCGACGCGGTCTTCCAGGGACCGTATCCCCGTTTCAGTGGCGAATGCGCCTGGGAGGGCAGTCGGCAGCGCAAGCAGAACGGTCAGGATGGAGCGCAGCATCAAAAAGAGGTTAATCGGATTTGGGGCAGAATCACGAGGGGAACGAGCGGAGTTTGGTGACCATGGAGGGGAAATTCGGGTCACATGATATAAGTCATCTGGGTATCTGCTACTTGGATAAAATCTGGTCTCAGGCCCATTGCGAATAGATGTTAATAACTTAACCTTTAGGATTCGTATTTTTTTTGAGACGTAGGTGCTAGTACATACGTAGTAAATGAAAGAATTCTCCTCAAGAGAATGCGAATCCCATCCATCCAAATCCTGATCTGTCTCGTTTTTGCGGGATGGAGCCTAAGCGAGGCAGCGTCCAGGCCGCAGGTTCCCGATTTGACCCAAGGCGGCCAACCCGACGGCCTTCACGACTGGAACCTGGGCCCTACGGGTGCGCGGGGATGGATCTGGGGCTGGAATCTGGAAACCACTGATAGCCGACAGATTCTGATTACTTCAGTGACTCCCAAATCCCCGGCAGGAGGAATCCTGCGGGAGGGGGATGTGGTTGTGGGAGTGGAAGGAAGACTGTTTACGGGCGATGCGCGCAAGAGTTTCGGGACGGCGGTCACCGCGGCGGAGACAGTTCAGAAGGGAGGCAAACTGGCTCTCTTGCGCTGGCGCGACGGAGAAACGGAGTCCGTGACGATCCAACTTCGCATTCTGGGGAACTACCATGAGCGCTCTCCGTGGGACTGCCAGAAGTCTGCCAAGATCGTGGAGGCTGGGTGTGCCCACATCGTGAACAATTTGAAGGAGGGCGTTGATGGTAAGATCAACGTTCTGGCGTTGTTGGCCTCGGGGAAGGAGGAGTATCTGCCGATTGTGAAAGACTACGTACGGCGGTTGGCTCCGACCGACCTCCGTCTTGAGATGTCTCCGGCCAGCGCAATGGCATCATGGCACTGGGGTTATACCAACCTTCTCTTGACCGAATACTATCTTGCCACTGGCGATCGAGAGGTTCTTCCCGCCATCCTCCAGTATACCATCCGGCTGGCGCAGGGTCAAAGCGGTGCAGGTAGCTGGGGACATGCCATGGCCTGGCCCCAGTGGAACGATGGGAAGGAACATGGTCGACTGGGTGGATATGGTGCGCTCAACCAGGCGGGGCTGGTTTGCCAGCTATCGCTCGTCCTTGGCAAGAAGTGTGGAGTGGAGGAGCCGGTGGTCGATAAAGCGATTGAACGCGGCAATACCTTCTTCGGGTTCTATATCGGAAAAGGCTCGATTCCCTATGGCGATAATAATCCCGAGGCACGCTTTCACGATGACAATGGCAAGAACGGGATCGCGGCTCTCCTCTTTGATGCTCAGGACCACGAGATGGGAGCGAAGTTTTTCTCGCGAATGACGGTGGCTTCCTATGGTGAACGCGAGCGGGGCCACACAGGAAACTACTTCAGTTGCCTCTGGGGGGCGGTGGGTGCCATGCGGGCCGGTCACGAGGCAGTCGCTGCCTACCTTAAAGAGCAGCGCTGGTTCCTGGACCTGAACCGTAGTCACGATGGTCGCTTCCCTTACCAGGGTGGGGCGGGCAGTTCGGGTGCGGAGCACAAATACCCGAGCTGGGATTGTACTGGGGCCTTTCTGCTCTCCTATCTTCTCCCGGAGGGTCGGTTGTTCATGACTGGTCGGGGAGTAAAGGGACAGAACGCCCTGAAGGGAATGGAACTCAGCGAAACGATTATGGCAGGTCGGAGCTTCAGTTCCTGGGACCACGGCCTTGCTCCGTATCGTGGGCTCTCGCCCAGACAGCTGCTACGTGCGCTCCAGAGTTGGTCGCCGGTGGTGCGTCAGCGGGCCGCGAAGATCCTGGCCGAACACGAAGACCTGTCTCTGGAGGGACTGGTCGACCGGCTTGACGCGGTGGATTATGAATCGCGCTACGGTGCCTGCCAGGCGATCGCCGCTCTCGGCGAACGTGGGTTATCGGCTGCCAATCCCTTGCGCGAGCTACTCTGGAGTGAGGATCTCTGGTTGCGGGTCCAGGCTGCGCAGGCTCTGGCTGCTATTGGAGCACCGGTTTCCGAGGTTGTTCCAGACTTCGTCAGGATGATCTCCAGGGAGGACCAGTCCGATCCACGCGAGATGACCCAGCGATACCTGGCCTTCTGCCTTTTCTGCCGGAGAGGGGTTCTCGGGATGGAGGGGCTCCTGGCACACTCGATAGAAGGAGTAGATCTCGGAGAACTACGGCCTGCGGTCGAGAAGATCCTGGCAAATCCAAATGCGCGGGCCCGGGCAGCGGTGGGTTCTCTTTACCGCCAGCTCAGCTACGAGGAGGTGAAGCCCTTCCTCCCGGCAGTTCACAAGGCCATCGTGGAGCGCGCGCCAAGCGGGGTGATGTTCGATGACGGCATCCGCCTGGAAGGCCTGGACCTTCTGGCCCGTCACCGCATTGAGGAAGGGATGTCGCTCTGTCTGGATATCCTGGATCTCGATTCCTGGGGTAAGCGTTACCGTGTAATGCGTTGTCTCAAGATCCTCCGCAACTACGGTGGCGCCGCCAAGCCACTCCTGCCCCGGTTACGTGAAGTAGAGGCCCAGCTCCGGGAGCATCGGGAGCAGAAGCTCCTCGTTCTGCACATGGAGGAGATTGGTTCTCTGATCGAACACATCGAAAACGCGTCGGCAGGTGAACCGTTGCGATCGTTGCGCTAGTCGAACGAAATGACGCTCTTGATCCCGGTGGCCTGGTCGAGGAGAAGTTCGCGACAGGAATCGATGGTGTAACGCTTGGTGATGACTGCCTCGATTGCTTCCGGCCAGTGCTTCCTGAAGTAGGCGAGATCTTCGATTGCTGCCTTAAAGGAGGCGTCGTCGGCATTGACCGTTCCAATCACGGCCTGGTTTCCCAGCACGACGTTGCGCATCAGCTGATTGGCATCGACGGGAATAGGATCACCTGGTGCCGGGATACCGGTAAAGATGTAGACACCATTGACTCCAAGGATACTCAATACGTCGAAGGCTACCGAGGAGATGCCAATGGCCTCGTAGACCAGGTCGATGGAACCGACCAGACCGGGCAGATCCTTGAATGCCACATCATTCGAGGAGATGTAATTCGCTCCGATGGCCTCTACGATCTCGGCCTTGGGGTTGGGGAGAGGGGAGCGGTTGTAGACATAGGTTTCAAAGCCGGCAGCCTTCATGGTCATGGCTCCGAGAATCCCGATCGGCCCGGCTCCGAGAATGACGGCATTTAGACCCTTTCCGGTGGGTTTGCCGTTGGCATGGTGCCGTACCCATGGGAGACGGCTCTGGGCATCCCAGGCTTGAGCGAGGCCCTTCTCCGCGATGGTGAGGGGTTCCATCAGGACAGCGAGATTCCTGAGTTCGGGGGGCACATAGGTGAGGAACCGTTCCCGCTCCACGAAGGACTCGGTCATGAAACCATGGCATTCCTTGATGCCGCGTTCGACGTAGGTGCCGGTCGAGCAGAAATCCTGCAGATCTTCCCGGCAGGGCAGGCAGTTCTCATCGCTGCAGGGACGGCGCACGGAGGGAACCACCAAATCCCCGACCTTGAGGTGTTTTACTCCAGAACCCACCTCGACGACTTCGCCCATCGCTTCGTGCCCGAGCACGAGATAGTTGGAACCGGTCGGAGGATCTCCGTAGACGAAGGTGCAGATTTCGCGGTCCGTGCCGCAGATTCCGACATCGATGGTGCGGATTCTGACCTCATCATCTCGCTGAAGTCCGGGAATCGGGTGTTCGAGGATTCCAACTTCTCTCTGACTGGGAGTGACGCCTACTGCTTTCATATTACCTTCTCTCGTGCCAGATGACCGGCTCATGAGAGCCGGAAGGAGGAGAGGGGAGTCTAGGCATGGATCTTTGCCAGCCAACCCTAAATCGGAAGGGCAGGGGAGATGAGCTGCAATTTCAATTCTTCACAAGCGGCTTAAAAACAATATTTTATGGAGATCGTAACTGGGAGTAGAGGTTGAGCTGGGAATATCACCGTCAGAGCGGAATCCTTGCACCATTGGCGGTGGACTGGCATGGTGCCCTAGCGCTTTCTTTCCGATGGGAACCCTTGACCAAAAGACTGTGATGACTGCAATGGCGTTGGTGTTCGTGTCCGTCTGGGCCACCGGCCCTGTTTTAGCGGAGGAGGAATCGAGTGGCCGTTCCATCGACTTCGAGGAGGGGAGGAAGTTCTGGTCGTTTCAGCCCGTGAAGAAGGTGGAGCCGCCGCCTGCACCGGACGATCGAGCACAAAACCGTGTTGATCGCTTTGTTCATGCCCGGATGAGGGAGCAGGGGTTGCAGCCTTCCCCGCCTGCGGGTCGGCGCGTTCTCATTCGCAGGTTGAGCTATGATCTGATTGGCCTGCCACCCTCGCCGGATGAGGTGGAGTCCTTTCTTGCCGACCAATCTCCGGATGCCTATTCCAGACTGGTGGATCGTCTTCTGACCTCCCCGCACTACGGAGAACGTTGGGGAAGAGCGTGGCTCGATCTGGCACGTTACACCGATGTTCGGGAGCGGTGGGTCGTCACTCATGGCAGTCCTTACCGCTATCGCGACTGGGTCGTGCGAGCCTTGAACGAAGATATGCCCTACGACCAGTTTGCGAAGCGACAGCTGGCCACCGATCTCATGGACGAGACGGGGGTGGAGGATACTCCGGCCCTTGGGTTCCTGGGGATCAGTCC
>Ga0310120_10002859_pt1 | contig 12463 bp, 9 predicted proteins | sample CB27_AW_983_MG_FD_203506 | JGI IMG/M metagenome (GOLD analysis project Ga0310120, IMG submission 203506) | Marine microbial communities from Western Arctic Ocean, Canada - CB27_AW_983 | ecosystem: Environmental > Aquatic > Marine > Oceanic | place: Canada: Western Arctic Ocean | collected... | reverse complement strand
CAAGGAGGCGAGAAGGAGGGCGGCCTCATAGAGCTGGGGCGAGTGGGCAAGGGCTGTCTCCAGGTCCGCCACCGCCTGCGCCTCGACTTGCGGGTCGAGGCGCACACCCCGTTGCAGGGCTTCGGAGACGTGCAGTCGCGCGCGCCGCAGGAGAGCGGCCGGGTTTTCGGGATCGGCCTCAAGCACGCTTTCGAGCTGCCGGCGTGCGGCGTCCCACTGCCCCTGGGAGACCAATAGACCGCCGAGGCTGGCTCGAGACGGGAGGTGGCTCGGATCGGTCTGAAGGGCGGCCTCGAAGTGACGCCGGGCGCTCCTGGAGTGACCTCCATGCAGGAGCAGATCGCCCAGCCGATGCTCGACGTCGGCGGGCGGAGGCACGTCTTTCCGGAGGGCCGGCTCAGGTGCTCTCTCGACAGTCACACGGAGGAGCGGTCCCGCCGGAACGTCGGACAGCGAAGCCTCGGCGTCGGCCAGGTCGCCGATCCGCCGGGCAAACGCCGACTGGGGTTCCTCGCCCCCCGCCACGTCACCCAGGAACGCGCGCAGTGCTTCGAGGCCTTGCCGGTGGATCACCCAGCGGACCAGCGCCCACGAGCGGGCGTAGAGGGGCCCGCTCTCGACCTCGCCCAGGTACTCGGGCGAGTCGTAGCCCACGTCCAGGAGCTCAGCGAGCGCGAGGTTGCCTTCCCGCAGCAGCGGCTCGTACTCTGGCCGTGTGGCGCCGAGCCGGGCCTCAACGCCAGTCAGGACGGCGCCGCTCAGGACCTCGGCCAGTCCCTCTGAAACCCACAATGGCTGGGCCTGCAGAGACCGGTTCAAGACGAGGTGTGCGTACTCGTGCTCGATGGCCTCGAACGGGCGGAGCCGCTCCGGTGAGAGGTGCAGCACCGCGTAGTCTCGCTCGCCGCCCCCTTGAAAGAAGCCCGCCAGATCTTCGGAGCGGCGCCGCTCGCGGGGCACCAGGAGGGCGAAGCGGTTGGGGTCCTGCACCACGAGCACGGTGATGGGCCGCCGAGCATCCTCGGGGTCGGGGAACAGCTCGAGGAGGACCGTCCGCAGGCGCTCGAGCCGCCCGGCGGCCCCCCGGGCGGGCGCCTCGCCCGCGTCGCTCAGCACCTCGAAGTGGGGCGAGCGGACTCGCACCCAGCCGCCGTCGGCCGGCGACTGTGAAGAAAGGAGCACCGCGCCGGCGAGGGCGAGAGAAATGGATCGGATCATCAGCAACGACCCTCGTCCATTCTAGCTCTCGCGCCTTCGGGTCCCGGGCGGCAAGCTTCGCAGCTTCTGGCATAAGCTGCCACAGAGCGGCTGAGGCAGGGCCTTCCACGAGGCTTTTCCCAGAAGCCACGTGGAAGGGCGGGACTACTCAGGGTTTCTCTCCCCCTACGTGGGGAGGGATAGGGTGGGGGGTCGATGAATAATAGACAAGCGATGAGACGCGCCGTCTGGATTTCCAGTGTCCTGCTCGCCGCAACCCTGCACGCCCAGTCCGTGTCCCCTCGGCACTCCCTCGATCACGCGGCATTGGCGAAGAAGATCATCGAGCGCCTCGACATGAAAGAGGGCGAGACGTTTCTGGCGGTGGCGCACCCCGGGCTCTTCGACGAGATGATTCCCTATCTCAGGTACGAGGCGATGAGGGTCGGTGCGGTGGACCTGGGCGTCCTCGACGTCTTGGCGCAGCCGGTCCCGGAGAGCTTCTCCGAGGAGACGCTCCGTACCGGGGCGGAGGCGTCGCTCCCCCGGCTCCGGGAGATGCTCCAGGGCGTGGATGCCTCGGTCATGCTCCCCGGCGCCAACCCCGGCCAACCCGCCTACACGGCCATTCAGGATCTGCTCCGAGACGGAAAGGGACGCACAATCCACTTCCACTGGCTCGAGAACGGCAGTGCCCTTCCCCTTCCCGGCCAGCCCCTCCCTCCCCGCCACGTGATCGAGGCCACCTACCAGCGTGCCCTCCTCGACGCCGACTACGAGGCCCTCGGGGCGCATCAGCGACGGTTCGTCGCCGCAATGCGGAAGGGAGAAGTGCGCGTCACGAGCCCTGCGGGGACGGACCTGCGTTTTCGGATCGGCGACCGGCCCGTGAACGTCCAGGATGGCAACGCCTCGATGGCGCGGACGGAGGCCGGCCGCATCCTCATCGATCGGGAGATCGAGCTCCCTGCCGGGGCGGTGCGCGTGGCGCCCCTGGAGGAGACGGTCCACGGCACGATCGCCTTTCCCCCGTCCCAGTGGGCCGGCCGGCCCGTCCAGGGGCTGAAGCTCGTCCTCGAGGCGGGGCGGGTTGTTTCGCTTTCCGCCGAGTCGGGGGAAGAGGCCGTCCGGCGGGAGTTGGAGGACGCCGGCGCCGGCGGAGGGTCCTTCCGCGAAATGGCGCTGGGATTCCATCCGATGCTGGCCGTTCCCCAGGAGAGCCCCTGGATCCCGTACTACGGGTACGGGGCCGGCGTCGTGCGCCTCTCCCTGGGTGACAACTCCGAGCTCGGCGGAAACGTGACGGGAGGCTACGTGCGCTGGAACTTCTTCGTGGACACGACCCTTAGCGTGGGCGGCGAGGTCTGGATCCGAGACGGGGCTCTCGTGCGGTAGCGCGAGCCATCCTCTGGGCTTCGCGACCGCAAGTGCGCTAGCGCACCTCGCGCCCGTAACGAATCTTTGTGTTCACGATGCCGAGCTCTACCCGGCGATTCTTCGCGCGGGCCTCGTCCGAGGTCCCGGTCACCAGCGGGCGCTCCTTCCCGTGTCCCGTCACGGAGAGGATCCCAGGTGACAGGCCGGCCTCCTCGAGGTAGTCCCGCACGGCCTGCGCGCGGCGCTCGGAGAGGTTCTGGTTGTACTCGGCCGATCCCACGTCGTCCGTATGGCCGTTCACGGAGATCGTGTACTCGCGAGAGGAGAGCAGAATCCCGGCAACGCGGCTCAGCAGCTCGCGATCGGCGGGTTTCAGATCGGCCTTGTCGAACTCGAACTTGAGGTATTCGCTCCCCAGGCTCATGACGACGCCGAGTGCGGTGCGCCGCGTGTCCGCGATCTGACCGAGGGCCTCCTGCAGCCGGTTGAGATCGGCTTCGGCCTCTCTCCGGATGCGTCTCGCTTCGGCTTCGGCCCGGGCAGCCGAGCGGCGCGCGCTGTCGGCCTCCTGTCGCGCGTCCTCGGCTTCTCCGCGGGCCAGGGCCGCGTCGCCTCGGGCGTCGGCCGTCTCGGCCTGCGCCCGTTCCCGGCTCTCCACCGCCGAGCGGGCGAAGGCCTCGGCGTCTCCCGCCCGGTCGATCGCCTGCATGGAGAGCTCCATCGACTCTTCGGCCCGGGCCGAGAGGCCCGCGAGCTGGCGGTCGACCTCGTCGAAGCGCGCCATCATCTGCAGGCCCAGGAGTCCCAGGCCGACGAGGATCACGACGATGAGGAGTGCGAGCACGAGAAGGGCCATTCGGCCGCCGCCACCCGGGGCTCTCCCGGTTCCTCCCGAAGACTGCGTTTCGTCCAGCATCGCTCTATAGAATAGAGCAAACGCGGCGCGTCTTCGCTGTGAGAGGGGACACACGCCCTGGCCGGCGGCGGTCTACTCCGCGACGATCCCGAGGATGCGCCCCTCGGCCTCGAACTCCTGCAGGAGTCGGCGACGCAGTCCCCTCTCCGCCAGGCCGTAGCGCAAGCCGTTCGTGTTGAGCTTCCAGAGCTGGGCGTCGCTCAAGCCCTGCTCGTCCCGAGCCAGCATGTACTCCCGGTTGAGATCGGTGGAGAAGAAGGGTGGGTCGTCCGTGCTCAGCGTTGCCGCCACACCCGCCGCGAGCATGGAACGGAGCGGATGCGCGCGCAGGTCCTGGAAGTCGGTCAGGCAGGCGTTGCTGGACAGCGCGACATCGCAGCAGATGTCCCGCTCGGCCAGGAGATCGAGGGTTGCCGGATCGTCCACGGCGTGGACCCCGTGTTGGACTCGGAGCACCTCGAGCTCCTCGACCGCCTGCCGCACGTGCTCGGCGCCACCGGTCTCGCCGGCGTGGGCCACCGCTGGGTACCCGGCCCGGCGCGCGCGCTCGAAATACGGTGCGAACATCGAGCGGGGAAAACCGCGCTCCGGTCCGCCCAGGCCGATTGCGACGACGATGGGGTTGGCGAGACCCTCGAGCAGAGCCGCCGTGTAGGGTCCGGCCTCGTTCGCCGCTTCGCTGGGAATGTCGAGGATGAGGCGTGTCACGGGACCGCCCTGCGCTTCCGCGCTCTGGAGGCACGCCGTTACGATCTCCAGCGCCCGCTCGCCTCCGATCCCGAAGCGCTGGTGGTTATACGGCGTGAAATGAGCCTCGACGTAGCGGATGTTCTGCCGTCGGGACTCCTCCACGAAACCGTCGACCATCTGTTCGTAGTCCTCGGGGCTCTTGAGGCAGGAGCACATCGCCAGCCACAGCTCGATGAACTTGTCGAAGCTCTCGAACCGATAGAGGCGACGGAGCGCGTCGAGGGTCGTCGCTGGAAGAGACACGCCGTGGCGTTCGGCCATGGCCCAGAGCGTCTCCGGAGAGGTGGTTCCCTCGAGATGGAGGTGAACCTCCGCCTTGGGCATGCGCGCGATGATCTCGTCGCTGAGCACGGCCGCTGACTATCCCACGGAGGGCGAAGCGCTTGCAAACGGCATGAGGCGCGACCGCGGCCGGGCGCATTTTTGGCGTTCGCCACGAGAGCGTCAGCCTGATGGGGCGGGGAATCCTGCCGCGCGGACTGTCTTGGACAGATCAAAAGACGTCAATTGACCGAGCGGAAACGGACTCCCGGCGGACGCGGCGCAACAAGAAGCGCCGGGACGTGTCGGAGTCCGAGACGCGGCAAAAGGCGGGCGTGAGCTTCGCCATCGACGCCACCATCAATCCCGACTTCGGCCAGGTCGAGGGCGCGGCGAAGAATGCGCGCTAGGATCGCAGGGTGAGCTCTCACCGCCGACCTTTCTGGCGCTTTGCCCCCCTCCTCGCCTGGTTCGTCGCGGCCCTCGTCCTGGTTCCCCAGGCTCGACATGTCGAGGAGACCCTGGATGTCTCGGCTCGCATCCTTGGAAGCGAGTCGGCCTGCGTCGAGCGGACACTCGCGGAGCGGTTCGAGTCGCCCTTTGCCCAGAGCGCGATTCTCGTCGCCCGGGGACTGCCGAGCCCGGACACCCCCGGCGGGGAGGAGGCGCTTCGGACGCTCGTCGACGCCCTCAAAAAACGTCCTGAGGTGAAGGGCGTCTTCTCTCACCTTGACCAGCCCGATCCCTATTTCGTTGGAGAAGGCGAAGGGGGCACCTTCGTCGTCGTGGGGCTCGAGGCGCCAGACGCGCGCGTGGATCGTCTCCTGCCTGGTCTACGGGCGGCCACGGTAGGGATCCGAACGACCCTCCGCGAGACTTTCCCGGACGTCACGCTGCGCTGGACCGGCGAGGCCGCCATCAACCATGACCTCTGGCAGACGAGTACCGACGAAGCTCACGCCGCCGAGCGCCGGGCGCTGCCGATAACCCTCCTCCTGCTCCTGATCGTGTTCGGCTCGGTGGTCGCGGCCTCCCTTCCAGTGGCGGCAGGCGCCCTGTCCGTCGCCCTGACCCTGGGTCTGGTGGCGCTGGCGGCGGAGCTCTGGCCGCTGTCGATCCTCGTCGTCAACGTGGTGTCGATGCTCGGCCTGGCCCTGGGCATCGACTACGCGCTCCTCACCGTGACCCGCTTTCGCGAGGCGCGGGGCGCCGGGGCCTCGCCCCGGTCCGCCGCCCGGGACGCCGCCCGTCATGCCGGCGGCACCGTGGCTCTTTCGGGGGTGGCCGTGGCCATCGGATTCTTTGCCCTCCTGCTGATTCCGCTGCGAGAGCTGCGCTCGGCGGCGCTCGGCGGCTTGCTGGTCGCTCTCGTCTCGGTGCTGGTGGCGGTCACGCTCCTGCCCCCGATCCTCGGCTGGCTCGGCGGTCGTCTCGAGGCGGGCCGGTTGTGGTCCCGCCGGTTCTCCCCTGATGGCCGTCGCTGGAGGGCCTGGGCCCGGGTCGTCTGCGCGCGGCCGTGGCTTGTTCTGCTCCTCACGGCCCCTCCGGTGCTTCTGTTGGCGGCGCAGGCCGGGCGCCTGGACCCGGGCATCCCCACCGGCCCCTGGCACCCGCCGTCCATGGAGTCGGCGCGAGCCATCGAAGACCTCCGCGCTCTGGGGCGCGGAGGTGTGGTCCAGACTCTCCGCGTCGTGCTCCATCTTCCCGAGACGACGACGGCCCTGGAGAGCGAGGGCTGGGAGGCCCAGAGACGTCTCGAGTCGTGGCTCCTCTCCCAACCCGTCGTAGCCCGGGTCCAGTCCCTTCGCTCCGTCGCGGGAGAGCGGGCCGACGACCTGGCGTACATGGCTCTCCTCCCCGCCGCGGCCAAGCGCCCCTTTGTCGACGGGCTCGGTGAGGCGGTCCTGCTCGAGGCCGTCCCTCGGGAGGATGCCGACCCGGCGAAGCTTTCCGAGCTGGTGCGCTTGCTGCGAGCGATGGATGCGGCGGGCGCGAGCGGTCTCGCCGACACCCGGATCGAGGTGGGTGGTCTCCCGGCGTTCAACACCGACTACGAGGACGCGGTCGCCGGACGACTCGGCCTGGTCGTGCTGCTGGTCGTGGGCGCGACGCTTCTTGCCCTTTTCGTCGCCTTTCGCTCGGTCCTGGTGCCTCTCAAGGCAGTGGCTCTCAACCTGCTCGCGGTGTCGGCTGCCTTCGGAGCGCTGGTCGTCGTCTTTCAGGACGGAATCGGCCTGAGCCTGCTGGGCCTCGACGCCCCGCTGGACGGCGTGTTCCCGATCATCCCGCCCCTGGTGTTCTGCACCGTCTTCGGCCTCTCGATGGACTACGAGGTCTTCCTGGTGGCCCGGGTGGCCGAGGCTCGGCGCTCGGGCCTGTCCGAGGAAGATGCTCTCGCCGAAGGTCTCGCCCGCACCGGGGGTGTCATCACCAGCGCCGCCGCCATCATGATCGCGGTGTTCGCCTCCTTCGCCCTGGGCGAGTTCGTCCTGATGAAGATGCTCGGCTTCACGCTGGCCGTGGCCGTCTTCCTCGACGCGACGATCATTCGCGTGGCGATCGGCCCCGCCCTCCTCCGCCTCGCCGGCCGCTGGAACTGGTGGCCCGGGCGCTGACGCGCCTAGAAGAACAGCCGCAGGGTCGCCAGGAACTCGTCGTGCTTGATGGGCCGTTTCGCGCCGATCTTGTTGTGGGTGTACTCGAGGGTCAGGTCGCGGTGGTCGATGATCGTCGTGCGCAGCCCGAAGTCGTATTTCTCCCAGTCCCAGAGCGCGCTCAGCGTGATGAAGGTCCGCGAAGCGGTCCAGTCGTTGTCCAGGCGAGAGTAGCGAAAGACCGGCTGGATTGACGGGAAGAGGGCGGTCGGGTCCCCGAGGTCGCCGGTGACGAGCCGATAGCTGGCCTCGACCTCGAACCCCGTCCGCGGGAGGCTCGCCGACTCCTCCTTGACGTACTGGGCGAAGAGGGCGAAGCCTCCGAGCCGGACGTCCAGGTTCGCACCGTACTCGGTGCGCTCGTTCCCCTCGAGCTGGTCCGGCGGGAAGCCGGCCCCGCGGAGCAGCTCCAGGTCCCCCTGGTAGAAGGTGCCGTTCAGGTGGGTCTCGTCGGGAATCGTCGCCTGGTAGTAGAAGCCGAGGATGTCCACGCCGAACCCCTCGTCCTCGCTCAGCCAGCGCAGGCCGGCCCCGCTCCCGAACTCGAACTCGTCGTCGATTTGAAGGTCCTCCACCTCCGCGTGGTAGAAGATCGGGAAGCCCGAGCCGAGCTCGCGAACGGGATTGGGCGGGGGAGTGGTCCCGTTGTCTCCCGCCAGGGCGTTGGGGTCGCGCAGGAAGATCGGGTGCCCGTCGGAGACCTGGCCGAAGAAATAGATGTTCGACCCGAGAGAGCCGCCGACCTGCAGCATGAGGTCGGGAAACCGGTTGAACGCGGTGGAGACCAGCCCGTAGGTCTCCATCCTGCGGGCGATCTGCGCTCGAACTTGGGTGCTTTCCCGAGGAGGGCATAGAAGGACGACCCGTCGATGGGTTGGAGCGACTGCTGCCGCGGGCCGAAGGCGATCCAGGCCTCGTCGACGTCGATCTTCTTGTCGGTGCTGGTGGGGGTTCTGTCGTAGAGATCGATGAAGTCGATCTTGATGCGACCGCTGATCCCCCGGGGCAGCTCCAGGTCGAAGTAGACGATGGCCTTGCTCACCTCGAGGGAGGAGCCGGGGGCCACGGTTGACAGAGCCACGTTGTCCTGTCCCTGCGGAACGAATTCCGGCGGGAACGGCGTGAAGACCGGGAAGCGGTCGCTCTCCGACTAGCGGTAGTTCACCTTCAACTCGGCAGAGACGTCCAGGAAGACGCCATCGTCGGCGGCATCGGGCTCGAAATCGTCTTCGTCCTGCGCCCCAGGGCGCACGGCGCGCGAAGGGCGATCGCCAGCATGGGGACGTTCAGCCGTCGCATGTGGGTTGCTCCTTGTTTCGCCGGGTCAAGCGATCGACGTATTCTACTCGACCGCTTCCTTCTCGAAGTCGGTGGGCTGCACCCAGCCCGCGTTCAGATCCTCACCTCGCATGAAGCGCTCGTAGAATCCCCGTCCGCTCTCGCCCGAGTAGAGATACTCGTCGAAGACGTGACCCTCCCCGATCACCCGGGGGTCGGCCTGCGCTTCGAGCGCGTCCAGGAGCCGTCCGCGCAGCTGCCTCTTGCGCACCGCTTGAGCTGGATCCGCGGCCAGGTCGTCGAGGCAGGCCGGATCGCGTTCCAGGTGGTACAGCTCTTCTCGCGGGCGCTTCCCGAAGCTCGACGCCCAGTAGCGGGCGTTGGCGCCGCTTCTGCGCATGTCGAGTATCTCCGTCTTCGTCGGGCTGCCATCGGTGTTGAGATACCCGGTCTCGGGGTTGCCGGCGGGCCAGCGGTCGGGCTCGAAGTTGAGGAGGAACAGCCAGCCGTCCGTCACGATGCCTCGGATGGGATACCCCTGGTCGTTCGGCCGTCCCACGTCGTGGCGTTCCTTGCCGACCAGGACGTGGTCGCGTGGCGGGACGGCCCGACCGGTTCGAAACAGATCGGTGAGGCTCCGGCCCTCGATCGGCTGCATCCCGCTCTGCTGCTCATCGACCCCGGCCACCTCCAGAAAAGTCGGAGCGAAGTCGACGAAGCTCACGAAGTCCCCGACCGTCCGCCTCGGGCGATCGATCCCTGCCGGCCACCTGACGGCCAGGGGCATGTGATTGGATGTCTCGTACGCCTGCCCCTTCGCCCGGGGGAAAGGCATTCCGTTGTCCGAGGTCACGACGACCAGGGTCCGGTCCAGCTCGCCCTCCTCCTTCAGGAGCGCCAGCATCCGCTGCAGGTGCCGATCGAAGTGCTCGATCTCGAAGGCGTAGTCGAGCATGTCGGTGCGGACCGTGTCGCTGTCGGGCCAGTATGCCGGCACGGCGTCGACATCCGACGGCTGTCGACCGTCGTCACCGACTCCGACACCGAACTCGTAGGCGCGGTGGGGCTCGAGACCTCCGTACCAGAAGCAGAACGGTTGCTCCTCCTCTCGTGCCTCGAGAAACGCTTCGAAGTTGGCGGCGTAGTCGTTGTCGGAGACGTGCTCTGCCGGCGGCGTGGTCTTGTGGGCCTGAAACGCCCTGCCCGCCAGCTCCCTCGGCCGGCCGTCGATCTCTCCAGCCTTGCCCGGCGCCCAGCCCTTTCCTGTGTAGCCGACGTGATAGCCATGCTCCGAGAGCGCCTCGGCGTAGGTGCGGAACTCCTCCGGAAAGTAGGGCCAGTGGTTCGCAGCTGCTCCCAGCTGCCAGGAGTGCCGCCCCGTGAGGATGATCGAGCGCGACGGCGCGCACTTGGCGTTGGGTGTGTACGCCCGGGAGAAGAGCAAGCCTTCCCGAGCCACGCGATCGAAGCCGGGCGTGCTCACCCACGACGTCCCGTACGCACTCATGTGAGGAAACGAGATGTCGTCGGCGACGGCGAAGAGGATGTTCGGGCGGGGCGCGGGTGCTTCCGGCTCGCCGGCACAGCAGCCGAGAGTGAGCGCGAAGAGCAGAAGGCCGACAGGGAGTAGCCGCATCGTGCCGGCATTATCCCTCCTGCTCGGGAGCCGCGGGGAGGACCGGCACCGAATCGCTGGCGGAGCTGATCGCCAGCGCCGCGTCAGAGATCCGGTCGTTCGGTCGGGGGGTGCTTGCCCGGCCCGGGGAGGCTCTCCCACCAGACATCCGGTTTCGCCCGGAGCTCGTCGAGGGATCGAGAAGGTCTAGAGCCCATACGTACTGACAGACGGATCCGGCGTTCACAAGCAACGTCTGGCCGGAACATGGACGCCCCCGAGGACCGTGCTGGGTGGCGTGCCCGCCCATCCATCCACAGGCCATCCACACCTTCTCGACAGCCGCTCGACAGCAAGCCCACAGGGCATCAACAGGATCTCCACATCGGCAGGAGGCCCGGGATCGGTTGAACGTGGGCGGAGGCGCGGTAGACTGCCGGAAATGAGCTCCCAGCCGGACCCCCTGCTCGACAAGCTCGTCGGCGACTTCGGAGGGAACTACGCCTTTGCCCTCGATCTCCTGGGGGAGTACCGCCAGGATCGCAAGAGCGTCGAGCCGAGCTGGCGCACGTACTTCGATGCGGCGCTCGGCGTCCCTCCGGAGCCCGAGACGCCGCCCGTGACGGTGATCGTCAACGAGGCCGCTCCGGACCCGTCGCCGACCGTGCGCGAGTCTCGCGCCGAGGCTCGGCCGACCCTCGCGCGTCGCGACGTGCCCGCGGCCCCTGCCGGCTCGCGCTCGAAAGCGATCGCTCCCGTTTCGATCCTGCCCGGGGACATCCTCCAGCCGATCCGCGGAGGGGCGGTCCGGCTCGTCGAGAACATGGAGGCCTCGCTTTCCGTCCCGACCGCCACATCGGTTCGCACCATGCCCGTGCGGACCGTCGAGGAGAACCGTCGCCTTCTCAACAAGCACCGGCAGTCCGCCGGGCAAAACAAGATCAGTTTCACCCACATCGTGGCCTGGGCGATCCTCCGCTCGCTCGACACGTTTCCCCGGCTGAACGACGCCTACGCCATGGTCGACGGCGAGGCGCACCGCATCCAGCGCGACCAGGTCCGGCTGGGGATCGCCATAGACGTCCAGCGCAAGGACGGGACACGCACGCTGCTCGTCCCCAACATCAAGGATGCCCGGACGCTCGACTTCAAGGAGCTCGTTCTTGCATTCGACGATCTCGTGGCTCGCTCTCGAAAGGGCGCCATCTCCCCCGACGACTTCATGGGCACCACGGTCTCGCTCACGAACCCGGGCACCATCGGGACCACGTCCTCCGCCCCCCGTCTGATGCCGGGCCAGGGTCTCATCGTCGCCATCGGTGCGCTGGACTATCCGGCGGAGTATCGGTCGATGGCCCCACGCACACTGGGCCTTCTGGGGATCAGCAAGGTCATGACGGTGAGCTCGACGTACGACCACCGAATCATCCAGGGCGCCGAGTCCGGTCTGTTCCTCTCGCGGATGGAGGAGCTGCTCAAGGGGGAGGACGGGTTCTACGAGCGGATGTTCGGAGACCTGGGGATGCCCCACCGGCCGGTCCACTGGGAGATGGACTCGACACCCGCGCTCATGGGAGGGCCGGGCAACAGGGAGGACGTGGAGAAGCAGGCGAAGGTGCTCCAGCTCATCCACGCCTATCGCGTCCGCGGGCACCTCGTCGCGGACCTCGACCCCCTCGATCGCCACCGGGCGCCTCACCAGGACCTTGACCCCGCGACCTACGGGCTCACCCTGTGGGATCTCGACCGGGAGTTCCTGACCGGTGGCTACACCGGGGTCCACTCCGAGGATCGGGCCACGCTCAGGGAGATGCTGGACACCCTCCGGGCCACCTACTGCGGGACCGTCGGGGTCGAGTACATGTACATCGCCGACCCTGAGCGGAAGGCCTGGATCCAGCAGCGCATGGAATCCACCCGCGGCCCGGCGCTCGACGACGCCTCCAGGAAGCGGCTGCTCGAGAAGCTGGTGGAGGCGGAGGCCTTCGAGCGCTTCCTCCACGCCCACTACGTCGGGCACAAACGTTTCTCTCTCGAAGGCGGGGAGGCGCTCATCCCCCTGCTCGACAGGATCCTGGACGACGCCACCGGGCAGGGGATACGCGAGGTCGTGATCGGCATGTCCCACCGGGGCCGGCTCAACGTCCTGGCCAACACCGTGGGCAAGTCGCTCTCCCAGATCTTTGCAGAGTTCGAGGGCAACGACCCGACGTCCTATCAGGGCTCCGGCGACGTGAAGTACCACCTCGGCGCCACCGGCACTCACCACACGGACACGGGCGAGACACTCGCGGTGAGCCTCGCCCCGAACCCGAGCCACCTCGAGTTCGTGAACCCCGTGGTCGAGGGAATGGTGCGGGCGAAGCAGGACGCGCTCGGCGATCGCGACCACGCCCGGGTGCTTCCGCTGCTCCT
>Ga0310120_10002858_pt1 | contig 12463 bp, 12 predicted proteins | sample CB27_AW_983_MG_FD_203506 | JGI IMG/M metagenome (GOLD analysis project Ga0310120, IMG submission 203506) | Marine microbial communities from Western Arctic Ocean, Canada - CB27_AW_983 | ecosystem: Environmental > Aquatic > Marine > Oceanic | place: Canada: Western Arctic Ocean | collected... | reverse complement strand
CGCTCCGGAGATACCTTTGTCGTTTTGCAAGCGGTGCTCGATACCCAGTTCTGGCTCGCCACGCATGTGACCTGCATCACGCTCGGTTACGCCACCACGTTCATCGCAGGCGGCCTGGGGATTCTCTATATCCTGCGCGGTGTCTTCACGCCCTCTCTTTCTCCACGCGTGAGCCAAGAACTAGGCCGAATGATTTACGGAACCGTCTGCTTCTCAATATTCTTCAGTTTCGTTGGTACGGTGCTCGGTGGACTCTGGGCCGACGATTCCTGGGGCCGATTTTGGGGATGGGACCCAAAAGAAAACGGCGCCTTGATGATCGTTCTCTGGAATGCCTTGGTGCTGCATGCCCGCTGGGCTGGGCTGGTCAAGAGCCGCGGCCTGGCCCTGCTGGCCGTCGGCGGCAATCTTTGTACGGCGTGGTCCTGGTTCGGCGTCAATGAATTAGGCGTCGGTCTGCATTCCTACGGCTTCACCGAAGGTGTTCTTCTGACGCTCGGGATTTTTGGCCTCTCGCAGTTGGCCGTGATTGCCCTCGGCCTGCTTCCGAGAGCCTGGTGGTGGAGCTTTCGACTGCCACAGCATTAGGGCCTGATTCTTGCTGAATCTGGCTGTGTCCCAAGGTTTGTGGAGTTCAATCTCTCGCTCTGGACTCGCCGAGGCATGGCTTGGCTCACAGAGGTTGATCTCCCGCCGCGCCAGTCGACACAACCGGTCCCATCGGTCGTCGACCCCTTCTGAGGGTGGCCTAATAGATGACCCACACCGTTGCTGCCGGGCAACTTGCGTTCTGGGCGCAACCTATGATTCCATAGGGCGTTTACAAAATCATCTTTGCTTTGGCAGAGTGACATTCCCCGTTCACGAGTAGATGCCAGTGACTACGTCAGACAACTCTTCTGTCAGCGAATTCAACGCGACCTGTTCGTTGACTTTTCGAGACAAATCTGCTGCAATGCCTGCGCGAAGTGACGTTACACTGTTACCCTGGTTGGAACAGATTCGTCAGTTGTTTGGCATCGACTTTGCCGTCATCGACACGACTTCGGGAAACGTCTTGCGGAAAGCTGATGACGACTTTGTCCACGATTGGAGTGAACAGACCGAACTCTGTCGCCAGCTTTTCGAGCAACAACGATGTGAGTTTCTCGAAGACCATGCTCCGATCGCCGTGCTCGCCGTTCCCTTGCCTGCGGAGAACGAAACCTCGCCCGTCGCCATCGGCGTGTTTTTAACAATGTCCGTGATGTCGCCCGATGATGTGCGATCCGCCGCAGCTTGGTTTAAGCAGGACGAAGATAACCTCTGGCGATGGGCCTCGCGGCAGACACCACGCGAAGGCGACATGCTAAGAAGCGCCGGTGAATGTCTCGTCCAGCGTTGGGCAGCAGACCGGGAAGTTTCGCGGCTGCAATACGAACTCGAAAGCGTGTCGACGAATCTGTTGAACGTTTACGAAGAAATCAGCTTGCTGCATCGGCTCAGCCAAAACCTCACCCTATCGAGCAGTGACGTCGAGTTGAGCCGGATTGCCCTGCAGTGGTTGGCCGAGGTGGTTCCGGCCGCAGGGCTTGCCATCTGGTTCACCGGTACGAACGACGATCGTAGCGTACGACCCGATTCTTCGGCCACGGCCACGGTGGTTCGCCACGGCACCTCGGCATTACGCGAAGACGAATTCGAATCGTTTTTTGCCAGATTTGTCCACGAGACACCGCAGCGTCCAGTGGTTCAAAATCACCCCGCGGAGAGCGAAACCGACTGGCCCTATCCGCAGATCGGCCAGTTTATCGCCGTTCCGCTGGCCGAAGGCGACAATATCTTCGGCTGGCTGCTGGCCACGAATCACACCGAGGGCCGAGAATTTGGCACTGTTGAGGCAAGTCTGCTCAACACGGTTGCGACGATTTTGGGCATTCATAGCAGTAACCGAAATCTTTATCGCCAACAGGCGCAATTCCTCTCGGAAATGGTGCGGACACTCACTTCGGCCGTCGACGCCAAGGATCCGTACACCTGCGGACATAGCGACCGTGTCGCGCGTTTGGCGGTGCGGCTCGGCAAAGAAACGGGATGTGATGAGGACGCGCTGAACACGCTCTACATGTCCGGCTTGCTACACGATATTGGCAAGATCGGCATCGACGATGCCGTACTCCGCAAGCCCGGCAAACTGACGCCGGAAGAGTACGAGCATATCAAGTTGCATCCCGAATTGGGTTACAAAATCCTCCGCGATCTGACACAACTCGACGATGTACTGCCCGTCGTCCTGCACCATCACGAGGCCTGGGACGGCAGCGGTTATCCGCACGGCCTGGCCGGCCATGACACGCCACAGTTCGCCCGAATCGTTGCCGTGGCCGACGCGTTCGACGCGATGTCGAGTGACCGACCCTACCGACCGGGCATACCGCTGAAAAAAATCGAAGAAATCTTCCGCCAAGGCGCCGGCGGCCAGTGGGACGCGACAATCGTCGACGCCTTCTTCTCGACCCTTGACGATATGCGCAAGATTGTCAGCGACGAGCCGAACACGCTTGATCTTGGTACTTGAGCGGTTCGCAGAGATAATCTTTTATAGCCTACAACTGGAAAATTAATCAAAGGAAGCAATTGCCGTCATGACTGCTCTGTAGGCACACATCGCAAGTGGATTCCGAGCGTCTGAAGTATCGTGGAAATACTGGTAAAAGTGGGATTCCCTTTCTCAGAAAGCATTGTGTAGAGATGTGTGCGGTAGAGATTGGTCTGTTCGGCCAATTCCGAGATACCGCCCAGGGCTTGGGCAACCTCGCGAAGTCCAAGGAGAAAAACGTCCTCTCCTTCGTCCAGGCAAGCAGAGAGATAACCGGCAATATAAGCAGAGTCTTCAACATGCTCTTTGCGAAGACTTTCTAAATGCCACTGGTTGTAGTCGCGAGCGAGAGCATTTTTTTCTCCTTCCTCTTGCGGGCTTTGGCAACTGTTCACCGGAATGAAATGTAATAGCGAAAAGAAATAGTTTTCACCACGGAGACACGGAGCACACAGAGACGAGACTGCGAACGAAATGAGAATCAAGATGAAGGAAATATTGTTATATCATTCGTAACGGTTCGTGTACTCCCCCATTTGATTTTCGTTATTGCTCCGTGTTCTCCGTGCCTCCGTGGTGCAATCTTATCGTCGTTCGTGTCGGGTGGCTGGGGCAGAGCCTAAGCGCCGCCCCAGTTGGAGCGACTCGCATTAGAGCGGGAGCTGAATCACTTCGGCCGCGCCAATCGGAGAAGCCAACGCAGCGCCGACGGCATTGTGTCCGCGACGAACGTAGGCCAGCGCCAGCGGTGCAGCGAGTCGAGGTGAATACGTCGCCGACGTCACACGGCCGACCTTCTTGTCGTCGAGCATGAGCTCCGTGCCAATCTCCGGAACAACTTGACCCTGGAATCGGACACCGCAAAGCGTCTGGTTCACGTGCCCCAGCGCATCGATCCGGGCTATCGTTTCTTGCCCCAGGTAACAACCTTTTGTAAAGCTAATCGTCTGTTCGTTGCGATCGACCTCTTGCGGCAAGTTCGCGTCGGTGATGTCGTGCCCAAAGAGCGGCGTGCCGGCCTCGATCCGGGCCATATCGAACGCCTCCGCTTCACACAACGTTGCTCCGGCGGCCAAGAGCGAATCGGTCAGCGCGGCAACCGCTCGACGCTGGCACTGAATGAAAAACCCGTTCTCGCCCGAGAGGCCAACGCTACGCACCATCGCCGCCGCTTGGTCGGTGATCTGCATGTCCTTATATCTCAGTGGCGTATGACAGAGCGGCGAGTAACTCAGAGGCTCGGTGGGCAGATCCTGATTGCCGAGCTTGCGTAACACTTCCGGAGCTTCGGCGCCAGATAAAAACAATTCTCCCCAATCCTCAGTGCGATCATCGATTTGAACATCTTCGCGGATCAAATAACAGTCCAGGTGCTCGGCGATCTTGGCTGCCTGGCTGGCCACGGCATCCAGCACGAGCGATGACTCGCCGCAAAACACGAACACGTGGGCGACTATTTTTCCCTGCACGTCAGTCAAAAATGCCTCGCACCCTGCCCCCGGAGCGAGTTGGGAGACGTCGTTCGTACAAAAATTGTGTAAGAACGTCGCACGATCCGTGCCGGTCAGTTCAATTTTCGTCCGATCCGAAAAATCGAGCAGGCCCGCCCCGTCCGTGAGAGCCTGGTACTGTGCGTTGCTGCGGTTCATCCGTTTTGTCCTGATTTCAGCACCCCGGCTGCTGTGCCACGACAGGTTTTGTAGCTTATTCATCAGCAGCCGGGGTGCTTCTTACCTTTTAACTCCGCCTCTTATCAACGAACCGCCTCTTCGCCGAGAACCATGGGCAGACGATGCTGAGCGTGGCCCATTAGAATGCACGATGTGTATCGAGACACCAGGCGGCCGATCTCAGCCAGATCAGCGATCGGTGCGACGCCCATTTCTTCCACAACATCGTCCTCAAGACGACTTAGCAGGTAGACCGGACCACGGGCAGTCGCCTTAGCCAGTTCCATTGTAACCCACGCGTCGAATGCCCCCTGGTGACGAATCGCCTGTGACAGGTCGTCTGTTTCCACAAGCTGGCTCAACTGCCGTAACATTGGACCGGGCACTTCGGACAGCTCGCTGCACAACACGATCGCTCCGTCCTCCTCGACGGCCCGCGCCGCCGACGCCAGGCTGCTCGCGACATTTTCCCACGTCTGCTGCTCCGCGCCGCCTGAGAGAGCCGCCACGACGAGGCTCGCCCGTTGCGGGACGTCAAAATGCCAAGCCGCCTCACACAACTGCTTGCCCAGCCGCTCGACGCTGCGGGTCTCGCCCGCCAACACACGCGCTGCGCAGCCGCTGAGCCCGGGCAACACTTGAATTGTGAGCAGGATGCCCAACAGACGGGCAACCTCTGCGGGTTCCTCACGCAGTTTGGCTTGCCTGGCGTCCGATTCCAAACATTCGCACCAGCGGAAGCGATCGATCGTTTCGGAATCGGAAAACGATGGAAACAGGCCACCGTGGATTCCTCGGAAGCCTGGCGCACAAGGTGAACGCAGGCAGCCGATCGGCAACACCAGGTCGGCCTCGTGGATGATGTGGTTGATTCGGATGGCCCGCTCATCTGCCGAGACGCCGACATGACATAGGCTGGCTTGGTCCGTGGGGTCATGCGTCACAATGTGGCAACCATCGCAAGGTAAGTTGTTGTCCGGTTGCCTCTGGAGAATCGCTCGCACATTGTCCGCCGCCATATTTATCGAATCGGTCGCCAAAACAACCGTAATGTTTGCTGCGTCGGCCCCACACGCCAGCAAGCTCTGAACGGTTCCGATGACCAAATCCACCGATTGGGGCACGCCGCTCTCGACCACCACGGCAATCCGATCGCCCGAAACCGTCGCCTGTGCCAACGGCGGGAAGTTGATCGGTTCTTTGAGTGCCGTGGAAACGGCCCCCGCCACGTCCGCGAGGGGCGGTTCGGTGGGCGCATCCGCTACGGCCAACAACGCATCGGAAGCCATTTCCAATTCCAGCACAGCATCTAAGCCATAGGGAAGGGTGAACGTCATCGCGGGAAATCCATGGGAGTCCAAATGTTTAAGATTCCAGCACCCCGGCTGCTGATGAACAAGCCACAGAGTCTGTCGTGATACATCAGCCGGGGTGCTTTCTGTCGTGTGTTGTGGACTTGAAACTCAGCTCGCAAGCGAGGTGTGCTAAACATCTTATCGGTGCGTCCAAACGTCGGTCAACCGGCGACCCAACTTTCGAGGACATATACTGGGATTACAGTGGCGATTCGTGTATCGTAGCGAGTCTGCGAACAAGGTCGCAGAACATCAACAATCGAGAGGAAACAGATGCTTCTAACCGCCGAACAAATGCACACCTGGTGCCGTCGCCTGCTCCGCTGTGACGACCCGGCATCCGGCACGCTTTCCGACTATCTACGAGCGATCCCGCAACTCGAATCTTTTGCCGATGTCCCGAGCGGCACGCCCGTATTGATTCGCGGCGATGTCGATGCCAAGCCGGGCAAAAAAAGTGGTCAAGGTGATATCCGACTCCGCTCGATGGTTGAGACACTGCAATTCGGCCGCCAGAGAGGGTGGAAACAGATCGTGTTCGGCCACATCGGTCGCCAGCCGGAAGGAACACTACAAGCCGTTGCGGACCGGCTCGGTCAATTGCTGGAGTGCGACGTGCCGCTTTTAAGCGACTGGCTCGATGAGTCGAGCGTAACCATTCGTGATCACGTCGGAGAGTCCATCGACCGTGCGGCTCCGGGCAGTGTGATGGTGTTGGAGAACACACGCCGCTATGGGCTCGAATGTGTCCTGTGGAAGGCCACCTGTGACGATCTGCCACGGCTCAGTGAGCCTTTGGCAAAATTGGCCAATGAATTTGCTACGAAGGTGGCCACCCTGTACGTAAACGAGGCGCTCTCGGCCGGCAGCACGGATGCATCGAGTACCGTCGTGCCGGCCGCCATGGACCGAGTTTGTCTGGGCACGTATGTCGCTCACGAGTTTTCCGGACCCATGCTCCGCTGTCTCAAAACCGAACTGGTCGTCTTCAGTGGACTGAAAACTGACAAGCTGGATGATCTCGAGGCAATGATTCAGCGAGGTACGATTCGCCGCGTTTTGACCGCTGGCTCGCTGGCGATGGCGCTCAAAAAAGCCGTCGCGCAGCTCGATGGCCACGATTACTGTCTCGGTGTGGCCGAGGATCCCGCACATGCCGACAAGCCCTATTTTATTCCAGCCGAACGAATCGACCAGGCACGCCGCATGGTCACCGCAGACCGGACCAGCGGGATCGAGTTTATCGTGCCGTGCGATTTTGTCACCGCCGACGGAAATGTCGTCGAAGAACTGGCACCCCACGAACAACAGCTCGACGTCGGGCCGCAGACCTGCCAGCTATTCGAGAGCAAAATCGGCGAGTTCCTGTCCGCTGGCGTCGACGGTGCCGTCGCCTTTTACAACGGCGTGTTCGGAATGTTCGAAGACCCACGATTCGAAGAAGGAACTCGCCGCTTTGTCAGGCAACTCAAGCGGATGACCGACGCGGGTGTCGAAGTCTATGTCGGAGGGGGCGAAGGCGGAAAAGCTTTGCTGCGATATGGGCAACCCGACTGGGTAACCCACACGTTTACCGCCGGCGGCACCGTGCTCAACGCGCTGGGCAGCCAGCCGGTGCCCTATCTGGTGGCGTTGCGGGCCGCCGCCGAAAGAAGAGTGTAAGAGCCGGGCCTGTCTCTTCAACTCTTTACCTTCTTCTGGCACCCCGGCTCGAATGCGACTACAAATCGCGATCAGATCATCGAGGGCGACGCGAATCTCGTCTTCCGAGGCCTGGTTGTTTGCGACCGACTCAAGCTGTGCCGCAAACGGCGTGATTTGGTCGAATCCATAGCTGCCGCCCGCTCCTTTGATCTGATGGGCCGCACGTCGGAGCTCTTCCCGGTCGCCACTCTCGAAGTGCTGCCGCAATGTTTCCAATCGCCGCCGCATTTCATCGACAAACATTTCGACGATCTCGCCGAATTCGGGGTCGACAACCAATTCGGAATAAAGAAGCGGTAGCTCACTTTTAAAAGCAGAAGAAGTCATGGGTAGGTCCCCTTTTTCGCTATCTTGCTAATTCTCACTATGACCGGTGGCCTACTGGGCATCTGGAGCGGTCAGCACGTTGTTTGGAGCACCTCTACCCAATCATAGGTCGCGCAAAGTCGTCGCGACGCCGATTGTTTGAGACCAACTTTCGATAATCTCGTGTCAATCGGCATGTGACGGTTCGAGGGCTTCTTGGGTCGATATGGTTTATGCTAAATAGGTAATGCCGAGAAGATAGGAAAGAACTGTGCCCTGTCGCACGCCGAATTACAGCCGAATTACAGAAGTGATGCGCCATCATCGCAGACAATCAACTATAAAAAGTGAGCCTGAAAGCCATGAAACCAACGCTTAATCGCGTCGTCCTCCACATCGATGACGATCCTAAAATGACCGACCTCGTGACCAAACAGCTCACGAAAGAGGGTTGCGACGTGGTGTCGCTCAACAATCCGGCTCAGGTCATTCCGATGTTGATTCAGAAGGACTGCCGGGTCGTCATACTCGATATCGAGATGCCGCAGATCAACGGACTGGAGTTGTTAGAGGAAATCAAGCAATTCGACGGCGGGATTCAGGTGATCATGCTTACCGGAGTCGTGACGACGACCAACGTTCTGCGTTCGTTCCGGCGTGGCGCCGAAGCTTGTTTTTTTTAAGCCGGTCGACAATTTTCAGCCCATCGTAAATGCCTTAGAGGACGCGTTCGGTAAAATCGATCGATGGTGGCACACACTCGAAGAGTTGGTTCAACGGAAGTAGGTTGAAAAAGAGCCAAGCCAGACCACGGCGGCGAACTAGTTGAGCATATAAGCAGTATGGTGCGTACCTCAGCTAACTCGAAACAACATTTGGTTCTTTTACATCGGTTCATGCGACCATGACTGAAGTCAATCAGGAAAACAACCAAGAACTAATCGCCGACTTTGTGGACGAGGCGATTGACTCGCTCCACTCGTTGCCGGGCCACCTGGCCGCCTTTCGCCAGAACCCGAACGACGCGGACGCGATCAACGCCGTCTTTCGGCCCGTACACTCGATCAAGGGCTGTGCCGGATTCCTTGGACTGACCGGAATCAAGGTTTTCTCCCACTCGCTTGAGAACACCTTGGACGAAGTTCGCAAGCAGAACTTGGAGCTGACGGATGATCTGCAACGGCTTCTCGTAGGTGGTTTAGACTTGCTCGAGTCACGGCTGCAACGATCCGAAAAAGGGGACATCGATGACGAGTTAAGCGACGAGGAATGTCAGTAGCTCGACGAAATCGCTCGAATTGCTGGCCAGTGTCGTTTAGAAAAGACGCCCGAAGAAGGGCTGCTCGACCAAATTTTACAGCTGGCCGACGAAATCGCCCAATCGGAACTGCCCATAGCAAACGAATTGGCCCACCGGGCCCGCAGCCTTGTCGAAAGTTACCACGACGGACAGCCGCTTCCATCTGAGGAAAGCGAAGAAGCGTCGTCCGCACCCTCTCGGCCCAGCGCCGAAGAGTTTGCCGGCGCCACACTACGATGTGGCGACGAGGATGTGTTCGCTCAAGTGGCGTCTCTTTTAGAAGTATTTCTCGTAGCGAGTCAAAACAAATATACCGACCAGCATGGCACGGACTTTATAAGCCGTGGCGAGCAATTTGGCGACTGGGCCGAATCGGCCGAGCAGCCGGCACTGGCCGAAGCGGTTCGTAAGGCACTCGCTGACTTCAAAACCATTCACGATAGTCCGCTGGACGTCGACGCGAGTCTACTCGAGCTTGTATGAGACCACCTTTGGCCCGAGCTAAACCAGCTTGACGGCGCACCCTCGGTCACGGGGGATAACGTCAGTCCTGAAGAAGACGATGCCTCCTCTCCAACTTCTGACCAAGCGACCGACGCGGCTAAAGATGACAAGGACGCCCCACCAAAGGCGGGCAAAGCACGCATGGTTCGGATCAAAGAGGAACAAGTCGACTCGTTTCTCAACGATGTTTCCAACCTGTTCATTACGGCCGAGTTGCTCAAAGACGTGCATGCTCGCATGGTTCAAGACGGCAAAATGCACGCGCTGGTTGAGGAACTCCGGCAGATTAACGGCGCCTTCAACATCCAGTCGAACGCCCTACAACAGAGCGTCGTATCGCTGCGACGCGTGGAGATTCGCAGCCTGTTTTCCAAATTGCCGCGGATGGTCCGCACGTTGGCCAACCAATTGAACAAGAAAATTGACGTCCATATCATCGGCGAAGATATTGAGGTCGATAAGTCGCTGGTCGAAGCGCTCGACGCCCCCTTGGCCCACATGATCCGTAACTCCTGTGACCACGGGATCGAAAAACCCGATGAGCGGCTCGCTCGCGGCGTGAGTGAAACAGGCAACTTAACAATCAAGGCAGAGCTGACGCGGTCTCACGTTATCATCATGATACAAGACGATGGCAAAGGCATCGACACCGAGAAACTCCGTCGCAAGGCCGTTGAAAAAGGCATCTATACTCCGAAGGAAGCCGACGCCCTGAGCCACGAGCAGGCCCTGCGGTTGGTCTTTCACGCCGGATTGTCGACGGCCGACAAGCCTTCAGACGTTTCCGGCCGTGGTGTCGGCATGGATGTCGTACGCACCAACTTGGCCGAGCACAATGGAGAAATTCATGTTGAGTCTCAACCGGGTGTCGGATCAACGTTCCTCCTCGAAATTCCCATTCGCGACGCCGTCCTCGTCATCGACGGCCTCATGTTGCAGCAGGCAAACACCGATTTTGTGCTCCCGTTCGAATGCATTCTCGAAATCGCCGAAATCGGGTCGGACAGCCTCACGCCCGTGCAAGGCTCATGGGTCGCCACCATTCGCAACGATACCTATGCGGCTGTCTCGATGGGTGACATGCTCGGTTTGCCGCACGGACATTTTGACAGCGGACAACCGTTGACGGCCGTGCTGGTGCGGACCAATCGGCTCATCGTTTTTTGTGAATCTTCGCAACAACCGCACCAGACGGCGCAGGCCAGTCGGGTAGCAGAATCGACATGGCAAATCTTTAAGTTCTGGGCATAGCATCTGGTCTGATGAAGATAGGCAACTTGCGTCGACGATAGTGGACCATGGTTCGACGCGTGATAGCGATCCGTCGCGAACCAAAATTCGTCACATGGCGGCGGTCGTAAAAACTGCGCCTTACCATCCGTATTTTCACCCTAATCGTTTCACTTGAAAGGACCCCTCCCCATGAAAGGCCGAATCATCATCGCGTCGCTGGGTATGGGACTGCTGATTTTCCTAGGCACGTCCACAGCCCAAGCAGGCGAATTCGCGGAGTACGTGATCTACGACTACAGCGCAATGGGCCACGGCTATGGCTGTGGCGCTGCTCCCACTTGCGGTGCCGCGCCGACATGCGGTTGCCGCAAAACGCGCTGTTGTAAGTCGAAATGCTGCAATTCAAAATGCCACAAGCCAAAATGCCACAAGACCCGGTGCTGCAAACCCAAATGTCGGAAACCTAAATGTTGCAAACCAAAATGTCGCAAACCGAAGTGCTACAAGCCCAAATGTCGGAAGCCGAAATGTTGCAAATCAAAATGCCGCAAACCGAAGTGCTGCAAGCCTAAGTGTCGGAAGCCGAAATGTCGGAAGCCGAAATGTTGCAAGCCGAAGTGTCGGAAGCCCAAGTGCTGCCGGCCCAAATGCGGTTGTGCCGCTCCGACCTGTGACGCCGCTCCCACTTGTGGCTGTCGCTAGAGCAACTGGCACAAAATCGAATCAATGACCTACCCATTCGTAAGGTAGTGTCTCCGAAAACGGTTTCCGCCCACGCGGGAGCCGTTTTTTTGTAACGCGAGCCGCTTTATCAGTGTTTCATCCGTGCTCAGTCCGTGGCTCTTCTGTCGAATCATCGCCCGCCGGCCCCGTCGACTCAGAACCCATCGTCTCCGGACCCACGACACGTTCCACGATTCGCGCCCGCCGTCGCCAGTAGAAGTAGCAGACCGCCGAAATCAACACCATCAGTGCGATGGTCAACCAGATTTCAAACGTGCGCAAGTAATCAACCACCTGTTGACCAAAGAAATAGGATAGCGAAAAGAACACGCCGATGACCAGCGTGGCGCAAAACAGATCGATCAATAAAAATCGGCGAAACGGAATCCGCACAATCCCCGCGGCCAAATAGACCGGCGAGCGAATGCCCACCATGAACCGGGCCAACAGCATCACCTTGAATCCGTGGTTCTGGATCACTTCCTCAAATCGGGTTTCTCGTTCGGCGTGCAAAAAACGAGCGAACCGCGGATGGTCTTTCAGCAGATTATGCCCCCAGTGGTAGCCGATCGCGTACATCACACAATCGCCCAGAATCGCACCGATCACGCAGGCGGCGAATGCCAAGCGGCCGTCCATCGCTCCCTGGGCACTCAGCACGCCAGCCAATACGATTGGCACTTCCTCGGGAATCGGCAGCCCGCAACCGGTCAGGACCAGCACCGCGACGATACCAAAATACGACCATTTTGTGAAGAAAAAATCGAACATCGGCAAAGTTGCGCTTCGTCAATGTGTGTCGTGGTTGGCCGCGTGGAAAAAACAGGCCGATCAAGAAGGAGCCGACCAGGCTTGCGAGGTCTTAAATCCCAACGAGCGACAGAATGCCGCGTTCTAGCGTATCTCCCGGTCCACACGACGTCGGGACCTGCTCAACTCCTGTTCGTACGCGCTGGAGCAGGGCAGGACAATCCCACTTCTCCGAAGCGCGAAAATGTTAGCGGACCGGAAGTTCGTTACCACAGAGGCGCCGGCCGGATTCGAACCGGCGATGACGGATTTGCAATCCGTTGCCTTAGCCACTTGGCCA
>Ga0310120_10002857_pt1 | contig 12467 bp, 14 predicted proteins | sample CB27_AW_983_MG_FD_203506 | JGI IMG/M metagenome (GOLD analysis project Ga0310120, IMG submission 203506) | Marine microbial communities from Western Arctic Ocean, Canada - CB27_AW_983 | ecosystem: Environmental > Aquatic > Marine > Oceanic | place: Canada: Western Arctic Ocean | collected... | reverse complement strand
TTGGGGTGGTCCCCCGGCAGTGCACCTCAGGTCGCTTGGCTGACGGTGCCCAACTCCCAGGAAATGAGTCTCTGCATCTCCTATAGATCGAGCTTCAGTATTTGCTATAGTCGGCCCACGAAAGGAAATTCCATGCGACGACTCTCGATTCTGTTCTGCCTACTTCTCTTTCTGACTTCGACCGCGGGGGCGCAGACGGCGGCCGACACCGCTCTCGACCTCTCGTATGGGGTCGGCATTGCGCCGAACATCACCTATCTTCGCGCCGACGGCGAGGAGCTCAAGCTCGACGTCGTGTTCAGACGATCCGGCGAGCCTCGACCGGTGCTTCTCTACATTCACGGCGGCGGTTGGGTGGGCGGCCAAAAGGAGTCGATGTTCACGCACTTCATCCCGTGGCTGGAGATGGGCTACTCGGTGGTCAATGTTGAGTACCGGATGGGCCAGGTGGCGTTGGCACCCGGAGCGGTGGAGGATTGCCGCTGCGCGCTGCGCTGGTTGATTGCCAACGCCGACACATACAATCTCGATCCGAAACGCATCGTGGTCAGTGGCCACTCAGCGGGAGGCCATCTCTCCCTCACCACGGGACTCCTGCCGGCCTCGGCAGGTCTGGACAAACGGTGCCCGGTGCGGGTTCCGCCTGCCGACTCCTCCGAACCCGAGATGCCGGTGGCGGCGGTCGTCAACTGGTTTGGGATCACCGACGTCAATGACCTCATCGGGGGCAAGAACGCCAAAACCTACGCCGTGCAGTGGCTCGGCTCGTTGCACGACAGAGAGGCTGTTGCCAAACGCGTTTCACCGATGACCTACGTGCGCGCCGGCTTGCCGCCCGTCCTCACGATCCATGGCGATGCGGACCCAATCGTTCCGTATCAGCATGGCGTCGACCTCCACGAGGCACTCAAGGCCATGGGGGGCGCCAGTCAGTTGCACACCGTCGCCGGAGGCGGTCACGGGGGCTTCACCCTGGAGGAAAGCCGTACGGTCTTTGCGGCGATTCGAGGGTTCTTGGGCGAGCAGGGGCTCTTGCCCTAGCCTGGAAGCGGGGGTCGGCGTGGAGTGGACCGAAATGCTGCAGCCTCCTGAGATGCACGCATCATGCGTCACGCGTCTGATATCCACGCTCGAGGAACGTGACGGCGTCCTCTGTGTCCCACGCGCGCACGGTAGCTTCGCAGCGCCGTTTGCTGGCATTCACGGCTGGTACTGGAAGAATCGCACCGAGGGCAAGGTCACGATCAAGCTGACGACGGCAGGGTTCTATAGCGAATCTCTAGAGTTTCGATCCGGCATGGACGTCGTGCAGAAGCAGTTTCAGTAGGTCCCCTGCCGATGCCTCTTAGCGGCGGCAGGTATTGTCAGGTTGAGGCCCTGGCTGGCAGAGTTGCGTGATGACGATCCGAACCCTCAATTACCAATGCTCTCGATTCTCTGCTGGAGTCATCAGTCATGCCGGCGAAGCACCAGATGGAAGACGGTCCTCTGCTCATCGACTTCGTAGCGCCGACGTCCCTCCTCCGGGAACCAAACCGGATATCGGCACTTCCGGTTATTGGGAACGGCCCGCCAGGCACCTTCGTCCTTTTCCCAAATGGCCTCAGAGTGTCGCTGCCTACCGATCAGATTGTCTTCGCCGACGACACCCTCGGTCACGCCAGAGTTGGATTTGGTGGGATGCGGTTCGTGGGATCAGAAGAAGGACGCCTGGTATTCGTGAGGTTACGTGAACTGTTCCCAGAGGGTCAGCTCTCACCGGATCGTAGTCACACGATGCTGCTCGACTTGCAGTGGGTGGCCACAATTTCAGTAGACGGCCGGCTTGTCTGGCCGGCACGGGCACTGTTACGTTAAGGACCTCTCGACCACGAGCGGTACATGTATCTGACGGCAACCACGTTAGAGGCGACGGTGCGGCTGCTGGACCAATCTGCGCCAAAGGTTGCCTAGGTTGTAGGCTAGGAACTCAGTTGCAGGCGCACTTCGTTCGCCCGGAAATGATGGCACGACAGGGCCATGTGGCCTCATGACTGACACCGGTTCCCGGGTCCGGAAACGAGGCGAGAGCCGATTCACCAACGACGAACGGCCGCGAGCCGGTCAACATCTCAAAGAGCATTTAACGGATTGGAATGGCGATAGGGCGGATCGGCGCGGCGATGATGGGCTCAAATCTGATCGTGCGATACCTGCTGGATCTGGGCGCCGACATCAACGCCAGGAAACACGCTCGGCTGGACGCCGTTGATGGTCGCCGAAGGCATGCTCGTGGCCAACACGGAGAAGGCCTGGCCAGACACCGTGGCGCTGCTGCGCGAACTCCAACTAGTCTTGACTCAGTTGGGCATTCGATCTTGATCTATAGGAAATTCAAAATTTCATTTCAACCCGTTGAGCCAAAACCGCCGGTTCCTCGTGTAGTGTCGGTTAATCCATCCACCTCCACGACTTCTACCGTCCAGCGTTTCTGGACCACGAGCTGGGCAATACGCATCCCGCGAGTGACGTGGAAAGTCGTGGATCCGTGGTTGATAAGCACGACACCAACTTCACCCCGATATCCTTCGTCAATTGTCCCTGGTGTATTGAGCACGGTGACTGAGTGCTTCAGGGCCAGGCCACTTCTCGGGCGAACCTGTGCTTCAGTCGCCTCCGGGAGTTCAATAGCCACTCCCGTCGACACCAGGCAAGTCACGCCAGGGTCGAGGGCAACGTCCTCGCAGGCGTGAAGGTCCAGACCGGCGTCGCCGGGATGCGCGTACGCTGGGATGATGGCGTCGGGGCTGAGACGCCTGACTCGTAGTTTCATGGTTCATGATAACCAGGAAGGTAGAATGGTGGAGGCGGCGGGAGTCGAACCCGTTCATGATGTTTCTCTAACCCGGTGATAGCGCGTCACTTCTGGTCCTAACGGGTTCCGCCAACTCCACGTAGCTCTTCTTTGCGGTCAACAGCCGTCATCGTGTGTCTACTGGAATCGACCCCAGTCATGGAGTCATGTTGGAGACGGATCTCGGACTCCGCAGAGCAAGTCCACGCGCCGCACCCGCAGATTAAGAGTTATCGACTAAGGCCCAGCCACGTTCGTTGTGTGCTACACCGTTGTATTAGAGGCACCCACATGTCCGAATGGTGGCATTCTGTCTACGGGTATCCGCCCGTGTGGGTATACCAGTGGGTGTAGTGCTGTTGGTGCTCGGCTGATCTGGCTTTTCGATAGGGCTACGACGTCACAGTGACCTTCACATAGCCATTGGTCCAGCAGCACTGGTCACCGGGGGTGCTGTCGACCCGGCCGAAGTTGTCGGCGCGCACGCGGATCAGGTAGTCGCCAGGCTGGTCGAAGGTTACTGTCGTGGTCGCCATCCCCTCTGTCTCGGCGATCGGTTCGGTGTGTGAGCTGAAGACGACTGAACCCGGACCGGTGTGCTTGAACCAGGTCACGTTCAGGGCCGGAATCGGTTCGTCAGGGTCGGCCCGCCGCCGTCTGACCGCGACCGGTTCTTCTTCCCGCACGCTGTCGTCATGAATCCAGACCGACAGGGAAATCGGCGTGTCCACCGACGCGCTGAGCGGTTCCGCGTCGATTCCGGTGGGACCCCGGCCGGCAGGGCCGTCTGGGCTAAAGCGGACCAGTGGGGGCTGTGACCCCATAGCCATCGGCCATTGGAGCTGGTAGGCACTGCTCTGGGCGTTTCCGGGCACGGAGAAGGTCCGTTCCTGATTGACCAAGGTCCAGACGACGTCGTCGCGGAAGTCGGCCGGCACGGTCACGGTGAACACCCCCCGATTCCGTTGCCTGCGCCTGGGCGGTTCTTCGGCACGCGCCCCGGGCGGCTCGAAGAAAGTTGGTTGCCGGCCGTCGAATTCTGCCGGTTCGATGAAGTTGTCGGGACCCTGGGGAATCTCCACGACCTCGGTCAGGTTGAGGTTGGAGTAGCCAAATGACAGGGTGACGGTGCCATCCGTATTCTGGTACCAGCCGTCGAAGAATGGAGCCACCCGAAGTCCGTTCGGCGGCAGCGGTGCAAGTGGCCGTTGTCGCTGGGCCCCCAATGACGGGGAGCCGATGAGCATCGCGGCTGCGAGGCCGCCCACGAGTAATCGTTCGAACACGGCTATTTCCTCCATCAACGAGTCGTTCCCGAAAAAGCGAAGAGCCCCTCGAGGTCGAGAGGCTCTTTCGCTACAAACTAATTCCGCACGTCTCCGTGCTGCTAATGCTAGTTGTTGTCCGCCCGCTTGGCGGCCTCTTTAGCTTCTCGTTCGGCCACCTGTTGCTCGTAGCTCTTGTCGTCGAGGTGCGTCACGGCAATCCATGCATGCGACATCTCGTCCGCCGAACGGCTGCCGCTCCCCACCCACTGATTCGGGTCGGGGTTCTGCTTGTTCGCGGTCGTGTTGTCGTAGTAGCCAGTAATTACCAGGACCGATCCCGCCGGCACTAGCGGTGCGGCGTCGTCTGCATAGATGTGACTGGTGTGCCAGTCGTTGGTCCAGTCAGATACCGAGCTCACCATCTCCAGGTTGCCCGTTTTCGGATCGAAGATCTCAAGGGTCTTGCCCACCAGACGGAAGTGACCGTGTGGTTGGAAGCTGTCGATCCGGACCGGGGTCTCGAAGGAATGGAAACCCTGGGTCATCGCCGTGCTGTGCGGTTGAAGTTCGAACTCGCTGCCCTTCATCAGCAGGGAGTACAGCTTGAGGTCCTGTCTGTTCTTCGCCTGCTCCTGATGGCCCTTCGGGTAAAACCATACGCCCATCTCGATCACATCATTCTCGACGCGCTCGCCGTTCGGATAGTAGTGGACGTCCCATTTGACCATGGAGTCAGCCGGGAGGAGACGACAGGCGTCCTCCGGAACAACCTCGCCGGCCTTGCCGAGCGCGTACTCGGAGAGCCGCTCGACCTGGACCCACTCATTGGTTTCCTCGTCGAAGTCGAGTAACTGGCTGTTAGCGTGGTGCGCGACGCCGCGCCCCCCTGCCGCTGTCCTAACGGAAACCGCCTTCAAGCACCGATCTTCGGTCAGGCCGCTCGGCACGATCGGCCGCCACCAGACGTCCGATCCCTCGGCCTCCACGGTGTACGGCTTCGTCTTGATCACCAGGTCCGGCGGGCCGAAGTCATCCTCGTAGGCCCACTCGTTAAGATCCGGAAAAGACAGCGGCGCCGGGAGGTCGGCAGGGTCGCCAAGGGGCACGCCCTCGTCCACCCAGAGGGCTATTGTCTCGATTTCCGACTCGCTCAACCGGAGGTCGTCCTTCAGGTCCTGAATACCGATGTGGCGGTCGTACCGATAGGGAGGCATCTCGCCGAGCACTACGCGATTCTTGATCGACCGGGCCCACGGGCGCACTTCCTGGTAGGTCATGAAAGACATCGGGGCCACTGAGTTGGGTCGGTGGCACGACTGGCAGTTCTTCTGAAAAATTGGAGCTATGTCCTTGGCAAATGTCGGTGTGGTATCAGCGTCTTGCGCGACCGCTGAAGTAGGGGAAAATAATAGGAGCATTACCGCTGCACCGAGGGTGACACTTCGCATCACAATGCCTCCAAGCTCCGATCTAAGCTAAATAGCCTAGACGACCCGTGAGAAAGAAGAATTTACACCCTTAATTGTGTCCCCTAAGTTGCAGCCTGTCAATGAACAGCTCGTAGACCTCAATGAAACCCAAGCGGCGAAACGGGCTGTTCAAGAAGAAGTTGACAGTGGTTTGGTCCCTCGTCAGGACAGAAACGATGTTGAGTCACATCGCACGTGGGTTCCTCGTCATAATGGTGGTGGGATGAAAGCACCTGCCGCGGGGTCGCTTATGCACTCTTCAGGTGATAGTGATATTGGGACAACCTACGTGTCTCACCCCCTAGCGAAACACCACCCTAACCTAGGACAACAATAATCCTGTGACTTCTGGTTCTAGGAGGGGGATGGGGGTTAGTCACTCGGGTTTGCGATAGGGGAGTCCAGATATACGTCTTTCGCACACACAGTCACGCCCGAGTATCACCGAGTGCCCTATTTCCCCAGCCGTGAGTCCGTTTGCGTAGGGCAAACCGAGCTGCTCTCAGGTTTGTGCAGCAACGCCGAGAATCGCCCTTTCAGCAACCAACCCTATTATCGACTGTCGAAGCCCGTCTCGAAGTTAAGGCTTCGCAACACGGAATCTGATTCCAGAAAATAGACCGTTTCTGTAATTTCGTCGATAATGTAGTTGGGGTTTCGTTCATCCAACCACATTCGTCCGGTCTCTGTTCCCGATTCCTTATCGAGACGCACAAGACTAAAACCGTCTCGGCCGTCTAGAGGCTCATCAGTGTAAATGAAGTAACTACCAAAGGTCTCGGTCGCCGAGGCACCATAGCTTGCCCTCCGCCCGCCCGGCGTCGCATCGAGAACATCGCAAATTAGGCAGTATCCGCCGCTCGCAGCGGCCGTAAGAGCCAGCCCAGTGGTGAGTCTAGCCAAGAAGCCAGCTCCAGGCCCTTTTAAGTAAGCATGGTACCGAACCGAACCGTCAAGAGTGATTCGCAGTAGATTCTGACGTGACATCAACAAGAGCGATTCGTCGCCAGGCTCTATCTCGGTGGGTTGTTCTCCTTCGAAATCATATTCTGCCAGTGCCGTGACAGCGCCTGTAGTGAGATCGACCCTTGAGAAAACTTCCTCCTCGGCCACGCAGACAATTCCTTGGTCCAACTGAATAGGAGCTGATTCGTCAAATCTACCCGCACGATCAGTCCACACTGAGGCTCCAGTGCTGGGCTCCAAAACGTCAAATTTTCTTGAGCGTACGAATAAACCGTTTGAGACCATAAGCATATCAACTGGTGTAGCATCGAAACGTTCGGCCGTCCGCCAAACCAGTGAACCATCTTCAAGGCGTAACGCATCCACATTTCGCCCGTTTGGCACAAAGATTAGCTCGTCACCTGCCACCATCCTAGCCTTCCCGCGATCGGGCGGATCCTCATCCCAATTCTCGACTCGCCAAACCACTTCACCACTCGCGAGATCTAGGCGGAATGGGCCGTCCTTTGTCACGTAGAAAACGGCCGTTCCGTCAATCTGAATTTCCGACAATATGTTTCGGTTCCTGGCGTCATTCCTAAAGAAACTGTCCAACCTCCATTGTTCAACACCATCCGATAGGGCCATCGAGGCTAATATGCGGCGTCCACCGTCTTGCTTGCCATAACGCTAATACCTGTGTGTCGTTTGGAGCACCAATAAATCTGAACCGATCGAGGAAATCTGTCTCTTGCTGCCACATTACGTCGCCATCACCTCCTCTCACTGCTACGATCAGCTCACGGTCATCCGGAGCCTCACCAGCAAGAAGGAACTGGTCCAGGCGAGCGATATAGAGGAACCCTCGCGTTCGTTCAAAAGGTATATCCAGAGAGTCCAAAATAGTTATTCCGGTTTCAAGATCAACCACAGCGTACCGCTCGCTAGAATTTGTCACACCCCTAAAGCCAATTTCAAAGAGACCAAAGTCTGTGTCAGGAATAGCGGAAAATCTAGTACCACCCTGATTGAGAAAACGGCACCGGATGGTGCCGTCATCATCATTCTTCTTGCAGTCCCGAATGTCCGCTCGTTCCCAAATGACATTACCGGTATCAGGCTCCAGCATAACGACTCGGTCTTCCCGACTCGCAAAGATCGCTCCAGATGGTACGATTTCGAAGTGCTCGATGTCCTCGTCGGCCGAACTATATGTCCAGAGCGTCGATTCCTGTCCAAACACAGCCGAAGTCCAGATTCCGAAAATCACCGTGGCTGTAGCAAAGATGTGTTGTGACATAGCGTCTACCTCGAGAGTTAGAAATTCCTCGTTTTTTGACTACACATAACAAGGCATCAGGTGTGATTTTTTGTGCCTGAAGTGGCAAACCCGTGACTATTGAAAAAATAGAGTGCCGAGGGCGGGGATCGAACCCGAACGGTACTAAGTACCACAGGATTTTAAGTCGCTGCGCTCACACTCCCCTACCGTCAGATTTACCATTACTTCCTATTCTTTCATAAGGAAGTAGCGAAAGGAAAACACGAGGAGCGCACTCAGACACGAGGAACACCGTCCTCATAGGGACAGTGTAGGGACAATCACGTCACGGACTGGTTTGTCCGTTCCTCGACCGCAGCTGCCGCATGTCAGCACATAGTTTCCGCACACACACAGCCACACCCGAGTATCACCGAGTGACCCTACTAACTCACCCGAGGATGAGGGGGGAACCGTCACAGTAATTGTTATGGATGACGCCACCCACGAAGCGGAGAGGATGGGGTCCATCAGTCCGCCCCGAACTCGTCAATGATTGCGGGGCAACGGGGACGGGGGGAATCTCGGCTTTCAGGCGTGGGCGTTACAGATTAGGATACATCAGGTCGAAGGAGGTTCAAATGCTCGAAATCGTCATCGTTCTTGTCATCGCCTTGATCGTGTTTGGGCCGATGCTGCTCAAGGCTCGGAAGAATACGGACGACTAAGCTTTTCCTGTAAATGCTCGCGAAGACTTAGATGCGATGACTATTCGTCATCGCGGCGGTCGTCTCTTCGCTTCCAGAAGAGTTTGAGGTTACAGAGCAGTCCGAGGCGATTCGCTTTCGAGTGCTCGGACCGGCCTCGCTCTTTCCCCGCGTCGTCCTCCGCAGCAGCGTCGGACACCGGACACGTTGACAATTGGCTGCGAGAGTATCAAACTCCTTTCAACTCAAGTATCTTGAGCGGTCATACCCGACCCACGATTGGGTCCGGCATAGAGAACATACCCGACCCATGATTTGGGTCCAGCATAGAGAAGCTTCTGAAATTGTGTCAAAAACTCCAAGGATAAATATTGAGATCCCCCTGGGCACGGACGAGGGGGAGAAGCGTGCTCACGCGACGCAATGGAGCAGCGACCACTTCACAGAGGTATCCTCACAGTACGAGAAATTTCGTGAGCTGGACCTCCGTGCCGTGCATATCATCAGCGAAGTGCTCGCGGGGGTCATCGACCAGAGGCACCCCGTGGTGCGGCTCCTGGATGTCGGCACGGGCGAGGGACGCTACCTGGACGCGGTAAGCGAGTCCTTGTCCGCCTCACTCGCCAACCGGGTGTTGCCCATCGGTGTGGATCTGTCGCCGGCCATGCTGACGCAGGCCCACATCCGAAACAGTCACGTGGGTCCGGGTGCACAGTATCTCGTCGGTGCCAGCGAGATGCTTCCGCTTCTGACGGCCAGCTGTGACGCGGTCACCAGCTTCAATGCGGTACACCACTTCGACCTCTCCAGGTTTGTTAGTGAGGCGTCTCGGGTACTCATGCCATCCGGCCAACTCGTGCTCTACACGCGGACCCCAGAGCAGAACCGGCGCACGATCTGGGGCCGCTATTTTCCTGAGTTCACCACACGGGAAACTAAGCTACATCGTAGCTCGGACCTACAATTGGCACTCCAGGCCACTGAGGCCTTTGACTCCGTTCGCGTGCAGAATGTCCCATGGAAGATCACCACGTCGTTGTCTCGACTCATCGAGCAAGTCGTCCACTTTCATTATTCGACCTTCCGACTGTACTCAAACGCCCTTCTCCTCGCGGCGACTGACACTTTCCAAGATCGTGTGCGTCAGGCGTTCTCCGACATGGCGCGCATCACATTTGATAATGACCACGTAGTGGTGATTGCTAAGCGCGCACGCGCGTGACTAGCCTCCGTCCCCGTTGAACCGCCTTCCAGCTAGCGGTAGGGTAGTAGACATCCATGAGCGTTTCACTGAAAACTGGCGCCGCACGAACCTCGATGGCCGGGAGACCGCACGCAAGGTTGCGTTTCAGGGCATCGAGGGCCTCAATCGACGCGGACTGCAACGAGGACAGCGACCGCTGAACTAGGTCGATTAAGGTAGAGTGAAACGACAAGCGATTTATGTTTAAGGATTATGCATGCTGATCATTCAGTTACTCGAAGTTTACTCGTACATCGTGGTGGCCTCCATGGTCCTCACATGGCTCCCCGTGAATGGCACCACCCGCTCGCTGACGAGACTGGTGGATGCTCTCACCGAGCCATTACTCCGGCCCCTTCGCAAAGCGCTTCCGCAGGGGGGGCAGAATTGGGCACGGGTGGTGCTCTACTTCGGGCTGGTGGTTCTCATGCGCCTGATCTAGTTCTAAGCAGTTAACCCGAACATCTCTGTGACCCCCCAGTCAGGTGCGCTACCAAGGCTTATGAACGACGACGTTCGTTGCGACCTGAATGCGTTCAGTGGCTTTTCCGCAGCTCCGGTCCACCAAACTATTCGCGGCACCCAGGGCCACGCTTTCGGACTCGGCCGTGAGCAGACGTTCGAGCACATCGACCGCACGTGGCGCGTCCTTCAACACCACCGAGAGCGGGTTTGCCATCACGCCTCCGTACGGCATGATCACACGCGAAGATCGGGCATTCTTGCTCGCGCACCTCGACGAGGCCGAACGGATCCTGAAATACGTGGAGGACAACGCGCAGTCTCTTTACGAGCCGTCACCCCCGTCCCCGTTGAACCGCTAATTTCGTACAGGGGTACAAGATTCGGTCCCCCCCCCCCCCGCACTGCACCCTCCGTCTGCGAGCGGGAGGGGCGTCCTCGTCCTCTCTACCCGGGGCTGGAATCCACGAAGCGGCCGTCCTTCTAGATGGCGTGGAGGTCATCAGAAAAACTTGTCCTTACCCGTCAGGGTGCGTGCCCTTTCAATTAGAGAGCTTGCTGTTACCGGCTAGCATCACGGCCGGACAACACGCCGTCACCGCGAAGATCATCAGACATACCGCTGGGAACACGAGCGAGCGGTATACCATCGGGGGTGCGGTCATCATTGCCCGCAACCTTGCGCAGGTCCAGAACATCACGCTTCCCTTTCTGGACGTTGCTCTTGGTCCAAACGAGGGTGATACCTACACCTACACAATAACCGTGCAGGGCTGAGTCTCCGGGACGGCGGTTTCGCCCCTAGAACCCAGCCAGGGTGCGGAGGATCAGGTATGCCGAATGGCCTCGGACGGTCGAACAGTTGGGCGATGAGTTTCAAACGCTCGCGTCTGAACTGTTGGGGCTATCTGACCGCACTGACCAGGGCGTGTATAATCATCACTGTACATCTACGAAGGTATAGATATAGAGTCGTCAGTCAGAACGTACGCGTGCGTTCTGACTGGCATCCGGTCCCGGCGGCCATTTCCGGTCTGGGCCAGAGGAGATCATATGCGTATCGTTGCAGCCATCGTTATTGCGGTTCTCTTGACACCGTCCGCTGCCGTGGCGGGGCCACTCTTAGAATCGGCGATGCGAAAGGCATCGGTTATCAGACCGACCATCGTCGAGCAACCGCTGGGTTGTGCGGGGGCGACCGCGGCCGGGCAGGACCTAGCGGACCGGAGGGAGGGCAGCGTCGGCTATCTCGTGGGCGGGCTCTTCATCCCGATCATCATGCCGCTGATCGGGATGGCGTCGAGTCCGAGCGCGCCGGCCGCCGAGATTGCGAACCTGGACGATGCGGACGTCGCGTGCTTCCAGGACGGCTACCGCGACCGGGGGAGGTCGAAGAAGGTCCGGGGCGGCTGGATCGGGTCGGGCATCGCGATGGGGCTGTACGTTGTGATGGTGGCCGTTGCCGCGTCGCAGGACGACTACTACTCCTACTAGGGGTTCTGCGGGCGGGTCAAGACCGGCAGATTCTCGGCAAACTACTCGACGGGAGTCTTCGCCTCACCCCACACCTCGACCAAACCCCTGCATCCTATGAGTTTGAAGGCACAGGCACGTCGACCGGTCTGTTGTCTGGAGTCGTAGCACAAAATGTGGCCCCTAAGCGTTCCGAGTTGGAACCAAGTAGTGGGGTGGCTGAAAGAGATGGATGGGCTGAGGACAACCATCCAAATGACCGCCTAAAGCTAGAACTCTTCGGTATTTCGGCCCGCTACACCCAGCCGTTGGTCCCTGTCGGTATTGGAATCAAGTAGTCGCTATTGATTGCGGCCTGAACGCGGTCTGGCTGCGCTGTAAACAACATTCCAAAAACAATGCCGTTCGAACCCGGCCAATCAGGAAGCCCGCTCGGACGACCCAAGGGGTCATGCAACAAGACTAGGTAGGCGTGGCGGTCTCCGCCCAGCTATATCCATACGCTTGACTGTCAAACTGGCTGTCAAGTGACCTTCAAAAGTGATGGCCGGGATGAGGGTCAAGATATCCCGGTCGTCTCTTTTTTGTGGGTCGATGTTTTTAAATCAAAAACAGAGAACCGATCCATTCCCTATATAGATACACGACCCGTTCCGGCGTGGGTAACAGGTCTCGGTCCGCTGAGAAGCGGAGCAATGCCTGTTACACTGGTATACCGTCGTCAGGCCAAGGTCGCCTCTGAATCCACGAACCTGGGCCACAATTCCGCTCACTGTAACGAAACGAGAATCATGATTCGCACACAA
>Ga0310120_10002856_pt1 | contig 12472 bp, 9 predicted proteins | sample CB27_AW_983_MG_FD_203506 | JGI IMG/M metagenome (GOLD analysis project Ga0310120, IMG submission 203506) | Marine microbial communities from Western Arctic Ocean, Canada - CB27_AW_983 | ecosystem: Environmental > Aquatic > Marine > Oceanic | place: Canada: Western Arctic Ocean | collected... | reverse complement strand
CGTCTCTCTTGAGACAACGTTCTAAATAGACTCTCAATCGATTAACAGCAGGCCTTCGTTCTGCCTGTGAAATCGAATACAGCAGATGGACACCGACAGAGAGAGAAAGGATTGACATTATCCAGGTGGAAAGGAGAACACCAGAACTCTGCTCGGCGACCCAGAGAAGCACAGCTGCCAAGAAACTCGTAAATGCAGCTAATAGAAGCGATAGATCCATACGGCTAAACATGTTTTCTCCTGATTGAAATGAATTTTTTTACCAAATCGACATTCAAATTATAGTAAATGACTAATAGTAAGTCAAGTTATATGAGTATATATTACTAAGATTATGGCGCTGTTTAGGCAAATTATTACCGGGTACGTAACATTTTGACGCTTCTAGAGCTTTGGATCGGCTAGTTGAGGTCGTATGAAAACTAAGGAGACCATCTCAGTTTCAGCTGATGCCTATGGTCTGTCTGTATTACTTCAAAACCTGATTTATCGGCCGTTTTACTCTCACAAGTCAGAACTCAAACATCTTGCTATGAGCCTTGCGCCGTCCACAACCTCAGGTTTAACGACTACTGGTCTTTAGTTGGTACCAAAGTCCGAGACCTTCGTCGCGAAGCACTGTAAATACCTGGGCGGAGTCCTTCCAGATGGTTCGATCTTCAACGCTGACACCGGCACGGTCCGCAAACACGAGGGCGAAGGCCACTGCGTATTGGGTCGGCATCCTAGGGTCCTCTATGTCGCCAGCAATCGTGTTGTAATCAAGGTCAGAATCCACAATCCAAACAGCTGCTTGCTCGACACCAAATGTCACAAACGGGTACAACGTCGGCGAGTTGGAAACCGTGTAGGTGCCCGTCTGAATCTGATACATCAATGCTTCAAGCAATGGCTCCGTCGTCGGCGGCATGATATCCAATGCGTCACGATTAGTTGGCAGCCGTCGATCGCGTTGACGACCAACACTCCTAACCGTCCAGTCGTGCCAATCGGGATCTCTAAGCACCACCCACCCGTCTCGACGAGCCACCATGTCTCTACGGCCGCTGTCAGAACGAAAATACGTTCCTGCGGGAGAAGTCACCACGATTGGCTCATCTCCAGTCCGTCTGATACGAATCGTTACAGCTTCATTGCCGGCACCCGTCGCCCGTGCTTCAACCAGGCCTGAATTGAGTGCGGCGAAGAGGTCGTGGGGATCAAGTGAACCTCCGTCATGGTCGTCGGTTGAACGAAAGAAGAAGAGGTGTTGGCTCGGAAGAAAATCGTGCAGCGCTACCAACTCGAAACCTGCAGCCTGCCACTCAAGTAACACTTGGCGCACCGACATCCTATGATCAGCCTTTATTTGATCACCAGTACCATCCTCGACACGATATTCCAGCAAAGCAACCTGGCCACCAGGAGAAAGTGCTCGCCGGATCCCGGCAAGCATCAGCTCCGGATCCGACATCTCATGATAAACATCAGCAATAATGACCCAGTCAACACTCCTCTCCGGAAGCTTCGGGTCAACTGGTGTTCCCAGAATGGCCTCTATACCAGCAATGTTTTCATCCGCAGCCAAACCTTCCATGATCTCAAGCATCTCTGGCTGGATATCTTCACAGTACACTGTGCCACCCGGCTGCACTAGCGGTGCAAGTTTCCTAGCGTAGTAGCCCGAACCACATCCCACATCGGCCACGATGTCACCAGCCTCCAAATCCATGGCTCGCAAAACAAGCTCCGGTTGCTCCTGAATCACTCGGTCTTCCCGCTCGAGCCATTCCGCACCCAAATAACTCATAAACTCTGCGGGGAGCCGATGCCGTTCCTGCCGATCACTTTGTGCCCCAACCAAATCGAAATCGATTCCGATAGCTACAAATGCGGTCAGCACAATCAATGTAATCCGTCTTTTTTTCAAGAACACTCCTTCGCCGAACTCCGTGTTCCCTGAGCCTAACATCGAACAGCTCAGTGATCTTCCTCAAACAACTGTTACCAGGCGACCAGATTGAAGCAAGATCGCCCGTAGAATGCTATTCTGCATGTTTCTCATCTGTTCGAAACGACCGATATGCACTTGATAAGTTTAGAGAGGCGATCAGCAGTGCTTGGACGCCTTGGCATCATGCTCATGGCCGTTGGAGTCTTTGTTCTTGACTCTGCAACGATATCTGGACAGTCGATTGAATCTCCGGCCAACTTTTTTGGCTTCGAGATTGGAACTGACGGCGAGCTGGCTCATTATCCCAAAGTTCTTGAGTATCTCGAACACCTCGCAGCCGGGTCTGAGCGAATGCAATTCGAGCACCGGGGATCAACCACCAACGGCCACCCTTATGTGCTCGCCACATTCAGCTCAAAAGCAAATCTGGATCGGTTGGATCGCTTAATTGAGATCAATCACCAACTCTCAGACCCGCGACTAGTCGGCGACGATGAAGCCATGGCGCTCACCCGAGAGGGCGTTCCTTTCTATTTTCTCTACGCCACCATTCATTCAACCGAGGTTGGGAATGGACAAACGATCATCAAGATCGCCCACCGCCTTGCGACGGAACAATCTGATGAAGTAAAACAAATTCTCGATAACAGCGTTATTCTGCTGGTTCCCTCGCAGAATCCCGACGGCCAAGTAATGGTTATCGACCATTGGTATGACACCAAAGACACTCCATACAATCGTGTCTTCCCCGACTTATATCATCGATATACCGGTCACGACAACAATCGAGATTGGTTCATGTTTACCCAAAAGGAAACGCGGATGTCAGTTGACATTCATACTGAATACCGACCTCAACTAACTCACGACATGCACCAGATGGGTGCAACGGGAGCACGCATCTTCGTCCCGCCGTTCAAAGTTCCTTACGATCCGAATATCCACCCATTACTACTTGAAGGCCAAGCACAAATTGGAAGAGCAATGACCTCGGCGTTGTTAACGGCGGGAAAGAAGGGTGTCATCTACAACGACCAATTTGACCTTTGGACACCCGCTCGACAGTACATGATGTATCACGGGCAACCGCGAATTCTCACCGAGATTGCCAGTGCGCAACTGGCCGATCCATTTGTGAATCCTGCAGGCGTCGATCGCCCCTTAGGGCCACAGACATCAAGCATAAATTTTCCCATACCGTACGACTCCGCAGTGTGGCGACTCGCTGACATCGTGGAGTACGGCGAGATCGTAGTTTTTGCCGCACTGAGGCAGGTGGCAGACCACAAGAACAAATGGTTGGAGAACTTTTACCGCGTCCACAAAGACTGGGTCGACCGCGACGAAGCACCCTTTGCGTTCGTCGTGCCTAGCGACCAACCCGACCCCTTCGAAACGTATGAACTACTAAAACTTCTTGACTTTGCAGAGGTAGAGATTCACCGGTCTCGCTCCGCATTTACAGCTGACGGCACTACATATCCTGAAGGTTCCTGGGTCATTGACCTAGCACAACCGTACGGAGCATTCGCAAAGACGATGCTCGAACGTCAAGTCTATCCGGACCTGCGGTACTACCCAGGAGGGCCACCCATTCCTCCATATGACGTCACGGCTCACACACTCGGATTGCTAATGGGTGTGGACGTTGATCAGATCAACACTCGGTTTGATGCAGAACTCGAACGCGTTGAAGAATTGACCCCGCAAGTGACACCACTGCCAGACAGGCCAGACTGGGCGTATACCATCTCACCTACGTCCAACGCCGCATTCCAAGCCGTCACACAGTTGGAGGATGTGGGGGTTCCAGTTTTCCGCACAGCAGAAGCCGCACAGGTTGGCGACCAGTCAGTGGCACCCGGCACATGGATTGTGCCACCGACCATGGTAGCTAAACAGGTTTTGGAACGGACCATCGAAGAAACGGGCTTAGTGGTGTCGGCGTTGGATCAGCCCCCAAATGTTTCTGGATTTCGACTCAAAGATAAAACACGGGTTGGGTTATGGAGAGTCCCTAACAACATGCCCGGTGGCTGGATGATGTGGCTTTTTGAGCAGTACGGTCTTAACCACAAGATAATTTCCTCTGTTGATTTCGAGAATAACCTTGCGGACCTTTATGATGTCATCGTCCTTCCCTCCGGCACCACGACAACTCGCATCATACAGGGACTGTCCCCACGCCGATACGACGAGTCTTGGCGGTGGGCATACGGTATCGGTCCAACGGGCTGGATAAAACTTCAACGATGGGTCAAAGACGGCGGGACACTGGTTGCTCTTGGATCGGCAGTAGAAACTGCCCGTGAACTGCTTAACCTACCAATCAGACCGGTCCTTCCGGTGCGCCAAGATAGAACTACAGCTGCTAGTAACTCCGACCAGAGCTCGAATTCGCAAGAAACACGACGGTTACCTAACAGGGTTCAAGATTCTGTCCCATCCGTCACACAACCGCCAGAGTCTGGACGTTCACTGACGGGGTTCTATTGTCCAGGCTCTTTGCTAAAACAGGAACACAACCCCAACCACCCTGTCGGTTTTGGAATGCCTGAGCGTTGGCCTATTTTCTTTCGATTCGATCAAGCGTATGAACTAACGTCGAGCGATGACATCTCGGCCGAGGTCGTTTCGAGATACCCAGACGAGAGAGAAATGACGGCGAGTGGCTGGCTACTGGGAGATGAATTGCTTAGGAATCGTGCCAACATAGTGGCGTTTAATGTCGGGGATGGCTCAGTGGTTACCATAGGTAGCCAAATCGCATTTCGTGCCCAACCGCGCGTAGCCTTTAAACTCCTTTTCAACGCGATCTTTACTGGTCCAGCGACATCTTTGAATTCGACTGAACTCGCCCGGCTGAAGTAGACGCTTAGAACAAGACTACGGTTAGGACCTGCACCTCCAGCATCTCGCCGATCTGGAACTTAAAGCAAACCGGACCCAGCGTCTGTGACCTCTGAAGTTCCTGCAGAGCCGACTGTGTCTCGCAAAGGAATTTCCTTAAGGCAACAAGCCAAGACAAATCCAAAAAACATAAGCGGCACCGACCACCAAAAAATCGATTGGATAGCGCGCTCAACAGATAATGCGATGCCGATCGCCACCTCTGGTGGGAGAGCACGTATCACAGAAGGACTGCTGAGAAGAGCGCCCACGTCCCCTCCAACCCGAGCCAACACATCCTCTGGAATCAACTTTGGCAGTTCTTGATTCAAGCGCCTATTCATGACTGAGCCAAACACTGCAACCCCAAACGAACCACCCATCTGTCGAAAAAATTGCACGGCCGAGGTAGCAATACCGAGCTCTGCATAGTCAACTGAATTCTGGACAATCAACAATGTCACCTGCATGACCGCACCCACGCCCAGACCCAATACGACCATGTAGAGTGAACTAATCGTAAGCGGAGTGTCACCTTGCATCGTGGAGAGCAACGCCATTCCAACGGTTGCCAGTGCCAATCCGCCGATGGGCCACTTGCGGTACCGCCCTGAACGACTAATTATCCGCCCGGAACCTACTGAGCCACTGACAATGCCAACCGTCAACGGCAGTAATAGTAGTCCCGAATTCGTCGCCGAGAGGCCGACAACTACCTGGAGAAACAACGGTAAGAAGACAACAGCACCAAACAACGCCGTGCCGATGACAAAACCCATTAAAGAGCTCAGAGAGAAACTCGAATCTCTAAAAAGTCGAAGTGGGAGAATGGGTTCAGGCGCACGAGCCTCCCACAGCAAGAACACTACCGTTGCCAAAATGCCTGATAGACCCAAGCCGATTATCATCGGTGACGACCATGGATAGTCGGTTCCACCCCATATTAATGACAACATCAGACAGGTCACGCCACACACCAGTAGAACCGAACCTCTGATGTCCAGTCGATGTGACCGATGACCGGTCGGCGCCTGTAGCACACTCGAAATTACCGCCAGCGCCGCGATCCCAACCGGTAAATTGATCAGAAACACCCATCGCCAAGACGTGTGGTCAACCAAGAACCCGCCGATTAGCGGGCCAATGACGCTAGCGAAGGCCCAGACTCCAGCAAGTAGCCCGATGTAGCGACCTCGTTCACGCGGGGACACCACATCGCCGACAACGGCGAAGGTCATCGTCATGAGACCAGCCGCCCCCATTCCCTGGATACCCCGAAACACCACAAGCTGCAGCATGGTCTGCGCAACACCGGCGAGCAGGGAACCCAACAAAAATATCAACACGGCAGATTGAAGTACAGGGCGACGCCCATAGATGTCGCTAATCTTGCCGTAGAGCAGCGTGCACACTGTGGCACTCAACAGATACGCGGTCACTACCCAGGGGTAATAATCTAAACCTCCGAGTTCACCGACGATTGTCGGCAGTGCCGTCGCGACGATGGTCTGGTCGAGCGCAGCAAGAAACATTGCAGCCATCAACCCGGAAAAAATAATCAGAATTTGGCGATGGGAAAACGGCTTAGGTGTAGATATTTCGTTAGTCACATCACAAGTCAACAGGCCCGGTCAGTGCCACCACAAAATTTTCGATAGAAATTCCAGGCCCAACCAAAGTTCTCGCCTCAACAAGGGTGGTTACAAGCAAGCGGCTACTGATCAAGGCGTTAGACAGATGTAAGGTGTGAAGACCAATTCACGACCGAATAATAGTGGCGGGTTTTGTCGCCATAAGTTCAGCGTAGAAATCATTCCCTTTGTCGTCAACAATTATGAACGCCGGAAAATCCTTCACCTGAATTTTCCAGATGGCTTCCATTCCAAGGTCAGGGTACTCAAGAATCTCAACATTCGTGATGCTGTTGTCAGCGAGTCTCGCGGCTGGCCCACCGATCGACCCAAGGTAAAAACCACCATAACGAGCACAAGCCTCTGTTACCTGGTGAGACCGGTTACCTTTGGCCAACATCACCAGACTGCCACCGTGTGACTGAAACAGTTCCACGTACGAATCCATTCGGCCAGCGGTCGTCGGACCAAAGGAACCTGAGGGTAAACCAGCCGGCTTCTTCGCTGGCCCGGCATAGTAGACCATGTGGTCCTTGAGGTAGTGGGGAAGACCATCTCCACGATCTATCCGATCCTTCAATTTGGCATGTGCAATATCTCGCGCCACGACCATAGTCCCGTTCAGGGACAAACGTGTAGACACCGGATGCTTGGTTAACTCCGCCAGAATCTCTTGCATAGGGCGATTGAGATCAATGCGAACACAATCTCCGGCAAGATCGGCATCACCGATGTCCGGCAGGTACTTCGCTGGGTCCTCCTCAAGCTGCTCCAGAAACACCCCGTTTCGTGTGATCTTTCCAAGCGCCTGACGGTCAGCAGAACAGGACACGCCAAGTCCAACCGGACATGAAGCACCGTGTCGTGGCAATCTGATCACACGCGCATCGTGTGCAAAGTACTTGCCGCCGAACTGTGCACCTACGCCAATTTTCTCAGCGATTTCAACCACACTCCGTTCCATGTCAAGGTCGCGGAAAGCTCTGCCGCGATCATTGCCACTCGTTGGTAACCGGTCCAAGTACTTTGTGCTCGCGAGCTTGACGGTCTTAAGCGTGAACTCCGCCGATGTGCCGCCAACAACAAGAGCCAAATGATAGGGCGGGCATGCCGATGTGCCGATTGTCTTCAGTTTTGCTTCTACAAAAGCCAAAAGCGATGTTGGGTTAAGCAGTGCCTTTGTCTCCTGGTACAAAAAAGTCTTATTGGCCGAGCCACCCCCTTTCGCAACAAAGAGGAACGTGTACTCGTCTCCGGGTTCAGAATAAATCTCTATCTGTGCCGGAAGATTCGATCCGGTGTTTTTTTCCGTAAACATGTCAACTGGTGCCAACTGGGAGTAGCGCAAATTCCGTTGTTCGTATGCATCAAAAACACCATGCGAGAGTGCTTCGGCATCGTCGCCACCAGTGAGCACGCGCTCACCTTTGTGGGCCATTACGATTGCGGTTCCCGTATCCTGGCACCCGGGCAAAACCCTTCCGGCCGCGATATTGGCGTTGCGAAGTAGTTCCATCGCCACAAACTTATCGTTGGCCGACGATTCTGGATCGGTAACAACCTTTTGGAGTTGAGCTAGATGAGCGGGGCGGAGAAGATGTGCAATGTCGTCAAAGGCCTGACGCGACAGTTCGCGAAGGATGTTCGGATCAACCCGAAGGAAGTCCAGACCGTCCACTGTCACAGTCGAGACACCTTCGGCGGTCAGTTTTCGATAGGGAGTTTTGTCAGCGCCGAATTCAAAGAGAGGTTGATATTGGTATGCAGACATGCCTTTAAGACCGGTCGCGTCAAAGTAAGACCCGATTCTAACGCAGAACAACAACGCAGAGCCGCTGCGCCCCAAGATTAGAGTTGTCGATACTTTCGCAGCAACTCATAGAGTACAACGCCTCCAGCCGTAGCAACGTTGAGTGAGTACTTAAACCCGCGCATCGGCAATCGGACGTAGGTATCACATCGATCTAGCAGCTGGGGTGAAACCCCGGCTACTTCGTTTCCAAAAAGTACGGCGACAGGAAAACTTGGTTGCCAGTCGAAAAGATCCACTGAACGCGCACAGGTCTCGATAGCAACAATTTCGAACTGTTGTCTGCGCATCTCGTCGATGTACGAAATCACGTCAGCCAACGCCTCCCAAGCCACGTGTTCTTCTGCACCGAGTGCGGTCTTACGCACCTGTCGTTGAGTCGGATACCCAGTGATCCCAGACAAGCAAATCCGATCAATGCCGACTGCGTCAGCGGTCCGAAAAAAAGCGCCGACGTTGTAGAGGCTTCGCACATCATGAAGAACCACACGAACTGGTAACATCCCAATATCAGCGTAGTTTTCTGCCTGACCAGTTGCGATAAATGGAAGGCGCTCTTCAAGCTCGTTGGTCATGTGTTCAAGGTGTTACTGCGTTAGCTGATTCCTTTTATCCTTTGGCTACATTCACCGTCTGAATCTCGGTAAAACCAAGAAGCCCCCACGGTCCATTCTCCACCCCAATACCAGACCATTTTGCACCCCCGAACGGAGCGTGAGGCAGAACATTAAGGTGTTGGTTCACCCACGCAGTACCACATTCCAGCTGTTCCGCCACCTTTGTGGCCCGCTTGACATCAGAAGACCAAACCGACCCACTCAACCCAAAATGGGTCGCATTAGCTCGCTCGAGAGCATTTTCAACGGAATCATAGGGAACAATCGGGATTACGGGACCGAACTGTTCTTCATCAACCAAGCGGGTTCCGTCGCTAATATCCCCAACAACTGTTGGCTGATAAAAGTAGCCACGGTTACCAACGCGGCTACCACCCACCACAATTCTGGCACCTTGACGACGCGCGTCATCGACCAATTCAGTGACCCGCTGGAACTGCGGGGCGTTGTTGACTGGCCCAATTTGAGTAGCATCGTCAAAGCCGTCACCAATTCTGACATTTGAGGCAACGTCGCCCACGGCTTTCAGAAAGGCTTCATATTTTTCCATGGGAACATAGACCCGCTTAATCGCACTACAAACTTGCCCGCAGTTCTCAAGCGCACCCCAGAATATATGCTTTGCCACCGACGCAGGGTCCACGTCGGGCAGGACGATCGCCGGGTCGTTCCCGCCGAGTTCCAGCGTCACACGCTTAAGATCAGGCGCCGCCGCCGCCGCCACTCGCTTGCCTGTTGCCACAGAACCGGTAAACGAGATCTTTCGGACGGATGGATGTTTTGTCATCCAAGCTCCCAAGTCATCGCCGCCCGAAACAATGTTAAGGACGCCGGAAGGCAGAACCTCCTGGAGCAATTGCCCCACCTTCAGTGTTGTCAACGGAGTAAACGGTGAAGGCTTTAGCACGACGGTATTACCAGCCAGCAACGCCGGAGCAATCTTCCAAGCCGCAAGCGACACTGGATAATTCCAAGGCGTGATGGCAGCTACAACACCGTACGGACGACGACGGACTTCAACATGAACGTGGTCGTTGTCCAGCGCCACCTCCCGAGGAATCTCAAGCCGTGCCGTGTAGTCAAACCATTTGGCGGCACCCTTAAGTTCGACCACAGCCCTGGACAAGGGTTTTCCTTGCTCCCGTGTCAATATCGGGGCAAGTTGGTCGATTGCATTCTTAATGACAGCGGAACAGCTTAGCAGAGCAGTTCGGCGCGCCGATTCATCTAGCCGCCAAGACTCAAAGGCACCCTCGGCAGCCGCCATAGCGACGTCAAGTTGGTTTGACGAACAATCCGGAGCATAATCGAACACCTCGCCAGTCGCAGGGTTGATCACGCCAAACTGTTCAGAGCCGACAATTGCTTCACCGGCTATCGTCATCTTGCATGTTTGCGCAGATGCGGTCGACATGAAAACCCCTTGTGGCCAGGTAACCAATCAGCGTTTCACCTTACGGCGCAGCGACAAGGGACCAACCGTGGAACCAAAAGTAATACCAGCGCGGTCCGCCACAACGCCTTCCGCTGCGTTAGTTTCATCGATTTTTCAAAAGGCCTGTTATCTTGCGCCTCCAGCTGACGAAACAGCGGAACGCTCCTCTGCTCGAGCACCAGAGAGCAAGTTTGTCATCCCATAATTACCCTCGTGGCACGCGTACTCGAACATAGGCTCCGTGTTGCGTCTCATCGGAATCACAGCCGTCCAGGAACTTGTGAATTTCTCAGGATCATCGACTGTGAACTCGTAGACGAGCGTATTTCCGTCGTCGCGGCTAAACCGCTCCAACAAATGAAGATTTGCGCCCGAGCCGGTGAAGCCCGTCTCTCTAAGAAAATTCGTGGTCTCGACGACCAGAGTGTCGCCATCCCAGTATCCCCGTGAATCACCAACTATCTGGCGAATATCCGGAGATAGGTGCTGCCTCCTATCTAGCGGTACGATACGCGCGCTGTGCACCATCTCATTGAGGATGACAACGTACTCGGCTGTCTGAAAAATTTGAACATTGTTGTTGTAGGCACTTGGGAGCATCGGTGGCCCCGAGTTGAATCCGATGATGCAACGCTCCCAAAGCGGCCGGTCCTCTGGGCCAGCGGGGATTCGATTGCTAAAAAGGCGACCACGCTCTCCTGAACTCTGTTTCCTGGGAATTCGGCCATCCGGAGGATCCACAACGAGTGAAGTGCGCCGGTCCTCAGTGAGGCTGTCCCCATAATCCCACCAGAACTGATTGTAGGCATTCGAGACATCACGGGCGGCAGAAATACCATCCTCTGCACGCCTATCCTTATTACGCGCGGCGAGCGTCTCCTGCTCATATAAAGCGGCCTCTTCAGCCGTAAGTACTTCTTTGTCAGCCAACTCTTGGGGACGTTCAAGTGGCGTAATTGTCCGAAAATCCCAAATGCCCTGAAGATCAGGGTCTCCCCACGGTGTCACAACTGGCTGGGCAGCAACGACAGGGGCAAACAACATGCCGGCAGTAACGATCATCAATAGTGGAATAAGTACTCGACGACTCATGTGTGCCTCCTATTACCTGGTGGTGAAAATGTTTCTTCCTACTGCGGAATCCGTCGGTCAATATATGGCTGGGCGACAACACCGTCGCGCGCCACCCCAATCGACAGGCTTGACCCCGGTGGGTCAGGTCGCTCATAGATGACACGATAACGCTGCGACACTTCCAAATAGTGCCGCGCCATCCTCTCCGCGAGCTCAGGAAGCGCGGTCGCGAGCCGTGTGCCTGCCCCGAACGCTTCGTAGATGCCACCAGTATTCTCCGTAAGGTTGATGGCATAGTTGGTCACATCGCTACCACCCCGACTCGACAAAACTATGATGTGAATCGTCACATCATTATCGACGAGCTCGTTCACCAAAGCGGCGTATACGTTTTGATTCATGTTGCCGCTCGACTCCCCGCCATCCGTCGCAACGATCACAAAGATCGGGAATGCCTCTTCGTCCCCAAAACGACGCTCCCAGGTTTCTTTGATCCCATCGAGTAGAATTGGCCCGCCGCCACCTTGGACAAAAACCTCACCTGCCGACTCCCTAAGCTCTTCCCTATCGGTGGTGAAATCGACGCGCCACCGAATTTGTTGGCCGATCGTGGCCAGCGCGATTTCAGTTTGCTCTGGCAATGCTGTCAGGAACGCGTCCATCCCTGCGCGGAGCGAGGTGAGGGCGTTGGCGTTATTGATGGGATCACTGTTATCAACCAGCAGCGCAATCTTCATCGGGGCCGTGCTTAATTCGGCAGACACAATTTCGCACTCGACACCGTCCTCCAGCACCGCAAACTCATTTGGTGACAAATCGTCTACACCCTCGCCGCTTTGATTTACCACCCGAATGAAAACCTGGCCGAGTTCCTGCGCTACACCGACACTAGGTGCACCCATCGCGGCAACAAACAACACAACGACATAGCTAAGCAAGCGATTGGACAGACAATCCATTATGAGAACCTCCCGTTCTCAGGGGCAGTTGTTTGCCAGTTTTGCTTGGACGGCTCGAGCGCATTATAGCTCTTGTCTCCACAAGGTCTGCGAACTCCATTAATCTTCGGAAGCGCCGTAGCTT
>Ga0310120_10002854_pt1 | contig 12481 bp, 8 predicted proteins | sample CB27_AW_983_MG_FD_203506 | JGI IMG/M metagenome (GOLD analysis project Ga0310120, IMG submission 203506) | Marine microbial communities from Western Arctic Ocean, Canada - CB27_AW_983 | ecosystem: Environmental > Aquatic > Marine > Oceanic | place: Canada: Western Arctic Ocean | collected... | reverse complement strand
ACAAAAAAGACGCGGGAGAAGACTCCCGCGTCTGCAGACAAAAGGTGGTGCGCAGGCTTAAACCTTCTTGGGATCCGGGACCTCAAAGCCCTTGCTGTCGTCGTCCTTGAGGAGCGTGTTGGCTTCAGCGGCGTGGTCACCGGTGTGCCGCTCGGTTTTGGGATCAAAGGTGAGCCACGGTCCGACGGTGTATTCCGCCTTGTCGATGGGCACCTTGCAGCCGTCCTGCATGATGTCATGGAGAATTCCGAAGTGTTCGCCGGCATCCTTGTTGTCCCCAAAGCTTCCCGCCTTCTTGTTGAAGGGAACCTTCTTACCGAGCCGGTAGGAGTTGTTCATGAGGTGGCCGAGAACGCAGCCATAGTGAGCGTCATGGACATCCCCGTTGGCCAGATTGGGATCATTGGCACGGCAAGCCGTGACAAAGCTTTGCCAGTTGCCACCCGGAGTGACGTCACCCTTCTGGACTTTGATCTTCTCACCCTTGTTGCTGCCTGGCGCGAAGTACTGGGGGTTGGTATCCGACATGATCCGTCCACCGTCCTCAAAGTAGTACTCGTTCTTCACCTGCCGCTGGTAGCCCTTGTAGTTGACGTTGCGAACATTGAAGAAGCAATACTGCCCGTTCGGGTATTGCGCGATTCCGAACATGGTATTCGGAGTCTCACCCTGGTCATCCCAGTTGAAGCGTCCCCCGATCGCCATCGCGCGCACGGGATGGGTCTGGTCGTCATCGATCGACCAACGGGCCACGTCAAGTTGGTGGGTTCCCTGGTTGTTGAGATCGCCGTTCCCCGTTTTCCAGAACCAATGCCAGTTGTAGTGCACGAAGTTCCCGTGGTACTGATCGATCACCGCCGGCCCCTTCCAAAGATCCCAATCGAGATGCTTCGGAGCTGAGGACGCACCCTTGTGCCCGATGCCCCCGCGCGGCTTGCAGCAGTATCCGTAACCGATCTTGAGCTTGCCCCAGGTGCCGGCCTTGATCATCTCGTGCAGGCCCGCGATGTTCGCGTCACTGCGCCGCTGGGTGCCGTGCTGGATGACGACGCCGTATTTCCTGGCTGCTTCCACCGCGACGCGCCCTTCGACCACATCGTGACTCATGGGCTTCTCGACGTAGACGTGCTTGCCCGCCTGGGCGCCCCAAATGGTCATCAGGGAGTGCCAGTGATTCGGTGCCGCAATCGAGATGGCATCAACCTCGCCGTCGTCCAAGGCCTCGCGAATGTCGGCGATGGCTTTGCAGTTCTTGTGGCCCTTCCCGCGCACATTGTTGAGCGCCTTCTCGCGGACGTTGGCATCCGGGTCGGCCACGTAGGCGATCTCGACACCCTTGATGCCACCAAAGCCCCCGATGTGTGATCCCCCCCGGCCGTTCAGTCCGGCCACCGCGATGCGGAGTCGGTCGTTGGCTCCTTTAACTTGTGCTGAAGATTTCGTGCCGAAGATCAACGGAGAACTCCCGGCGATGGCAGCGGATTGCGCGATGAAGCGGCGTCTGGTCGAGTTGCTCATATCAAATTAGGTTTAGCTCATAGGAAACGGGTCTGGCAGCCCTAAAATATCGCGTATTTTCCTCTCGGTCCTGCAAAGAGGTGATTTTGTGAATGAGTCCCTCCCTCGCGAGCGTAGGCGGGTCGATGTTATTGCGAAATCTCCTTCTTCTTCCCGCAATCGCAGGCTCAGTCTCGGGCGTGGAATTGCCGCCCATGTTTAGCAACCACGCGGTATTGCAGGGGGGCGAAGCGGTCCCGGTCTGGGGATGGGCCACCCCTTCGGAGAGCGTGAAGGTATCCTTTGCCGGTCAGTCGAAGCAAGCGGTGGCCAACGAGAAGGGGGAATGGCGGATCGAACTCGCGGCGATGAAGGCCAATGCAAAGGGCCGCGAACTGGTGGTGACGGGGAGCAAGAGCGGCCCCGTGACAGTGTCAGACTTGGTGGTGGGCGAAGTCTGGATGGCCTCCGGTCAGTCGAACATGCAGTGGGCACTCTCGGCCACCGAGCGGGCAAAGGAAGACATTCCCAAGGCAACGTTTCCGGCGGTGCGCATGTTTCTCACCGATCTCGTGACCGCCGCCACCCCCCAGCGCAGAGTGGGCGGGAAGTGGTACAAAACCAATCCGGAGAACGCGGGCAAGTTTTCGGCGGTGGGCTATTACTTTGCCCTCAACCTTCACACCGAGTTGGGCAGGCCGGTGGGGATCATCCGGACCGCCTGGGGTGGCAAACCCTCCGAATCCTTCACGAGTCGCGAGACGCTCTCCAGCAAGCCGGAGGGCAAGGCCTTGATCGAAAAGCTGGACCAGGAAATGAAGCGCTTCGATGCGGGCAAGGCCAAGGCGGATTACGAAAAGAAACTTGCGGCCTGGGAAGCGATCCGCAAGGCAAACCAAGCGGAGCCGGACCCCAAGAAGAGAGTGAAGCTCGGCCGCAGACCGAGGAAGCCCGCCGCGCCTGCCCTCAACCCCAATCGCCCGATGTCAATTTACCACGGAATGATCCACCCGTGGGTTGGTTATGCCATGAAGGGTGTGATCTGGTATCAAGGCGAATCGAATGCGAGGCGGGCCAAGGAATACGAAACACTCTTCCCGCTTCTCATTCTCGATTGGCGCAGGCAATGGCAGAAGGAACTCTCCTACTATTTCGTGCAGCTTGCAAATTTTCGCAAGCCGAGCACCGCCCCGGGGACTCCGGACAGCTGGGCGGAGCTCCAGAATGCCCAACGCCTGACCTTGAGCCTGCCCAAGACCGGCATGGCGGTTATCAATGACATTGGCACTGCCAACAACATTCATCCGCCCAACAAGAAGGATGTCGGCGAACGTCTCGCGCGCTGGGCGCTCGCTCAAGATTACGGGAAAAAGGCCGTGGTGGTTTGCGGACCGCTTTTCAAGGCCGCCAAGAACGAAGGCGGAAAGATTCGCATCAGCTTCGAGCACGCCCGGGGACTCAAGAGCCGCGACGGCAAACCACTTGCCCGCTTCGAAATCGCGGGTGAGGATAAGATATGGCACTGGGCCGATGCCGCGATCGAGAGCGAGACGGTCCTTGTCTCCAGCAAGGACGTTCCCAAACCAGTGGCCGTGCGCTACGCTTGGGCCTCGAATCCGGAGGGCGCGAATCTCATCAACGGCGAGGGCTTGCCTGCGTCGCTCTTCCGCACTGACGAGTGGAAACTCTCCACCGAACGGTAGCGATGCGAGCCTGCACGATCTCACTTTGGCTCGCAGGGGCGGTATTCGCGAGCGCGGCGGGAGATCCCCTGGGCGAGACCAACCAAACCGGGAAGAAGGAGCTGCCCAGCGGCCAGGGTTGGCCAGCAAGTATGCGGGCGACACAGGGATCGCGCAACATCCCGCGGTCATCTTCGCAGACAATTTCGAGTCCGGAGCGCTGCCCGGACCGTGGGACGAAGCGCGCAACCAGAAGACCGGGCTGAACCTTGCCAAAGTGCCGGGAGGACCGGTGGGCAAACGTAGCCTGCGAGTGGAAGCCCATCTCGGCAAGGACCCCGGCGGCGGAGTGACCAAGTGGTTCCAGCCCACCGCCACCCTCTTTCTTAGATTTTACACTCACTTCGATGAGAAGTGTGACTCCCTGCACCACTTCGTGACCTCGCGGGCGAACAAGAGTCTGTAGGGTGAAGATTGCTGGAGTGGATTCGGCGGCGCAGGCCGCAACCCGCGGGGAGACTGGGGACGCAATCCCCCACCGGAAAAGTGGAACTTTTACCGCTACTGGCACGAGATCCCTCCGGCGTCCGACAAGAAATTCTGGGGGAACGCCTTCCGCCCTGCGAAGCAAATCAGGATCGTGAAGAACCCGTGGGTCGTGAATTGTTCCTGGGCGAAGTTTGGGAGTGCAATGCCTGGTCCACCACCCGCACGGTCGACAACCACGGCGCGACGCTGGGCGCAAGGTGAAGTCCAATCCGGCTCATCTCACCGACATCCTGACCGTCCGCGGAAACGGTTCCCGGTTGGTTTAGAGTGCGCTGCAAGATCCTGCTTGCTCCCTCACCCGAAGCATCGCTAGCGTACAGGCATGAAGCTCTGCGCAATTTCAACCGCTGCCTTCCGAGTAGCACTGGCAACTTTTCTTGCGATGACTCCACTGAGCGAAGGACAGGACAACAAGAAATTTGTTCCCACCTACGACGAAGGGAAGATTCCGGCATACACCTTGCCTGATCCACTCGCCCCGCTGGGCGGTGCCAGGATTGAGACGACAGCCGATTGGGAGGAGCGAGGACGACCTGCCACTCTCAGGCTCCTCGCCGAACAGATGTATGGCAAGATGCCGGTCGGCAAACCAGGCGGCTTCAAGGTCGTTCTCGACCAGGAAGTGAAGGATGCCTTGCACGGAAAAGCCATTCGCCGGGAGTATCTCGTGAGCTTCGCGGACGGTCAGGGGCCGGTCGTGCGGCTCCTGCTCTACTTGCCGAAGAAGGAGATTGTGAACCGCAAGGTGCCTGCCTTCCTCGGCTTGAACTTCAGGGGAAATCAGTGCGTGGAGTCCGATCCACGCATCACCCTGAATGAGGGATATGTCCTCGGAGGAAAGAAGGATGGGGACAACAAGGCGATGGCGGAAAAGCTGCGCGGGAGTGCCGCTGCGCGTTGGTCTGCCGAGCTCATCATCGATCAGGGTTTCGCGCTGGCAACTGCTTGCTGCGGAAACATCGATCCCGATTTCCACGACGGATTCAAGAACGGCGTGCACCCGCTCTTCACCAAGGGAGCGCCCAACCCGGACGAGTGGGGAACGGTCTCGGCCTGGGCATGGGGCCTGAGTCGCTTGCTCGATGCCCTCGAGGAGATTGTCGAGATCGATGCCGAACGGGTGGGCGTCATCGGTCATTCCCGGTTGGGCAAAGCTTCGCTCTGGGCCGGCGCGACCGACGAGCGCTTTCGCCTCGTGATCTCCAACAATTCCGGCTGTGGAGGCGCGGCGCTGAGCAAACGCGCCATCGGAGAAACGGTGGAACGCATCAACCGATCCTTCCCACACTGGTTCAATGGGAACTTCAAACAGTACAACAAGAAGGAAGCCGCGCTGCCCTTCGACCAGCATCAGCTCATCTCATTGATCGCACCGCGAGCGGTCTATGTGGCCAGTGCGACCAAGGATCAGTGGGCTGACCCCAAGGGGGAGTTCCTTTCCCTCGTCCATGCCGAACCGGTTTACAGGCTCTACCATGACTCCCCGTTTGGGGTCACGGAGCAGCCCAACCCAGGGCGATGTGTCGGACGCGTGATGGGCTACCACCTGCGGGAAGGTAAACACGACGTCACTCCCGAAGACTGGAACCACTATCTCGAGTTTGGAAATCGCTGGCTCAAGAAAGCCGTCAAGTCAGGGCCCGATGGAGTTGATCCCGAGCCGTAGGAACTCACGCTCCACCGCGGAGTCGGGCGTGAGAATGCGGACGATTTTCCCAACTGCGAGAGGATTGACGGGAGTGTCAAAAATCAGATCGCCAGCATCTGAAAAGCTTCCCGCCGTGAGGCGGTGAAGCATCGATGAAGGCGCTTGCAAAAACGGGGCCGGCGGAATCCGCAAGAGCATCGGTTGTCTGGTTGCCCGCCTCCGTGAATCCGGAGCGCTGACCGGAGGCTATGGTCAGGGTGTATCGGGTGTTGGCCTGGTCGGTGGCCGCGAGGTCCTGCCACACTTCGTGACCAGAGTTGGTCCCGAGGTGATCGGTCCCATCGGCGGAACATCCGCTGATCCATTCCTCGGATCCGGCACCCGAATTTGCCCCTCCCGTTTCCAGCCCCTCAGGACCGAGATCATTACTCCAACCTCCGGCCGCCAATCCGTTGCCTTCGAAACTGTGATCACCAACGGTGACGGGTGCGGCGTGGACCTGCGGCATCAAGGCCAACCACGCAAAGGCCATCAGGCTCAACGAGTTTTTCATCTTTAGAGCTGCGCATGGGAAACACGCGTGGGCAGGCCAAGCGATCCAATTTTCATGGCCTCCTCCGCGATCTCTTCCACAAAGGGGGAGGTTTTGCCGGCATTTTCAGTCTCCAAGCTTCCCCGCCTCTGTTTGGAGCTTGTCAGAAGGAGGGTGGACGACCGAGGGTGGAAGGAAGAATCAATTCTCATGATAACCCGATTCCAACCTTTGCTTTGCGCCGCGCTCTTGAGCGCTTTCCTGGGACCGATCGTCCACGGACAAATTATCGTTGATGACTTCAACGATGGAAACGACACGGGGTGGACGCGCTCCAATCCACTCGCACCCTTTGGCGGAACGGCTTCCTATTCATTTCCCAATGGCAACTCCTATCGCATCAAGCCTGATCCCTCTCCCAATCCAGCGGCCTTCGGATCAGGACGCGCCGGATCGTTCCGACCCGAGGTCTATACCAATTCGTTTCACCTCTCGGTCGACCTCGTCGCTTGGGATAACTCCATTCTGCAAGACGTAGGGATCCTGGCCTTCGTGAACACTCCCGGTGCGGGGACGTTGAATTGCTATGCGTTCAGCTACGATGTCGATTCCGGGACCATGTTTCTGAGCCGGCTCGACAACGAGATCGCCAGCACCCTGGGCTCGTTTGATCTCGCTCTTGATCCGACCCATCACTACCGCCTGATCTTTCAGGGGTTCCTGGGTGATATCCGGGGGGACTTGTTCGATTTGGCCTCCCCCGAGTTCCCGCTGGGCTCGATCTTTACGAGAGATACAACTTACTCCTCGGGGCCCTGCGGGATCTTCGTAGCCCATGGAGTGGGAGATGGCGGAGGCATTGCCGACGCCACCTTCGACAACTACCGATCCTCTCCCGACACCGATGTGGATGCGGACGGAATGGGTGATCAGTGGGAGCTCGATCACTTCGGCGAGCTCTTCTTCTTCGAGGATGAAGACAACGACGGCGACGGACAGGCCAATCTTGAAGAGTTCATTGGCGGAAGCGATCCAACCGATCCCGCTTCCCTCTCGGGCCTCGCCGAAGCTTTCGTCACGGCTGGTGAGATGACCTTGAGCTTCGCCCTCGTGGCGGGAAGAACCTATAGCCTGGAGACCTCAACAGATTTGGAGACCTGGATTCCACAACCCGCAGCGGTGTTTGCCGACATCGGGGCGAAGGGTTCGCTCACCCTCCCGACCGGCGGCCAGTCCGTGCTCTTCGGGAGAGTGGTGACCACCGTAAACTAAGACCCCGACCCGCAAGTTAGGGTGCGGTCGGAAAAGTGATCCTATTGGGAATCAGTCAGCGGTCTTCGATCGGTTGAACCGCCATGCGGGGGCCTTTTGCCCGATTTCTGCGCTTTTCGTCAGTCGCTGGTCTCAACCAGCTCCCTTCCTCACATCTTGAACTCGGAGTACGATCCTCGCGCCGAATGCACCCTAACTTCCCGGCCGATGCACTAGGTTGCGAGGCCCTCACCGCAGCACAACTTTCAGGGAGGTCACCTCAGCGGTGAACTCATTCCTTACCCCGTAGTCACCCACCAAGCCGCCGTCGTCGCGACCTACCTCCAGTCCATCGACTGGATGATCACTGATGAAAGGTGAACAGGGGAGGGAGGTGAGCTCCTTCTCTCCGGCCGCGAGGACAAGCCGGTCATTGAGGATTGACGCCTTCAAGGTTTGGCTCGGGCCCGCGGGCAACGTTGCGCTGGCGCTGACCAGCTTTCCTCCTTGGCGAATGGCGATCGTGAGCTTGTCGTCGTCCACATAAAGCGACCAGCCGAAGTTGATTCCTCCCTGCGCAATGATCACTCCTTTCGCTGGCAGGCCGCTGACTTGAGCGCTCACTTCAAAGGCCCGGTTTGCGATCGCAGGCGATTTTTCGGTGGGGAGATGCTCTCCACCCTTGAGCTGGAAGGAGGTTTTCCGGGCTCCCCTTTTCTTGCCTTGGCCTTTTCCGTTCTTCTTCCACGATCCAAAGGGAACGATTCCGCGTTCCTTGGCCCACTTCTCGTATTGGGCTGCCATCCTTGAGACGGACTCAGGATGCCTGGCCGCGAGGTCGTGCATCTCGGTGCGATCCTGCTCCATGTCATAGAGCTCCCACGCTCCCTTCACCCCCTTGGCGACCAGCTTCCACTTGCCGTCGCGGACCGCGCGATTGCCTTCGTGTTCGAAGTAGATCGGCTTGCCGCGCTTGAGGTCCTTGGCTTCGAAGGCCGGGCGCAGGGAGATTCCCTCCATCGGAGTGATCTTCTTGCCATCCTTTGCGGTGGGATATTTTGCCTCCGCGAGATCAACGCAGGTCGCCATGAGATCGATCAGGTGAGCCGGAGTCTTGAACCAGCGGTTCGTTCCCTTGATTCCCTTGGGCCAATGCGCGATCAATGGAGTGGATATCCCTCCCTCGTGGACCCAGTGCTTGTACTCCCGGAAGGGAGTGTTCGAAATGTTGGCCCAATTGCGGCCATAACCAACTTCGGTTTCAGGCGTTCCAGGGATGATCCCGTCACCGCGGCGGAGGGGATAACCATCGCGACTCTTCGGCGGGACCATCTGGGTTTGCAACTCGTCCTTGGCCATCGGGGGCAGAGTGGGCTTGGCCGGACGCTCCAAGGGACCATTGACTTTGCCTCTCCCAAAGCCTTCCGCACAGCCCCCATTGTCCTGAAAGAAGAGAATGAGGGTGTTGTCGAGTTGATCGGCCACTTCGAGAGATTTCACAATGCGCCCAATCCCCTGATCCATGTTGTCGACCATCGCGGCGTAAACCTCCATGCATGCTGACTCCCACTCCTTGAGCTTGATGTTGTCCCACTTGCCAATTTGCGGAACAACGTCCCACTGATCTGGAAGGAGGCCGAGGGATTTGAGCTTCCTGATGCGAGCAGCACGGGTCGGGTCGTATCCCCCGTCATACTTCCCCTCGTACTTTGCGATGTCCTTGGGCAAGGCGTGCATGGGCCAGTGGGCAGCGGTGAAGGCCACGTACATGAAAAAAGGCTGACCGTCCGCCTCGCGCTTGTGATCCTGAATGTAGCGCACCGCGTTGTCGGAGATCGCATCGGTGTAGTAGAAGGTCTCCGGCTGGTAGTCAGGATCGTTGGCCGGGGTGATGTATTGATTGTCGCGGGTGAGGGAGTTGGGATCAAAGAAGGAACCCGCGCCATGAATCGTTCCATAGAACCGATCGAACCCGCGCTGCACCGGCCAGTTCGAAATGTTGGGATTCTTGATCTCGTTGGCTTTGTAGGGCGTGACGTGCCACTTGCCCGCCATGTAGGTGCGGTAGCCCGCAGGCTTGAGAGCTTCTGCAATGGTCACGCAGTTCCGATTGAGTTCACCCTGGTACTGAGGGAGCCCGTAGTCGCCGGTCATGTGCCCGACCCCAGCCTGGTGCGCATAGAGCCCGGAGAGCAGGGTGGCACGCGTGGGGCAACAACGCGCGGTGTTGTAGAACTGAGTGAAGCGCAGACCGTCGGCCGCGAGCTTGTCGAGATTCGGAGTCTTGATCTCGCCGCCGTAGCAACCGATGTCGGAAAATCCCATATCATCGGACATGATCAGGATGATGTTGGGCCGGTTCTCTGCCTGAGCGAGGCAGGGAAAAAAGCCGAGAGTAAGTAGGAGGATCAGGGGATGGGGTCTCATGAGCGCTACAGTCGTGACGTCGCAACGGAAGAGTGGGCCGGAATCCCGATTCCGACGAGCGTGCGATTTTATTAATGAAGCTTAGCTAATGTCATTGTCCTCACCGATATTTCAGCTTGTCTAATAGATATCGAACTGCCGAGACCGGAGTGGCAGGACTCTCCATTTTGGGCGCGGCCCAAAGTAGCGGAGTGAACACCGAGATCACAGGTGATGCCTCCCTAGCGGTAACCCAAGCCGCTCCCGGTATCGAGTGAGAACCCAAGATAGCCTGGGGTCCCCGCCGGGAACTCGGCCGGAATATGGTTCCCCGATCCCCCGAAGCCGGAGGCATAGCTACTGGGAGCCCCCACGGGGGCTCCCAGGGAGAGGTTCGCAACGGAGTCAAAGAAATCCCGTGCCGATGCGGACCGGATGGATTTGTGGGGAGCGCAATGTCCTCTTCAGGAAACCAGACAATGTCAGCATGACTGGACGCTGTGAGCGCAAACATGACGTTTGCGATGAGGGTGATTCGGACTTGGCGCCTGGTGGGCTTCACGGACTATAAGCCTGAAGCGTTGTAATTCGGGAAGCACTCGTCATGGAAGAGAGTTCTTCTCCTCACCGTGGGCCTCGATGGCCTACTAGATAATTAAAGTGGATAGTCAGCGCTGAGCTCCTGTCAAGGTTCCCCCAACTTACGCTCGGGCTCGACCCAGGTTTTCTTTTTGCGAAACAACGCCAAGCGTTCCGCGAGGGGTTGCACGAGGGAGCGGTAGCGCGGCGCGGCTTCATAAAATTTGAGCGCCTGCTCGGCGGAGGCGACCGCTTCCTTGAATTCTCCCATGGCGGCCTCGGCGGTTGCCCGGGTATCGAGGTAGCGAGGGTTCCTCTCCTTCGTGACCAGACACAAGCGCTTCGCGAGAGCGAAGGCTTCCTGGGGAGCGCGAATCTTGGGATCGGAGTGGGAAGCCAGGATTTGCGAGAGCCGGTTGGCGGCCTCAAAAAATCGCGGGTTGGAGGAGAGGATCTGCTTGAAGGAGACAATCGCTGCGGTCGCCTGTCCGTCTCTCAACTGCGCTTCCGCGAGGCGGAAGCGAGTGGAGGCCCTCTTCGGAGCGACCTTGAGAATCATCCCGTAGCGCTCCACCGCTTGAGCGGTCTGTCCTTTTGCAAGGTAAAGGTCGCCCAGTCGATCATGGAGGGAGAGATTCGAGGCATTGATGGTAATGGCAGCAGTCGTCTCGGCGATGGCATGATCAAGCCGGCCGGTTCGTTGATACAACTCCGCGAGGGCATTGCGCACCCGAATATCGTGTGGAAGAGATTCGCGAGCTCCTTCGAGATAGCCCAGTGCTTCCGCCTGGCGACCGTGTTCGAGCAGGAGCGTCCCGACAAAGTACTTCGCATCGCCCAGGGAAGTTTTCCCCTCCTCATCCTGCGCCTTCGCGTCCAGCGATGCGACGAGACTTTCGAGGTAGTCGATGGAGGACACGGTCTCGTCTCGGTCCAGAAGCATCCTGGCCACCCGGAGGGAATCGGCCTCGGTGGGATCTGCCACCCAACGGCCCGGAAAGGGGACGGCGGCTGTCCGCCGTTCTTCGGGAGTGGCGGTCGCGAGGGTGGCGTCCGCGAGGATTTGCGCGGCAGGCACCGGTCCCTTGTAGAACACGAGGACCTCTCCCTTGGCGTCGATCAGGAAACTGCTGGGCACTGGGAGAGGAGTCCAGAGATCGAGCGCAGCACTGGAGAGGATGTCGAGGGTCCGCACGGTGAGCGCCGTGGCCTCGGCCCAGGGGAAGGGAAACCCGGTGGCCTTGATCGCGGCCAAGGCATGCTTCCTCGCGTCTTTCCCGCCTTGCACCCCGTCGGTATTGAGGGCGACCACTTCGATGCCCCGGGCGCGAAACTTGGATGCAGCACCCGCCCACTCGGTGAGCTCCTCTATACACGGCCCACAATACGACGCCCACAGATTGACCAGGAAGAGTCCCTTGCCCCCACGCTTATACTCGACCGGTTGGTCATCTGCTCCCTCCGTCCAGAGGGTCGGCACGCGCAGTCCAGGAGGGACCACCGTGCGGGATCGATCGCCCCCGGGCTCGACTGCGGATTCCGAGGCAAGCAGGGCCGCACGGTTCCCGGGAGGCGCCCAGGGCACCGCAACCCCGTGCCCCTGCCCAACAAAGTAAAACTGATCCGCCACCAGTCCGCCAACTTCCTCGCTCGTCCCGTTTGGCCAGCGGACCACCAACTTGTCGAGCTTCTTGGTCTTCCCGAGCCCAAAGTGCATCCAACGTGATGACTGGGAGAGAAAGGAATGTCCCGCGTGCAGGGTTTTTACTCGGGGCGTGTTCTCACCACTGAGGTGCAGTTCCAGGCGGGCACCAATGGCATCACGGTTGGTATCCTTGCCATTGCCCTGCACCTGAAAGGCGATGAAGTGATGACCGCTGGCATTGCCATTCCTCAGGAAGCGCAGCCGTGGGGCGGTCCGGTTGATGGCCCAGACATCAAGATCGCCATCGAAGTCCCAATCGACGAGTGCGAGACCACGGCCATCGTCCGGAAAGTCAAAGCCCACCCCATTCGACACATCGGCAAAGGCGCGCTGCTGGCCCTGCGCATCCTGCCCACAATTCAGGAAGGCGCAGTGCTTCTCCTGTCCGCTGAAGGAGCGGTTTTCATGAAGGAGGCGATTGAGTGCGCGCCAGCCTTGTTGATAGCGCCGCACGGCCGCTTCAGGAGCGTTGGGGAGGGGAGATTGCGCCACGACCTGCCGCCAGTAGACACTTCACAGGTCACCAGTGTCTTCGGCCGAGACAAAGCCGTTGGCCACCAGGAGGTCCTCCCATCCATCGTTGTTGAGATCGACAAAGGTGGACCCCCACGCCCAGCGGCCCATGGTCACAC
>Ga0310120_10002853_pt1 | contig 12485 bp, 2 predicted proteins | sample CB27_AW_983_MG_FD_203506 | JGI IMG/M metagenome (GOLD analysis project Ga0310120, IMG submission 203506) | Marine microbial communities from Western Arctic Ocean, Canada - CB27_AW_983 | ecosystem: Environmental > Aquatic > Marine > Oceanic | place: Canada: Western Arctic Ocean | collected... | reverse complement strand
GCGAGACGTGTGGTGCTGCGTGTACCTGCGAGGCCCAGGACTGTGCCGTCCTGTCGTTGACCGGCCCGCCGGCCCTGCCAGCTGCCGGCCAGGCGCTGGAGGTCAACGTGTTGTTCGAGGTCGGTTTGAGAGCACTGGGTGGTTATCAAGTAGCGCTGTCCTGGGATCCGACTGTGTTGGAGCTCTCCTCGGTAGCCGGTGGCAGTACTGTGGAATTCAGCACAGCGCCTTCCTGCAACACAGACGACGCGGCCGGCACGGCCATCTGTAATGGTTTTAATAGCTCGGCGTTGAACATCCCGCTGGGCTTGGTGCACGTGGCTAACCTGAACATGATCGTGGTTGACGCGTCGGCCGGCGAGGCCACCGTGACGGTGACCGCGGACGTGATAAGCGATACCGCGGGCGACCCGATCCCGGCTTGCAACGCGAGTGCCGACCTGACCGTTCTCAGTGGTTGTGGAGATGTCAATGGTGACAACAGTGTCAACATTGTAGACGCCCTGCTCACGGCCCAGCTCCAGGTCGGGCTGCGAACCTGCGGCGAGATGGCCCGCTACGACGCCTGCGACATCGCCGCCGACGGCCTCTGTAACATTGCCGACGCGTTGAGGATGGCCCAGTGCAGTGTTGGCTTGATATCCTGCGACTTCGTCTGTTCGCCCCTGGTGTGCGAAGAACCGGCTGCAGCAGCGGGCGCCATGATGATAGACCTCGGGGGCGAGACCGCGGATCTTCACCTGCCCAGCGGGCAGGCGGAGGTCAGCATCTCGCTGCCGGCGGGTAACCCGGGCCCCGGGCAGGTGATAACAGGCGAGCTGGTCATCGACACCGGCTCTCCCCTGGGTGCGTGGGGGATCGACATAGACTGCGATCCTGCACTCATGAGGATCGTGTCTCCGGTGGCGGGGGGCATCACGGGGGAGTTTTCGGGAGCGCCCTTGCAGAACGTTTCGGACTGCGGCGCCAGCTTGAGCGGCTTTCAGTTCTCTAATCTCGTCGGTCCCAGCGGACTGGTGAGCGTGGCCAGCGTGCAGTTCGAAGTCCTGGCCTCGGCCACCCCGGGCAGCACCAGCCTGGTTGACCTGGATACCTCGGTGATGGCGGATACTAGCGGAAACCCTATTTCAGCCACCGATCTTGATAGCACGGTAACTATCGGTGGCGGCTGTGGAAACGGCTCACTTGAGCTCGGCGAACAGTGCGACGACGGCAACATCATTCCCGGCGATTGCTGCTCGGCCTCCTGTACCTTCGAAGTCGGATCATGTTCAGACGAGGACTCCTGCACCACGGACGATACCTGCCAATCGGGTTCATGCGTGGGTGGAGCAACCCCTGATTGCGACGACACAAATCTTTGTACCGACGATAGCTGTAATTCTCTGACCGGCTGCGTAAACGCAGCCAACGCGGCTTCCTGCGACGATGGCGATGTCTGCAACACGAGCGACGTGTGCTCGGGTGGTAGCTGCCAGTCCGGCGCGGCGGTCGTTTGCGACGACAGTAATATCTGCACCGTTGACTCCTGCAATTCTGCAACAGGCTGTGAGTATCAGCCCTCCAACGCGGCCTGCGACGATAGTAACGCTTGCACCGACGACAGCTGCGCGGCCAATGCCTGTAGCAGTACGCCGAACTCGGCCCCTTGTGACGACAATGACGCTTGCACCACCAACGATATCTGCTCGGCTAATGCTTGCGGCGGCACTGACACGTCGGCGAGCGATTGCGACGACGGCATCCCGTGCACCTCCGATTTCTGCGATGCTGCCAGCGGTTGTGGTCACGGGGCCAACTCGCTTGCCTGCGACGACGGGATCAACTGTACCATCGGCGAGACCTGCTCTGCTGGAATCTGCCAGGGCGGTAGCCCGTTAGTCTGTAGCGACGGAGACGCGTGTACCGACGACCAGTGTAACGAGGCTGATGGAAGCTGCTCCAGTTTTGCTAACACGGGGTCGGCCTGTGATGACGGCGATGCCTGCACCACGGGTGACGCCTGCTTCGGCGGTAACTGCGTGGGTGGGACACCGCCCGATTGCGCAGACGGTGTGGTTTGCACCGATGACGTTTGTGATCCGCTTAATGGCTGCTCCAACCCCGCCAACACGGTTGCCTGCGATGACGGTGACGCCTGCACCACCGCTGATACCTGCTCTGCGGGTGCCTGCGTGGGCGGAGCGGCTCCCGATTGCAACGACAGTGACGTTTGCACTGTCGACAGCTGTAACCCAGCCTCAGGCTGCGTGAGCACGGATATATCGGCTGATTGCGGCGACGGTAACGTCTGCACGACCGATAGTTGCGACGCGGCGCTGGGCTGTGCGAACGTATTCAACACGGTGTCTTGCGACGACGGTGATGCCTGCACGCAGGTGGACACCTGTGACGGCGCCGGCGCCTGCGCTGGATCTGATCCGGTGCTGTGTACGGCCAGTGACCAGTGCCACGACGCGGGCAGTTGTGCCCCGGCCAGTGGCCAGTGCAGCGACCCGGAGTCGGCTGACGGTACGGCCTGCGATGATGGAAACGCCTGCACAACCAGCGACATCTGCCAGGCCGGCACCTGTGTCGGTGGCCCGGCGCCGAACTGCGACGACAGTAACGTCTGCACTACCGAGAGTTGCGACGCAGCCATCGGTTGCCTGAACACGCCGGTCGGGTTGTCTTGCGATGACGGCAATGCATGCACGGTTGGCGATGCGTGCAGCGGCGGTGTCTGCTCGGGTACGCCTCGGGATTGTAGCGACAACAACACCTGCACTAACGACAGTTGCGACCCGGCTTCGGGTTGCGCCAGCGTTGACAACACAGGGCCCTGTGACGACGGCAACGGCTGCACCACGGGTGACACCTGCGCTGACGGTTCCTGCATTGGCGGAGCGGCTCCTGACTGCGACGACGGCAATGTTTGCACCACCGACATCTGCGTCACCGCGTCGGGCTGCCTTCACCAGGCTAACGCGCTCTCCTGTGATGACGGTAACTCCTGCACGGAGAACGACAGCTGCTCAAGTAAACAGTGCCAGGGCAACGAAGCTATTAACTGCGACGACAACAACTCTTGCACGGTTGATTTGTGCGACTCTCCCGGCGGTTGCCAGCACTTCGACGTAGCCATCGCTTGCGATGACGGCAATGCCTGCACAACCAACGACCAGTGCAGTGGCGGCGTATGCGTAGGCGGCGCCCCGCCCAACTGCAACGATGATAACGTTTGCACCGACGATAGCTGCAGTTCCGGCCAGGGCTGCGTAAACGCGCCCAACACGGCCCCGTGCTCTGACGGTGACGCTTGCACCACCAGCGACGTCTGCTCGGCTAGTGCTTGCGGCGGCACTGACACGTCGGCGAGTGATTGCGATGACGGTAACGTGTGCACCACCGACAGCTGTTACGCGGCTTCTGGTTGCGCCAACGTGGCCAACGGGGTGGCATGCGACGACGGAGACATCTGCACGACGGTTGACCTCTGTGTCGGTGGCGCCTGCGTGGGCACGGTTCCGCTCGACTGCGACGACGTTGACGGTTGCACGGACGATAGCTGTGACAGTGCTAGTGGCGGCTGCGTGAGTACCCACAACACGGCCTCCTGCGAGGACGGGGACGCCTGCACAACGGGCGATACCTGCGAGGCGGGATCCTGTCAGGGCGGCGCGGCACCGGACTGTGACGACGGTAACGAGTGCACGGACGATATCTGTGAACCTGCTTCGGGCTGCGCGTACGGTAACAACATCGGCAGCTGCGACGATAGCGATTTCACCACGGTGGGTGATCAGTGCGTAGCCGGCACCTGCGTGTCAGGTGACTTCGGCTGCCCGGCAGCGCCGGCGCTCGGCTGCACCCAGCCTTACATGGAACGTAAGTCCAAACTGTTGCTTAAGAACAACAGCCTGGACAGCAGGGACAAGCTGATCTGGAAGTGGAGCAAGGGCGGAGCTACGACGACGGCAGATATGGGTGATCCTTCGGCCACTACCGAGCATGCGCTGTGCATGTGGGACGAAGTGGGTGGTGTGCCAGCCCTGGTCATGGAAAACCACGTCCTGCCGGGCAACGGCTGGAAAGTTTCGGCTTCGGGCATCCAGTACAAGGACCGCGTAGGCGCTCCGGACGGCGTGGGCAAGATCAAGATGAAGGCTGGGCCTGACGGCAAGGCCAAGATCCTGGTCAAGGCCCAAGGCGCGGCCACGGGTCTCGCGCCCATGCCGCTGTCGCTGGACGACAAAATTACGGTACAGTTTCTCAACAACTCGGGCGGATGCTGGCAGTCGGACTTCGGCCGGCCGGCCTCCCGTAACGACACGTCATCGTTCAAGGCGATTTCTTCCTTCAGGTGACACGGTTAACGGGTGATTGTTCACCCGCCGCTTCGCACAGGGAGGGGTACGAGTCGACGTCCACCTGCCCTGGCAAGGGAAGGGGGATGGAAGGGCTCCCGCGTCGACGAAGGATACCGCAACGCGCAGAGCGAAAGCTACAGCGCTTTGCCGTGACGCAGAAATACCCATTTGGGGGCGAGACAACTTCCGTATTGAGGGTTAGTCTCAGTTGTACGAAGAGTTAGGGGGGGGTCCTCCAGCTTCGAAAGTTTACTGGAGGTACATGTCTGATGTCTTTATCGCTTATTGCGCTCGGCAGGTTCGTTTCTCGTGGTGTTGTCTGGGCAGCAGCCCTGGTTCTAGTTTTTGGCTTGGCTGGGACGGCATATTCACAGCCGGCACCACCGCCGGTAGGTGGTGAGCCGTTGTTCGCCCCTCCACCGTCGTCGCTCAAGACCGCACTGGTTCCCGAACCGTCGACGCTCGCCGAGTACGTTGTCGACAAGGAGGCCGCCATCACCTTGGGGAAGGCCCTTTTCTGGGACATGCAGGTGGGCAGTGACGGGGTGCAGGCCTGCGCTTCGTGCCATTTTAGTGCTGGCGCCGACAGCCGCGACAAAAACATGGTTAGCCCGGGCGCCAACGGCGTGTTTGACAGTCTGGGTCCCAACGGGACGCTGACCGCTGCCGACTTTCCATTTACGAGCTTTGCCGACAGTGACAACCGCCTCTCCGCTCGCACTCATTCTGACGACATCGTCGGTTCGCAGGGCGTTCACAAGGTCGATTTCCTTGACGTAGTGCTGGGTAGTCCGCTGGCCTTCGACGCGGGAACCGTGCTGCTCGACCCCACCTTCCAGGTTGGCGGCGTAAACGCCCGGCAGTCCACTGCCCGCAACACCCCGTCGACCATTAACGCGGTATTCAACTGGCGTAATTTCTGGGACGGCCGCGCCCAGCCGCTTTTTAACGGTGTCAACCCCAGTGGTGCGCACGATCCGTCAGCCCGCGTGGTCGAAGTACTCGTTGGTTCGGACGGCGTCCTGGGCACCATAGACGACACGGTAGAGGCGGTGTCGGTGCTCATAGACAACGCCAGTCTTGCTTCGCAGGCAGTGGGTGCTCCCAACAGCGAAGTAGAGATGGCCTGGGCAGGGCGTATTTTTCCAAAGTTAGGTAAGAAGATGCTTGCGCCGGGAATCATTCCGCTGGCAAAGCAGCTGGTTCATTCCAGTGACAGCGTGTTGGGCACCCTGGCCAAGACCAACGCCAACCCCAACCTTCCGGGTCTCGATGCGAGCTACGAGTCGCTCATACAGCAGGCATTTGCGCCCCAGTGGTGGGACTCAGACAAGGTAGTGACTTTTCCCGGGACGGTTGCCTGCGGTGACACCCTTGGCATCGACGCTTCGGTATGCACCGGCTTCCCGACCATCTCTGATCCCACCGGTGGGCTGCTGACCACCAGCGAATACACGCTGATGGAAGCCAATTTTTCGCTTTTCTGGGGATTGGCGGTGCAGCTTTACGAAGCCACCCTGGTCTCCGACGATTCGCGCTTTGACCGCTTCATGGACGGCGGTGGAATAGGTGGCAGCACCGAGTACCTGCTCAATGACGAGGAGCGGCTGGGCCTGGACATCTTTCGCAACATCGGTTTCGTACCCGGCGTGAGTGCCGGGCTCTGTGTCGGTTGCCACGTTGGTCCCGAGATGACTGCAGCGTCTACTAACGCCATCAACACGCTGGAGACTGTTTTTCCGGGCGAGCCGCCGCCCGTGCCGGAGCTTCCTGTTGAACAGATGCTCATGGCTTTTGGCGTTGGGCTCAACAACCTGATCTTTCAGACTGACCCGCCAGTCATCCTGCCGGCCGAATTCGCTGGGGTCTTGACCTTTGACCCGCGAGGATCGTTGATGCAGATCACACAGGACTCGGAGCCCAATGGCGTTTGCAACCTGGACGGGAGCTGCCCCAACGTCACCATAGCCGGTTTCGACGGCGTATTCGGTACCGGTGACGACGGCAGTGTTGCCCAGCATTGCACCTGTAACAATTTTGATAATGCGACGCAGACCTGCCTTTCCGAGGGATGCGCTCCGGCGATTTTCACCCGCGACTACCTCGGTACCGCCGGGGAGACCCAGTTGGGAGCGAACCCCCCGGCCGACTGCGGCGCAGGGTTGACCCTGAGCGCCCAGATCTTTCCGACGGGAGCCGGCCTTAACATAAACCCCTTGTCGTTCGCCAGCTCGCTGTTCGTGCAGCAGCCTGACTGCTCGGCCGAGCTGTCGACCGGTACGCTCGGCCTCGCTCCCGGCAACTACAGCTTTTTTGTAGACGGCATAAACCGCGGAACCATGCGCGTGATCGCCGACGTGATCTATGACTTCGGCTTCTACAATATAGCCGTGACCCCAACCTTCGACGACGTGGGTGTCGGTGGTGAGTCACCTCCGGGCCAGCCCATATCCGTTGCCAGGCGCGCGGTCATGATGGCCGACGGAGAGTTTTGCGGCCAGGATCCTGCCAACCCACTGGTCTGCGACATGCCCGAACTTACGGGCGCGTTCTGCCTGCCCGGTGTGACCGGCAACTGCACCATCCAGGATCCGTCGTTCGTGGCGCCCGGCACTCTCGAAGTGGTTGACGGTGCCTTCAAGGTGCCACAGTTGCGCAACGTGGAGCTGACCGGACCCTATTTTCACAACGGTGGTAAGGGGACCCTCGGCCAGGTGGTCGATTTCTACAACCGTGGAGGCGACTTCCACGAGGACAACCTGCTGCAGCTGGCACCGGAGATAATCTTTCTAGCCATGCCCCAGGATGACCGCGACGCGTTGGTGGCCTTTCTCAAGACGCTCACCGACGAAAGGGTGCGCTACGAGGAAGCTCCCTTTGACCATCCGGGAATTTCGATACCCGTTGGCCAGGTTGGTGATGACGTCGCCGTGAGCGATACCAACTTAGACGGTAACGCTGACGATGTTTTCATGCACTTGGCAGCCGTTGGGGCACCGGGCAATTGCACGGGTATAGACGGTTCAGTTCGTAGCTGCGATGACAGCAACTCGTGTACAGACGACAGCTGCGTGCCCGAGTTCGGCTGCGTGAACGCACCCAACACGGTGTTCTGCGATGATGGTGACTCCTGCACCACGGCCGACCAGTGCGATGGAGCCGGCGGTTGCGCCGGCGTCGACACGTCGCTTGTCGATTGTGACGACGGCAACATCTGTACCGATGACAGCTGCGATGCGTTTGCTGGCTGCACGAACAGCAACAATGCGATCGGCTGTAGTGATGGCAACGCCTGCACCACGGGTGATACCTGCAACGCGGCTGTCTGCGTCGGTGGGCCGCCACCGGCTTGTGACGACAGCAACGTCTGTACCGCCGATCTTTGCGATAGCAGCGTCGGTTGCGTGTCGTTGCCGAAATCGGTGAGTTGCGACGACGCGGATCCTTGCACGATCGATGACTTCTGCATCAACGGTGCCTGTGCGGGCTCTACGCCCCCGGACTGCAGCGACGGCGATGTCTGCACGGACGACAGTTGCGTGAGCGCGGCCGGTGGCTGTGTGAACCTGCCCAACTCGGCACCCTGCGATGATGGCGACGCCTGCACCACCAACGATACTTGCCAAGACGGTGTGTGCGAGGGTGGCTCGGCGCCCGACTGCGACGATGTCAACGGCTGCACGGACGACACTTGTGACAGTGGGATCGGCTGCGTAAGCACCAACAACACGGTGCCTTGCGACGACGGCGAGTTCTGCACCGACGGCGACCAGTGTTCGGGTGGCTCCTGCCAGCCGGGTGCGGCCAGGGATTGCTCGGATGGCAACGCCTGCACGACAGACAGCTGCGACGACGCTGCCAACCAGTGTCAGAGCGTGGCCGACGATGGTTTCTGCGATGACGACAACTCCTGCACTAACGACTTCTGTTCGACGGCAACGGGCTGCTTCTACCAGGATAACGGTTTTGGCTGCGATGACGGGGACGCCTGCACGACCAACGACACCTGCGAGGCCGGTGTCTGCGTGGGAGGTGCGCCGCCCAACTGCGACGATGCAAACGGTTGCACCGACGATGTCTGTGACAGCGCGTCGGGCTGTGCGAACAACGACAACACGGCCGCTTGCAGCGACGGCGACGCCTGTACTAACAACGATGTCTGCTCGGCGGGTAGCTGCGTTGGCGGTGCCGCGTCCGATTGTGACGACGGTAACGCGTGCACGGCCGACACCTGCGATACGGGCCAGGGCTGTGAGAACACCAACGTGTCTGTTGCCTGCGAGGATGGCGACGCCTGCACCACGGCCGATACCTGCTCGGCTGGCGTTTGCGTGGGCGGTGCTGCCCCTGATTGTAACGACGACAACGGTTGTACCAATGACGTCTGTGACAGCGCAACGGGTTGTTCCAGCACTGACAATACCTCGGCCTGCGACGACGGTAACGTTTGCACCACCGGTGATGTTTGCGCCGCCGGTTCGTGTGGCGGTGTAGATACTTCGGCCCAGGATTGCGAAGACGGAAATTCCTGCACTCAGGACTTCTGCAATCCCGCCAGCGGTTGCGTAAACGCTGGCACGGCTGGTAGTTGCGACGACGGCGATGCCTGCACGGTGGCTGATCAGTGTATCAACGGGTCCTGCGTAGGCGGAGGCACGCTCGATTGTGACGACGCCGAGGGTTGCACTGACGACAGCTGCGACAGCGCGACTGGTTGTGCCTACAGCGACAACACGGCCGCCTGCGACGACGGCGATGCCTGCACCACGGCCGATACCTGCGCGGCGGGTAGCTGCGAGGGCGGGGTCGCGCCGGATTGCGACGATGGTAACGTCTGCACCGAGGACACTTGCGACAGCACGAGTGGCTGCGCTTACTCTAACAACACGGCCACTTGCGATGACGGCGATTCGCTCACCCCGGTAGACCAGTGCGTTGCCGGCCAGTGCGTGGGCAGTGGATTGCAGTGCCCCGTACAGCCAATGTTGGGCTGCCAACTGCCGGTCAAAATTGGCAAGGCAAAGCTGGTGCTCAAAAAGAATGCGCTGGTGACGGCCAAGGACCGCCTGAAGTGGAAGTGGGCCAACGGGTCTGCCACCGCGGCCGCCGACTTTGGTGACCTCGCTGATGGTAGCGGTGAAGGGCTCTCCGTTTGCTTCTACGACGAAGTGGCCGGCCAGGCCTCGCTTATGATGGCCCAGTCGGTGCCCGCGGGTGGCAGCTGCGGCAGCAGTTCTTGCTGGAGAGAGACGCCCAGGGCCATCAAGTTCAGCGATCGAGTGGGTGCGGGAAGCGACGGCATAAGGGGAATAACTATCAAGCCCGGTGCCGACGGCAAGGCCCAGATCGTGGTCAAAGGCGCTGGCACGCGACTGGGAATGGGTTCGCTGCCCCTATCGATGGACGGCAAGGCCACCATGCAGGTCATAACCGGGCCCGGTAGTTGCTGGCAGGCCGATTACTCGTCGGCTTCCAAGAACAGCGGCGGGCAGTTCAAGGCCAGGAGTTCGAATTGATCGCGAGTCGCCAGCTTAGTGAATACGCGGAGACTGTCCTGCTCGGGATAGCGGCCGCCGTGATTTTTGCGGCTGCTGCTACGGCGGGCCCGGCTGTTGCCGCGTCATCCGGACTGGAGAAGTGCAAATTGACCATAGCGAAGGCCGAGTCCAAGTACACCGCCAAGTACACGAAGGCTTCTCGGCGTTGCATGAGCAAGGGGGGCTCGGCAACTGCCTGCATGGGTAGTACTCCCGGTAACGCTCGTGTGGTGGCCGCAGTGGCCAAGGCTCAGTCGCGCGCGACCAAGCTGGTCCTGAAAAAATGCTCCGCTTGGGGGGCCGCTGAAAAGGTCCGCTACGACCTCGGCTACGGTTCCACCTGCCCCGGCATCGCGAAGCCCGGCTACTGTGATTTCGAGCTCTCGGGGCTCGATGTGCAGGGGGAAGACAATGACCTGCTCGAGTGCCTGAAGTGTATTCATTCTCACGTGGCCGAATGTTTGACCGCGACTGCCTACAATGTAGCCGCACCTGGAGGAGGTTGTTTCTGACCACTAGAAGCAAGCGATGTCAGCGATGAAAACTTCCCTCCGAATTCCTCTACCGGTCTTCAAGACGACGCGGACAGCACTGTTGTGCTCGGTTTTGACACTCCTTGTTCCCTTGACGGCCGCGGCGGGCGAACAAGAGCAGGCAAGCCAGAGACTTCCTTCTGATCCGCTCGCGGTTTGCAGCGGCAAGCTTGCTGTCGGAGGAGAAAAACTGCTCAAAAAAGCGGCCAAGGCACTGCAGCGATGCCAGCAGGCTGACATGTCGACGTCGTGTCTGCTCGAGAGGCCGACGAGCGTAGAGGGCTTGCTGTCGGACTACGCGACCAAGGCACGACGTTCGATGGTGGGCAAGTGTTCGCAGATCAATTATGCGGCCGGTGGATACCCCCCCGCCTGTCCGGGTTTCGGAGAGGCCTGTGATTTTGCCGTGGCTGGCTGGGATGTCGCCGGCGAAGAAAATGACATGCTTGACTGCCTGCTGTGCATGTATGACACGGCAGCCAGGCAGACCCTTGAGCTGCAAATGGTGGTGCCGCGTTGCGGCGACGGCATGGACAACAGCCTCGACGAAAATTGCGATGACGGTAACGACGACAGCACCGACGCCTGCCTGGGGGACTGCCGCGCGGCGAGCTGTGGTGACGGTTTTGTGTGGGCCGGACAGGAGAGCTGCGACAACGGTGACGCCAACTCCGATACAGAAGCCGACGCCTGTCGCATCGATTGCACCCCTGCGGTCTGCGGTGATGGGGTAGTAGATGGCGGCGAAGAATGCGACGACTCGGGCGAATCGGCCAGTTGCGACAGCGACTGCAGCCTGGCTGCCTGCGGTGATGGTACCGTAAATGCCGCGGCCGGCGAGGCCTGCGACGACACGGGTGAATCGGCTAGCTGCGACAGTGACTGCACAATGGCCTCCTGCGGTGACGGCACGACCAATGCCACGGCCGGCGAATCCTGTGATGACGGCAACGCCGATAACACCGACGCCTGTCCCAACAATTGTTTGCCAGCCTCCTGCGGTGACGGTTTCGCCTGGGCGGGCCTGGAAGACTGCGATGACGGCAATACCGACAATAACGATTCTTGCCTGGACAGCTGCACAGCGGCGGCCTGTGGCGACGGTTTCGCATGGGCGGGTACCGAAGAATGCGACGACGGCAACGCCGACAACGGTGACTCCTGCCTGGACAGTTGCGCCACGGCGACTTGTGGCGACGGCTTTTTATTCGCGGGCAACGAGCAGTGCGACGACGGAGCGGCCAACTCTGATACCACGCCCGACGCTTGTCGCTCCGGTTGCGAACTGCCGAGCTGTGGTGACGGGGTAGCCGACAGTGTGGAGCAATGCGATGACGGTAACGCCGACGACAACGACTCCTGCCCCGGCTCCTGTGTCGCTGCGTTTTGCGGCGATGGACATGCCTGGGCTGGAGTAGAAGCCTGCGACACGGCCGGCGAGAGCGTTTCGTGCAACCAGGACTGCAGCGTCTCGGTGTGCGGCGACGGCACCACCAACGCCACTGCCGGCGAGACCTGCGACGCGGCGGGCGAAAGCGCCTCCTGTAACGCCGACTGCAGCTCTGCCGCCTGTGGTGACGGCAAGGTAAACAGCAGCGCGGGCGAACAATGCGACGCGGCGGGTGAGAGCACAACTTGTGATCTCGACTGCAGCCTTGCCTCCTGCGGTGACGGAACGACGAACGCAACGGCTGGCGAGACCTGCGACGCGGCGGGCGAAAGCGCCTCCTGTAACGCTGACTGCAGCGCTGCCGCCTGTGGTGACGGCAAGGTAAACAGCAGCGCGGACGAACAGTGCGACGCGGCAGGGGAGTCCGACTTCTGCGACTACGATTGCACGGTGGCTGCCTGTGGCGACGGCACCACCAACGCCACTGCCGGCGAGACCTGCGACGACGGTAACAACAGCAACGGCGATGGCTGTCTCGACAGCTGTGTCACGGCCAGCTGCGGCGATGGTTTTGTCTTCGCGGGACAGGAAGCCTGCGACGACGGCAACTATTCAAACGCTGATGCCTGCCTGGTTGATTGCGCGGCCGCGAGCTGCGGCGACGGCTTTGTTTTTG
>Ga0310120_10002852_pt1 | contig 12489 bp, 9 predicted proteins | sample CB27_AW_983_MG_FD_203506 | JGI IMG/M metagenome (GOLD analysis project Ga0310120, IMG submission 203506) | Marine microbial communities from Western Arctic Ocean, Canada - CB27_AW_983 | ecosystem: Environmental > Aquatic > Marine > Oceanic | place: Canada: Western Arctic Ocean | collected... | reverse complement strand
CACCTCCTTCCTGGCGGTGAGCCTTGGGCTCTCGGCAGTCGCCGAAGTGGCGAGACCCTTCGTGATCCGCGTTACGGACCAGGAAACTGGGAGCGCAGTTCCACTTATCGAGTTCCGCACCACGCATGAGGCCCGGTATGTCAGCGACAATGCCGGTCTCGTGACAGTCTCGGATCCGGAGCTCCTCGAGCAGGAGATCTGGTTTGAGATCAGCGGTCACGGATACGAAGTTCCGCCCGACGGGTTTGGGAATCGTGGAAAGCGCTGGCTTCTCAAGCCCGGTGGCGGAGGGCAACTCAAGATCAAACGCACCAACATCGCGGAACGGCTCTACCGCATTACGGGAGCGGGACGCCTTGATCACAGTCTGAAGGCAGGGATCAAGGTCTCCCCGAGCGATGCCGCCACCCGCGGAGGCGTTTTTGGTTGTGATAGTGTCCTCAACGCCGTCTACCACGACCAGTTGTTTTGGATCTGGGGTGACACGAGCAGGGCACCCTATCCCCTGGGCAATTTCCATTCCACCGGCGCCACCTCACGCCTGCCGGGCCGAGGAGGACGCGACCCGAGGAGCGGAATCGACCTTGAGTACTTCATGAACGGCGAGAAGAAGTTCGTGAAGGAGATGGCTCACCTCCCCGGAGAGGGCCCCACTTGGCTCACCGGCCTCACCTCCCTGCGTGACGAGGATGGCAGAGAGCACCTGGTCGCAAACTACCAAAAGGTGCGGAACTTTCTCGAGATCTACGAGACGGGACTCTGCGAATTCGACGACAAAACGGAGGTTTTCAAGAAGCTGGTCGCCTTTCCAAGGGGCCAAAAGCTCATCCCGAAGGGCCATCCCTTCTCATACGAAGATGGGGAAGGCCAGGCTTGGATCCTCTTCGGCGACCCTCTGCCCACCATGAAGATTCCCGCCAACTACGAAGCCTGGAAGAATCCCGCGCGATACGAGGCTCTCGAGGTCGACTCGACGTTCAAGGATCCCACGAGCGGAAAAGCAGTGCTGCCGCACCGGGGGTCCATCGCGTGGAATGACCATCGCCAGCGATGGATCATGATTTTCACCCAAACACAGCCCGGGGGGCACACTTCCCAACTCGGAGAAGGATGGTACTGCGAGGCCCGCTCACCCTTCGGCCCCTGGAATCGTTGTGTTAAAATCGTCACCCATCACCGCTACAGCTTCTACAATCCGAAGCAACATCCCTCCTTCGTCGGAGGCGCGGGAAAGGAGGACCGATTCATCTACTTCGAGGGCACTTACACAAAAACATTCTCGCGTGCGACGGTGGCCACCCCGAAGTACGACTACAACCAGATTCTCTATCGGCTCAATCTCGATGATCCCCGCCTCCAACCCGGCCGGGTCGAGTGAAGGACTGGTGAGCAAAGCGATGCCAGCTAAACCCGCGGTCCCGAATTTTGATCGCTCATGATCCCAACCTCGCTCTCGTCCAGGGTGGGCGGGTCGAGGCGTGCAGAATACATCCCCGCTCCCAGCGCGACGATGAGTCCAAAGTAGATGAGGGCCGCGACCCCACGTTGTCCGGGAGTGACTTCGAAAAACCGCTGTTCCTCGTCCGTCCGATGACGGAAGAGCGTGAACAGCCTCGGCAAGGCCGTAATGAGGATGAGGAAGATAATGAAGGAAGGCCGGTGGACCGCCCATGCCCCGGCGATGACAACCCCAACAATCCAGAGCCATGGAGAAAGCGCGGTGACCATGCGCCCCCCATCCAGGAATCCGACTGGCATGAGATTGAATAGATTCAAAAAGTAGCCCACGTAGGCGAGGGCTGCGAAGAACGGATTCCCGGTCGCAAGGTAAATTCCGTGGCAGGCCAAGGCCCCCAGGCTTCCAAGAATTGGCCCGCCAGCGGCAACCCAGAACTCAATCCACGCGTTGCGGGGGGCCTCCTTCAGCGCAATGAACGCCCCCATGAAGGGAATAAACACGGGCGCTCCTACCTTGAGCTTCCAACTCTTGGCCGCCAGCAAGTGCCCGCACTCGTGAATCAGGATGAGCACCACGAAACCCACTGCGAATTGCCACCCCCAGAACATGGAGTAGGCCCAAATCGTCAAGAGCATGGTTCCTCCCGTCTTGAGGAGAATCGGGAGGAACTTCACGATCGGGAGAACGAGAAACTTGAGCTTCGCTCCAAATTTAAAAATCAAGATTGCGACCACAGCGAGCGGGCCGAACGCCTTCTTCAACTTCTCCCCCGTGGACGGCTGAGGCGGCTCCTGGCGCAGGACCAAGGGCGGAATGGCACCCGTTTCCGGGTCGATTTGGGACGGCATGGCGCAGCCTACGGTCGATTGACTCAAAAGCAATGCCGCTCCCCCTCTCCTCAGATTGTCGATTTGTCGATTCCCCGTTTCTTGATCCGCGACGCCAGAGTGGCGGGCTTCATGGCAAGCAACTCGGCCGCGCCCTCGGCCTCAAAGATCGTACCGCCTGATTGCTTCAAGGCGGCAACGAGCTCCTTTTCCGTTCCGCTCTCCCCCCTCACCAAGGCCGCTGCTTCGGTCGGGACCACAAAGCTGGATTTGCTGCAATACCTTCGCCAAGCCCGGACTGGATCCCACGATGTCATGTGCGCCCAGGGCCTCGCTCACTTCCTTCCTCAGGTAGTCGTTCTCCTCTTGGTCGAGTTACCCGAACTGAGCCAGAGGGATCGTTAGTCTGGGCGAACCCCAGTGGTGTGATGTAGCCCAGAAAGCGATGAGGTCCAGAGCTGCTCTCTATTCAAGCGCTCCTCGCGCTAGCGGGCATTGCAACTTTCGATGTAGCCGCTCTGCCAAGGGCTTCCCGGCTCAATATAGAGCGTCTTGATCTTGTTCTCAGAGAGAGCTCGGCGCAGACCTCTCTCAATGCACTCGGAGCCATTGTCACTGCGAATACGCTCTGGAGCCCCATGCTCTTGTATCAGTCCGGCCATGATCTGCCAAACTTTACGAGTATCGATGCGCCGCTCCACATGGAGGCTCAGGCATTCGCGGGTATCCTCGTCCATCACATTGAGCCTCCGCAGCGTTCCTCCGCGAAGAGTCGTGTCATGCACAAAGTCCCAGATCCACACATGATGTCGGTGCGTAGCCTTGGTCGGCAGTCCTGTTGAGGCACCCTGCCGACGACGTTTGGGCTTTTTCGCGGGAACAGCCAGGGGTTGGGCTCCTTCGCCTCATAGAAACATGTGCTCCGGGGCAGGCTAAAATGGCGACCCGCTGCGCGTCCACTGCATCGCCCCTCGACAACAAGACTCTCTACAATCTGTCGCTTGTGCCCGGAGCTCATAAATTTTCCCCATGGCCATCATGACAACCCGGCGGAATGAAAATCATGTTCCTTTTCGAGGGCCCCCGAAGGAAGAAAAGGATCGGCAAACTTCACGGACAGAGTAGGGTCCGCCCGTGACGAAAATCGTCCAACTCATCACCCTCCGAACCATGCTGTATTTCAGTGTGGCCCCGGTCGCACTCGCACAGCCAATCATTCCCGGCCTGGTCTCCAGCGAACTCGATCCGAAACTCAAGGGCCTGGTCCTGATCGAGGAACTGAATTGCGTGGCCTGTCACCAGAGCGCTGCGCCATTTGCCGCTCGCTCAAAGAAGGCGCCACGCCTCTCCGCAGTGGGCTCCCGGGTGAACCCGAAATACCTCGAAGCCTTCATCAGTGACCCGCATGAGACCAAGCCCGGGACCACCATGCCGGACGTCCTGAGCCAACTGGACAAGGAGGAGAGAAAACAGGTCGCCAAATCCCTCACTCACTTTTTGTTGTCACAAAAGAAGAACGACTTTTCCTTGCAACCGCCTGATGCGGTGGCTGCGGAGCACGGGGAACACCTCTTCCGCTCGCGGGGATGTGTGGCCTGCCATTCCCCTCGCAATGAAGCGGGCACCGAGTTGCTCCAAGAGTCCTCCGTCCCCCTCGGGGCCTTGGAAAAGAAGTACAGCGTGAAGAGCCTGGTCGACTTCCTGCGGCGTCCGCACTCCAGTCGTCCCTCCGGACGGATGCCCGACTCGCGACTGCAGGGGAACGACGCGGAACGCATCGCCCACTACCTGCTCCGCGATACCCGCGTCCCCGGCCCCCTCGCCTACAAGATGTATCGGGGCCAGGTCTGGGAAGGTCTGGAGAGCGACAAGGTGGAGGCCGAACGAGCGGGACAAGTGAGAGACTTCGCCCTCGCAAGCCTGGGAAGCGTTCACCACCAGACCGCAGTCGAGTACCAAGGGTGGCTCAAGATTCCTCAGCAGGGGAGCTACACATTCTATCTTCAGATGAACGGGGGCTCTTTGCACGTGGACGGAAAGCAACTCGTGCTCGAGGATCCCAGCAACCGCCGCGGACCGAAAAGGATGCAGGCCTCGACGGAATTGCCAGCGGGTTGGCGGAAGATCGAGCTGACTTACTTTCACACCGGGCGAGATCCAAAGTTTTCATTCGAATTGGAAGGTCCGCAGTTCAAGCGCCAAGCGATTCCCTCCTCGATGCTCTCGGTATCGGAGCAACCCATTCCGGCTTTCGAACCGCTGGTGGTGGATCCCGCCCTGGCAGCCCGCGGCCGAAAACACTTCGGATTCCTCGGCTGCGCGAAGTGCCATGATGATCTCAGGATCCCTTCCGAATCGGGACCTGCTTTTGCCACCCTGGATCCCGGCAAGGGGTGCTTGAGCGAAGCGCCCGGGAAGTGGCCCCGCTTCAACCTGGACGGGAAACAACGCCAGTTGATCGCGAAGGCCCTGCCCGGAGTGGAACAGGAGCGCCTCAACGAGAGACAACAACTCGAGAAAGCCCTGGTCACCTTCAATTGCATCGCTTGTCACGATCGCTCCGGCCTGGGAGGGATTGCTCCGGAACGCAACGCAAACTTCTCCGGCACCCGCGAAGCGTTGGGAAACCAGGGCCGCCTTCCCCCGCCCCTCTCCCACGTGGGGGCAAAACTGAAACCGGAGTGGATCGCCGAAGTGCTGCTGCGTGGGAAACGACAACGCGAATACCTTGATGCGAGCATGCCTCAGTTCGGCGAAGCAAACGTCGGACACCTGGTCAACCTCTTCGCCAAAGTCGACAAACTGGAAGCGGTCACCATCCCCAAAATCGCAAACATCAAGGAATCCAAGAGTGCCGGATACGAGATGATGGGCACCACTGGATTCAGCTGCATCGCCTGCCACGACTTCAATGGACAAAAAGCAGGCGGGGCGGGTGCACTCGACATCGTGCACGTAACCGACCGCATCCAGAAGAATTGGTTCCATCTCTACATGCGGAATCCGGCTCGTTTCCACTCGACCGTGATCATGCCCTCCTACTGGCCAGGCGGTCAGTCCATCCGCCCCAACATTCTCAAGGGGGACACCGCCCAACAGATCGAAGCGCTCTGGACCTACCTGCTGGACGGCCCGCGGGCCAAGAACCCGAAAGGCTTGTCCCGCCAGTCGGCTGAAATTCGAGTCACCGACGTGGCGGAGATCGCCCGCGGTCGCGGCACCGCCGGCTACCGCGGAATCGGAGTGGGTTACCCGGAAGGGATCAACCTGGCGTTTGATTCCGAAGAAATGGCCCTCCGCCAGCTCTGGAAAGGAGATTTCGCGAGCGTCAATCACGGATCCTTTCGGGCGCGCGGCGGGGAGCGGATCTCTTTCCCCCCCGGCATCCCCTTTCACCGCCTGAAGTCGATGGACGACCACTGGCCCTATAAAGGGAAATCCAACTACACCTTCCCACACGATCACGGCTACCAGTTTCGCGGCTATCATCTGGATGCCCTGCGCCGGCCGACCTTCCTCTACCACTACGGGGAGGTGACGGTGGAGGATTTATTCGAGGATGTTCCCGACAAGGATGGCAAGGATGGCAAGGCGTGGTTCAAGCGGACCTTCCGTTTCGAAACACCCGGGGCTCAGAAGCCCTTCTATTTCCGCGCCGCTTCCGGCAAGAAGATCACCGCCCAGGCGGACCGCGAATTCGTCATCGATCAACTCCAACTGCGCATCACAAGCGACCACAAGGGTGTGGTGCGCGAAGGCGATCCCGGGGAAGTGCTGATTCCCCTCACGCTGCCCAAAGGGCGCTCCACTCTCACCTTGGAATACCGATGGTAGGAACCCGTTACCTGAACGCCCTCTGGGCCCTTTCGCTCTCTACTCTTCTTCCCGCCGAAGATCTCGGAGAGATGTGGGGCAGTGCCAAGGAAGAGGCAAAGTACTATCCCATCGTCAACATTCCGATTCCGCCCGAGATCCCCATGCGAACGGGCAGTTTCGAAATCCTTCCAGACGGCCGTCTGGCAGTGGGCACCCGGCGAGGCGACATCTATTTCGTCAAGGGCGCCTTCGATTCTCCACCCACCCCCGATTACCACCTCTTCGCGAGCGGGCAGGATGAAATCTTCGGCCTGGCCTGGAAAGACGGCGCCATGACCGCCACCCAGTTCGGGGAAGTGACCCGGATCTCAGACACCGACGGCGACGGCGTCGCCGACCGCTACGACACCCTGAGCAACAACTGGGGCTACGCGGAAGGTCACGAATTTGCCTTTGGCTCCAAGCACGACCCGGAGGGCAACATCTGGGTCGCGCTCGGATTGAGTGGTTCCTACAAATCCCACAACCTCTTTCGGGGTTGGGCGGTGAAGGTCACTCCGGATGGAAAAATGATTCCGGTGTGCAGCGGGCTGCGGAGTCCGGGCGGAGTGGGGCCCAATGCCGAGGGGGTGATGTTCTCCATCGAGAGCCAGGGTCCCTGGAACGGATGCTGTTCGCTCAAGCATCTCAAGCAGGGCGGCTTTCTGGGACATCCCGCCAGCTACAACTGGTATCCCTTCGTCCCTGGCATGGACACTCCTGCAGTGGAACCCAACACCCCTTCCCGCCTCCAGGTGGAAAAGAAACGAGTGAAGGAATTGGTGCCTCCGGCGGTACGCTTCCCCTATATCAAAATGGGCCGCTCGATCTCCGGCTTCCGACTCAACCAGACCGGCGGCAAGTTTGGTCCCTTCGAGAACCAGATCTTTCTGGGCGACTACACCTTGAGCATCATCCTGCGGGCCACCACCGAAGAGATCAACGGAGTTTGGCAGGGCGCCTGTTATCCCTTCCGGGAGGGACTGGCGTCCGGGATCATGCACGTGGAGTTTTCACCCCAGGGACAACTCATCGCCGGCGGGTTCACGACCAACAGGCAGTGGCCGGTGCGGGGAACGGAACCCTTTGCCCTCCAACGCATCGACTGGACCGGCCTCATGCCCTTCGAGATCAAGGAGATCAATATCGCCAAGGACGGATTCCTGATCAATTTCACCAAGCCCGTCGACCAGTCGATCGCGGCGAGGACCGAGGTCTACAACATCACCACCTACACTCATAAATTCAGCGCGGGCTACGGCAGTCCCGAGGTGGACCAAACCACCGCCAAGGTGACCAAGGCTATCCCTTCGGTTGACGGACTCTCGGTAAATGTGCACTTGGAAAAGATCATCGAAGGCCACATCCACGATTTCGATCTAACCACCATGAAATCCAATGAAGGAGGGAGTCTCCTTCACACCAAGGCCTACTATACGGTGAACGAAATCCCCAAGAACTAGTTCACCGGCCGGAGTGAATGGATCGTTGCCTTCGCAAGGACCCGGCGAGACCACCCCCTGCAGCTCTCACTCCCACCCAACAATTTCTCCATCATCACACCTACCATGCCTCCGCAACTCCTTCGCTTCTTCTGTTCGACCACCCTTCTTCTGACCTGCGGCCAGGCCCTCGCCCACCCCGTTCCAGATAGTCCCTCCTGGCTGACTTATTCCGGAGGTGACGGCCCAGGCAAGGGCAAGCACATCGTGCTGATCTCCGCCGATCAGGAATACCGCAGTGAACAATCGATGCCCATGATGGCAAAGATCCTGAGCACGCATCACGGCTTTGACTGCACCGTTCTCTTCGGAGTGAACGAGAAGGGCGAAGTCGACCCCACCATGCCGGTCTATCCCAAGAAAGGCAAAGAGGCCGAATTCAAGCCGCACAATATTCCCGGGCTCGAGCATCTTGCCTCAGCCGATCTGGTGGTCTTCTTTGCGCGCCTCCTGACCCTCCCCAAGGGGCAGCAGGAGCACATTGTGAGCTACATCGATTCCGGCAAACCGATGATCGCACTGCGGACGGCGAACCATGGATTCCGCGGAGCGCTCCCCTACAAGATCGATGGCAAGAATGTGAATTTCGGCAACGATGTGCTGGGTGGATCGTTCCGGGGCCACCACGGCCGCTGGCACGCCGACTCGACCCGGGGCACGATCGTCAAGGAGCTCAAGGATCATCCCCTTGTCGCGGGCGTCAAAGACATCTGGGGTCCCTCGGACGTTTACCGAACCTACAAAGAGGGCGGGAGTTTGCCGGAAGGGTGCACTGCCCTGGTCTGGGGCCAACCGCTGATGGGGCGCAATCACGACGATGCCCCGAACCCCAAGAAGGAGCCCCTCCCGGTGGCCTGGTTCAAGAATTGGAAGACCCGCGAAGGCAAAAGTGCCCGCGTGTTTCACTCAACCATGGGCAGCGGCAAGGATCTGGAGAGTGCGGGGCTGCGCCGACTGATCATCAACTCGGCCTATTGGGGGATGGGCATGGAAGGCGCGATCTCCCCCACCCGGAGCGTCGAATACGTCGGCGCCTACAAGCCGCTCGTGAGCGGATTCAATTACGAAAAGCTCGGAGTGGTTCCAAAACTGCCCGCTGCCTACAAGTAAAAACCGACAGCGCGAAGTCCAGCGCACACGCACTTCGGAAGGGTGCCGAAAACGCTCCTCACCCATCGCGGGCCATCGGTCACCTCTCTTCTCTCCATGGCGGAACAAATCCTGATTCTCACCACCGGCGGAACCATCGACAAGATCTACTTCGATGCGACCTCGGACTATGAAGTGGGTGAATCCGTGATTCCTGCCCTCCTCCGGGAGTCCGGAGTGTCACTGGATTGTCGGCTGGTCTCCCTGATGCGAAAGGACTCCCTGGAAATGACCGACGAGGACCGGACGAACATTCGTGCGGCCTGTGTCGAGGCAGACGAAGACCGCATCGTCATCACCCATGGGACCGACACCATGACCAAGACCGCCGAAGCGCTGGTGGGGATCGCTGGGAAGTCGATCGTCCTGACCGGTTCGCTGGCCCCGGCGCGCTTCCGGGAGAGCGACGCTGTCTTCAACATCGGATTTGCCCTCGCGGCCGTGCAAGCAAAGACACCAGGCACCTATCTCGCCATGAACGGGAGAATCTTCGAAGCCGGGAAAGTCGTGAAGAACCTGAAAACGCGGCGATTCGAGAAGACCAGCGGTTGATTCACGAGCGAAGCAATCGACAAGGTGATGGATCCACGCTGCGGCACCTTCCGCCCGGTTGGGCCAAGCTTCGTGCGCCCCGGAGAGGCAGCAGGGAACGACTGGGACCCGCGTTCGAGCCACCAAGGCTCCCACCCCGGCCGCCAAGCCGACCTACCAGTCCCATCATCGAAACGGCGTTCGGAGTGAACCCGCGCTTCAACTAGAGCGCATCTCACCGAGGAACACCTTCGAAAGGCGAACCTCATCGGGAATTCGTGCAAAGGGTCGCCTCTTCAGTCCCTGGATGGCACGACAAGGACCAGCCCAACACCACTCCCTCCCCGCGACCTCTCAGACCCTTGAGGCGTGAAGAGAGCCTCTCTCACTTGCCTTCGCCCGGGCGGGCCACCGGCACTTCGACGCCATTCTGGCCTGCCCAGGCTTGAGCCGCCGCTGGATCCTGCCGCATCCATCGGCCCAAGGTGTGTTGAGTCATCGTCGTTCGAAGTTGCTCGTTCTCGATCGTGGAGGCCCATCCCACCCCGGTTTCGGGATCGTCAAAGGTACTAGTCGCGGCCTTGGCGAGGCCGGCCACTCCGTTGTCGTAGCTTGGTCCGGCGGGTTGTTCTCCGAGCCAGTGGGCGGCCGCTTCGGGGTCGACATTCGTCCAGTTCCACATGACGTGGCCCATCGCGTCCGCTCTCCCTTCGGATTCCGCTTGGGTGCCGAGCCAGGCCGCAGCCTCGGCCGGTGCTTCTTGAGCCCAGGTGCGAGCCAATCTCCCGACATGCTCGCCTCGTTCCTCCGCGGGGAACCCGTCCACGTAGGCGGCGGCTTCCGCCGGCGCGGTCGCAGCCCATCCCCCGAGTGCATTCGACAACGCTTCGGCACGCTCGGTCGCATTCAAGGAATTCGCCCAAGCAACGGCTGCCTCCGGCGCTTGCCGGGCCCAGGTCTCCGCAATATCTCCCAAGAGCTTGGGCCGGTCAGTGGGATCCAATGCGAGAACAATCGCAGCCGCTTGTTCGGGATTGCTCTCGAGCAGGTTGCCGATGATCCCGGCATAAGCGCCGCTGCGTTGCTCACCGTCTGAAAGACCCGCCGCCCAGGCGAGGGCCGCATCAGGATCCTGACGAGACCATTCTTCGGCAATCGTCCGCGCCAACATGTGTCCCATCCAGGCTTGCTGTGGCAGGCCGTTCTCAGGATCACTCAGCCAAGCGACAGCCCGCGCCGGATCGGAAGCGGCAAGGGCCGCAAGGATTGTGATGGCATCACCGCTCCCTCGCTTGGCACTAACGTTTCCCAAACTCGCAAAGGCTGCCTCGGGATCTGCCTGACCCCAGCGCGTCAGGAGGAGATGGGCAATGAGTCTGGCCTCGCCATCCAGCTTGGAAGAACCGGAGCGCACCTCTTTCAGTATTTCCCCAATCTGGTCGGAGGGAAGATGCCTGACGAATGCGAGAAGCGCTTCATAGCGGTCCAGCGGATCGCGCATGGCAAGGATCTCGCTGAGCGTCTTGGGCGTTTCCAATTTGGCCTCGTCCGCACTCCCACGACCGCGCCTGGCTTCCAAATAATCAGGATCCAAGCGCCCACCAGTCCGGGAATCTCCTTCCCGCCCCTTGGGCCCGTTGGTGGAGATGCTTGCATCGCGATCTGCATTTCGATCGCCGCCTCCCCCCTGCGAAAGCTGCCAGGCGTTAATGCCAAGCGACACTACAAGAGCAAAAATCGTCACCAAAAGAACCCTCTTCATGACTTCATTTCTTCTTTTTCGTTTCACCGGAATCCTTGGATGCCGCGCGTTTCCGGAGGGCTTCCATCTTGGCTCTCGCATCCTCCTTGCTGAGCTTGCCGGCTTCCACCATGGCGCGGAGCTGTCTGCCGAAGGCGTCCAGATCGACCACTTCCCGCCCCTTCACCTCGGAGACCCGTTTCTTGAGTTCCCGATAATTCGCATCAGCTTGTTCGCGGGAGATCTTGCCATCCTTGACCGCGCCTTCGATGCGCTCCTTGATCGATTCCCAATCAACCTCCCGGCCGCCCTCGCCCTTGCGTTCCCTTGACCGTTCACGACTGCGCTCCTTGTCACGGTCACGGGCTTCCCCTCCCGCTGAGGCCCGCTTCTTGATCTCCCGGTATTTGGCATCGGCTTCCTGACGCGAGATCTTGCCATCCTCTACCGCACCTTCGATGCGCTTCCTGATCCCTTCCCGATCCAGGTTCTCGACCCTCCGCTCGTTGGAACCGCGGCCCAAAAAATCTGCCATTTTCTCGGCTGCTTCTTCGCGAGTCATTTTCCCGGCTTCCACCGCCGCTCCGAGTCGACGCCGGAATCCTTCCGCATCCACCTTCTTGAGCTGTCCGCTCTCACCTTGGGCGCGATATCCTTCAATAAGGACTGCCATTTTCTTGCGGCCTTCGTCCTCGGTCATCTCATCCGCTGCTACCGCAGCCCGGATTTTCTTGCCGATTTGCCCAATCTCTTCCCGGCTGAGCGACCTCTTCTTCTGGTGATCCTTTTCGGAGCTCTTCTTCAAGGCTTCCATCATGAGCTTGGCTTCTGCCTGTGTAAGATCGCCTTTCTTGACCGACTTCTGCAGCCGTTTCTGGACCGCTTCGTAGTCCCGCGCGGAGGCAAGCCCAAGGGGCAGGAGCGTGAGGGCTCCCAACACCACACACGCATGCAGAAAACGGGATTTCTTGGGCACGATTGGCTTCGCTATAATCATTTTCATTCGTTGTTCGAGGGTTCCGCCACTATTGATTTCGCTGGCCATGGCCGGGGGGCGGAGGGCCGGACAAGCCAGGGATTCGACCGCAGTCAAAATGGAATTCGCGTAGGAGTGGGACTCCAGCTTCAGGTGCGAAAGCACGAGGGCGTCGCAGCAAATTTCCTCCGCCGCCCGCAGGTTTCGCTGCGCCCACCACATCACCGGGTTCCACCAGAAGAGGACGCAGGCCAACCACTCCAGCCAGCGCACAAAGTAGTCGCCCCGGCGCACATGAGCGAGTTCGTGGGAGAGGACAGAGGACCATCCATCGGTGGACATTGTTTCCAGCAAGGTGGAGGGCAGGATGACCCGGACTCTTCCGCCCGCCCACCAGACCATCGGTGAGAGCTGCGCGGAGGTCGCCAAGATCATGGGTGCTTTTCGCA
>Ga0310120_10002846_pt1 | contig 12497 bp, 11 predicted proteins | sample CB27_AW_983_MG_FD_203506 | JGI IMG/M metagenome (GOLD analysis project Ga0310120, IMG submission 203506) | Marine microbial communities from Western Arctic Ocean, Canada - CB27_AW_983 | ecosystem: Environmental > Aquatic > Marine > Oceanic | place: Canada: Western Arctic Ocean | collected... | reverse complement strand
CCCCGACCGCGTGGTAGCCGGCATGGAGCGCGTGGGTATCAGGGGCACGATCGGCACGTGGGGTTGGGACATTGAGGAGGGTCCATTTACCGGCTCTACAAGCGAGGTTCTTGACTGGCAGAGAGCCGTGGTCGACGCTTATCCGGCAGGAGGTCTGGTGGAGGGTTGGGTCACACTCGTGGGCCACGACTTGGCTTCGGACGAGCTTTTGGCAGGTGCTTCCGACCTGGCGAGAGAGCGAGGCGTCGGTCTCACGATGCACATGTCACCGACGTCATCAGATCCAGAGCGGTACCTCGAGAGGGCCGGACTGCGTCCGCTTGTCCACCTCGATGCCTTGGGTGTTCTTGGACCCCACCTCTTGATTGCTCATGGTGTGTGGCTCGACGACGAGGAAATCGACCTCGTTCTCAGCACAGAAACGGCAATCGCATACTGCCCGTGGGCCTATCTTCGCCTCGGCCAAGGTGTGGTCCACCACGGGCGTCACGCCGAGATCGTTGAGCGGGGCGGTCGCGTGGCCCTGGGCTGCGATGCGTCCAACGCCGGTGACATGCCTGATCTCCTACGAACCGCCGCGGTGGCCGCGGGTATTGCCCGAGACTCACGCGAGGATCCGGAACGGTTCGGTGCCCACGCTGCCTTCGAGCTGGCAACGATTGCCGGGGCTGAGGCGATTGGTATGGCAGATCGTGTCGGCTCACTGGAGGTGGGCAAGCAAGCCGATGTGGTGGTGCATGACACCAAATCGATCTCCTGGGTGCCCAGGGGCGAGACGATCCTCCAGCTGGTTTGGGGCACCGACGGACGGTCTGTCCGTGACGTCATGGTGGCTGGCCGGACGGTAGTTCGCGATGGCGCGTGTACTACCGTCGATGTGGCTGAACTTCACCACCAAGCGGCCGATGCTCAGCGAGCTTTGCTCGACCGAGCGGGCCTCGAGATTCCGCACCTTTGGCCCCACATAGCGGCTAGATAGTCAGACACGAGGATTTGTCCATGCAAATTGCAGTCTTAACCGGACCAGGTCAGGTCGAATTACGCGATGAGCCCGCGCCGACGCCCGGCCCGGCGGATGTAGTAGTCGAGATTGGTGCGTGCGGGTTGTGCACAATGGAACGCCGCCTGTTTTCCGGAGAGAAACAGATCTACCCTGTGGCACCTGGCCACGAGGCTGCCGGGCGGGTCGTCGAGGTGGGCGATGCCGTTGCTGCACTTGCCGGTAGTCCCAAAGTCGGCGACCTCGTCACTATGGACCTCCTCACCCGCTGCGGAACATGTCATATGTGTCGTCGCGGACGCAGTGCCATGTGCAAACAGCCCCAGGGTGGCGCACTGAGCGACGGCACAATCTCGATGGGGGCGGGCCTTGCAGACCTGGTGCGAGTCGCAGCCAAGCAGACGTACACCGTGGGCGACATTGCCATCGAGCACGCCACCATGGGAGAGCCGTTGGCGTGTGTTGTCCACTCGGTCAGGCTCAGCGGATTTAGTGCCGGGGATCGTGTCGCCGTGATAGGAGCTGGTTACATGGGTCGCCTGCATCTGGCTCTGTGTCGGTCACAGGGGGCGGCGTCGGTCGGCATGATCGACGTCAGCGAAGCCCGAACTTCTGAAGCCCTCGACGCTGGAGCCAGTCGAGTGAATTCTTTCGACGGCGCCCAGGAGTGGAAAGGTGAACACGACGTTGTGTTCGTCACTGCTGGTGTTCCGGGAGCGGTTGAGCTCGCCCTCGACTTGTGCGATGACGGAGGCGCCGTGGTGCTGTACGGCGCATTCTCCAAAGACGTCATGGCGTCAGTCGGGGCCGACCGGATCCATCATCACGAACTCTCGATCATCGGGGTCTACAGCCAAGAACCCAAGGATTGGCACACGGCAGCAGGTGTGCTGCGCTCGGGCGCCCTCGGCGCCGACCTCGACCGACTCGTGACAGCCCGCTATTCCCTGGCCGACGTGAGCGACGCTTTGCAGTTGGCCACCACGTCTCCTGTCTACCGCGTACTCGTCGGCTGACACCGGCAGTGCCACGACGATGACCGACTCCGTAGTCATCGGAATCGATCTAGGCAGCAGCGGAGCGAGAGCTGTCGCCGTGAGCCCCGATGGAGTCACGCGGTGCTGGGTCCATGAATACTTTCCGGAGGCATCAACGTGGCCGGCCGGACGCGCCGACCCGAACGCTTGGCTTGCCGGCTTCGAGCGGACCCTGCAAGCCGTATTGTCGCTTGACGCTGAGGTCGCGGCTATAGGGGTGGGTGGGCAAGCCCCAACCACCGTGCCAATGAGCGACCAGTTTGCCGTCACGTGCCGTAATCCGATCGGTAACGGGCTTTCACGTCGAGATCAGCATGTCGCTCAGCATGAGTTTCTCGAAAAGGAGATGGGTTGCGCCGTCGTACCCGCCCAGAGTTGGGATTGGGCGCTGCGCAAGTTGGGAGCTGGCGACATCCAGAGCCTGTGGCCGGCGGAAGATTTGCTTCCGGGCTTCGGAGAGCCCGTGATGACCGGAACGATAATCGGTGAGAGCGCCGGGTCGTTAGGCGTGGAAAAGGGAATTCCGCTCGTGGGTGGCTCCAGCGATGCCTACATGAGCTTTTGGGCGGGTGGTCTTGGTGAGCTGGGCCGGGGTCACGATCCCGGCGGACGGACGGGAGGCATAGGCGTAGCAGTATTGGCAGCAGATCGACCCGAGGAGCTCGTTGGATTCCCAAGTGTTGTCGCTGACATCGAGGTCGTCGGCGGCCCAGTGAACGGCCATGGAGAGCTTCTCGAATGGTGGTCAGCGGTCTCGGGTAAAACCATCCCCGAGTTGCTCGCCGCGGCAGCGACGGTTTCCGCGGGATCCGATGGCGTGCTCGTCCTTCCGTACCTAGACGGTGAGCGGGCGCCGCGTTGGGAGGCCCGGTTACGCGGTGAGATCCACGGGTTGAGTTTCAACACCGGCGCGCCTGAGATAGCTCGTGCAGTGCTTGAATGCGCAGCCTACGGTCTGCGGCATATTCATGAAGAACTGAAGGCTGTCGGAGTGGAGATGGACGCTCTGACATGTGCTGGCTCACCGGCGAAGAGTCGCCTATGGAACTCGATCAAGGCATCAGTGCTCGAGGTTCCGGTTGACGTTTCGGACCAGCCTGAGCAGATGTCTGCTTATGGGTGTGCCCTCGCCGCTGGCGCCGCCGTGGGCTGGTGGGATGGAGTCGGCGCCGATGACATGGGTTCGTGGCCCCTGCCGTCCAGGTCGCGCGTGGAGCCAGAGCCCAGCGAGGCGTATCGCGAGGGCTACGAACGATTTGTCTCGCTAGGTGACTCCTCGGTGGCTCTTTTGGATTCCAATTTGCAATGAACTGATGAATCTCGAAGATGTTTGAAGTTCCAACTCACTTGAAGGAGACATCGTTGTGGTGAACCCAATGATTTTCGTGGACCTGCCAACCCCGGATCCAGAAGCCACCTCCCAGTTCTACGAGAGGCTCTTCGATTGGAAATACAAGCGTCGGCCGGCCGGCGAATTCCACGAGGTGCTTCCAGGGGTGAAGCCAAATCTGGGTATCCATCTGGAGACGACTCCGGTGAGTGGCCCCGTGCCAATCATCTATGTGATGGTTGACGAGCCGCCCGAGAAGTTGGCTCACGCCATCGAGATGGGAGCAACAAAGATATTTGACGAGATGTATTGGGAAGAGTTCGATGCTCGCAAGGCATCGTTCCGCGATCCCTGGGGCAACGAAGTTGTCCTTTGGCGCAACAAAGGCACCTATGTGCCCGGCTCTGAATCGGATACCAAGGAGGACAAGGAGATCGTTGGTGAAGATAAGGGCTGATCAGCCGAGGACCTGCTCGACCGAGAACTCGATGTTGTTGCCGTCAGGGTCCCTGATCATGCATATGTAGCCCACTACATCGTTGCGGTACATGGGGCCCAGCACCAGGATCCCCTCCTCGTCGGCCATGGCAGCAATCTGATCGACTTCGTCGCGCGTGCTAAGCGAAATGCCGATATGACTGATTGAGGTTAGGAACCCGTACTCCTCCTCGATGTCGCCGGTTATCTGTTTGGGAAGGCTGCCTTCGATGAGTACGAGTACGAAGCGGGCGGCCTGTTCGGTCTTGTCGCCGGGGTTGGCTAACCAAACGCTGCGCATGTTCGTTTCAGGGTCATGGCGTTCGTGGATATTCTCAAGGGTCGTGTACTTGTTGTAGAACGCCAACGTGTCGTCGAGGCTTCGTACTGGTAGAGCGATATGGGTCCAGAGCGAATCTGGCGGCAGGACGGTGTTGGTCATAGCGGCTCCTTTAGACGTTGCCCATGAATCGAGTGGAAGGTCCGATACGGGGCGGGGGTGGATGGTATGGGTGATCGCGTACCGCTTCGAGGTCGACCTCTACGCCGAGCCCAGGTCCTGTCGGTAGCGACAGACACCCGTCGATGACGGCGCTGGGTGATAGCGGGCAGGTGGGAGCGATTGTGGACCAACACTCGGCCAAGGGGAACGGATACTCCACGACGCTCGCTCCGGCGGCGGCTCCGAAGTGCAGGTTGGCTGCGAGAGCGATTGGCCCCGAGGCCGTATGAGGGGCAAGGCGTAGACCGGCTGCCTTGGCCAGATCGGCTATCAGCATCGCCTCGCTGATCCCGCCGCACGTGGCAACGTCGGGTTGAAGCACCGAAATTCCGTAGGTACTCGCTGCGATCTTGAACTCAGCCGCACCGAACATATGCTCGCCGTAGGCGATTGGTACAGGCGACCGGGCGCAGAGTGCGGCGATGACCTCGGGGGACTCCTGAGGAATTGGCTCCTCGAACCACTCGATGCCCAGATCTGAAAGGCGATCGGCCACCGTTAGCGCAGTATCAAGAGTGAAGTTCTCGTTGCCGTCGATCATCAACGCAACTGACGGGTCAAGTTGATCGCGTACAGCCGCGAGGGTTTCGAGATCGGCCTGCCAGTCGACCCCGATACGTAGCTTTGCCGCTTTCACACCGGCCTGTATGAGTGGAGCGAGCATCTCTGTATGCCAACTGGGTGGTCCTTCCTCCAAAAACACGCTGGACGCATAGATAGGCATTGACTTTGCGTCACTACCTAGGAGGACGGCCATTGACTCGTCGCGAGCCTTGCCCACGGCGTCCCAGAGAGCCACTTCGACGCCGCTCAATGCGTGTGCCGCTACCCACTGATGGCCAAGTCGGCGCCGGGTCCAACTCCTCAGCTTGTAGACGAGCCGCTTTGGGTCGTCGAGCTCTTCGCCGATCAGCAGCGGGGCGAATGCCTCGGCGACCGTTGTTTCGATCACGCCGGCATAGGTGCAACCGAAACTGTCACACACCTCGCCCCATCCGGTCAGATCGGCATCGGTGGCAACTCTCACCAGGCAGTAGGAAAGCGGTTCTCGATCGTGCCAGAAAGTGAACGGGATTGCCTCGACGGCGGTGATCCTCACTCGGTTCTCACTCGATTGGCTCCTAACCCTGGCTGAGCGGCGACGCCGCGTTTGATTGACCCGGCAACTCAACGTACGGTCTGACCATCAGACCATAATAGTAAAGGGGAGCGCTAATGGCCGCACCAAATCTGGGCAGCTTGCTTGTCGGAACATCGCAGCTCGACACCATGAAAGGTTGGTATCGAGCCTGCTTCGCGCCCGTGGAGAACGAAATGGGAGCGTTCATATTTGGCAACACTCAGATCTTCGTTGAAGAGCACAGCGAGGTGTCAGGACTGAACGCCGATGGTCACCGCATCATCTTGAATCTTGATGTGTCAAATTGCCGTGAGCTAGAGGAGCATCTGAAGAGCCAGGACGTCACATGGGTGCGTGAGGTTGAGCAGACGCCATTCGGCCTCATCGGCACTTTGGCTGACCCTGACGGCAACCTCGTTCAAGTGATCGAATGGGGTGCCGCTCCGGACGAAGGCCACGGCTGAGCACCGAGAGTGGGGTGTTCTCCGTGTTCTAGTCGACGGAGGCGTCAAGGTCTTTTTTCCTGGGGCGACGGCGCTCCGCTGTACCTAGACAGGATGGATCTCTTGCGTGTCGTCAACTACAGCACTTGGAGCTATTGCTACTCGACCGTCCAATCCTTGGGGAGAGCGACGTCGCCAACCAGCTTGTGAGTGTCCTCGTCACGTTCGGCATCAGGAAGGTGTTGCCAGAGAACGATTTGGTTACCCCAGGGATCCAGGAACGAGGCGTTCGCTCCCCCGAACTCGGTCCAATAGTGTTCTCGCCACAACTCAGTTGCCCCGAGTCGTTCAGCGGCCTCGAGAATCCTTTCGAACGAGTCATCCTGGCTGACCAAAATCCACGCACGAATCGCGCGTCCTCCTGGATTTAGGTGGCGCGGTTCGGTTGGTTCTGGGTTCGGGTTGGGACGGACGTTGGCGGCGTTTGAGATGCCCATGTGCAGGTTGCCGGTTGGGCCTTGACTGCCATCGTCCAGCTTGAACTTCTGGCCCGGCACGATGCGGTGGAACAGTCCAGGAATGCGTTCTTCAACATCCCAGTTAAAGACCTCGCTGTAGAACGCATTGGCAGCGTCGACATCGTCGGTCGGAATGTCGATGAAGACGAGCGTGTTGGGATACGGCACGGTTACTCCTTATTGCGTCGAATTGCTGAGTTACTCCATTGTTGCGTCGAGTTGTCGACGAGTCATTAATACTGCAAACCTTACAGGTGGTCTGATGGTCCTACCATTCCCATCTGGTCAGGAATCTGGGTACGGGCTCTAGCGATTGGTTGAGATCAACCCCATAGAGACAGGAGAAGAGGGTGGCAGCACCGAATCTTGGAAGCGTCCTCGTGGGCTCATCTCAGGTCGAGCTTATGAAGGACTGGTATCGGGTCTGCTTTTAACCCTAGGAAAACGAGAGGGGAGCTTTTGTTTTTGGCAATCTCCAGCTTTTTGTGGAAGAACGAACGCAGCGAAGTGTCGGGCTCCAAGGCGACCAGCATCGGGTCATTCTAAGTCTCGACGCGAATTGATTGTCGGGCCCTTGAGTACCACCTGAAAGAAGCAGGACGTCGTCTGGGTGCGCGAAGTTGAACAGATGGAGTTTGGGCTCATCGGCACTGTCGCTGGCCCCGATGGGAATCTCACCCAGGTAATCGAGCGGGGGGCGACCCTGGATTAGGGTCACGATGGTTAGCAGTCCTTGGCCCCGCCAGCGTGCGCGGAACTGGACAACTGGTGTGCCAGGCGGCTTGTCGTAGTCAAGGGCCTGATCCGGATAACAATCTAGGACAAACTGCTGCGGGCCAGCGTAGGCAAGATCTATAAGTTCCTGTTGCCTGGCCAGGATCAGGGAAAGGAAGACCCAAGATGAACCTGTTTACCCAGAGCCTGCTGGATTCGTTCGATTCCTCGATCGTCTCCCAGCCCGAGGCCGACACGCTGCCGGCCGTCGTCTACACGTCGGAGGAGTTCCTGGATTTCGAGCGTGAGGCAATCTTCGACCATGAATGGTTGTGCGTCGGTTTGGCGAGCAGGATCCCGGAAGTAGGGGACTGGTTCACGGTCGACGTCAATGACGAGAGGTTGATAATCACCCGCGACAAAGAGGGCGAGATCAGGGGGCTCTCGTCGGTTTGTCAGCACCGTGCACAGGCGATCTGTGAGGGTTCCGGTAACTCGACGACCTTCAAGTGCCCTTACCACCACTGGACCTACGCGCTGGACGGGCGCCTGCTCGGGGCTCCGGCGATGGAACGGACGGAGAATTTCGACAAGAAGGAATGGGGTCTGCCGAGCGTGATGGTCGAGGTGTGGCAGGGCTTCGTTTTCGTCAACTTTGATGCGGAGGCGGCACCCCTCGCCCCGACGCTTGAGCGGTACAACCCATACCTAGAGAACTACGACCTCGCAAACTGCCGGTGCACGGACACGATTGTCCTAGAGGGCCTGCCCTGGAACTGGAAGATCATGTTCGAGAATTTCAACGACGGATACCACGCCACGAAGCTCCATCAGTTCATCCAAGCCTTCTGCCCCAGTGAGCTTTCGAGTTTCCCCGTCCCTTGGGATGACGAGAGCAATGTCATCTTCAGGGAAGCCGGCTACATACACATAGACGCGGGTTTCAACGCCACGCATAAAGCTCTCTATCCGGTCTTTCCGGAGTTGACCGAGGAGGAGCGCTGGCGGTCGACTTTCGCTCTTATTCCTCCGAGCCTTTGTCTCGGCACTGCCCCCGACCAGGCATTTTCTTCCTGGTGCGACCGAGGAGCGCTACGACGATCGACATTGAGATCGGGACCCTGCTGCACCCCGATACGTTCAATCACCCCATGTTTGAACAACTCCGGGAAGCCGCTACGGCGGGAATACAGGTATTCGTCGAGCAGGACCAGGACGCGACCACGAAGGTCCAGGTGGGTCTCGGGTCGCGGTTTGCCCGTCGGGGTCGCTATTCCTGGCAGGAGGAGTCTCACATCCACTTCAACCGCTGGCTTGTGAAGCGCTATTTTGAACGTTGGCCGGGCCGGTGACACCCCGACGCACACAGTATTTCATGGGTTGAAAGTTGCTTAATAATTTTGTTCCGCCCGTCGCTCGTGATCATCGTTGGCATGGTCCTGTTCGCCCAAGCGGTTAGTCAGACCCGAGGCTCGGGCACGGCCGTTCATCCGAGGCCTCAAGTGAGATTCGACTAGACGGTCCCATGGGGGGGCATCTATGAAGGCGATGTACTACGAGGAGTCAGGCGGCAACGACGTGTTCCACTACGGTGATGTGCCCGATCCCGTTCCCGGTCCGGGTGACGTGGTGGTCGACGTGGCGGCGACTGCGTTGAACAGTCTTGATGTTCAACAACGTAACGGCTGGTTCCAGATGCCGGGGTTCACCTATCCGCATATAGCGGGGATGGACATAGCGGGCGTTGTCTCCGAAGTTGGCTCCGACGTCACGGGCATGTCCACAGGGGCCAGAGTCGTTGTGGATCCTTCACTAGCCGGGGTAGCCGACAATTCAAAGTTGGCTACCCGTGGTGATCTTTACGGTGACCTGGGGGTCATTGGCGCAACCGTCGATGGCGGGTATGCGGAGAGGTGTCTGGTTCCCGCATCACATGTCTATCCCGTACCTGATGGCATAGGCCTCGATCACGCGGCAACGTTTCCGACGTGTTTTCTCACAGCTTCTCATGCCCTGTTCCGTGTGGGCGATTTGAAGGTCGGTGAGACCGTATTGATCCATGCCGCAGGCTCAGGCATCGGGGTGGCAGCCATCCAGTTGGCGAACCAGGCTGGAGCAAACGTTCTCGCGACCGCCGGTACAGACGAGAAGTGCCAGAGGGCCCTTGGGTTGGGGGCAACCCACGTGTTCAACAACAGGACAGGCGATGTCAGTGGGTGGGCTCGGGAGACCACTGCCGGAGTCGGGGTGGACCTGGTTATGGACTGCGTGGGTACTGCCTTGTTTGGTGCGTCCCTGTTTTCTCTCGGTATTGGAGGTCGCCTGGTTAACTGCGGGAACGCTTCTGGTGACGAGGCGACCATCCCCTCGCTCGGCTACCTGTTCCACTCGGGAATATCCATCCACGGATCAGATCCTTACCAACCGGAGGAGTTCGGTCCAGCCTGGGAAGAGTTTTGTTCCGGGGGATACCGTGCTGTGATCGACTCCGTGTATGAGTTGTCCGAGGCCGGGGCAGCGCAGGACAAGATGCTGTCCGGGGATTTCTTCGGCAAGATTCTGCTGGTCCCGTAGCCCGCAGATGACTGATTCGCCATACCCTGCATTGAAGAAGGCACACACGATGGCTCACACGGGTCGTCCGTGGACCGACTACAAGCCGCCGCCGGCGGCTCCCGTCTGGAGTGTCATAGAGGGCTTCGGTTCCTACTACCTCTTGCTGGCCGCTCTGGAGTTGGACCTGTTCGATACCCTCGAGCGAACTGGTCCAACCGCTGTCGGATCGGTTGCCGAAGAACTGGAGGTTTCAGAACCGCACCTCCGGGCGCTCCTGGACTCGCTTGTGGTCCTGGGCCTGCTTGAGCAGTACCGGGATGTCTATGGGCTGAACGACACAGCAGAGCGATATCTCACGAGGACCGGAGAAGCCTCGATGGCTGGCCTCGTTCCCGTGGCGCCTGGCCCTCATTCTAATTGGGCGGGCCTTGCCGAGACCATTCGCAATGGAAGGCCAGCGACACCCATCGATGATGATCCTGCAGCCTTCTACGTACCTCTGGTCAAGGGCACGTTCACGACCATGTTCCGAACCGCTAGCCGGGCCGATCTGCTAGTCAGGTATTCCAGCCTTATAGCGCCACGGGTCCTGGACCTCGGCGCTGGGGGGGCGCCATGGGCCATCGCCGTGCTCAAGGCATGCCCCGATGCCAGCGCCGTGGTGAATGACCTCCCCGAGGTACTGGGGGTAGCCGAGCAGATGGCGGCAGAACATGGGGTTGCCGACCGGTGTGAGTTTCGTCCTGGCGACTTTCACGAGGTGGCGTTAGAAGAACGAACCTTTGATCTGGCCGTGCTGGGACACATCTGTCGGACCGAGGGCGAGGATGGGGCCCGGCATCTCGTGGAACGCGCCTACGAGGCACTTCGGCCAGGCGGTCGGGTGATGGTCGCTGACTACTTCGTCGATCCGGAGCACAAGTTCAATCGACATGGGGTACTCATGGGTATGACCATGATGACGAGTACGGTCAACGGCTTTCCGTTGACCAATGAACAGGTGGTCGGCTGGCTCAGAAACGCTGGCTTTACAGCTCTGCGTCTTATTGAGCCGATCGGCTTCCAGTTCGTCTACGTGGCCACCAGGCCCGTCTGACACGATGACCACCACGGAGGACTGATATGACGGAGAGAATCGACACGCTCATCCTTGGAAGCCATGTGGTGACGATGAACGCGACTCGAGACATCATTCGTGATGGGGCGGTGGCGCTACGGGGTTGCCGCATCGTGGATGTGGGTAAGGCCTGCGACCTTGCGGAGAGGTATGTGGCCTCGGAGACCGTTGGTGGAGATCGGTTTGTGGTGACCCCTGGGATGGTCAACGCACACATCCATGTGACGGGCGAGCCTCTCACGCGGGGCTATGTACCAGATGACACACCCTTCGTAGAGAACGTGTTCGAGTGGCTGTGTCCGCTCTACTCGGTCCACACGGCTGTCGAGGAACGACTATCGGCGCAGTTGGCGGCCGTCGAGATGCTCAAGTCGGGTACGACGACGTTTCTCGAGGCCGGCACCATCAGGTTCCTCGACGAGGTGTTCGACGGGCTCGCAGAGGTGGGCATCCGTGGCCGCCTGGGTCGCTGGGTATGGGACCTTCCGCCCGAGCCCGATGTCTACAAGCAGGACACCGACGAGGCTATCGGGCACCTCCAGCACCAGTTGGAGAACCACGGTTCGGAGGCAGACGGCCGGCTAGGGGCCTGGTCGATCCTGGTGGGCCATACCACCTGTTCGGATCCGCTCTGGCGGGCCGCCCGGGAGCTCGCTACCGAGTACGGCACTGGAATGAGCTTCCATATGTCACCGACTCGGCAGGACCCCGACGGTTTCGTGGCCGAGTTCGGCCAGCGCCCGATGGTGCACCTGGAGGAGATCGGTGTCCTGGGCGATGATGTCGTTATCACCCACTGTGTGCAGGTGGATGACCGAGAGCTCGAGGTCATGGCCCGTAATGGTGTGCACGTGGCGCACTGTCCGACCACGGCGCTGAAAGTCAGCTACGGAATCACCAGGGAGGGGAAGTTCCCCGAGATGGTGATGTCAGGGATCAACGTGGCCATCGGAACCGATGGGAACAACGCATCGAATTACTCAGATCTGATGCGCGCCACCTACTTAGTGGCTGGGCTCTTTAAGGATGCACGCCAGGATCCACAGATGTTCCCGGCCGAGATGGCATACGAGATGGCGACCCTGGGTGGAGCAGACGCTATGCGGATGGGAGATGAGATTGGTTCTCTCGAGGCCGGCAAGTTGGCTGATGTGGTGTTGCACGATACTGATAGACCGGAGTGGCGCCCGCTTCATAACGTCATGAATCAGTTGGTCTGGTCTGCGGACGGTCGTGGTGTCCACACGGTCTTCGTCGACGGACGGATGGTCGTGGAGGAGGGCAGGATCACCGCATTCGACGAAGAGCGCTTCTATTCGGAATGCCAGGCTGCCGGGGAGGCGGTGGTTGCACGTTCAGGGTTGCCGGACCGTGCCAAGTTTCCCGTCATCTGAGCTGTCCAACCTCTCGGTTCTCAGCCAACCAGTCAGGATGGCTCCGGTGGGCAGGACGGCATACCCGGCAGTCGTCGCTGCGCCTTATCTGCCCCGGTCGCCGGTTCCGTACAGTTGACCATCGCCCTGCTCCCGCCCAGCACCACGGGTACACAGTTGCCGACCTCGTCCCGTACAAATCGCCCGTAACCTGTCCAGAGAAGTTGAGGCGCCGGGTTCACCGCTGTCGGCGTCCCCAACCCCAGGTGCCCACGGTGCCCCTGACGCCCACCCTCTCGAAGGCTGCGGC
>Ga0310120_10002845_pt1 | contig 12498 bp, 8 predicted proteins | sample CB27_AW_983_MG_FD_203506 | JGI IMG/M metagenome (GOLD analysis project Ga0310120, IMG submission 203506) | Marine microbial communities from Western Arctic Ocean, Canada - CB27_AW_983 | ecosystem: Environmental > Aquatic > Marine > Oceanic | place: Canada: Western Arctic Ocean | collected... | reverse complement strand
TCTCTCTGCCGATGACCCCCGTTCGCCGGGATTCGGTGGACCTTTTGCACCTTTGGGTCTTTGCGCTTCTCCCTGCATCCGCTATCGCTCTGCTGTGAGCGCGAGCTGCGACACCATTGGCATTGGCCTGGCAGGATTCGGCACGATCGGATCCGGGGTCTGGAATACCCTGGCGCGCAGCGGAGGCCTGATTGCGGATCGCGCCGGGGACGGGTTGAAGTTTGAGATCCGCCGGATTGTCGTAAGGGATCCTGAGAAGGCGCGGGAAGCAACCGCGCCAGCTGAGCTCTTTACGACCGATTGGCGTCCGATGGTTGAAGATCCCTCCGTGGATGTGGTGGTGGAGTTGATCGGCGGAACGGACGCGGCCTACGAACTGGTAGCCGCGGCGCTCACGGCCGGCAAGCCGGTGGTCACCGGCAACAAGGCGCTCCTGGCAGAGCGGGGAGGCGATCTGTTTGCGCTCTCCCGTGAACACGACACCCCCATTCATTTCGAAGCGGCGGTGGCGGGAGGGATTCCCATCATCAAGGCGGTGCAGGAATCCCTGGTGAGCAATCGCGTCAGTTCGATAACCGGGATCATTAACGGCACCTCCAACTACATCCTCATGCGCATGACGGAGGCGGAGCTCGATTATCCCGCCGCGCTCAGGGAAGCCAAGGAACTGGGCTACGCCGAGGTTGACGAAACTCTCGATGTCAATGGATGGGACGCTGCCCACAAGGCGATTCTGCTGGGGACGATCGTCCATGGATTCCTCATTGATGCGGAACAGGTCTACGTTCGCGGAATCGAGTACGTCCGTCCGCTCGACATTCGCTTCGCCAAGAATCTCGGTTACGTGGTGAAGCTCCTGTGCATCGTGCGCGAACACGGGGACGGGTCCATCGAGATCCGTACTCAGCCTTCCTTCATTCCAAAATCGCACATTCTCGCCTCAGTCAATGGCGTCTTCAATGCGGTGGCGGTGCGGGGGGACGGGATTGGCGATGCCCTCTTCTACGGACGGGGTGCGGGACAGGATCCCACCGCCTCTTCGGTAGTGGCCGATCTGGTGGAAGCGGGGCGCTTTCTGCGGCAGGGCGGGGGATCCGGCCACCGTGGGTTCCTGCCCTACCGGGAAAAGGGAACCCTCAAGCCCATCGACGAGACCGAGACCGCTTACTACGTGCGCTTTCCGGTGACCGATCGCCCCGGCGTGGTGGCCGATATCGCCTCGTTGCTGGCCGAGGCCGGCATCGGAATCAGTGGAACGCACTCTCCGGTTGATCCCGCCCAGCCTGATGCGGAGTTCGTCGACATGGTTTTCCTCCTGCACACCTGTCCTTTTGGAATTCTCAAGGGAGCCCTGAAGAAGATCGAATCCCTCGACTGCGTGACCGAGCGTCCCGTGGTCTTCCGCATTGAGACGCTATAGGCCCCGCCACGGTCTCCAGATCACGCGTCCACCTTTGATGGGCCCCGCTTCCCCTAGTTGGGCCGCTTGTCGGGATCGCCGGTCCAGTAGACATTGGCCTGGCCGTTGACGGCCTGGCCCGTGGTATCGGTGAGATCCTCGAAGCTGAACTCCTCCACGTGGCCGTCGATGAACAGGATGTGGCCCTTGCCCTTGTAGCGACCCACGAAATTCTTGGCATTGGCCTTGGATCCACCATCAAATCCGCCCTGAAGCTTGTTTGTCTTCTCGCCCTTCTTCACCCCGCGTTCAAGAAAGGCCACGGTTCGGTCCTGATGCTGGATGCCGGCGAGATTGGCGGGGGCCTCAGTTCCATCTTCGGCCTTGATCTGCAGGCTGCTGTTGAACCCGAAGGCGAAGTAGGGTTTTCCTTCCCTTTTGGTCTTGGGATAGTCCGCGCCGGAGAGGAAAAGAGGATAGCTCTTCTGGTAGAATTGCGAGGCGGGGTTGTCGCCCAGTTCGCTTACCGGGGTCTCGCCGATCTGCCTTGTGAGGGCATTGTACCAGACCGTCTCAGCCTCCGGCTTGGCGGCGTTGAGCCAGTTATCCTTGCCGGGGGCGTCCTCAAGGGGAAATTCACCATTGTTGTCGTCGAGATACCCTTTGAGGGCCTCGCCGATGTGCCTCATCTTCTTGAGGGCTTCGGCCTTGCTCCGCGTGATCTTTCCAGAGTTCATTATGGTCGTGCCGATGCCGATGGCGATGACCAGCACGGCGGCCCCGACAAGGATCTCCATCACGCGTGACTTCCCGGAACGGAGGGCCGGATTGGATCTGCGACGATTGTTCATGGGAGGAGGGCGCGGAGGCGTGACCTGAGATAACCCAACTCCTGCACAACCCACTTGCAAGCCTACAATTCCGCTCCTCCATACCCCAATTGTCCCATTTGCAGTGATAAATGGGTCTGCGCCGGCAGGCAACTCACCATTTCATGAGGTCAAGAGAGCTTGCAGAAGCTCCCTGCAGGATTCTAGTTTTGAACTCATGAAGATTGCCCGTCTGCTCCCGTCCGTCGCCCTCCCTGCCCTGCTGACCTTTACGGTTTCAGCCGGTCCGCTCGTATATGAAGGTTCCAGGGGAGCGGGTAAGAGCAAGCACCTCGTCTTTATCGCCAGCGACCATGAGTACAAATCGGAGGAAACCCTTCCCGCCCTCGCCCGGATTCTGGCCAGGCATCATGGTTTCAAATGTACCGTTCTTTTCGGAGTGAACGACAAGGGTGAGATTGTTCCGGGGCACTCCAATGTCCCGGGCCTGGAGGCCCTCAAGTCGGCAGATCTCATGGTGGTCTTCACCCGCTTCCAGAACTGGCCCGACGAGCAGATGCAGCACTTTGTCGATTACCTGAACCGGGGAGGGCCCATCGTCGGCCTGCGCACGGCCACCCATGGGTTCCAGATCCCGGGCAACAGCAAGTGGGCCAAGTACGGCAACGGTTATGGCGGAGAGGAATACAAGGGCGGTTGGGGTCGCCAGGTCCTGGGCGAAAAGTGGGCCGGCCACTACGGCGGCAACCATCGCCAGAGTACCCGCCTCGATATCGTGCCCGACCAGAAGGACCACCCCATCCTGCGGGGTGTAAAGGACATGTGGGCCCAGTGCGGCGGCTACAAGGCGGCCCCCCTTGCCCCCAGCACCGTTCTCGCCATGGCTCAGCCCTTGCAGGGGATGACGCCGGACTCCCCGCCCAATCAGAAAATGCCTCCTGTGCCCGGGGCCTGGACACGCAGCTACCGGAGCAAGGCGGGAAAGCAGGGACGTGTCTTTACCAGCACCTACGGGGCCTCCAATGACATCCTCAGCGAAGGCTACCGCCGGCTTCTCATAAATGGTTGCTTCTGGGCGGTGGGACTGGAGGACCAGATCGTTCCCAGTGCCGAGGTGGGCCTGGTTGGTCCCTTCAATCCGACCTGGGGCAGGGGCGGTGGTCGGCGCAAACCGGGAACCAGGCCTGCAGACATGGCAGGGTGGGAGACGCCGATCGTGCCGTTGGCGAAGTAGGCGATCCGGCATCGATGGATCTCAAATTCCCAGACCGGCAGCTGACGGGAGTGCCCGTCCGGGATGTCGGCCAGCTTTCCTGAGACGGCGTCGAGGATGCCAGGAGGGTTAAATCAGGAACTGAAGCTTGCCCTTGCCGCCGGGGCCCGCTAACCCGTCAACGCTCTGGTTACACGATACTTCGTTCCCGTCCGTTCATGACGGGGACGACGGACGCAGGCAGGGCTTCCCCTGGTTTCTCATGCTCATCGTTCAGAAATACGGCGGCACCTCGGTCGACTCCTTTGAGCGCATCCGTAATGTCGCCAGGCGCATCAAGTCCCTGCTGGATGAAGGGAACGAAGTTGCGGTGGTGGTGTCGGCCATGGGGGGGGTGACCGACAAGCTCATCGCCATGGCGCAGGAGATCTGCGAGGAGCCGCCCGATCGAGAAATGGATGTCCTGCTCTCGACCGGCGAGCAGCAGTCAATCGCCCTGGTGACCATGGCGCTCAATCAGATCGGAGTGAAAGCGGTCTCCATCACGGGTCGCCAGGCGGGAATGAAGACCTCCGGTTCTCATACCAGGGCGCGGATCGAAGCCATCGACTCCACTCTCAGCCAACGCTACCTGAAGGAAGGCAAGGTGGTCATTGTGGCAGGTTTCCAGGGGATCAACGAAGAAGGCCTGATCCAGACCCTCGGGCGGGGGGGATCAGACCTCTCTGCAATGGCCTTCGCCTCATCGGTCAATGCCGACCTGTGTCAGATCCTCACCGATGTCGATGGTGTCTACACTGCCGATCCACGCGTGGTGCGGGATGCGCGCAAACTCCCCGAGATTTCCTACGACGAACTCCTCGAACTCGCCTCTGTCGGCACCAAGGTGATGCAGTCGCGCTCAGTCGAATTCGCCAAGAAGTACGGCGTGAAATTTGAAGTCCGTTCCTCCCTCAACAACAACACCGGTACTATTGTGACAGAAGAACACGAAGCCATGGAAGCTGTCGTCATCCGAGGAGTCTCCATCGAGCGCTCCCAAGCCCGCGTTACCATCACCGGCATCCCCGACGAACCAGGAATGTCCGGCCGTATCCTCGGTGTGCTGGGGGACGATGAGATCAATATCGACATGATCGTTTCCAATATTGCGCACGATGGCTATGCCCGCCATTCGTTCACGATGCACACCAACGACCTCGGACGTGCCCAGGCTGCGCTCAAGCCGGTTCTCTCTGAACTGGGCGGGGATGCCAACCTTGAGACCGAGGCGGGCATCGCGAAACTCTCAGTGGTCGGCATCGGGATGCGCTCGCACTCCGGGGTGGCGGCCCAGATGTTCAAGGCTCTGGGCGAGGGCGGGATCAACATCGGGATGATCAGCACTTCCGAGATCAAGATTTCGATCACGGTGGAGGAAACGCGGATTGAAGATGCGGCCCGCGTGGTGCATGCGGTGTTCGGCCTGGACAGTGCTCCGGCATAGAATGAGTTGGCCTGCGGGGCCGGAGAGCAAGGCGGGCCCGGGAAGGAGCAGGGTCCTGTTCATGGTTCCTGTCATGCAAATGATGAGAACCTGATAAATCAGCAAGAATTCGCGTTCATTCGGTCGCATTAGGCGTTCTAATCCAGCTGTGTTTTCCACCGCCCTTCAGTCCCGGCTCCACCGCGCTCTCGGGGAAATCAAGCAGGCGGGGCTCTACAAGCAGGAGCGTTTTATCGACTCCCCACAGAGTGCCCTCATCACGCTGCAGGACGGGCGTGAAGTCCTCAACATGTGCGCCAACAATTACCTGGGTCTGGCTGACCATCCCGAGGTGGTGGAGGCAGCGCATGCAGCCCTGGCGCGCTGGGGGTTCGGGACGGCGTCGGTGCGGTTCATCTGTGGCAGCCAGAGCGTGCACCGCCAACTGGAGGAGACCATCACTGCTTTTCTGGGCACCGAAGACACCATCCTCTATCCCTCCTGTTTTGACGCCAATGGAGGTCTCTTTGAGACGCTTCTCACCGCCGAGGATGCCGTCATTTCCGACAGTCTCAATCACGCCTCCATCATTGATGGAGTCCGGCTCTGCAAGGCGCAGCGCTATCGCTATGACAACAACGACCTGTCCGATCTTGAAGCCAGGTTGCAGGAGGCGGAGGCTGCCGGAGCCCGTCAGAAGCTGATCACTTCCGACGGGGTATTCTCCATGGATGGGGTGATCGCGCAGCTCGATGGTATTCACGAACTGGCGACCAGGTATGACGCGCTCGTGCATTTCGATGACTGTCACGCCACTGGATTTCTTGGGCCGAAGGGGCGTGGCACGCACGAGCATTGCGATCTCTTCGGCAAGATCGACCTCACCACCTCCACCCTGGGCAAGGCGCTCGGGGGTGCTTCCGGGGGTTACACCTCGGGACGTAGGGAGATCATTGATCTGCTGCGCCAGCGTTCGCGGCCCTACCTTTTCTCCAACAGCCTTGCTCCAGCCATTGCCGCTGCTTCGCTCAAGGTCTTCGAGTTGCTGGAGTCCTCCACCGAGTTGGCCGACCGCGTAAAGGACAACACCGCCTATTTCCGGGAGGCCATGGCCCAGACCGGCTTCCGGATAGCAGGCGCCGATCACCCCATCACGCCCGTCATGCTGGGCGATGCCACCCTGTCGCAGCACTTCGCGGAGAAACTCCTTGAGCGCGGGGTCTACGCTATTGGCTTCTTTTACCCCGTGGTTCCGAAGGATACTGCGCGCATCCGTACGCAGATTTCGGCCGCCCACACCCGGGAGCACCTCGATCGCGCAGTGGAGGCCTTCATCCGGACAGGCCGGGAACTGGGGGTAATCTAGTGGCCGCGGTCGCGGATGGCCCGGGCCCGAACCTCCATGCACCCTGGCCGAGCCGTCCGTTTGATCATCGTCGCTGTGTGATCGGGAGGCTGACAGCGGCCAGTTCGTCCCCGTTTCCCACGCTCTGCCGCTTCCAGGCTGGACATCGGGGGAGCGGAACCAGAGAAGGGCCCGGATGGAGGCATGGATTCAGCGACATGACTTCAGCCTGGCATCGATTCCGGAGCCTACCGTGGAGCAATGTCTCGATTTGCTGCAGTCCTTTGATTGGGAAAGTGAACTGACCTGCTACGAAGAGGCCCTGGCGGAAAAGCGGAATCGTTGTCCGCCCGCCCTGGGGCTGGTCGATGGCGATCGCACCCTGCAGGTGATGCCGATTCGCGGGGGGCGCTCCCATTACTCGTACACCTGCGACCATCCCCTGCGGCTTCTTGCCTTCTTCGGAGCAAGCAAGAGCCTCAACGCCTGGGCTATCGGCGATGAACATCGAACGGGCCTCATCAGCCATCACTTCGCGGGGGAACAGGAGAAGCTCGTCGGTTCCTTGTGCCGGCTGACCCGAAAGTGATTGCGCGTTCCGGTCCCGGAGTTTTGGCGGACCACGGCTTTTTTACTCTCCATTCCATCCATATTTGATTGGATGAAGGGTAGATGTGGGTTTGGTCGAAACTGGCGGCGGTGAAATGGGAGGACGCCTGGGAGGAGCGCTTTTACGGGAATCGGAATGCAGTGTTGACCCGGCTCAAGGGAGGCAGGTCGGTGCGGGTCGATGTCTATTGTGAGGAGGAAGGAGAGGCGGTGGATATCGCGGCGCAGTTCGGCGGTTCGGTCAAGGAAGTGGCGGATAGAAACTGGGCGGCTCTTTCGGCTGTGCCCGGTCCACCCATCAAGATTCGTGAAAGCCTCCTCCTGACTACCGAAGTGACGCCTTCGAGGCTGCGTGAACTGCTGCTGCTCAACGAGGGGCGGGTGGTGATGAGTATTCCACCCGAGATGGCGTTTGGCACGGGAGATCATCCCACGACGGCCGCGTGTCTGCGTTTTCTGGCCGATGAGGCCAGGGCGCGGAAGAGAGGACGCTGGCGGATGCTGGACCTCGGTTGCGGAAGCGGTGTGCTTGCCATTGCGGCCAATCTGCTCGGGGCGGAGGAGTGCGAGGCGCTTGATTTTGATCGGAAAGCGGTGGAGATTGCACGTCACAATGTGGAGCGCAACGGGGCGCATGAGGTGCGGGTGGAGGAAGCAGATCTGCGCGAGTGGCGCACCGAACGGCAGTATGAAGTTGTGGTGGCCAATCTCTTCGCCGATGTGCTGCAGGCCTCCTTCGGAAAGATCCGCCGGACGCTCGGGCCGGGAAGCGCCTTCATCCTTTCGGGCGTCCTGCGTGAACAGTGGACAGAGACCGAAGAAGCTGCCCGGACAGCCGGCTTGGCCTTCGAGATCGTGAAGAAGAAGGGGAAGTGGATCTCGGCGAAAGGCGGGATGGCATAGTTCTGGGATTCGGCTCGGGAGGACTTCAGGGCAGGCAGCCGCCTGGGTTCAGGGCCCTTTCGATGGAGCTGTGGGCGACTGATTCGAATTTTTCTTTTGTCGCCAGCCTGTCCCTCGTCGACCATGCCCGCCGTGAAGGGGTTTGTGGTGTTGGCAATCGTGCTGCTGATTCCCAGCATCGGCTACTTCCATAAGCAGCACTTTCTCAACCATCTCAAGCCCGGGCTGGAGGCTCAGGTGAAGGAGGTTCTGGAGGCGGAGGGAGTAATCGCTCCGGTCGTCCATCTCGATTATCTTGATGCCGTGGTCTTCGGGAGGGTTGTGATCTCCGGGAAGGTTGATTCTGATGAACAGCGTGCGCGAGTGATCGCCCGGGTCGATGCGCTGTCGGGGGTGCGCATGACCAGGAAGGGGACGCGGCTGTGGCTCGATGGGTGGTTGCGCATCGAGAGGAGGGGAGGGCGTTTCGCTGCAACGGGGATCGTTTCCGAGGGTCTGGCTGTGCGTCTTCCCGATCCTCTGGAGATGATGGAGGGATGGGACGAGGGGTTGGAACGGCGGGAGATAGTGGAAGACCCCGGGGGAATCGGGGATTGGGGGAAGTTCCTCCTCTACTACTTCGGGGAGCCGGGTGACCGTAGTGTGAAGCTGCAGATGGGAGGCTTGACCATGCGCGGTGATGCCACCACCGGGCTACGGAGCGACTGGCTCTCCAAGGCGAGTGAGGTGGTGCCCAAGGACATGGTTTTCGACTATTTCAACCTTCGGCCATCGGCCTGTCACTTTCCAGGTTACCAGCCGCTCTCACTGACCGACGAGGCGGTCCTTGAGCAGTTGCGGCGGCAGCTGAACTCAAACGTGGTGACCTTCCGTCCCGGGAGCGAACAGCTCCTGAGCGCGGACCGGGATAAGGTCATCCTGGCAGCCCGGGCCATCATCACGGTGGGGGAAAAGGTTCGTTACGTGGTGGGTGGACATCCGGCGCGTGATGGTAACGCGACTGCGAACAGCCAGCTGGCGCGCCTCCGGGCCGGGGTCGTGGCGAAGATTCTGGTGGATCACGGCGTGGCGGCCGGGCAGATTGAGATTGTTCCCTTCAGTGTGACCCCGGAGGGAGACCGCGACAACCAGGTGGAGATCGTGGTGAAGTAGAGGTAGAGCGCAGGGCAGGATATTCGGATGGACGCGATTACATACTTCCTCGTCAATTATGGCTTCTACAGCCTGTTTCTGGTCGTGCCGGCCGCCTTGCTGGGGGTCGCCTACGGCTGGATTGCCTGGGGGAAGCACCGGGCAGGTGCGATGGAATCGCGGCAACGTCTCGAGCAGGCCGAGCGGGTGGCTCATGAGGTCGAGATTGCGCTGAGCAGGGAGCGGGAGCAGTTCAAGCTGTATCAGGAGGCCGCAGAAGAGGGCGGAACCCTGCCGGCGCTCCCGGACGCGGAAGGGACAATGACGGCGTTGCGTCGGGACAACGAGGAACTGGAGAAGATTCTGAAAGCTGCTCGCAAGGAGCGGGAGGAGGCCGAGGCCAGCCTGGTGGACCTGGCCAAGGAGAAGGAGAGCCTGGCCGGGGATCTCGTGAAACTCAACGTGGCGAAGGAGGAGCTGGAAAGGAAACTGGCCGAGGGTGGCGCCGCAGGAGAAGAGGAAAAGAAATCTGGCAAGGCGGGGGGCAGGCAGAAGGCAGGGGTCAGGCTGGCCGGACCCTCATGGTCGGAATGGAAGGCGCATCAGAAGAAGTCCAAGGCGGAGAAACGGGAACTGGAGAAGAAACTGGCGATCACCGAGCGTGACCTGCAAAAGAAGCTGGCGGTTCAGGAGAAGGTCGGCAGGCGTGTGGTGAGCGGCCTTGAAAAGAAGGTGGGAGACCTTGATCGGCGACTGCAAAGCAAGGTGTCGGAAGCAGATGAACTGGCCGCATCCCGGATGAAGGTGGAATCCGAGCTCGCTGAAAAGAAGGCCGAGGCCCGGGAAACAGGGAAGGAGCTTGGAGAACTCCGCAGGGCCAGGGAGGGAGTGGAGAGGAAACTCAGCGAGATCAGCAAGGAGCGCGACGAGAAGCTGGCGGAGCTGGCGGTCCTGAGGAAGGAGCGGGATGAACTGGGCAGCAAGCTGCAGGCCGAAGTGAAGGATCGCAGGCAGGAGGGAGAGAGACTGGAAAAGGATCTCGCTGCCGTGCGGGAGGCAAGGGGCGAACTCAGAAAGTCGTTACAGGCTGTCGAAGGGGAGCGCGACGAGAAGGTTCGGGAACTGGCCTCCCTGCAGAAGGAACGTGAAACCCTGATGGCGGACCTGGAGTCGGCGGAGAAGGGCCGCATGGAAGAGAGGGAAAAGCTGGAGAAGGAGCTGGCGGAACTGCACCGCGCACGATCCGGACTGGAGGAGAAACTTGAAGGAGTTGGGGAGGAGCGCGATCAAGGCATTGAGGAGCTGAGGGACCTCAGGGGTCAACACCAGGAGATGACGGTCCGTCTCAAGGACGAGGCGGAGAGCCAGAAGGAAAAGGGCGAACAGCTCACCAGGGAACTCGAAGAGGTCAAAGGGGAACGGGCGGCAATCGAGGAACAGATGACGGGCGTGGCATGCGAGCGCGACGAGAAGCTGGTGGAATTGGCGGGTCTGCGGGAAAAACAAGACGAGCTGTCCGGCAAGTTGGAGCAGGAGATCAAGCTCCGGAGCGATGAACTGGAAAAGACGTCTGCGGAGCTTGAGGAATTGCGCGGCAGGAGGGCGGAGCTTGAAAAGCAGTTGGCAGTCATTCGGCAGGAAAAGGAGGAGGGTGCGCGTGAGCTGGCCGATGTGGCTGTAGAGCGGTCGGATCTGGAACGCGCCCTTGTGACCGCTCAGGCGGATGCCGGCAAAACGGAGTCCAGGCTGCACGAGGTGCTGGACGAGAAGGAAAAACTCGAGAGCGGGCTTGTCTCACTGCGTGAGGAACGCGGCGAGGCGGAGCGGGCGCTGAAGGAGATGAAGGAGGAGAAGGAGGGTCTTGAATTCCGGGTGGGCGAACTGGAGGAGCGTGTCACGAGAACCAGCGGCGAACTGGAAGAGCTGTCCGGAACCAAGGCCGGGCTGGAGGAACAGATCGCGGTCGCCCGCATTGAAACGGAACAAGCCAGGATGGACTTTGACCTGGCCCGGCAGGAGCACGAACACGAGCACCAGGAACTGGAACGACGCAAGGTGGCCGAGACGAAGTGGGCCGAGGAATTACACCGCCTCCGTGAAGAAAAGAAAGAGCTCCATCAGCACATGGCCGTTCTCTCGGGTGACAGCAAGGCTGAGGTGGTTGTCAGGCAGATGAAGGCTGAGAAGGACCGGCTCCTGCACGAACTGGAAGACCAGCAGCATGAGCGTCAGCAGGTGGAAGATGCCGCTCTCGTGCTGCGCAGGGAGATGCACGGATTGCGTAGCGAGCTGGTGGAGGCCGAACAGAAGCTCGAAGCCCTCGACAAGTTGCAGGGCCGGTTGCTTTCCACCGAGGAACGCCTCGGGCGCACGCAGATGAACCTCACCAGGTCGCTGGAGGAGCATAAGTCCCTCGCGGATAAATTGGAGTCGATCAAAACGGCTTCCGCGATCTCAGATGAAACGCAGCGCCTCCTCGCCGAGGAGGTTGAAGCTCTCAGAACCGGGCGGGAGGAGGCTATTCGCGAGGCTGTCGCAGAAGCACGGGGAGAAGCGCAAGAGGCAGCCGGGCGCGCGCGCATGGAAAAAGAGACGGCCCTGCGGGCGGAATTGGAGACGGCGAGAGAGAAAGGAAAGCGGAGTGCCGCCGCAGCCAGAGAGTTGCGTGCGGAACTCTCCTCGACCAAACGGCCAGCGAAGCGGTCGACAAAGCCGGTGCGCCTGGAGGCCGCGCCTGAGCCGGTGGTCAAACTGCCGTCCGGAGGGAAAGGAAACCTGGTTGAGGATCCCCTGCTGGGTCCGATTTACCGCAAGGCTCCTGCCGAAGTTGATGATCTGGCCCGCCTCCAGGGGGTAGGGGAGGTCATCTGCCGTCGCCTCCACGAGGTCGGCATTTATACCTATCGGCAGGTGGTGAAATGGCGAGCGGTACAGGTCAGGGCGATTAGCGAGGAACTCAAGCTGGGAGGGCGCATCCGGCGCGATGGCTGGCAGAAGCAGGCCCGGGCCCTGCACAGGGAGAAGTATGGCCGAGCGCCGTAGACAGGGCTGAATTTCTGAATTCCGCTTGCATCCGTGAGGAGCAGCGCTATGAACTGCCCCCGCTCCAGAGGGGAGGGTGTGTTCGCCCAGCGTCCGTGACTCCGCCTCTTGAGCGGCAATCTCAGGCACATATTCTCTCAGATGGATCCAGATTCTCTTTCTTCACGCGTTCAAGGAGTCACTCCCTCCCTTACCCTGGCGGTCACCAATCAGGCCAAGGCCCTGCGGGCGCAGGGTGATGAAGTCTACGGTCTCGCCGGTGGTGAGCCGGAAATGGATACCCCCGACCACATCAAGGCGGCGGCGATCAAGGCTCTTCAGGAGGGTAAGACCAAGTATACCCCGGCAGCTGGTATTCCCGAGTTGCGCGAGGCCATTGCGGGAAAACTCCTCGATGACAACGGTCTGAAATATGAGCCGAAGCAGATCTGCGTCACCTCGGGTGGCAAGCAGGCCTGCATGAACGCCATCATGGCGATGTGCGATGAGGGGGACGAGATTATCATCCCCGGGCCCTACTGGGTGAGTTATCCTGAGATGGTGCGTCTCTGCGGGGCGGAG
>Ga0310120_10002844_pt1 | contig 12499 bp, 12 predicted proteins | sample CB27_AW_983_MG_FD_203506 | JGI IMG/M metagenome (GOLD analysis project Ga0310120, IMG submission 203506) | Marine microbial communities from Western Arctic Ocean, Canada - CB27_AW_983 | ecosystem: Environmental > Aquatic > Marine > Oceanic | place: Canada: Western Arctic Ocean | collected... | reverse complement strand
TTTCCATTCCAAGACATATTCCTAAAACAGGTATTTTGTCTTTAACAAAATCATGAAATCCTAATGCCGAATAATCCCTAATACTTCTAATTGCAGGATCAAAATTTCCTACACCTGGCAACAACAAACCATCATATTTTTTTGATTGATCAAAGCTTGTGATAATATCTACATTGGCACCATTTTTTTCAAGTGAAGTCTTTAGACTAAAGATATTTCCAGCTCCATAATCAAAGATTGCAACATCTACCATTACATTGCGCCTTTGGTACTTGGTATTCCTTTTTGTTTTGGATCATTTGATGCTGCATTTCGTATTGCTACAGCCATTGATTTTATTGCAGCCTCAACTTTGTGGTGGTCATTATCTCCATACTTTACAGTAACATGAATACAACAATTGAGGTTTTGTGCTAGAGAAAAGAAGAAGTGTTCTAAATCTTCTTTTGACATTCCTTCAATCTTAGTTCTTTTAGTTAAGAGAGTTATTTTGTGATGTTGTCTTTTTACTAGATCAAGTGATGTTTCAGCTAGAGATTCATCCATAGGTACAGATGAGAAGCTAAATCTTGTGATTCCACTTCTGTTTCCCAAAGCCTTGTCAATTGCACTTCCTATAGTAATTCCTACATCTTCAATCAAGTGATGTTCAATTCCATCTTTTGATTTTGCTTTTACAGTCAAGTCAATCATCGAGTGTTTTCCAAATGAACCAATTAGATGATCTAAGAATTTGATTCCAGTATTGATTGTAGTTTTTCCAGTTCCATCTAGATTGATGATAACTGAAACATTGGTTTCTTTTGTTTCTCTTTTAAGTGTGGTTTTTCTTGGTTTCATGGAGATTCTTGTTTGATTTCTATTATACTAGATTTAATGCCTTCGGAAGTTCTTGAATTGATCTGAGAATGAAAGAGGCATTGTTTTTTTGAAATAATTCATATTTTAATTCAGGCTCATCACTTGAACCATAAATTGCACAAAATGACACATCAAAACCACGCTCTTTACATTTTTCAACCATCATCAAATCCTCCATTGAATCACCAACATACAATGAACATTTAGAATTAATACCTGAAATTGATTCTAACAGGGATTCGGGATTAGGTTTGGCCATGTCAAGTGGACGATCTTCTAAAAATACAGAATTTTTCATATCAAAATTATCTAGAAAGTTTTTCATTGAATAGGAAAATGCAAATTTACCTCGACCAGTGACTGCAGAGATTTTAGTTCCAAATCTGTCATTTAGTTTAGACATAAGATTTTCATCTAAAACAACATCATCCAAATCAATTAATGGATTATCAGAATATTGAGATTTTTCATTAAAGATTTCTTCATACAATGAAGATCCATAAAATAATTGATTAAAGATTCTGCGTACGTAACTTTCTTTACTAGAGTTATTATAATCTAATTTTGATTTGATTTCAGTTAGATCAATATTTTGGTTATTAAAATAATTATCAACGGAATTTATTCCAGACTCATTTGTATTTTCAATCACATTAATGATTAGTTTTTCAAATTGAATGTTGGCCTTTTTGGATGCAACTAATGTCATTACAGTAGCATAAACTACTGCAACTTCATCATTAAATCCCCCAGTAGATTTTAGACCATATAATATTTTTGAGGTAACAACATCATTAATCACATCATCAAATAATTCTTTCATGATTGCAGAGATTGTTTTGTTAATTGCATTATCATATGACTGTCTTATATCAACTAAAACACCATCACAATCAAAAATGATTGAATCAAATTTTTGGATTTTCTGAATTATATCATCAGAAATATAAAGTTCTTTGTTCATTCTAAAAGATCACGTATTGCTAGTAAAAATTTCGAGTTCATATCAGGAGTTCCAATTGTTACACGTAAGCATCCTTTGTGTGATGCTAATTTTCCAAGTTTTCTAATAGATATTCCTTGTTCAATTAGTGCATTATACACTCGTGTATCAGCACCTTTAGCATCAAATAATACAAAATTTGCATTAGAATCAAAGACATCAAAAGCATCATATTTTTTTAGATTTTGGATAATTCGTGTTCTTTGTTTTTTAATAATTTCAAAGATTGGAATAATTTGTTTGGATTTTTCTATAGCCAAAATCCCACATTCGATAGCGAGTGTATTTAGTGGATATGGATACTGGATAACATTTGAAAAAACTTCGGTTAATTTTTTGTCTGTAATCATGTATCCTATGCGTAATCCAGCCAATCCAAATGCTTTGGATAAAGTTTTTACTAAAATCACGTTAGGGTATTTTTTGACTAAACTAAGAACAGATGAATTTGAAAATTCTCCATATGCCTCATCGATTATGATAGGACCTGGGAAAGATTTGATTAATTTTTCCAAGTCTTTATTAGAAAATTGGAAGCCGGTCGGATTATTTGGAGAATCAAGATAGATCATATCAACAGACTTTGCTTTTTTGATGAAATCCTCAATACGTAAATCCATATTTTTTGAGAATGGAATTTTAACTTGATTTATTGAGTAAAGTTTGCATCTTTCTTCAAAGAATCCAAATGTAGGATCAGATGTTAAAATTTTTGTTGATTTTGTACAAAGATTTGCTAAGATTAGATCAAGAATTTGATCAGAACCATTTCCAACTGAAATCATATTTTTTGGTACTTTCAAATATTTTGCAAGTGAATTAATAAAAATCTCAACTCCACCAAGAGGATATATTCGAATATCAATACGTTTTTGAGCTTCACGAATTAATTCTGTTTGGAATTCTTTTTTGATTGCAAGATTTTCGTTTGAATCTAGTTTCAATACATCATTAACTTTAGCTGGTTTTTGATATCCAGAAAGTTTTCCTAACTCATTTAATCTCTTTCCAAATTTTTTATTCATTTTAATCTCCTTTCCACAGCCTTGTAGTGATTTGGTAATCCTTCTGCATCAGTAAGTGTTTTTAAATTATCAGAAATTTCAGTTAGATCTGATTTTTTAGTCTTTACTATAGTTTGTAATTTTAGAAAGTCCAATACTGATAATCCTCCTCTAGTTCTACCAAATCCATTAGTTGGGAGTATGTGATTTGTGCCTAGAAGATAATCACTAGCAGAGGATGGAGTATTATTTCCAATTAAAACTAAACCAGGGCCAGTAATCTTTTTGGATAATGTTTTAGCATCTTTCACCATCAATTCTATGTGTTCTGGTGCAATTTTATTTGCTAATTCAATTACATCATTTTGATTCTTACATATTGCAATGAATCCATTCTTTGATATACTTTGTTTTACAATAGAACTTCTCTCTACATCTGGAATTAATTTTTCAAGTGATTTTTGAATTTGTTTTGCCTTGGATTTTGATGTTGTAATAACAAAACACATTGTATCATTGCTGTGCTCTGCTTGAGATACAAGATCATATGCAATTAATTCAGGATCAGCACTTGCATCTGCTATAATTCCAAGTTCGGTTGGTCCTGCAATCATATCAATGGAAGTTTCTTCACTTACAATTGCCTTGGCAATACTAACGAACTTTCCTCCAGGTCCAACAATTTTATCTACTCTTGGTATTGATTTTGTTCCATATGCAAGTGCAGCAATTGCTTGTGCTCCACCTGCTTTGTAAATTTCTGCACCACAATTTTGTGCAACGGTGATTGTCATTGGATCAATTTTTCCATCAGAACTAGGTGGTGAAACAACTACAATTCTCTTGACTCCAGCTTCAGCAGCAGTAATTACAGACATTATTGCTGAACTTGGATACCTAGCTTGACCTCCAGGTATGTAACAACCTACACTAGGAATTGGTATAAAAGAAATGTTTGGGATTTTCTTGACTGATTCAATTAATCTCCTTTTGAGATTTTGCTGAGCCTTAGATAATTTTATGGCAGATAATTGTAGTGCAGAAAATTCTGCATCAGTGATTTTTGCATTTTTAGACTCTTGTTTATTTACACGCAACTGTATTGTTTTTTTTCCATTGAATTTCTGTTCGTATTTCTTTACAGCAGCATCCCCATTCTTTCTAACATCATCTAGTATTGCTTGTACAATTTTTCTATCTTTTTGTGAGGTTTTTTGACGCCTAGATTCTACGAATGTATCGACGTTACGAACCTGTAATATCTTGATCAATTCTCTTCGTCACGTTTTATCTCCTCTAATTGAAGAATTTGCCGTGGTTCATGTACAACGATTCCTTGAGCAATCTTTCTAAGTTTTGGTATTAGCTTGTGGAAATCAGTTTTTAAGATTACAGTATTTACACCCATCCAACCTTTTTGACTTAAAGGACTAACAGTTGGTCTCTTTAGTGAAGGAAGTTCCTTGAGAAGTTTTTTCAAATTATTTTCTTTAATGTTAAGATACAAGTGTAAATATTTTTTTCCTTGAACCGCACCACTCATCAAAGTTACAATATCAAAGATTTTTTCACGTTTGTTCTTATCTTTTAGGGATTGTTTGTTTGCAATCAAATGTGCACTAGACGTCATTACAGTATCTATAATTTTAAGTCCATTTTGTTTCAGAGTTGTTCCAGTTTCTGTAACATCCATGATTACATCTACATCTTCTGGAGGCTTTGCTTCTGTAGCACCAAATGATAAGTGAATTTGGACATTTTTGTTGGTTCCAACTCTCAGCCAAGGAGTGATGATCATTGGATCTTTATTTCCAAATGCTTTTTTGTATGATTTACAACTCTTGATAAATTTTGAAGCATTTGTTAAATATTCAGAAGATAAACGAAGAATTTTTTTCTTTTTGGCATATTCCGCAATCATTTGATCAAAATTTTTGAATCTTAATGTGTCCGGAATTGCAATTACTAATTTTATTTTTCCATATTCAAGATCAAGCAATGGATCAACATCTGATTTTGTTTCATTAATCCAATCTTTGCCAGTAATACCTACATCATACAATCCATCAGCAACCAAATTAGGGATCTCTTGTGGTCTAAGCATTTTAACCATAATTTCAGGATCATCTAGAAAAACTCGATAAGTTCTACTCTTTCTACTAACCTTGGTCCACGAGTTTTCAAGAAGCTTGAAAGTAGCTTCTTCTAGACTACCTTTTGGGATTGCGAATTTTACTTTGGACATTTCTATACGAACAACTATACGTAATATAATAGATGGTTAAAACACGTAGAAGATTTTCTTTGGGTATTTTGTTAGGAATTACTTGCCTGCTTTCTAGCATGTAATTTCATGTGTCCCTTTTGTATTCCTTCAGTAACCAGAGCACGCATTGCAGCAAAATTTTGTGCCAGACCGGTGGCAGCCATTATACAAGCTAGATCTTGGACATTTGTTAATTTTAGAATTTTAGTACAGATTTTTGCTATAGGATGATCATTTGTAACGCCTCCAACAATCCCAACAGATAACGGAATCTCAAATTTGCCAACCAGATTTCCTGAATTATCTTTTTCCCATTTAGTTAATGAACGATATTTTCCAGTACGTGATGCATATGCGTGAGCTGCTGCTTCTATAGCTCTACTATCTTGTCCAGTTGCATTTGCAACTGAAATTGTTCCATTCATTACGCCTTTGTTATGAGTTACAGCACGATACACATCATTGTCAGCAAATTCAAACGCAGAAATTATGTCATTTACAACTTGTTCTCCCCCAACTGCTTCTTTATCAAATATACCTGAAACAGAAACCATTCGTTTTGTTGAATAGTTGGAAAGAATTCTCAATAATATTTTACCGCCAGTGATTTTTTCTATTAATGGGGCTACAGTTTCACACATTGTATTTGTAACATTTGCGCCCATTGCATCACCTACATCAATCATCAATTCTACAATTAACATTGAGGATGTAGATGTCTTGATCTCCTTACAATGAACTTGTTTTGCACCTTTTCCCAGTTTTGGTAATGTTTTACTAGCAGAATTTGCTAATTCGATAATTTCATTTGAATTAGAATTTATAGCAGAAATTGATTTTTGTATATTTACATCTAAGACCTGAACTTGCCCAATACTGATATTTCCTTCTACAGTTGCAGTAAAACCACCATGAACTCTGGCAATTTTTGCAGCTTTTGATGCAGCTGCAATTACAGATGGTTCTTCGATAACCATAGGGACAAGATAATCTTTATTATTAATTTTAAAATTTGTTGCAATTCCGAGTGGAAGGGAAAATGTTCCAATTGCATTTTCAATCATCTTATCTGCATGATCAAAGTCTATTCCACCTGTTGCATTTTTTAGATGGTTTACCTCATCATCAGTTAGGTCAGAAAAATTACAAATTATGTCTAGTTTTTCCTCATGGGATTTTTCAAAGAATTTCGGAATTGATGAATCAGTCATGTTATTTCAATATCCTCAGTAATTTATCATCATCTGGTGCTGGAAATGCTTTTCCATCAGTATTTGTTGTTATGATGTATATGTAGCCATCAGGACCTTGTGCTACATCCCTAATCCTACCTACTCCACTCAATAACCTTTCAAGGTTTGCATCATTGTCTGTAATTTCAACGTTGAAGAGATTAGTAGCCTTTTGTGAAGCAAGAATCATGTTGTTTCCAATATCTAATTTATCTCCAGAATAGAAAATAATTCCACCTGGTTCAAGTTCAGGATCAAAACACTCTAGGGGATTTACAAAATTATCATTTTCTGTATAACATTGAACTTCGGGCCAGCCATAGTTTGAACCTGGAATTATCAAGTTTATCTCATCATTTTTTGTTGGACCAGATTCAGTTTCATACATCATACCTTGCATGTTCCATGCAAGCCCAGTTGGATTTCGATGTCCATAAGAAAATACGTATGATTCTGTGAATGGGTTATCGACTGGTATTGTGCCATCATCATTTAGCCGAAGAATTTTTCCTATAAGAGAATTAAGGTTTTGTGGTTCATCTGAAGAGTCAGATACAGAACCTGTTCCAACATATAATTTTCCATCAGGTCCAAATTTTATTACTCCACCGTTACTAAATGCAGATCCAGGTATTTTATCTAGGATTGTAATGATTTCGGTAGCCTTGTTATCTTCTTCTGTGATTCTGATTATCTTATTCCATAGATTATCATTTTCTTCATATGTATAATATGCATAAAGAAAATGATTATTTGAAAAATCAGGATGTGTTGTTATTCCAAGTAGCCCTCCACCAAAAATCTCAGGAGTACGTAATGTGATTAAGGGAGAATCAAGTAAACCAGATGGAGTAACTACACGAATTTTTCCAGATTTTTCTGACACAAATATTCTTTCATCAGCAAAAGCAATTGACCAAGGTTTTTCAAAATTTGTTGCCAGAATTTCTACAGATTCTGTTGAAACATTTTTGATGATGGGTTCAGGAAGTGGAGGTGGATTTGAAGGAGAGGTTAAAACTACTGCAGAAAATATTAAGGCACCAACAATTCCTATAATTTGAAATTTTCTAAGCATATTGAAAAATCAATTAGAATCCTTTTATTCATTTCCGAATTTGAAACGCGTATATACCTCATAAGGAATTTTTGTTCAGCGGGGTGGGGAAGTCAGGTCATCCCGTCGGGCTCATAACCCGAAAATCAGTAGTTCAAATCTACTCCCCGCTATTATGATTCTAAAAATTAGAGATCCATAAGGAATGTGGATTAAATTTTTCAATTTTGTTCTTTTGTTTCATTCGTTGAATGGGTTTTGTGAGATGACGATGAGCAGAAACATCTGGAATGTAAAGTTGTTTTTTAAGTGAACGTGGAATAAATTGACGAGTTTTATGAGAAGAAGTGTTTTTGCAATGTACACATTGAAAACCTTGATTTTTACCCTTTGATTTCATATGTTTTTTGCACTTTTGACAAAAAGGATTTACTAGTTTAGATTTTTTCTCAAGTTTTAGAATTTTAATAAACTCTAGATTTAGTATTCTTGGAAGTGTTTTTGTTGCTTTTCTAATACCACCACCTACTTTGATTATATCTCCTACAATCAATTCATTGGCAATATCAGTAATTCGTGTTGGTTTGTATACTGCACAATGAATTATCATACTCTTTGATATAATTGAAAAGAAAACATGACCACCTTTAGTTACAATTGGTTTTGAATCAACAGTTCCCTGTAATGTACCAGAGATGTAAGGCAGAAAATTATTTACATCTATTTCATTTTTTAGGTGATCACCAGTTCCTTGATTTGTTTTGAATATAAGATGACCAGCAAGTTTTTCTTTTGGTTGAATCATTTTTGATGCAGAAATTAACGTCTTTGAATTTTCACCACGAACTCCATAAAAGACAGGATCCGGACCATGCGGCATTAGAAGAATTTTATTTTTCTTTGAATCAAAACTGTTGAAGGTGTTTGGATATGTTTTTTCTTGCATCTGTTTTACCTTAGATTTATCTAAAGAACGTTTTTTGCCAAAGTGAGATGATTTTCGATAAGTTAGTAATTCATATGTTTGATCCTCAAAATTGTAGCCTATAACACTAGTAGCACCAACTAATCCTTGCCCATTCCCAAGATAAAAGAAATCAAGATTATGTTTTACTAATATTTTTTTAGCAAAATTTCTATTAATTAATTTCCACATTGCATCTGAACTAAGTTTGGAGAAATCATCAGGAATATTTTCATCTTGGCAGAATACAAGACCAGGATTTGCTCCATTTTTTACATCAGAGTATTGTTTGACAAATTTTTTTACTAGATTTTTAATTTTTTTAGGATGAGAAGTGGATATTTTGAATCCAACTGCCCCATTACCTCTAGTTTTCCAAGGTATGTTGGGATTAAATCTAACTAAATTTGGAAAATCAAGAAAATCAACGTTTTCTTTTTTTAATCGAGAGATAATTTTGTAGGCAAGAAATGTAGTACACATTCCTTTAGGAGAATCAGTATCATCAATACCAATGTGGAGTATTTGTTTGCGCATGTATCATGTATGAAATATAGGGATTTTAGTGATTTGCTAAAGAGTTTGGTTTAAATTCAAAATGACATTTTTTAGAATAAATGATAGTAATTGATGAAAAGGCAATTTTTGATGTAATATCTCTAAAAAAACCAGTTACAGTAGCACTAAATGCACCGGATGGCATGTTACCTCAGGTTCAACAAACTGCTATGAACATTACAAAGAAATTCGATATTCCGGCATTTGTTTTGGCCGATACTACTTGGGGAACATGTGATCTTAATTCAAATGGAGCCAAAGTTTTAGGTGCAGAAATTTTATTTAATATTGGTCATACAAATAAACTTGAAACATTTCCTGGACCACAAGATAATGTAATTATGATTGATGCATTTGATGATATATCTTTTGATCAAGTAATACCAAAAGCAATAGAAATTTTGGAGGGAAAAACAATTTCATTAATTACAGATAGCCAACATCTTCACCAAATTGATGTGGTAAAGGAAAAATTAGAAAAACATGACATTATCGTAAAGATTGGGAAAGGAAAAGGACAGCTTAATGATGGACAGGTTTTTGGATGCGAATTCTATCCCGCAATGGAGACTAGAGAACAAGTTGACGCGAATTTATTTTTGGGTCAAAGTAATTTTCATGCAGCAGGAGTAGCACTATCAACTAGAATTAGAACGTACATTTTAGATCCATATTTTAATGAAGTTAGAGATGTTACTGACTTTGCAAAAAAATTAGAAAAGAGAGCAACATTGAAGATTTACAAGGCAACGGAAGCGAAGGTTTTTGGAGTGATTGTAGGTCTTAAAGAAGGTCAATTTGCAAAAATCACCGCCTTAAAATTTAAAAAGGAACTAGAAGAAAGAGGAAAAGAAGTACAGTTGTTAGCCTTGACAGATATTACAAATGATAGATTAAAGAACTTTACAGGAATTGATGCATTTATTCAAGTTGCATGTCCAAGGATTTCCACAGATAATGAATTCGACAAACCAATGCTATCAACTCCACAAGCTAATGCATTACTGAAAATGTTAAAAAATGAGAAACTAGATAATTATTTGGAGATACCACATTGGTTGTAACATATTAAAATGAAAAAAATTTATGCCGTTATTTTTTCAGTTCTAATAATTCCAGTTTTAGTTTCAACTGTTAATGCACAAACACTACATGTGGATGCATATATAGACGATTTGATGGATATTGGAGAATCAAAATACAAAGCTTCAGGAGTAACTATAACAAGAAATGCTGAAGGAGAATTAATCAGTGTTGTAAAAGTAGATGCGGCAAGATATCTTGATCATCCAATTGTTGATGAATATCTCATGACTGAGAATCCGAATGTAACATTAGTAAAAAAAGGAATGCTTGGAAAAGACACGGTAACTCATTACAGAGTTGTTGCAGAATATTTTAATCCAAATTGTTCAGAAATTTCATTTGATGTTCCAGGATTTAATGATAAATGTGATTGGTATCAACCGGTTTTTTCAACCTATTTTATCATAACAGATGAAGAAGTAGAACACACAGTTTTTCGTGGGTTAAATCATAATTTTATAGTAAAATCAGGATATGGTAGCACAACGTATTGGGATATTTTTACTCGTGATTAGTTTTTTTTGAGAGAACAATTCCTATTCCAATTGCGGCAAATATTACAAATGGGATTAAACGGTATGGTAAAATAAAATAAAAATCAGTTATTAAAGAAATTAAAGGTCCTGCAAGGATAGAACCTGCAAGGATTATTAAAACAGAATCTGCTTGTTTTAACCCCTTTAGGGATTTAATAAACAAGCCAACAGTCAATGGTAAAATGCACAATACAATTAGTGGATCTAACTGCATTGAATTTCCCCATCCTGTAAATCCGTCTAAGAATGCATCAAAGTCATAACGAATTATATCATCATAAATTATATTTCTTCCACTTTCAAAGATCAAATATATAATTCCAATAACGATGCCGTATGAACCAAAAAGCACAAGTTTTGATTTTGTTGGAATTTCTGCACGATAAATAAAAAAGAAGTTCATCCAAAAATATGTTGCAGTAAACGCTTTTGTAAAGACAGACAGAAGAAATGTAATCGGAGATACTTGCCACCATTTTTTATTAATGGAATATATTGATATGAGATAAAATAAAACCCAAAAGTTTTCGTATACTGCAACAGTATCAAAATTTGTAAAAGTAACACTCTGAAGTAAAACAATCATAGCAATAATTCCAGCTAATCTTTTTTTTGCAAGTTGAATAGCAATTAATGCAGTAAAAATTACAGTTAGTATACTTGCAACAAATGGAAGTATCTTTATGTTCTGAAAGAATTCTTGTGAGAAATCAAGTAAAATCATTCTAACATATCGAGTATTTTGTTCTTTGACATACACATTCCAACTATCAGTAGAAGGCCAAATTTCTAATGCACTAAATAAAATTTTATAATCAGACCACTGGTCAGCCTCATCAATTAGAAGTTCAGGGATGGATAGTCCAACGTAGATAGATAAGATAATGATACCAATTATTATGGCAGTTTTCTTTGAGATTTCAAAACTTAAGATATTATCGATTGTGTTATGAATTCTAGTGGGTAATTTTTTTCTCAGATAGAGGAAACCAATTGTAAGTAAAATTAGAGATGAAATTATTATTGGAGATAACCATGGACTGGCTTCAAAAGGATCAACTTCTAATGGGAAGTCATATGTGGAAGTTATTATCAATGCTGGAAATGACATTGAGACAAGACTAATGCCAATCACTCCAAGTGTTAACAAAAAAACAAGATATGTGACCAATCTGCTTGATTTTTGCTCACTCATAGAATGAGAAAATCATGCTGATTTATCAATTATGTGGAACCCTAAAAACAATTAATAACAAAATTTTATTGGATTACACATGAATGAAAAACAGAAGATTCCTGGTGAGAAGATTGCATTAATTGAAGAATATTTGCCTGGTGAAAATACATTTGAGGATGAGGATTCAATTAGAGCCACTGCAATTGGAGAAATTCGTCTAGATTCTACTGAAAGATTAGCATCAATAGAAAGACAGAAGCAAATTACAGTTCCAAAAGTAGGCGATATTATCATAGGCGTTGTAGAGGCAAATTTACCATCAATGATTGCTATAATGATTAAATTTGTCAATGGTAAAAAAGCAAATTCAGATTTAGAATGTATTTGTGTTACAAGACACCTTAGGAAAAAGAATGTTGCATTGGCTAAAGATGTGGTAAAAGTAGAGATAATTAGCCATATCAATGGGACTATTCATTCAACTATCGATTCACCAGAATTAGGAGTATTATTCACAAAATGTAGAAAATGTTATGGTACAGTTGTGAAAATGCGAGATGCAGTAAAGTGTAAGGATTGTGGATGGATTGATGATAGGAAATTATCTCTTGATTTTGGAAAAAGCGAATTTATGAATCAAAATTAAGATGAAGAAAGTATCATATCAAGGTGTACCAGGAGCATATAGTCAAAGTGCTGCAAAGAAATTCTATGGTGAAGAAATCGATACATATGGAAGAGATGGTTCATTTGCA
>Ga0310120_10002843_pt1 | contig 12502 bp, 10 predicted proteins | sample CB27_AW_983_MG_FD_203506 | JGI IMG/M metagenome (GOLD analysis project Ga0310120, IMG submission 203506) | Marine microbial communities from Western Arctic Ocean, Canada - CB27_AW_983 | ecosystem: Environmental > Aquatic > Marine > Oceanic | place: Canada: Western Arctic Ocean | collected... | reverse complement strand
AACTAGCAAAAATGGTACGATTCGTATCGATCTGAATGATGGGAAGAATACGGGTGGCTGGGAATGCGATGCTGGACTCATTAAAACGGACCGATGGCACCACATAGTGATTATTGTCGACGGTGGCCCAAAGATTATTTCTTTTGTGGTGGATGGAGTGCTGTGTGATGGCCGCGCCAGCCGTGACTTCGGTTGGGGCCGATTCAACAAGGACATGGTCGATGTAAACGGCTCAGGCGAATTACGGATTGCTCCCTCGCTGAAAGGTCGATTGAAACTTTTGCGGGTGTATGATCGTTACCTGCGCACATCGGAAGCCATTGGTAATTTTCAAGCTATGACACAGGTCGAATGATGAACCTAACTGTTCCCGCCACGCCACATCAACATAACGTGTGCGATACCAATCAAAGTCTCCGTGATACTTGATCTGGATTCCAGATCGGACCAAAGCGTCGAGCAACATCCGCGATGCCGTTTTCGGTTGGCCGATGATGCAGACCAGCGGTTGGCTGCCAGCAGCCAGGCGGTTCGCCGCAACGTCGACGACAGTCGGATTCTCACAAACGTGAACCACTGGCCCTACCATGCGGCGGTCAAACACAGGCGGATGCAACCGCATTTGACGGACGCTGATGCGATAGGGTTCGCCAGCCGCGGCATGAACGTTTAGCACTTTGCCGGTCAGCGATTGAATGTCTCCTCGCAAATTCAATACAAGCACGGGAGCGCTGAGTTCATCGCACAATACGCCCAGTGTTTCCCTCGGCACGTATCTCTGGGATCATCCCAGTCGCTTCCTCAATGCGTCGCAATAAATGGCCTCGTTGCCTGGTGAGATACTCCCGTTCATCATCATCCAACTCGTCGAAGTAAACGATCGGATCGTCTAACAGCCGACGTGTCAGCCGGAACCGCAGAGCACGGTTTCGCGCATCGTCAGTGTCTGGCCGCGGCTCATGGACCAAGCGAGCCATCCGCTGTTCAATGGGCAATTGGTCGTCGATTGACGATGGCCCATGCCGCACGTTGAGCATCAGGGCAAGAACCGGCCGGTTGATGTTATACAGAACATCGACTTCCTCTTTGACGAACTGGTTCTGCAGTAGGAACTGCTGATCATTTCCCTGCACATGAATCAAGACGCGCAAGCCAAGCAGAAACCGAATAACATGAACGAGATCCGCGCGCTGGTCGCGGCTATTTAGGTCGAAATGGACACCGGATTCACCGATGTCCGGATCCGCCGCCATTAGCGCAATCACCTCGTCGGCAAGCGTTCCCAGTGTCGTTTGCCGGTCACCGCGTTCCAGTGCGGCCAGCGCAAGACACAAAACAACGTACCGTCTCCGTGTAAATGGTCCAATCTCCTTGGGACCGAATGCCGCGCGGCTTCCGTCTCCCAAATCGGCCGGTGTCTTTTGAAGGCGAGCAAATTCGCTATCTAGATGCAACCTCCAGCCACAGTTGTCGGCCAACCATTCGCGGAGCCAATCGGCATGACGTCTGACGAGCGCAAATCGATCCGCCGACCTGCCATGAGGCTAAGCTCGGTGTGTACTATCTTTGCCAGCATTTGGCAGAGTTATGATCAAGGCCGTACGGCAACGCGGTGAACGACCTCAGGCGAGCACGTCTTCGACCACATCGCCGTGCACATCGGTCAAACGGTGGTGACGACCTTGGAATTGGAAGGTCAGCGCGGTGTGATCGATGCCCAGACAATGTAGTATCGTCGCTTGCAAGTCGTGTACGTGGACCGGATCTTGCGCGATGTTGTAACAATAGTCATCCGTTCGACCGTGGGAGATTCCACGTTTGATACCCGCCCCCGCCATCCAGATCGTGAAGCAGCGCGGGTGATGATCGCGCCCGTAATCATCATGGGTCAGTGTACCCTGGCAATATACGGTGCGGCCGAATTCACCACCCCAAATGACCAACGTCTCGTCCAATAGACCGCGCTGGCGGAGATCCTTGACCAGTGCGGCGGACGCTTGGTCAGTCTGTTTACATTGCTGGGCTATCTGTTTAGGCAAAAAGGTATGTTGATCCCATCCGCGGTGGAACAGCTGCACGAAACGAACGCCGCGTTCGGCAAGGCGTCGCGCCAACAAACAGTTCGCGGCAAATGTGCCCGGCTTTCGCGAATCGGGTCCGTACAGGTCAAAAATGTGCTGCGGCTCGTCCGCTACGTCCATCAGTTCAGGTACGGAAGTTTGCATCCGATATGCCAGTTCGTACTGAGCTATTCGAGTGGCGATTTCCGGGTCTCCGACCTCTTCGAGCTTCCGCTGGTTGAGCTTCGCGAGGTCGTCGAGCATGAGTCGTCGCGTGCCGGGGGCCAGTCCCGCGGGATTTGAGAGATAGAGTACCGGGTCCCCGATAGATCGAAACTTGACACCTTGATACTTGGTGGGTAGGAATCCACTGCCCCAAAGCCGATCATACAATGGTTGCCCCGACCGACCGGCCCCCTGCGAAACCATGGCAACAAACGCCGGCAGGTCCTGGTTGTCGCTGCCTAAACCATAGGACAGCCAAGCCCCCATGCTGGGTCGACCGGCTAGCTGAGCGCCGGTCTGGAAAAAAGTGATCGCCGGATCGTGATTGATCGCCTCGGTACGCATCGATTTGATGAAACATAATTCGTCCGCCACTTGGGCCGTGTGTGGCATCAGCTCACTGACCCAAGCCCCGCTGTTGCCGTGTCGGGCGAACTTGAAGATGGACGGCGCGATGGGAAAACTTTCCTGCGTCGACGTCATTCCCGTCAGTCGCTGGCCCTGGCGCACCGAATCAGGCAGCTCGGTGGCACGGAGGTCACGCAGTTTCGGTTTGTAATCAAACAAGTCCATCTGCGAAGGCGCGCCAGACTGGAAAAGGTAAATAACTCGTTTGGCCTTGGGCTTAAAATGGGGGAGTCTGGGCAGTCCTCCGCTGGACGCGCGGGCAACGCTCGGTGCTCCCCATAGTTCGTCATTGAGTAACGATGCCAGCGCCGCCGTGCCGATGCTCACGGCCGAGGAAGCAAAAAAGTGGCGACGGTTTACCAAGAGGCCGTGTTCTAGTCGTAGGTCCATGTCGTGGGTCATTCCTTGGTGATTGCCTCGTCTAGATTCAATATCAAGCTGGCCGTAACCGTGTAGGCGGCCAATTCAACCATGTCGATCTCCGCGTCGCGGACGGACTCGCCGGCGCTAACGAGCTTGCGCGCCGCGTCCGGATTGCCGCGGTAATGCTCCAAATGCTTGTGAAGACCGCTCAGCAGAATCCTTCGATCAACAGGAAGGGGACGGCGCGCCGTGGCCAAGCGAAAGGCAAAAACGATCCGCTCGTTGGGCGTCGCCCCCCCTTCGGTCATCATCCGCTCGGCTAGGGCACGAGACGCTTCCACGAACGTTACATCGTTCATTAATGTGAGCGCTTGAAGCGGCGTATTGGTACGGGTTTCACGAACGAGACACGTTTCTCGCGTGGAGGCATCAAAAGCGATCATCGACGGCGGAGCCACCGTTCGCTTGCGGTAGGTGTACAAGCCGCGGCGATACAGCTTCTCACCCTCGTCTTGCTCATACGGGCCTCCCGTTGAGATCTCTTTCCACAGCCCGGCTGGCTGGTAAGGCTTCACCGACGGTCCGCCGATCTTTTCCACCAGCAGCCCGCTCACCGCCAGTGCCTGATCACGGATCATTTCGGCGGTTAGTCGCAGTCGAGTCGAGCGGGCCAACAGGCGATTGTCCGAATCGCGTTTCAGTAACAACGGTGTTATCCGTGACGATTGGCGGTATGTCGCGCTAGTCACGATCATCTTGTGCAGCGCCTTCACGTCCCAACCGATGCGGATGAACTCGGTGGCGAGCCAGTCCAACAGTTCCGAGTGGCTGGGCCGCTGGCCTTGCGTCCCGAAGTCTTCCATCGTCTTAACCAGTCCCGTGCCAAAAAACGTCTGCCAGTATCGGTTCACTATCACTCGCGCTGTAAGTGGATTCGCTGGATCAATCAACCATTGAGCGAGGGCCAGCCGGTTGTTTTCCGCTGCCTTGCGCAAGGGAGATAGCGCCGCCGGAACCCCCGGCGTTACTTCCTCACCGGGCTTGTCGTACTCACCACGGATCAGCACGTAGGTGCTCCGTGGCTCGCGCATCTCTTGCATCACCATGGTCGTGGGAAAACTCTCGATCAGTTGACGCTTCTCTCGACGCAAGCGAACAACCTGCCGATAAGCATGTTGAATAGGCTTCGGCGCGGCGGTTTCCAGATAGCATGCACGCAGTTTTTTTGACTGCGATTTGCTTCTTTGATCGGCCGGAATGACCGCGATATCGGTGATCGAATCAATGGTGGCGACCGCTTCCACTTCATTCGCCGAGAGATCGCGATCGTAGATGCGAACGTCGTCGATGTAACCGCGAAAGCGACTGCCAAGACCACCGCCGGCGCCAATGCGAAACGGCTCGGAGCTGCCGAACGACTGGTTCATCGCGTCGAGATGGACGTTCAGTGCCTGCTCCTTGCCGTTAACATAAATCTTGATTCCACGGGCGACCCGCGAACCGTCGTAGGTCACCATCACATGGTACCAGCGACCGCGTGCCAGCCTTCGTTCCGACTCCACTCGGACCGCGTCATCCAGCCATCGCCTGACCAAATTTACCTGGATTCTTCCGTCCACAAGCTGCACGTAATATCCACCCGCTCTGGGTGCATCGGTCATGCGTGACAAGACCGTTCCGCCGCGGGCGTCTTTCAGGTGAATCCACGCCCCGCAGGTGAACTTGTCGAAATAACCGAACTTCCCGACGTCGGCAGCGTTGACAAAACGCCGACCGTCAAAATCGCCCGCCCTGCCGAGCTGTCCGGGGGCAAAGGTCGGCGCACCGTCTTCGAACTTGGCATCCTCGGAATCGGCAGCTGCCCCAGCCGCGTCACCATCCAGTGGATAGTGCGCCGCCAGCCCATCGGTTGGTGCCCATTCGATTGACCGCGTGGTCGCCAGCGACTTCTCCCAATTTTCCCGCGCGGTATCCAAACGTGGCTCCAGCTCCTTAAAGTGGCCCTTTGCTGCCGCTAACTTGGCTACTAGTTTGCTCAGCTCCAGCTGCTGCTCGACCGTCGGACTTTGGATGAACGGAGGAGAGTTCCCGTCCTTGATAGCCCTGCCATATTCCGGCACGTTATTGAAGTACGCGAAGACGCTATAGAACTCCTTTTGTGTGATCGGATCGTATTTGTGGTCATGGCAGCGAGCACAGCCCAAGGTTAGCCCCAGCCAGACAGTGGCCGTGGTGTCAACTCGATCGACCACATATTCGACCGCGTACTCTTCCGGGATGATGCCCCCTTCGGCATTGCCCCGGTGGTTGCGATTGAAGCCGGTCGCTATCCGCTGCGCTACAGTCGCATTGGGCAGGATGTCGCCGGCGAGCTGCTCGATCGTGAACTGGTCAAACGGCATGTTGCTGTTCAGCGCATCGATCACCCAGTCGCGCCACCGCCACATATATCTGGAGCCGTCGTTCTGGTATCCGTTGGTGTCCGCATATCGTGCCGCGTCCAGCCAACTCGTCGCCATCCGCTCACCGTAGCGAGGGGATTCTATTAGCCGCTGGACCACCTTCTCGTAAGCGTTGGGTGATTCATCCGCCAGGAAGACGTCGACCTCGCTGAGTGTGGGCGGCAGGCCTGTCAAGTCAAGCGTCACGCGCCGAATGAGGGTCACCTTGTTTGCCTCGGGTGACGGGGTGAGTCCCTCGCGCTCGAGCCGTGCGAGGATGAAGCAATCGATGGCCCCTCGCGGCCAATGCGCGCTGGTCACCCGAGGAGGCGGGCGACGTTGAGGGGGAACGAATGACCAGTGGAGGGGGCGGATATCGCAGTTGACGTCGGCCGTTTGAGGAAGCTCCCCCGCGGCTAACTTCCCTGGACACACGAGCGTCAACGCCAGCGCCGACGCCAAGCACCCAATCCTAAACAGCGCGAGCGATTCGAGATTCCCCATAAACTTGTTCATGCGGCTCTCACGCGTGAGGAGTTGGGGGCCAAACCAAATAGCCGCGAAAATGCGAAGGAAAATCACGCCGCAGCATTCGCCAGTATAACACGGCATCGAGCGACCGTCGCCTAGAAGGCGTTTTGACGGTTACGTTGATTATTGGCACCTTTCGCACCTAGGGCCTCTGGTTATGCAGTACAGATCTTTGGCGTCGACCGCAATGCGGCAAATGTTTTGGACCAAGTCTTCCACTCCGCGTTCGCCCGCACGGTATAGCCTCGGTCTGCCGCAGTCCTGATACAACGGCCAGCCCGATCCCTACCAGTAGCTGTGAGCCGGGCTCGGGGACAGAGGCCGGGTCGATGAGGCCGTTGGCGTTTCCGTCGGCAGCCGTGCCGCTCGCCATTGATTGCCCCAAGTTGTCGCGCCAATTCTTGTAGTCGTAGGCGTCGACAACGCCATTGCGATTGCCGTCGGCGGCCAGGTCCGTGGTTGAACCGAAATCCTGTTTCCATATGTCAAAGTCCAGCAGATCGACAACGCCATTCCGGTCATAATCACCCGGTAGCGGGGCCAATTGCCACTGAAGCGAAGCAAGATCCTCCGCGGCGACTTGCAGATAAATTGGCCTTCCTGAAAGATGCAGTTCATTGCCACTGAGAAGTATGGGAGATCCAACCATGCTGGTGACGCTCTCAATCATGGAGGCGTCTTGAAGGGGCAAAGTGACATCCTCGTCCTGGCTCCAGAGTGCCACAATTGCTTCTGCATCCCGCTGGAATTTCAATGCCCAGATCCGCGACGAGTCCATCTCTATTTTCCCTCTATAGGTGGTTTCACCGATCATTTCGACCACCGTACGAAGCGAGTAAAACGCCGGTTTCGGGCGTAATTGCGTGTCGTCTCGCGACCTGCCGACCACTTCCATATATTCAATTTCGTCATGAAATGGCTGGCCCCATATTGGGCCATTCATAAGCAAATCTCCCATGCCGAAGATATAGACGCGCTCCACGGAAGGAACCGACGCTGAAATAAGATAAAGCCTGGCATAGGCACGCGCCTGGTCCTCCTCTGACGTGGAACGGGCGTTGTGCATCGGGTAGGTCTGACGGAGGTAGTCTAACATCGGCATACCGTTGAACGTAGAAGGTTCCACGCCGTTGTAGCCAATTTCCGATACCCAAATCGGCTTATCATCACCGAATTGATTCATCACGTTCCGCACCGCCTCGATCTTGTCCACGTATCCACCCTCTTCTGGTAGATCACGCCATGTATACGGGTGTGTATTCAGAACATCAAAGTAATCCTTTATGCCATGCTGGTAGGCTGTCTGAAGGCCACCACTCTCACTGGTGTCGAAAGTGCCCACGATCACTATATTATTCGGATCAGCCCGCTTGACGCCCCGATAGAACGCTTGAAGCATGGTCGCGTACCTTGGTCCCCCCCAGGAGGCCATGTGCACTTCATTCGGTCCCTCCCAATTCGTGACCTTTCCCCTGAATTCCGTGGCGACGGTGTGCATAATATCTTCAAAGCGCTGGACGTATTCATCATTTGGGAAGACACTGCTACCCCCTACGCCCAGCCACGCGGCCGGGCTGTCTACTATTGCCATTTGATCCAGGCCTAAACTAGCCCCGAGGTGCGCGCTATCTGTAACAAAGTTGGATAAATCAATTCGGTCCGACGCGGGTGCCAGCGCGGAAAGAGGAAAATTAACGCGTACGGTACGCATGTTAAGGTCGTCAAGCAGTTGCATGGCTCCCGTCTCTTCACGGTTGACGTGCGTTGTTGATCCGAAAAAGGTGTCGGGAATGAACCAATCGTCCCGTTGCTCGGCGCTGGCTTGGGGAACATAACCTGATAGAATGATCATTTGCAGGCACAAGCTCATCGTTACTCTTGAAACTACTTCTGTCTTCATTTTCGCCTTTAACCTTGTTCCCGTGAGGACCTTGCTATTGCGTCGCCCCTAAATCTTGAGGATACCAAAAAACGTCACGTTTGTGCGAATCCAATGGACATTCTTTTCCAATCACACAATAATGGACGGTTTACACGGTCTCCAGACCACGGAGAGAGAAAGATATGAAAGACATGAAAGGCTATTTCGTTCCGATCTTTACGCCGTTCAATCGAGATGGATCGGTTGACGAGGCCGCGATGCGGCAGAACATCTCGTATCTGATCGACGAGGGGATCCACGGGATCACGTTAACCGGTTCATTCGGCGAGTTTCCGTTGCTCAGTTCTGAAGAACGGATCCGATTGTACGAACTAGCGGTCGACGAAGTTCAAGGCCGCACTGCGGTCGTCGCCGGTACGGCACATGCCCAGACGGAAGAGACGATTCGCTTAAGCCAAGCGGCAGAGGGTGCCGGGGCCGATGGCATCATGCTTATCGCGCCGTACTATCTGCTCCCCTCCGAACGGGATTTACGGGAACACTTTTGTGCCGTGGCGAAGAGCGTCACATTGCCGGTGACGATCTACAACAACCCGCCACGGACGGGAGTCAATATGCGGCCGGAGTTCCTCGCCGAGCTCAGTCGTCTCGACAACGTGGTGACAATCAAACAATCGAGCAAGCTGTTCTTTGAGGTATTGGAGCTCATTCGGTTGACACAAGACCTGCCAGGCTTTCACGTCACGAATGGTCAGGAGATGTGGGCGTTTCCAGCGCTGTTGATGGGGGCTCAGGCGTGCTACGGGATCTCGCCCCTCTTGCTCGGCCGGAAGTGCATCGAGATGTACGACTGCGCTTGTCGAGGCGACGTCGAACGCGGTCGGGCCATCCAGTTGCGGATCAGTATAATCCGCAATGCGCTCGCAAGCTGTAAGGCCACACCGGCCGCTTGCGTGCGGGAATTGGCGAATATGCGTGGATTGGCCGGCGGCTATCCTCGTCGACCGATTGTCGAGTTGTCTGACGACGATAAAGCGATTCTCCGTCAAGCCGTCGAGCAGGCGCATATCCAGCGGGTGTCATCATCGGTGGCGGTGTAAACGGTTATTCGGTTCAGGGTTCAGGGTTCTTCGAATGGTGGCTTTTCGTTCGGCATGACGGCACACGATGGCTGCCGGATTTGGAGCACAGAAAAACCGAGCACAGAAAAACCGAGAACCGAAAAACCGAGAACCGAAAAACCGAGAACCGAATATGCAATACCGAACTCTCGGTAGAACCGGCCTACAAGTTTCGATGGTCGGATTTGGAACTGGTGGTCCCAGTCGCCTGGGCCAGTTGATTGGCTTGACGCAGCAGCAGCAATCCAAATTGGTTCGTAGGGCGCTCGATTTGGGCATCAACCTATTCGACACTTCAAGCCGTTACGGAAACAGCGAGGAGATCCTTGGCCGCGCGCTGAGCGGTGTGCCAAGGAGTTCGTATATACTGTCCACCAAGTGGGTCCATGCCTCTAGCTGGTCACCGCCGGGCGTAGGTGGTCAAGACGGCGAAGTGAAGCAGGATCCGCAGGCACTGGTCCGCGGCGTCGAACAAAGCCTCCAGCGACTTGGCACCGACACCATCGATATCATGCACTTTCACGGGCTGCGTACCCAACAGTACGCCACCGTTGTCCAGCGGTTTGCTCCCGTGATGAAACAGCTTCAAGAGCAGGGCAAGATCCGCTTTGTCAGCATGACGACACGGTACATCGCCGACCCACGCCACGAGGCCGCTGCGCTAGCACTACGAAACGACCCCAATCTTTGGGATGCGATCATGATCAAGTACGGTATCCTCAACCAAGCTGCCGCGAAGGAGGTCTTGCCGCTCGCCCTCAAGAATAATATCGGCGTGATGAACATGGCTGCCGTGGGAATCAAGCTACCGAATCAGGACGTGTTGGAAGAGCTGATCGGCGAGTGGAAACAGCGAAGTTTACTCCCCGCCGATAGCCTTCCGGACAGGAATCCGCTTGGTTGGCTGGTGCGTGGTGACGTGACGTCGGTCGTCGCCGCTGGATACCGCTTTGCCGCGGATCATCCGGCGATTGGCACCGTGCTGACAGGAACCGCCAGCGTCGCACATCTTGAACAGAACGTGGCGGCGCTGGAGAATCCAACCCTTCCCGAATCAGACAAACAAAAGCTGATTGAGCTGTTTTGCGAGATTATGGAGTATGCTTGATTCCGTTCTCGGTTCTCGGTTGTGAGTGTTCAGTTTGACATTGTCTGGTATTGGCTTGGCCGATGGAACCTACTTATTGCATCCGGCCCGGTAATTGTGCGATAACGGTTGAACAAAACGGCGGTTGGTCTTCCAGCTGCGAAACAGTTTTGGGCTCTGCAGATCATTGTCGCGATGAGCAACACGCACGGAGAACTGGGAACCGAGAACCTCAACCCATGAGAATCACTCGCGTAAAACCGTTTATCATGTGGGGCGGCGATGCCGGAGGTAAGCAATTCTCTTCGACCCTGTGGTCGGCAGGGGCTGGGCGCAACTGGCTGTTTGTCAAGGTCGAGACGGACGAAGGGATCCACGGCTGGGGAGAAGGATCGCTAGTCGTGCAAACACCGACCATCGCCGAGGCGGTGCGGATGCTGTCGCCACTGGTCATCGGCGAGGACCCGGCCGACATCGAACGCCTTTGGCAGAAGATGTTCCTCTTCCACCGATACCGCGGGGGGGTGATCATCAATTCGGCGCTCAGCGCCATCGACCAGGCCCTCTGGGACATCAAGGGAAAAGCGCTGGGCGTTCCCGTATACCAGTTATTGGGCGGCGCTGTCCGGGATCGAATCAGGACCTACTGTGGTGCTGGCGACGTCGAGCGGGCTCGCGCACACGTCCAGCACGGTTTCACGGCAGTCAAGACACATTCCTGGTATACAGAGAAGCACATTGACGAGCGGAAAGTTGTCCCCTGGTTCCGAGAACACATCGCCGCCTTGCGTGAGGCGCTTGGCGAGGAGGTGGACATCATGGTCGACAACCACGGCCGATCCCGGCCGGCACTGGCCATTCGCCAGATCGAAGCTGTCGAAAACTACGGGCTATTGTTCTTCGAGGAGTCGGTGCCTCCCGAAAACCTCGATTACCTTTCGCTGGTCCGTCAGGCCGGATTAAAGACCGACTTGGCAGCCGGCGAACGGATGTTCAACCGCTGGCAATTCAAAGACATCATCCAGCGGCAGCTGGTGGACGTGATTCAGCCGGACATCTGTCATTGCGGAGGAATCTCCGAGCTGCGCCGGATTGCCGCCTTGGCGGAGATGTACAGCATCCAGGTGGCGCCGCACAACCCCAAGGGGCCGGTGGCCACGGCCGCGAGCGTCCACGTCTGCGCCACCATCCCCAATTTTCTCATTCTCGAACACGTTCACCCAAACCCGCTGTTCGACAAGGTGCAGACCGAACCGATGAAGATGAAAGCCGGCTATTACAACGTGCCTATGGCACCAGGCCTGGGGGTGGACTTGAACGAAGACGTCATTGCCGACCATCCGGTTCGCGAGCGCGCTGTAATTGAGGCCTTTTATGCCGACGGAACACCAGCGCAGCCGTAGGTCGAGGAATCCACAACTCTGGTACCAACAATGAATCGACAACAGCTCGACAATCCCCTGGCACGGCGCCGGATGATCGCGCGCTCCATGAGCTCGGCGGCCGCCGTTTTACTGTCACGCGGCCGGGCGCGCGGGGAACCATCCGACGATCTGAGCAATGAAGTGGGTCGGGTCCGAGCACGAAAAAGGCTTGCGCAGCGATCCCGTCCCCTCATCCTCGATGACGATGGTGACATCGTCTACGACGACCAGACGCTCGCCGGTCGTGACGCATTCCTGGCGCTGCGCCTACCAGGAAGTGCGCGAGGACCGGCTGCGTTGGATCGAGCACACGGCCACGCGCTACGACATCGACGGGGTGGACATGAATTTCTTTAGCATGCCCTGGGTGTTCAAACGAGGCGAGGAAGAAAAGAATATGCCGTTAATGACGGAGTCTTGCCAGGCGACGCGGTTGACAGTATGATCGGCGCGGCCCAATGCATCTCCTGCACGGCCATTCTCGGCGCGACGGAAAGCTGGGTCGATCGCTTTGTCCCTATTCCCGAGGTTGCCAACTGTTGGCTGGTCGCCGCCGGCCTGATGGGACTTTGTCGGTTGGGCCCGGGATGTTCATTGACGAGGATTTGAATGCGAATTCCATCAACTCTTGCTTTGCTGTTACTGTGTCTTACGGCTACACCCGCCCGATCGGTCGAGTCATCCGATCAGCCGCCTTGGCGGAAGCACACGATCAATGACCAGTCACCGTTCGAAGCGGCCGGCGTGGCTGATTTCAATGGCGACCAATTGCTCGATGTGTTCAGCGGTTGCTGTTGGTATGAGGCTCCCGATTGGACGATCCATAAGGTTCGTGACGTTGCTTTGGGAACCAATGTTCATTACCATGAAGACTTCGCCGACGCGCCATGGGACGTGAACGGTGACGGTAATATGGATGTCATTACCTGTGCCTACTTCAGTCGGAAAGTTGCCTGGCTC
>Ga0310120_10002838_pt1 | contig 12517 bp, 10 predicted proteins | sample CB27_AW_983_MG_FD_203506 | JGI IMG/M metagenome (GOLD analysis project Ga0310120, IMG submission 203506) | Marine microbial communities from Western Arctic Ocean, Canada - CB27_AW_983 | ecosystem: Environmental > Aquatic > Marine > Oceanic | place: Canada: Western Arctic Ocean | collected... | reverse complement strand
TGCACCAAAAGTACCGAAAACAACAAACCAATACAGACCTTCACTGAATTTGCGCCGCTCATCACCTTTACTCCTCCTATCGAGTCCTTCGAACGACGTGCATTGTATACCTGGGCACTGTCACCTCATCGATGAAAAGTTGAAGTGTGACTGTTTGTTCCTGATTTAGAGGAACTTGAGCAGATTTACGAATTCACGAATTGGTATCCCGACTAATCGTTATAAGCTATACGGATTCTAGGGAGACAGAAATGCGCCTACGACGACCATCTCAGACACTGCTCACCGTTGGATTCCTAGCTTTGTCAACTATTGCACTCAATGGCCAGTATGAACTCACGGTTACTCAGGACCGGTTGATTAACGCACAAAATGAACCGCAGAATTGGCTCCTGATGAACGGTGATTACGGCTCACAACGCTATTCAAAGCTGACACAGATCAACCGCGACAACGTCCGGAATCTCCGCATGGTCTGGGCACTCGCACTTGGTGGAATGCAGGACACAGGGGGTAACGGTCCAGAAAACGAGACCAATCCGCTGATCGACAACGGCTTCATGTACACCAGTGATGGATGGGGGACCGTCTACAAAATCGATGCGCGGAATCCCGATTACGGCAATTTTGAATGGATTACGGACCCTGGTGTCGATCATGAAGGTAACGGTTCCAGAACCCGTGGTATCGCTCTGTGGGAGGACAAGGTAATACAGAACCTCCAAGATGGCCGTGTCATCGCTATTGACCGAGACGACGGCGAGATTCTCTGGGACGTGGAAATCGCAGGTGTGACCGAAATGGGTGCCCGCGAACGTTTCCTTACGGCACCATTAGTCGCCGACGGTAAGGTGCTTGTGCAGAACGGCGCTGGTGACGCGGGAACACGAGGATGGGTAGCAGCACTCGACGTTGAGACGGGAGACGAGCTTTGGCGTTGGTACACGGTACCCGAGCCAGGCCAACCTGGAAGCGAGACATGGAAAGACAACCACAATGCATGGAAGACTGGTGGAGGAGGCGTCTGGCAAACTGGCTCCTACGATCCAGAAAACAACCTTTATATCTTTGGGACTGGAAACCCCTTTCCGATCTATGACCCTGAATTTCGTCCTGGTGACAATCTCTTCACGAACTCTGGAGTAGCTCTAGATATTTCAACGGGAGAGCGAAAGTGGCACTTTCAGTACACGCCAAACGATTCCTGGGATTATGACGAGGTTGGCGTGCATATGCTTTATGACACCGTGATTGACGGACAGGACCGTAAAGTCGCAGCGCACTTTGCCCGCAATGGTTTCTTTTACTCGATCGACCGAGAAACAGGAGAATTCATCAAAGGAGCTCAGTACGTCAATGAATTAACCTGGACTGCAGGACTCAATCCAAATACAGGGATGCCTCTTGAATACGATCCAAATCTAGATGTCCAACTCTACAACGAAGAAGCCCGAGCCCTTAGAGTCGACCGAGACGAAATGAAACGAGCCTGCCCGACTTGGCACGGTGGAATCTCACATCAACCCACGGCATTTAATCCAGAAAAAGGCATCGCCTACGGAACCGGAACTGAAGGCTGCTTCGCTCAGACAGGAGCGAGAGTCGCATCGCTTGGCCCAGATGGCGGAATAGACCGTCAAAACAGTGAGCGTCGTGAATACACAAGCGATCTCTACTATGGCTCGGTAACCGCGGTCGACACAAACTCTCACGAAGTGATCGCAAAAGCTGTAACGGAGATCGAAGTACGTTCAGGAGCCATCGTAACCGCTGGCGGTATTGTATTTACAGCACTCCAGGATGGATGGGTAATTGCGTATCACGACGAAACGCTGCAAGAACTCTGGCGCTTCAACGTCGGCACACCATTAAAAGGCGCACCCGTAACGTACGCCATCGGACCACGACAGTACCTCGCAGTCCAAGCCAGTGGTCGCCATCTCCATCCTGTAAAGTACGATAATCTCGAAAACTCAAGTTACTTATTCGTTTTCGCACTTAACGAATAGCAATAACAGCCCTTGGTATAGAACCAACGCATGTCATTCTGGAAATTCCGTAAAACAGACAGTAGTTTCTTCTCCCCAGAAGTCGATGCATTTTTCACGATTCATAGGACCCTGACCAACTATCTTTGCCTCGAGAAAGTCGGTCAGGCGATCGATTTCCCGATTCTGTAAAGTCGCTGCCGGATCAAACAACTCTAGGCCCATTCGCTCTAGGTCCGACCGCGTCCGACCCAGACAGCGGTCATCCACATAGGCGCGCCGATCAAACGCGGGCATTCCTCGACCAGGCAAACCACACTTGATGACAAAGATGAGTTGCTCTCGATCGAGCCGACTCTCACGCAAATTTGCCCCATCAGGCATCTGGCTGTTCATTTTTCGACCGTCTCCTGCCCAACCGTGGCAAGCCTGGCAATCACCCTTTTGCCGAAAAATCCGACTGCCAGCAGCCACCGTATCCGTTTGAGCCATCAACGACACCGTTGCCATGCCCCAAACAATGAACAATCCCAATACAACCCCTATTCCTGACTGGCCACCGAAATACATCTTCGAATTCACAACTCCTCCATCCTCCGATCTTCACTACCAAATCTTACGGTAGGTGCTGTTCGTTGGGTCCCATCTGTCCTTAAAACACCGAGCCGTGGTTTCCGGAATAATCAGATAGAAATTCATCATAAACATTTCTCTCTCGGAACCACATCTACATCCCACGATGGACTCACCCCCTACGACCTAGGTGTGTCACTAGAAGTAGAGACAAAAACGCCGAGTCAACGACTGCGACTATCCTCCAATCGAGCCGTTCTGAGCATTCCGACAATTGAATGATTACCCTCGTGGCAAGCAAACTCATAGACTGGGTCCTGCTGCCGCTTCAAAGGAATCTCGGCGGTCCACGATGACGCCCACGTTGTCGGATCGGTCAAAGTCATCTGGTAGATAAGTGTGTCCTCGCTGGAAAGCGTAAAACGCTCCACCAACTGAAGACCCTCCGCGGAGCCACGGAAGTAACTATTACGAGAGAAGTTCCGACTCTCAACAACAAGAGTGTCCTCTTCCCAATGACCCCGAGAATCTCCATTCCACTGACGAATTCTTCCCGTGAGCCGTGGCTTCCCATCTAGCGGAATAAGACGGGCGTCATGGAAGGCTTCGCTCACGAACGCAAAATCCGTCGGCGTTTGGACTATCTGATAGAACGTATACGGACCAGCACCGAAATTCCCACCCAAACGGGGAACACCGGTGGTGATGCACCTGTGAATGTTGTTCAAATCCTCTGGGCCCCTCTTAGATCTCCAGCCGCTGTCAACAGATTCTTCTCTCTCAATAGCCTGTCTCGTTAGGGACGGTATTCGCCCAGTTGGAGGATCGAGTATCAAAGCTGTACGGTTAGTAAACTCAAGTTCAACCATTCCGATCGAACTACTCGTCGACTGCCCCTCATATGTCTCAACGTCATTGAGAGCAGCAAAAAACGCGCCCTCCGGAGTAGTGAACGCGCTTCGACCGTTACGAAAAATTTTCGTGGCTCGCTCTCGCAACGTCGCGACTTCTTCGTCTGTCAGTCGGTCACGCGACGCCAGTGAATCTGGTCGTTCTAGTGGAGTGGCCGTATTACTCAACCATACGCCCTGAAAATTTGGTTTTCCTTCTCTCGTACGAGGAACCGGCTTCTGATCTTCGCGACCTTCCTGCGCTGCGACACGCCCCGAAACGAAGGACCAGAAAACAACAATAGCCAGTAGCGCCCTCGCTAAGGCTCTGCAATGGTGGTAATTCACGCTTCCCTCCCATCGAAACGCGACCGAGGAAACAAACCGAGACGGCAACTCGCTCGCTATCTACTCAACGACTCGTAAACAGAAACCAAAATTTGTCTACCTCCGGGGCAGAACTATGGAAGTGCAAACACGAAGAGATTATTCCCCGTACTTGGGCGAAGTTCAGGCGTAAGACGCATATTGTCTCTCGAACTGAGTGATGAACCGGTGCTCACAGCAACGAACTGCTTTCCATCAACGGCGTACGTGATGGGAAACCCTGCAACTGACGAACCGAGATTGATTTCCCACAAAACCTCACCAGTCTCATGATGAAGGGCGCGAAACCGACCATTACCATCACCACCAAACACAAGCCCACCCCCAGTCGCGACTAGTGATGTTGTCCCGGCTCGTTGTTCATATTTCCAAGCGATCTCGCCCGTCTCCGCTGAAATCGCTTGAACTGTACCGACTTCCTCTGTTCCCGGGGCAATCTGTGCCCTCTGCGCGAGCGCATACAACCTTGCCGCTCCACCCTCGCCCTGTGTGGTTGCCATCATACGAGCGCAGGTGTTTCGCAACGGGTAGTACATCAAATTGGTCAGCGGGCTATACGCCCCCGCTTCCCAATCCTTTCCACCCGTTACAAACGTCGGACAGACAAGCACTTCCTCCCCTTCGCGCTCAAAGACGAGCTCAGCATTCTCAAAGACCTCACCGGTTACACCGTCTATCGAACTAATTACATTTTGCGCAACCGTCGGTGTAGCCCAAAGAAATTCACCCGTCTCTCGATCCAGTGTGTATACGACACCAGTCTTTCCTGGAATCCCAGTCATAACCCGCCGCACTTCACCGCGTTTTAGGTCAGGATTGATCCAACTCACCAGTTCCGGGTCAGGAGACACACGAGTATCAACCAGCAATCGCTCGAAGGGATGGTCCAAATCCCAATGGTCGTTTAAATGCTGGTAATACCAGACGATATCGCCAGTATCAACGTCGAGTGCTAACGTTGAGTTGTGATACAGATGTTTGTTTTCCGTACCACCAATCAAGAATTTTGGCGCAGGAGAGGTGACCGAAGTGCCAATAAAAATAAGATTCAATTCCGGATCAAAACTCGGCACCATCCAAGCACCAACGTGCCGTCGCTCCTCAAACGGCACACCACCCCACGTTTCGTCACCCGGCTCACCAGGACCCGGAATTAACCGTCGTCGCCACAGCTCCTCACCAGAAACGGAGTCATGCGCCGTGATTACACAGGCATTTGGTCCACCCCGGGGTGTACAGCTTCGTCCTGAGATGACCTTGCCGTTTGCGATAATGGGGCCAGAAGTCTGATTCGCCGGATTTTTTCGGTAATCGAGAATCTCGGTCTCCCACACCAACTCACCAGTCCGAACATCTAGAGCAAACACGTAATCATCGGCACTAGTATCGATGATCCGGTCACCGTGTATAGCAATGTTCCTATTCGTATCCATCAAACTCGCGATAAGATACTGCCCCAAATCCTCCGGCCGCTCACGACGGTATTCCCACAACAGATCACTTGTTCCGGCGTCTATCGCTTGAATGAGGTCTCTTGGATTGGGCATATACATTACACCGTCGTACACAAGCGGAGTTCCTTATTGTAGACCCGGTCCAAGTGCACGAGACCATTGCAAACGAATAGTTCCAACATTGTTAAGATCGATTTGGTCTAAAGGACTATAGCCCCAACTATTTAGCGTCCGTCGCCACATCAACCAATTGTCCGGATCAGGGGCCTGAAGCATCGCATCAGTGACCGGTACGAAACTCGTTTCAGATTGTGCTCTAATGGAAGCGTCCGGCAGAATAAGCCACAAGGCAAGCACCGCGACAAACACTGTAAAGCTAGGATTTGAGTTCATCGATCGCATCGGGCTATTCTCCAAGCAAGGCACCAATACATACCTGGACCGCGAATGACGAATAGGCTGAGCTAATCCAAACGTCCGTTCACTGGTGCCGTTCTGAAGATATCACGGGCCGAAGCGCTTGGCGTCAGTAGAGGCATAGCCAGCCATGTTGAGATCCAATTCAACAGCCGCCTCCACTTTCTCGACCGCGTCCAGTAGACGGTTTCCGGGAACAGCACAGACCACCTCATCGGAGCGCATCCCGGTTCGCGCTCTACTCAACGCACAACCCACGCTAGCAACAACAGCACTCTGCTGCTTCGCAAGCGCAATGATGTGGCAACTGGGTTTTCCTTCAATTCGCATCTCAGGAAACGCATCCTTCATTTTCATTAGGCCAAGCCCATTGATCCGAAGTAACACCACGTCAGGCGCAACATCGCGTTCGCTCAGTGGCCCGTAAACAACAAAATTCGGATTCCCGTCAATCCTCGGAAGACCCATGACGGATTCCTCATCAACCCAGCCAGCTTCAAAAACAGCCTTAATATCGTCCTTCTTCAAAGCGTCTTCAAGCGACAAAAACCCATGCGTATAACTCCCCACGCTGCAATTTCCATGGTCACTTGCCACCGTGCTAAACGTTCGAGTCTGACCCTCATTCCAGAACACACAACCTGCCGGCACCTGCCCGGTACGACCGTGTTCATTAGCCTCAGGGGAGTCGAGCTTGAGTCGTGGTGCGAGTCCTCTGTCTTCTCGTCCATGAAATGAAATCGCAACTGGTGCGGCAGAAGGCTTTAATGACCTAACCAACCGATCGCTTATCACCTGATAGTCCATCGTCACACTGTCCTCGTCATAATCTACTAAAACAGGGCTTCATCACTTATCAGTCAACCATAAGTGGAACACTAGCGGTCAATCTTCCCCAGCTAAAACCGAATCCACCATCGCCAATCGAAATCTCAAGCTGTTCGACGTCTGAATCAAGTTCGTCGGTCATCATCGGAATATGGGCAAAGTCCTGTTCCGGATCATAGTTCGTACCCCACTGCCCCGTTTCGCTATTTACGATCAAATGAAACTCATCGTCCATCTGTGCCGTCCAAAGTGTGTACTCACCGGCAGGAATGTGAGTGTCACCAAGCATCACATCACTATCCGTAGTAAACACCGTCGCTTCGTCAGCACCCAACCGCCAGACTCGATCGGCCATTGGTTCTACAGATTCACCGACGACCCGTCCCTTCAGAAGCGGTCGACCATAATTAACCGTAATGTTTGCATCATTGACGTCCCAGTGGACATTCACATGAGGACTGCCACCAGCACCTTCGTGTACTAGCGTTGCGTGACCTCCTCCAATCATCTCCATCTCGCCCGATGGAGCACTGTCGACAACACTCTCTTCAGTCATCGACTCCGCATGGCCACTGTCTGTTTCGTCCTGTCCCTCGCCTGCACCACCGCAGGCCATCATCACCACCACAAGGGGCACGAAGAGTACTCGAACCGAAAAAATCAATTGTTTAGTCATAACACTCCCTCTATCCGCAAAAAGAATAGCATGTGACGAATCGATTATTGTCTTGTCACTCACATATGTCTCAGTGGCCGGCATGCACGCCTTCACTGAATCCAGTCTCTATTCCGTCGCCCTCAGGTGCTAATCCACCTCCTCGGACACAGGCTTCTCGCTTGGCACACAAAGAATACTGAAATAGCGGCTGTTTGGCCGGAGTGAACGCTTATTGTCAAAATACAGGCATACCTTTTCCACTGAGGAAATTCCACGTAAACTTCCAGGTCAATCTGGTTCGTGAACATCCAATTTCCGTTACGATTGGAATCAATCGAAGAGACACGGCGAGCCGTGCCGAACAATCAGTAAAACGGTCGTTCGCGTGCAGCCGGTCGGTAATTGTAGGAGCTGGAAATGCGTGGAAAGCAAGGAATATGCACGATCGCCCTGATCGGCTGGGGCAGTTTCAGCATAACGATCGCACAAAATGCAGGCGAGAACGAAATCGACAACTTTATGAGAGACGTGCTTGAACGTCGGCAAGAGAATTCAACACTGCGCCAGCAATACGTGCTAGACGAACACGTCAACCTACAAATGGTTGGCCCAGGAAACACTCCTTTATGGGTCTCCAAAAGTCAATATTCCTGGTACGAAAGAGAAGGCTTTTTCGTGCGGAGTCCCATCCGTATCGAAGGTGAAACAGTCGACGAACAAGCGAGGAGAGAATACGAAGACGAATGGCTTGAACGGCAAAGGCGAAAATCCCGGCGCGGTGACCTGTCCGAACGTCCTCTAACCCGAATTTCTAGACGCTCGACGCTCACCAACGTTCGGATGGCCATCAAACGACTCTGGGGAGACGAAGTCAGCCGTAGACTGATTCGGCAGATTGTGGAAAACGCCAGGGCTTGGGGAGACGACCACGCGGCCATCACGGCAGCGGCCGGACAGATTTTACTAGACCGTGGCGGCGTATCAGAGATTGGACTCAGCCTCCCACTTGAACGGGCACGAGACGGATTTGTGATGCTAGAGAATGGTCGCCTCTATCCTGATGAAGTGCGAGACATGATCGAACAGGTTATTTCAGAGGTCGAAACGTCTCTAGACGCGGCAACAGATCCTCAGTTTGCGAGTTTTCTCGAACTATTTGAACTGGCAATTCAATTCGAGCTTAGCGTCTCTGCCCCACCAGGAGAGTTATTAAGCCTCGCTTCCGAGAATCGAATTGACTCGAAACGCATCGCCGCCCTAAATGACATTCGCGAGCGCCTATCCGACCTCCGAGAGTTCACAGACCATGTGACCGAACGCAGTGTTACGCCATCAAATCAAACGAACAGCAGTTTCTCTCTTCAGTCACCACCGAGTCTAATGCCAGAACCTGTTTTCATTTCGGATTCCTTTTTCTTTGACTTCGAATTCGAGCCGGGCAACTATTTTCTTGCGGGAAGAGACCAATGGGAAGGTTTAGAGTTACTACGCATCGAATACTACCCGACGGAACTATTTTCAACGTGGGACGACGATGGAGCCACTGACGAAGAGACCGACGGCACTACCGGTGCGACGGCTTCCCTGAACAAGACAAGCCTCGTAACGCTATGGGTCGATCAAACTCAAAAGCAGATTGTCCGTTACACGTTCGACAATCTCGGTTTCCAGTTCCTCCCAGGGCGCTGGTTGGTACGACTAAACGATTTCACGGTCTCGATGACTATGAAACAACCCTTCGATGGGATTTGGCTACCGGACAAAGTTGAACTCGACGCCAATATGTCACTAGCGACCGGAACTTACTCCTTGTCCGCCATCCGAACGTACAGCAATTATCGAGAAGCTACGAGCGGCGGCCGAATCCGAACAACAGGTCCACAGTCTCGATAGTCGCTCTACAGAAATATTTGTTCTAATCGTGAACACAATCACACATATCGCGAACATCGCCACACATCTTCCCATTCAAAAACACACATTCGCTTTTATATTAGCAAGCCTCGGAACGTTCCCAGCGTCCACGGTCGCTCAAGCGCCAGAAACAATTACTACAATTCGAGTCCATGGGAACTATTCTGTTTCCGATTCCGAGGTCATAGCAATCTCCAATATGACTCCAGGTGACACCGTCGAACCTGGCGATCTTTCGGCAATTCGAGAACGATTGAAAATCAGTGGCCTCTTTGACGAAGTCGACGTTCGCAAACGTTATCAGTCGCTGACCGAAACCTCGCTCGTGGCGATCGTGATCGTTGTTAATGAACGCCCGGACAGCCACATCACAAATCCGATCGCCAGATCTCTTTTGGCGATCATTCGGCAGTCGATGTTCTTGCCGATCTTGGATTATGAAGAAGGGTACGGATTTTCGTACGGAGGTCGAATCAGCATCGTCGATACACTCGGGTCTGGATTTCTTTTGTCCGTTCCAGCCACATGGGGTGGAGAAAGGCGCATCGCTCTTGAAGCAGAAAAAGAACTTCCAGGAAAAATGATCGACCGAGTACTCGCCGGGAGTTCGTATAGACATCAAATTCACCCAACGATGGATGTGGCAGACGATCGCTCGGTTCTATGGGTCGGCGCCGACCGTCAACTCCCCTATGGTTTTAGGATTAGTGGTCGCCTCTCTCGAGAACACGTCGAATTTGGATTTCGCGGTGACCGCCTAACCCGGGCCGGAGTCACCCTAACCTACCGCACCACGGCGGAAGGAGGGATCCCTCGCAATGAGGTCCAGGCAAGCATCTCTATAGAACGTCTCAAATTTGCTGGGTCGCCAAGGCCAGTACTTCGGCCACGTTTTTCTTTTCACGGCTACAAATCGATTAGCGAGCAGGTCATATTCTCTGTACGGCTTCGCTTCGACGGAGCCTCAGCCACCTTACCGGCGTATGAACAATCTCTGCTCGGTGGTAGCGAAACACTCCGCGGTTGGCGCTACGGTGATCGCATCGGAGACCGCCTCTTCGCACTATCGACGGAACTCACTATTCCTATCGACTTCCCATACTCCATCGGTACCACGGGAATTAAGTTCTTCTATGACACCGCCACCGCTTACAGTTTTGACCAATCGATCTACGACGTACGTTTCCTAAAAGGCATCGGCGGAGGAATTTTCCTCGAAGCCCCTTTTGGTGCACGACTGCGACTCGACGCCGCCCACACTCTAAGTGGCTCTCTAAGGTTCCACGCAGGCCTAGATGTAAGTTTCTAACCTGGCATCCTGCCGAGCGAAACATCGATGATCATACGCGCCAGCAAATAGAGTCGAGGCACGATCGAAGCCAATTCTACGTATTCTCGTGCATCCGAATGCGCCCCTGCACCGACCAAACCAAATCCTTCAATAACCGGTGCCTCCGTTTCAAGGGCCGCAAATGCCGCATCAGTACCACCACCTGCAGCATGGTCGCTGACAAGGAGTACACGTCCCGTTTCACCATAAACAGTTTGCGCATGAGCTGCGAATGCTCGTGACACCTCGGTCATTTCCAAAGGAGGTCGACGACGTTCAAAAGACACGTGCACACTAGTATCATTAATCAGTCGATTCCGAATTCGGTCACGGACGACTCGTTCCACAAAATCGTATCCCGCCACTGTTAGCACTCGAAAATCAGCCGTCGCACTAGCTACCGCAGGAATTACATTTCGTGTCGAGCCTGCGGTAGCTATCGTCCAATTGAGTTTGATACCCACCTGGTCGTCACTGAGATCGCTCATTTGAAGAACCTGGTGGGCCAACTCGTACAACGCGTTTCTACCACCTTCTGGATCGCTCCCTGCATGCGAAGCACGACCTCTGATTGTCATCAAAACCGCGCCGATTCCGGCAGTCGTTAATGCGAGCCGACCAGGGGAACCGCCGCCTTCACAGGAAAACACGGCATCGTGCGTAGATCCGAGTTCCGTAATCAAATTCCGTGATCCGGCTGAACTGACCTCTTCATCTGCATTGATCAAGACTGTGATGAGTTCAAAGTTATCGAAACTCAATGCACGAAGCATCGATAGAGTGTGAACAATTAGAGCGACCCCGTTCTTGTCATCAGCGATGCCGAGTCCGTAGGCGCGTCCATCAGCGATTCGAAATGGTTGTTCAGCCAATTGCCCACGCAAATAGACCGTATCCATATGAGCAAGCAAAAGAATTCTCCCACTACCGCTGCCGTGGAAACGTGCCACTACGCTCTGACCAATCTTCTGAGGCGTATCGATCATCACGTAAGGGTCATCATGGGTCACAAATTCAACGTCGCCACCCAGACGCCTAAATCGATCCGCAATGACTTGAGCCACTCTCCTTAAACCTTCTGTATCTCGACTCCCTGATTCAATAGAAACCAATTCACGCATAGTCTCTATTAAGGATGCCTGCTCTTCTTCAGCCGCTTTCAAGATCTCCGGAACAACCTGTTGGCCGTAAATAGCAGTTGAAGTGACGAACACGGAACAGAACAATACGAAACGCCTCAAGAACTTTGTACCTCCCGAAACTGCCCACATAAACATGGTTACGATCCACTGCTCCAACAAAGTACTGACAGCATACCACTCACACCAAGTCTTAATCTCGAAGAACCCGTCCCATCAGCAAGAACCCAGATCAAACTCGAAGGTCGACCAATCCCCGACCGATCATGTCTCCTGCTAGGATCCGATCGATACCGCCAGAGACTGTGTCTAGAGAGAAAGGAACAACGAGTTCATCCAATTCTCCGAATCTCCATGGACCAGCGAGCCTTTCCCACATCTCTGCCTTCTGTGCCAAAGGCAATTCAACTGAGTCAATACCCAAGACGTTGACATTTCGAAGAATGAATGGGAATACAGTCGCGGGAAACTCTGCAGAAGCTACGAGACCACAGACCGCCGCACTTGCACCGTAGCGCAACGATTTAATCGCATTAAACAGAACCGACCCGCCGACAGTGTCAACTAGTCCGCCCCATTTCGCTTCCAGCAATGCCCGTTTTGATCCTTGGAGAAAATCTTGTCGAGAAAGAATCGCATGGGCCCCAATCCGCCGAAGAAATCCATGCTGAGAGTCCTTCCCGGTGACGGCATGAACTTCATATCCGAGGTGGGACAACAATTTCACAGTTAAAGAACCAACGCCACCGGTCGAGCCTGTCACGAGAATGGGACCGTTGTCATTTGTCATTCCGAGCAGTTCCAACTTCTTTGCGCACAGTCCAGCCGTTAGCCCTGCCGTGCCAAGAATCATGCTCGATTTCAAATCGAGTCCTAACGGAATAGGAATCGCCCACTCGGCTGGCACACGAATTCTTTGACCAAAGCCGCCTGCTGTAT
>Ga0310120_10002837_pt1 | contig 12519 bp, 9 predicted proteins | sample CB27_AW_983_MG_FD_203506 | JGI IMG/M metagenome (GOLD analysis project Ga0310120, IMG submission 203506) | Marine microbial communities from Western Arctic Ocean, Canada - CB27_AW_983 | ecosystem: Environmental > Aquatic > Marine > Oceanic | place: Canada: Western Arctic Ocean | collected... | reverse complement strand
CTCCTTGAGTTGAGTGGAATCGAGGATCGTCGTCTCGACACCGAGGGATCTTTGCAACTCGACATTTCGCTGCAGATTGCCGAGATCCTGTTCGGGGCAGATGAATGCCATACCCGGACGATGGAAGGAGATGTCGATCCCGTACCGTTCCTCGAATTCGGAGTACCACTGCAGACTCTCCCGTGCCATTCCGATGGTCACCTTGTGGGAATAGTGTTGGCGCAGGATCGCTCCCGATTTGCCGGTAGACCCGGCTCCGGGGAACGACTTTTCCAGCAACAAGACACTTCCTGACGAGGACTCAGCCAGTTCCAGTGCCATCATTGCACCCATGATTCCACCGCCGACGATGATGTAGTCGCTGTGTGTCATCAGGAGCTCTTTCGTCCGTTTCGATGGGCGCTTTTGGCGTCCTCCTTGGCCAGTTCCCTGGCCAGATATCCGGTCACCTTGAGGAAGCCGTTGACCGAGGTCGTTTTCTGGATGTCTGCCCGATAAACGCTGGTGGCATTGATGTCGATGAAGCAACGACGCCCGCTGGTGGTATCGATCCATTCCACTCCACCGATGTCGAGATTGGCGACCCTGAGGATCTCCCTCGCCTGAGCGACCGCTTCGGCGGGAACATCGGTCCAGGCCTCGAAGGTGGCATCCGGTTTGATGCCAGGCTCGATGGGATTTCTTGGACACCCCTCGGCGGGACACAGGTTGTAGGTGTTATGAGCAGTGACTCGCATTGCAAAGAGGCATTCTCCATCGACGAACTCGACCCTGGCGATGGATCCATCTGCAGGGACGATCAGCTCTTGCAGTAGCATCAGATGTCCGGGTGCGAACACTTCGTCATCATCGATGAGTGCCAGCAGGTGTTCCTTGTTCTCGATCCTGCGTACGAAGGCGCCACTACCGCCAGTATCCGGTTTCAAGATCAGCGGGAATCTCAACTGGTCGATGACCTTGTGAACTGCACTGCGACTGCTGACCACCTCAGTGCGAGGAACATCCACGCCGAGTTGGCTCATCAGAATCTGCTGAGCGACCTTGCTCGTCTCGAGATGGAAGGAGCGAGATCCGTTGATCACTTTTGCTCCGGATGACTCCAGTGCTGCGAGCAAGGCATGGGCATGGGAGATGGCGCCATCATTCCCCCTCAGGTACGAGGAGGGGGAAACACGATTGAGGTACAAGGTGTGCTTTCGGGCGCTGAGAAGGTCGAAGGAATGATCCCGAACATCGATCGGCTCATAGGGAATCCCTGCCTCGGAGAGGGAATCAAAGAGCGGCGTGAGCCAAGCATCGTTCTCGAATACCACGCCGATACTGGGAAGTTGCGAGTCTTCTGGCGAGAAGGAGGAATCGACGTTGGTTGAAGCGTCTGAATCCACGCCGGCCGACAGCGGTGTCGAGGAATCGAGTCCCATGGCAACCTCCCGGATGAGATCTGAAGGGCGCCTCCCACTGTGCGTCCACTCTGAAGAACTGTACCCCAGAACTGGCTAGATTGTCGAAGTGAGGAGCGGGCGAAATGGCCTGGATGGCTCAAATTCCGTGTGGGAGCCAGATATTCTTCACCTGAGTACCACGGTCGAGCATCCGTCTCGACCGATCCGAGAGTTCTCCCGGTCGCCAGCACACCTTCATGTTACCGGCGGAGGCCGCTTCCAGTTTCCGGGCGAGAGGTTCATCGGAGACATGCCACAGCAGGTCGACATCGTCATGGCCAGCGAGCACCGGGCCGATCTCAGCGGCATCTCCAGTGAGCAGATTGAGGGCTCCTGCCGGCAGATCCGAATGTTCGATGATGCGACACATTTCGACGGCAGCGAGGGCGGCGGTCGAGGGGATCGCGATGACTCGATTTCCGGTGGCCAGTAGGGGAGCGCAGAGGGCCACCAGACCCAGCAGCGGATTCTGTTGCGGGCAGATCAACCCGGCGGTTCCAAACGGTTCGTGTACTGCGAGAACCAGCCCGCGCCAGGGAGTGTCGTGCACCGCTCCATCGTGCTTGTCGGCCCACGACGCCCACCAGATCCATCGGGCGACCGATTGTTGCACCTCTTTTTGAGCCGCTTCGGCACCGCACCCGGTCATCTGGTCGATCAACTGGGCCAGATCATCGGAGCGTGGTTCGAGGTTCTCTGCGATGAACCACATCACTTGTGCTCTTGCATGGCCTGTCATCGATCCCCACTTGCTGCGGTGTGAAGCTTCCACAGCATTGCGAACATCTTTGCGATTCGATCGAGCCGCCAGTCCGAGCAATTCCCCGGCGGGAGATTGAACTTCGAAACAGTAGCCTCCATCGGGGCGAACCTGTTTCCCTCCGATGTACAGTTTTGCAGTGCGGTCGAGGGCCGGATCGGTAGAGGTGGAATTGACGATGCCGCCGGTGGCGGAAGTGTCGCCGTCGGTCGGGGTCATCGGTTTGACATCACGAAGGTAGGCGCGAAGACCTTCACGACCGCCTTCTCTGCCGAAGCCGGATTCCTTCATGCCGCCGAATCCACTCGATGCATCAAACATGTTGGTGCCATTGACCCAGACGGTTCCCGCCTCGACCTTGCGTGCGACATCGAGGGCAGTATCGATATCCTGGCTCCAGATGCTCGCCGCGAGACCGTAACGGCTGTGGTTGGCGATCTTGACCGCCTCCTGGGGGGTGCGGAAGGTGGTCGAGACCAGCACCGGGCCGAACACCTCCTGACTGGCGATCTCCGATGAAAGCGGCGCTTCACGGAACAGAGTCGGGGGGAACCAGTAACCCTGTTCGGGCAGGTCGATGGGGGGCTGGATGCAGGTGATGCCCTCGCCCTTGGCACGTTCGCACATCGCGGCCACCTGATCGCGGTGTTTCTCCTCCACCATCGCACCGATGTCGATCGCTTTGTCGAGCGGGTTGCCGACACGAAGTCTCGACATTCGTTCCTCGACCTTGCGGTGAACTTCATCGGAGATCGATTCCTGAACCAGCATGCGACTCCCGGCGCAGCAGACCTGTCCCTGGTTGAACCAGATGGCATCGACCAGACCTTCGACGGCACTGTCGATGTCGGAATCCTCGAAGATGATGTAGGGGCTCTTGCCACCCAGTTCCAGGGTCAGCCCCTTGCCGCTCCCGGCGGTCGCTTCCCGGATGATCCGACCCACTTCGGTTGAGCCGGTGAAGGCCACCTTGTCGATGTCAGGATGTGAGACGATGGCGGCTCCGGTTTCTCCATCGCCGGTGACGATGTTGATGACTCCATCTGGCAGTCCCGATTTCTGGCAGGTTTCGGCAAAGAGCAGTGCACTGAGCGATGTCCATTCGGCGGGTTTCAGTACCACGGTGTTGCCACAAGCCAGTGCCGGGGCGATCTTCCATGCCAGCATCAGCAGTGGGAAGTTCCACGGGATGATCTGGCCGCATACTCCCCACGGTTCGGCGCCTGGATCGGTTTCGTCGAGCAACTGTGCCGAGCCTGCGTGGTGGTAGAAGTGTCTCACCACCAGTGGAATGTCGAGATCTCTGGTTTCGCGAATCGGCTTGCCGTTATCGAGAGATTCGACCACGGCAAAGAGGCGGCTCTCCTTCTGGATGTTACGGGCGATGGCATAGAGACAGCGAGCTCGACCGTCGGGGCCCATCGCTTGCCAGGTGGGTAAGGCGGTCCGTGCCGCCTGCACTGCGCGATCGACATCGTCTGAGCTCCCCTGGAGAACATCGCGAAGGACTTCGCCGGTTGCAGGGCAACGGGAGGAGAAGCGCTTCGCTGCTGTTGGAGCCGACCATTCTCCTCCGATGAAATGGGCTGGCTGGGTGCCGCTCTTCTCGATCCAACTGCGAGCTTCCTCGGCGGATTCCACGGCGGGCCCCCAGTCGAGGGTTTCGAGCGACTCTGCAGGATTGTGTTTATCGGGTGACATCATTTTTATCCCATCGGATGCCGGTGGGCGGCGGAATACCGTCCGGTGGCATGAAACTCCAGTTGTCTCTCCAGATCCGAAAGGAGCGAAGAGGCTCCGATTCGATAGCGGTTGGCTGCCATCGATTCGGTCCCCAGTTCCTCGCGGATCAACATCAGGAAGGCGATCGCCTCCTTGGCGGTACGGATTCCTCCGGCGGGCTTGAACCCGGCGAGGATTCCGGTCCGTTCGCGATACTCTCGGATTGCTCTGAGCATCACCAGCGCCACCGGTAGGGTGGCATTGACCGGTTCTTTTCCGGTCGAGGTCTTGATGAAATCGGCACCCGCTCCGAGACACACTCGCGAGGCTCGTGCGATGCGCCGTAGGTCGCCCAGTTCTCCGGTGGCGAGAATCGTCTTGAGGCAGGCGTTCTCTCCGCAAGCTTGGCGATAAGCGCGGATCTCTTCATCCAGTTGTTGCCAGCGCCCCTCCAGTACCATGCTCCTCGAGATGACGATGTCAATCTCGTCGGCTCCTGCGGCGATCGATGAGTGGATCTGGTCGACCTTCATCGAGTGGGGGATCTGTCCTGCGGGGAAACCGGTCGAGACGGCGCAGACCTTGACCGGAGATCCTTCCGTCGCTTCGCGGGCGGATTCAATCAGATTGTGATAGACACACACCGAGGCGCAATGAAGGTCGAGAGGGAGGCCGTGTGCTTCGAGGATATCGTGGCGCACCGGCCTTCTCGCCTTGGAGGCGAGTCGGCGCACGGTACCGGGAGTGTCATCGCCGGCGAGGGTGGTCAGGTCGATGCAGGTGATGGCGTGGGCGAGCCAGCCGATCTGCCACGACTTCTTGACGGTTCTACGGCCGGTCAGGGTGCTGGTTCGCCGTTCGACCGCCGAGCGGTTGACGCGGGTGGACAGCACCCAGTCCAGATCGAGATCACTGCCGGGGTTGATCAAGGTGTCCTCCTGGCCGTCCAGCATCGGTTGCCGGGGCCCAGAGGTCAACAAACTCCGTAACAGCGTGATCGATTCAGCGTTGGTTTTTCTCGGGAGAGGATTCATTACAGAGGGTGGCGAGCCATTGCTGGGCACCAGTGCACCATTCCAGCCACAATTTATTGCTGTTGGAATCCTTGGCCTGATCTGTCGCCGCAATCCTCAAAGTCCGCTCTTCATCGATGGCCTGCTGGTATCGTTGCAGATCATCTGGCTGTGGAGAGGCGACCGCTAGTGCCGACGCCATCAGCGCCACGCTCATGCGCCGCACCATCCTCGGATCGACATGAGACAGGCGATCGAGGCTGGTGTGGTAGGCGAAGTCGGTGAAGTGCCACATCAAGATGGCGGGCACACCCCGCCCGATGAACACATCATGATCGCTGCCACCCTCCCAGGGGTGTTCACCGATGACCCAGCCGTTGGAGGTCGCCGCCACATCTTGCATCGCCAGTCTTGCGATGATGGAGACTCCGCTCGGATGCAGATCGGATTCGCGAACACGGCTCGATCCCCAGGGGGTGTGTGAATCGGGAGGCAACACCCGCAGGGCTCCGGGATCGGGGGAGCGCTCCAGCAGCGCGATGGCTCCCGTCATCCCTTGTGAGGCTCCGATCATGTCGGCGGAGAAGGCTGCGATGGTTTTTCTCTTGGTGTGATCGAGGAAGATGCGGCTCATCGTCATCTCGTCGCCCCAGACAAACGAGATGCTGCGATCGGGCCACTCGATCTCATTCTTCCCGAGTGCCATCACGAGGGAGCGAACCCCCTCCATCTGTCCGCCGACTCCACTGGCGTTGTCCACTGCACCCGGTTCTTGCACATGAGCAGCGAGAGCCACCACTTCGTCAGGAATGTTGCGGCCAACAATCGTGGCGACCACGGTACGCAATGGACGCTCATCGAGTTGGACGACTGCTTGCAGGGCTACGCGCGCCCCGGGATGCTGGCGAAGTGTCTGGTGTACTCTCGGCGAGATCATTGCGACTGGAAAGTCGCCACTTCTGACACTCGAGTAGTGGATGGCATCGAGATGACGATCGCCGCCGCTGGGATCGACGGTGAAATCAGCGAGTTGTGACGAAAGCACTGCAGCGGCGCCCTTGCTGCGGGCATCGCGCATCGCTCTTCCGATCGATTGGTCGGTGACGAAGACATCGCCCTTCTTCAACTGGTCGATGTCAAAACAAAGAGGACCCTCCACATCACAGGAAGGAGCGTGGACCGGCAACATCGTTCGATGCGGGGCGCGGCTGTTGTGAAAGCGAAGAAGGGTTTGATCCGGCTGATCCGTTTGTTTCATCACCAGGCTTGCCGATTTCGGTGTCCACGCCGGAGAGCGCATCGGGGTCTCGATCACCTCTAGTTGCAGCCGATCATCGGTGCCGAAGCCGCTCTTCTTCAACCGTTCGAGAAGGTGATCAAGAGTCGCCTCGAAACCCTCGTTTCCCGGTTCCCGGTACCATTCATCGGCGAACTCGATCGTCTCGAAGGCGAGGGCAGGATCGTACCCGGCAAACAACTGGTCAGCCCAGCGAGCCGTCGCCGTGGTTCCCGGGGTGATCGCCGGTCCCGGGTGTTCTTCGCTCCCCTTCAGGCTTCCACCCTCGATCAGTCTCACCATCTCTTCGCCGAGCACATCGCCGATGCCGAAGTAACTCTCGGCGTTTCCGAACCAGTGATGGCCATGACCCTTGTTGGGAGAATCTATCGGTCGCCTCATGTACTGTGCCGTTGAAACGTAGGAGACGGTGCCGCGGTACTGTGGCCGTTCCGCCACCGCAGCCTGAGCGTGTCGAAGCGGCAGGCTACCGGCATTGCCGGTCTCGCCGATGACCACTGGCAACTGTGGAGCATCGAACTCCTCACGCAGGTCGTCGATCAGGTGTGACAGGTTCTGCTCGTACGCTTCCACTGCTCCATCGGTGAACATGTCGTTCCAGCCCTGGAACCAGAAGAAGCCGCGCAGTTCGGTGGGTCGTCCGGCCAGATCGGGAAACTCGGTCTCGATCGCTGCCAGCGCCTCGCGGTACTCCTTCACCATCTGGGTGTAGTAGGGGCCAGTCTCACCACCGGCACTCGGCGGCCTGAAATCGACATGGAGACTCTTGCCGCCCCAGCAGGTCTTGATCAGCAGCACCGGAGCTTGGTTGGCATCGCCGAGGCGGTGGCCGATCTGTAGTTCGGGTCCAAAATGGTGCAGGTCGTCATAGACGGCGTAGCCGATGGAGAGGGGGCCGCTTTTGAGTACGTCGTTGCCGGTGCGATATCGCACCTGTACATCGTCACGAGTGGCCCAACTGCCATCTTCGTTTCGCAGATGCCCCATCCGCTTCGCCATCGCCGGATCATCGAGTAGCCGGATCAGTGTGCCGCGCCCGCCGTTGTAGTTCTGCTCGTGAACCAGATCGACTACCGCCTGACCCTCCATGTTCGACTGCCCAGCGAGCAGAAAGACCTGGATCGGTGCGTCGTCGTCGGTCGCCGTCGTCGGCTGAGTGGCCAGTGCCAGCAGCAGCAGTTGCGAGAGGAACATGGGTCTCCTTCCGGAGTGGTGATTCTTGACGATTTCAGGGTACTGCAAATCCGCCAGCGATGCGGCAGGGGATCAGTCCTTCTCGACGACCCGCTGGAACAGGATGCCGCTCATTCCGCCGGACTCGATGGTGAACCCTGTCACTGCAGCTTCCTCATCTCGAATCAGGTGCATCTCGAGCCACCAGTCCACCGTCAGCAGGTCCATTCCGGTCACTGCGATCGCCAGCGGCTCCCCCTCGAAGCCGATCAGCGCCACATCGGTAGCGCCGTTGTGGATGATCGACCACTCACGATCGAGCTCGCTCGAGTGGTATCTGCCCAGCACCTGACGGTGGTCCCATTCCAGCGCATCTTCTGGCGCAACTGCGCTGCTTTCATCTTGATCCCGTCGACCCGTGGCCCTGTCTGGCCGTTGAAGATGAGCAGGGACAAGACCCTCGACCACCAGCGCGGCGATCTGACGGTTGACCCGGCCCGGATTGAAGGCGCTGCAGTTGCCGAGGCAGATGATGACGATTCCCTGCTCCGGGAACGCCGCCAACGAGGTGCGAAAGCCGACCCAGCCGCCGCCATGTTGCAGCATCCGCTGGCCACGGAAACTGGTATCGACGACACCGAGGCAATAATCGAGCACCTCTCCATCCTTGAGAGTGAACTTCTGTTGCAATCGTTGGAGCAGGTTCGCTGCCAGGCGGCCGTCACCGAGTGCCGTGGTCCAGGTCGCCAGATCCTCGACGGTGGTGAAGACCCCGCCGTCTCCGACATGGTCGAGCACCGTCTCGTGGATCCGGTACTTCCCCTTGCCGATCGGAGCGTAGCCGGTGGCTCGCTTCGGTGTCACCTCGAGGTGGTTGTCGTGGTAATGGCTGCTGGTCATCCCCAGCGGTGAGAAGATCTTTTCGTCTGCGTACTGGCGCAGCGTTTTTCCCGATGCGCGCTGGCAGATGACGCTGAGCAGGAAGTAGCCGCTGTTGCAGTAGGAGTGCTTCTCGCCGGGCGAGAAGTTGAGTCCCTTCTGACGGGCGATCAGGTCGATGGTCTGTTGCCCGGTGAAGAGATCTTCATCGCCGATCTCCAGCAACGGCATCAAGGAGGTGTAGTCGCGCAGGCCGCTGGTGTGATGCAGCAGGTGTCGGATGGTGATGGTCTCATCGTATTCGGGGATCTCTGGCAGCCACTTTCGAATGTCGGAATCGAGAGTGAGCAGTCCTTCATCTTCCAGCAGCAGCATGCAGGATGCGGTGATGTGCTTCGACACCGATGCGATGCGAAACACGGTGTCGGCTGCGTTGGGGATGGAGTGGTCGAGGTTGGCCATGCCAAAACCACCGCTGTAGATGATGGTGCCATCCTTGACCACGGCGATGGAGCAGCCGGGAGTGTCGGGTTTGTCCCAGTCCTTCAGTATGACGGCGATGCGGGGTGCCAGTTGATCGACTTGTGGTTCGTCCAGGGCCGTGATCGAGGGGCAGTAAGTCATGAGAACTAGCAGCCAACTCAGGGTGGTTGCACGACATGTCATTGGGGTTCTCCATTCTTTTCATCTTCGAGTCGTTTCTTGACCACAAAATCCGGTTTCATCAGTAGGAGCAAGGCGATGGGGATCAGCGCGCTGGCGCCGCCCAGCACGAACAGTTGCCACTGTTGCCACTCCAACTTGTTCAGTTGCGTTCCCAGCAACATGCCGAAGTTGCTGACCGACATGTAGAGGGTGAACTGGGTCGCCGCCGCAGTGGTCCAGGAGATCTTCATGAAGAGCGAGAAGAGTGCGACCGTCTGGAATGCGGTGGCTCCCTTGAACAGGGGAATGATCCACAGCGGTGAAAAGGAATCGCTGAGCCAGTAAGGATGCAGCAGGCCAAAGACGATCAGGCTGCCGGATGCGAGCAGTCCACCGATAAAGGCCATCTTGCGGCGGCCAAAACGGTCGCAGAAGAAGCCACCTGCAAGTGCCCCAAGCACCTCGCCACAAACTCCGTAACTACCCTGCGCCTTGGCGTATTCGATGGCGGTCCAGTCGAACACCCCGACGAAGGTGTCGGCGGCGAGATTGATGAAAACTCCCTGGCACACCGAGTAGAGGATCGCCACCAGCACTGCGATGGCCGTGGTCCACAGCGCCAGTGCCCGGAATAGTTCCTGCATCACGACAATCGGAGATCGAAGTGCAGCGGTTTGTCTCGATCCGGTTCCCCCCCTCGACCAGGGGATTCTTTTCTCTCCTGGTCTCTCGGTCACCATCAGCACTGCCGCAAGGATCACCAAAACCATCGCCGCCTGGACCTGGATGGTGGTGTTCATGCCGTAGTTTTCGATCATCACTGCGCCACCGTAGGTGCCGACTGCGGTACCAAACAGTTTGGATGCCCACATGAACCCGTTAACGCGTCCGCGCTCTTCCTCTTCCAGGATATCGACGGCCAGTGCGTCGGTAGCGACGTCTTGCAGTGAGGCGAAACAGTTGTGCAGGAAGAAAACACCACTGACAAATACGATGGCGCTGATGGAGGTGGCTCCGTCTGTCACATCTGAATCGGGGATCCAGGAAAAGAACCATGACATCCATGGCGACACTTTGACGGTGGCCTCGGGCGTGAGGGGGCCGATGGTTCCGATCCGGTCGGTGGCCAGCAGAGTCACCGCCATGCCGAACTGGGCCACAATAATCCACGGTCGACGTAGACCCATCGAGGGCCAGCGGATCGAGTCGATGAGAGGTGCCCAGAGAAACTTGAAACTCCATGGCAAGATCGCAACGGAGGAGATCAGCACCGTCTCTCCCCTGGTGAAACCACCCTCGATGAAGACGGCGATCAGCGCGTAGATCACGAATCCCCAGGGGAAGCCTTGGGCAAAATAGAGCAGACACAGCATCGCGGTGCGTAAGCTCCGGTGGTCCTTCAGGTTCATGATGAGGCCGTTCCCTTCCCGGTGGTCGGTCCCTGACCGAGGCACGGTAGCCACGGAAACAGCTGCGGATCACCAGGATGCGCCCGATTTTGCCGAAATCGACCCGAAAATTTCCGGGGTCACCGTGTCCGATAACGCCGCGGAACTGGATTGAAGGGTAGGGCGTTGACCGCCTCCAGAAGGAAAGGACCAACCATGACAGCCAGAACCACCCTACTCCTCTCCTTGCTGACGCTGGTCCCGATCGTCTCGATCGGTTGCTCTGCCCAGTACACCTACACGCGCGCCGTCGGATCGTGGAAGAGCGATACTTCGATCGCTCCCGTCGAGGCGGCGGCCAGCTGGGTCGATCGGATCCGCTGCCAGTTCGAGCACAGCATCCTCGCCGACATCGAACTGAAGATTCTCCCCTCGGGGAAGTACACGGTGAAACTGCATGGCCGAGAGTTCACGGGCCAGGCGCGGATCACATCGTTGCTGGGAGACGGACTCGCAGTGGCGACCGAGATCGGTACCCTCGAGGCCGAGGGCCGCATCCGCATCGTCGACGAGAACCACATGATCCTCGAAGGAAACGGCACCGAGATCTCGTTGATCCGTTGCCGCTGATGGAACCAGATTTGGATGAGAAAGAGAGATCGATGAACAAGAAGTAGTTGAATATCACCGCCAGCGTATGTGCGGTGATCTGTGTCGTGAGCATCTTCGTGGCGGTGGAGCGATACAATACCAATGTGGCCAATGTCGAGGCGATGAAACAGATGCAGAGTTCATCCCCCTTTGGTGCAATGCTCGGGGGAGCAGATCTGGAGCCAGCAGTGCCTGCGGCTTCCAGGTATGCGATTCTCTTCGCAGCACTCTCCGGCATTGGAGGAGTGCTCTCGCTGGTGAAGTCTCGTGCTCTGGTTTCCACAGCCTAGCCGATCACCGCTAGTCGATCACGTCTAGTCGATCACAATATGGTTTTCTGAGTGGCCTTCTGTGTGGATCACAGTTGGACGTCTGTGACGAGACCAGTGGATCACCATCCAGGGGCTGATCCGCGTGACGGAACCTCGTGAACTTGCCACTCTTCATCGACCCACAGGCCGACAACTTCCATCCCCGCCAGCTCTCTGGTGAGGAACTCGGTCGCTTTCTGGATATGCAGTAGCTGTTCCTCGGGGGTGGAGGGGTTGCCGGCACAGCCGTGGTGTCCGGCGACAGCAACAGCGACCGATGCGTGATGCTCGATGGAGATCCGCACTCGCGAGAGGATCGATTGAACGGTCGTTTCATTTTCTTGCTCACAGAGAATCAAGTTCGGCCCCGCCTCCGTCACCAGATCGACATGCTCGACACCGAAGCGCTGCTGGAGATGGTGGATGACCGGCAATTGTGTGCGTCCATCGATGCAGTTGATGACGGTGCAGAATCCCAAATCAGCTCCTACTCTTCGCTGTCCTGCTGCTCTATTCCGGCAGCGGCCTCGCCGTGAGATCGTTTCGGGATTCTACACAGCCAATTGAACAGCGCCAGCGTGACTTCTCTCCTCCCTTTGATCTCAGGAGCTCGGTCCGGAAGGCCTTGGGTTCCGGATGAAAGAAGCGTTGCGAGGCGTGTGCCCCGCACGGTTTTTTCTCTCTTTGCGAAAGGCGGCGACATGACGGATGATAAGAAGAAGGCCAATAAGGACGGCCAGGAAGTCACGAAGCTCGACGATGACCAGTTGAATGATGTGGTAGGGGCCCAGCGGCCTGGTGGTGGCAACCAGGATGATGCCATCGAGATGGACGGCCGGGACTGGTCCAACCTGAAAGCCTATGGGCGCCTTGACCCCTTCGGGCCCTGAGCGGAGGGGACGAGCTAGCGTGGGGGAATAGGCATCCAACCCTCCCCCCACGCTGTTCGAGTCGCTTCGACATTCCATCGACTACTGACACTGCTGCCGGTCATCGACCGGCGGCAGCGTCAGCGTCTCGGCACCGGGGTGCCGTCGATGTCGAGAGGTACGAGGTTGTAGATCCAAGTATCTCTGCCTGCCTCCTTGTACGGCTGACGATGGACCCCAGGCCGCCCCACAGCCAATCCCCGACCAATCGACACAGCCCTCGGCCTACTGCCTCATCCGGCCAGGTGACCTCTCTCCCTCTCTCCGGTACCCTACCGTTTGCAAGACGATTCCCCTGGCCCTTTACAG
>Ga0310120_10002835_pt1 | contig 12521 bp, 8 predicted proteins | sample CB27_AW_983_MG_FD_203506 | JGI IMG/M metagenome (GOLD analysis project Ga0310120, IMG submission 203506) | Marine microbial communities from Western Arctic Ocean, Canada - CB27_AW_983 | ecosystem: Environmental > Aquatic > Marine > Oceanic | place: Canada: Western Arctic Ocean | collected... | reverse complement strand
GCGGGTCTTGCTCGATGCCGTGACGATCGCAGGCGAACTCGACGCATTCGAATCCGATTTCGGCGAGTTGGTCGAGCGTGCCCGAGTAGGCGATGTCGGTGAATCCGTAGGTGGAATAGCTGACCTGGACCATGTGTGAGCCTCTGGCTGCGATCTGACGTACCCGAACATCGGGGCACCCCTCAGCAGGGGAGTGTGCCCCACCGGCGAGCCGCATGCCACCTTGGGGCTGAGAATCCCGAGGGTGACAGGCCGGGCGACGAGGTCGCGATGGTCTGCTAGGATGCCGGCTTTGGCCAGGGCTTTCTGCCAAATGGAGACCTGTTGATGCGACCGTCCACGTCGATGTCCGTCTGCTGCGTCCGCGGGTTGGCCCTGTTGATGGCCTCGCTGGTGTTCAGCCAATGGGTCACGGCGGCCGAGCGGCCCAACATCATTCTGCTGATGGGCGACGATCACGGTTGGGACGAGACCGGTTACAACGGGCATCCGCACCTGAAGACTCCGGTGCTGGACCAGATGGCCGCCAGCGGTCTCAGGCTGGATCGTTTCTTTTCCGGCCACCCGTCCTGCTCACCCACGCGTGTCAGCGTACTCACCGGCCGACATCCCAATCGCTGCGGGACCTTTGCCCCCAACTTCTCGATTCGGCCCGAGGAGATCAGCGTGGCGACGCTCTTGAAGCAGGCCGGCTACGCCACGGCCCACTTCGGCAAGTGGCACCTCGGGCCGGTCAAGAAGGGCTCACCGACCAATCCCGGCCAGATGGGCTTCGACAGCTGGCTCTCGCACGACAACTTCTTCGAACTGGACCCGGTGCTGTCACGCAACGGAGCGGCCCCGCAGAAGATCGCCGGCGAGAGTTCCGAGATCCTGATCTCCGAAACGGTCGGGTTCATCAAGCGGGCCTCGGCCGACAAGAAGCCGTTCTTCGCAGTCGTCTGGTTCGGGTCGCCTCACGAACCCTACAGCGGCCTCGATAAGGACCTGGCTCTGTACCAGGGCCTGAGAGGGGCATATCCCAACAAGACGGTCCGGTTGACCTCGAACAAGACCGGCCGGCCGACCACCCGGCCGCTCGGTGAGGTGTTGCAAGAGCGTTACGCCGAGATCACCGCGATGGACCGGTCGATCGGACAACTCAGGGACTGGCTGGGCGAGTCGGGACTGAGGAAGAACACGCTGGTGTGGTACTGCGGCGACAATGGGACTCCGGCCGGCGGGATCGTGACGTCACCGCTGCGAGGCCGAAAGGGGACGATGTACGACGGGGGGATTCGGGTGCCGGCCGTGATCGAGTGGCCCGCGGCGATCTCCCAACCTCGAGCCTCGGACGTCAACTCGGTCACCAGCGACATCCTGCCGACGCTGTGCGAGATCATCGGCCGACCGTTTGCGCCGTTTGCTAAAGAGTCGAAGCGGCCGATCGACGGCATCAGCCTGGTGCCGCTGATCGAGGGGAACATGACCAAACGGGGCAAGCCGATTGGTTTCTGGAGTTTCAACCAGGGCAACATCGGACGGGCCAGGCCCTACATCGCCGCTGAGCTGCAACAGGGGACCACTCCGCTGGTGAAGATGCTCGGCGGTCGATACACCCGCAACTTCACCAATTTCCATCACCCGAAGATCCGCGAGCAGGATTTCGGTGGTGCGAGGGTGTTGCTGGAGACCCGGTACAAGCTGATCGTCCGCAGTCGCAAGGGGAAGCCGGATACGAGCGAGTTGTACGACGTGCGGAAGGACCCGGCCGAGAAGCAGAGCCTGGTGTCATCCGAGCCGGCGGTGGTGCGGTCGATGCAGCGGAAGCTCCGCGCGTGGCAGCAGTCGGTGCTCGAGAGTCTGACCGGAGCCGACTACCGCTAGTCGGACCGCTTCTGCAGCGGAGTGTTGAAGAACTCGGCCGGCTTGGGGACGACGTGGTAGCGGTGGTCCATGATCCGGCCGCCCAGTGGAAAGAGTTGCTCGAGTGGCACCTCACCCAGTGCCGCCCGTGCCACGTGGCAGACTCGGAGGGTGAATCGCACAGTTCGCTCCTGGCAGGGGCTGAAGGCGGGGCCGGCGTCGAATTTGTTGGCCGTACTCAACCAGAGCCCTTCCTCGGGAATCCATCTCCGCCGGGCCATCAGGTCCACGTCGCGGATGTACTCGGTGTTGGCCATCTCATGTTTCAAAACGTTGATCACCTGCGTGCGGTTCTTCAGTCGTCGGATCGTCGGCAGGAACTCGCCAAGCCGAGCTGCTTCCAGTGTCCGTTTCATCAGGTCGATGTCTTTGACGCTCATGGCTCCGCGTTTCCAGTACCCGCTCGAGCCGCCTCCGGCGTCCTGGTAGGCCTGCGACTGTTTGGGGTCGTCGAGGTAGTAGACCTTGCCCTCGCGGGCGGCGATCGTCGAGGCTGACGATCTCGTCGAAGTGAGCCAGCAGCGTGGTGTGCCGCGCGGGCCGGTGGGGCCGTAGGGGCAGCTTCGCGATGCGGAATGGCCGGGGAGTGAACTCCACGGGCAGCTTCGGCAGCTCGATGTCGTCGATGTAGATCAGGTTGGGCTTCTGACGTCGGAAGCGGCCGATCGTCGCCACGTAGCGGGTCTCATCGGCCACGAAGACGACTGAGAACTTCTTCCATTCTTTGGTGGGACCTTCCAGTCGAAAGAACTGCGGCAGTCCGCCTTCGGAGGAGATGTAGATGCCGCTGGACTTGATCTGGTAGTGGAACTCGTAGCGATAGGCCTTGCCCGGCTGAATGTTGGTGCAGACGTACCTCAGGCAATCGCCGCGGGTGCCGGTGGTCTGGATCTTGCACGACTGCTTTCCGCGGAAGGCCATTTCGGTGGTCGGACCGCAGTAGATGCAGCCGTCGTTTTCAAATTGCTGGTCCTTGGTATGCCACTTGGGGAAGTTCGCGATCGGGCCCTCAAAACCCCCGGATGAGATCAGGTTCTTGGCCGGGCTGTGCTGGGCATCGGCGGTGCTGTGGCCGAGCACTGCGACCAGGGCAAGCAGGTGCAGTGCGATCTGTCGGGGCATGGTGCAGGCTTGTTCGGGGTGTGTGGTTCATGCGTCACGGCGAGACGGCCGGGCTGCCTGCAGCATCGCCGACAGCTTGCAGGATATACTGGCTGCGTCCCGGTTGCCAGAATTGTGAATCCGCGTCAGCGCGACCTGCGGCCGGTCCAGACCACAGAGTCACCAGATCGAGAATCCCGATGACACGCCGCATCCTGCTGTCCGTTGCACTCGTCGGTTTCGCCGGGTTGCTCGCCGGAGTCCCGGCATCGTCCTTGGAATCGGCCGATCGGCCGACGGCCACTGTCGACACCCTTCTGAAGCTGGAGTTCGGTCGCGTGATCGGGACTGGGCACGGCGGGTCCGCCGTGTTTCCCGACCTGAAGTCCAAGTGGGCCAATCACACGCTCGGCTCACCCACGGTCCATTTCGATGGAACGACGTACCGAATGTGGTACGTGGGGATGGCCCGGACCAGCGACCCGAAGATCCCCTACGGGTTTGATGAGCGGATCGGGCTGGCCACCAGCCGAGACGGGCTGAAATGGGAAGTGGCCAATCGCGGCAAGCCCGTGCTGGACTACGGCCCTGACGGCTCGTTTGACGACTGTGGCATTGCTCATCCCTTTGTGCTGCGCGTGGATGGCGTGTTCATGATGTGGTACGGAGGAATTGATGGCCGGGCGGGCAAGGACATCGGCGAGGGTCCGGCTCATGTGCGGGTCGAGCAGATCGGCCTGGCGACCAGCCGGGACGGGATCACGTGGAAGCGGGCCAACAACGGTCGGCCGGTGATGAAAGTCGGACCCAGGGGTTCGATCGATTCGGTCCAGGCGACCGGTTGTCACATCATCCGCCATAGTGGCGCGTTCGTGATGTGGTACGGAGCCTACAACGGCAAGCACACGATCGGCCTGGCGACGAGTCGCGACGGAATTCGCTGGAGCAAGGGGAACCGAGGCCGTTCGCTGACGGGGCTGGCCGGTCCCAAGCAACTGGGTCCGTCGGTGTACTTCGATGGCAAGCGGTACGTGATGTACTACAACACGATTGTGGAGGTGAAGACCGGCGGGTCGTTGTGGACGATGTTTGCTGCATCCAGCGACGACGGCCTGCACTGGAAGCCGGCCCGCGAGGGACGTCCGGTCCTGGGCCCGGCTCCGGCCGGCAACTTTGGATCCGCCGACGGCAAGAAGGGCAACAACCACTCGGTGCATCCGACCAAGCTGGTCGTGCTGGGGGACCGTGTGCGGGTCTGGTACGCCGCCGAGGGGAACGAGGCGTTGCCGGGTCGCAAGCATGCGGCCAGCGCGGTCGGGCTGATGGAAGCCAGGATTCCGGGTCGCTAGCCGCCGGGCTCCTGGAGTCCCTCGACCAGCCGCACCCAGGCGTCGAATTCCAGTTCTCCGACTCCCTTGCCGTCGTTGCCGGCCAGGAACTGGTCGACCATTTCGGCGGCGGCGCGACAGGTCGCATCGTCGGGGATCAGCAATTCGGTTCCCCCGGCCTGGGCCGCGACCTGGATCTCGCAGGCCCGCTGCAGCCGGAACATCGTGATGAATGCCTCTTCGAGCGTTGTGCCTGCGGCCAGCAGCCCGTGGTTGTTCAGGATCAGCACCCTGTGCTCACCCAGTGATTCGACCAGTCGAGTCTTTTCGTTGCCGTCGAGGCTGGGTCCTTCGTAGTCGTGATAGCCGATGCGGTCGTAGAAGCCGCTGGCGTGGATGCTGATGGGCAGCAGGCCGTGGGCAGAAGCGGCGACGGCCATGCCGGCGGTGGTGTGAGTGTGAAAGACGCAGGCCAGGTCGGGACGTGCTCCGTGGACCGCGCTGTGGATGACGTAGCCAGCGACATTGACCGGGTGCGTGGAGGGGCCAACCGGTTGGCCGTCGAGGTCGATCTTCACCAGGTTCTCGGCGGTCACCTCGTCGTACCGCAACCCATAGGGGTTGATCAGGAAATGACGCTCCGGACCGGGCACCTTCAGCGTGATGTGACCGTAGATCGATTCGGTCCAACCCAGGTGTTCGACCACGTGATAGGCCGACGCCAGTCGTCCGCGGAGTTCCCATTCCTGGGGAGTCACACGGCAATCAGCCAGCGATGCGGGGATGACGGGTTCGGCAACGCTCATGGCGTGTCTTTCACAGCTTCAGGAAATGGGGTCAGAGCCTTGACGGTGGAGTATAACCTGAGAGCAGTGCACGTGAGTCAAACAGAAATGGGCTTGTGATACCGGACGGGTCGATACAATAGATGGCGCGGAACGAAGCCAGTTGTCGGAGACGATGAGGATGCCGCGACACGGTTGTCAGCCGAGTGACCACGCGATGCTGGGACGGCGTGAGCTGTTGCAGGTCGGGAGCCTCGGCTTGTTCGGTGCGGGTTTGGGCGACCTGCTGCGGATGGAATCTCAGGCGGTGGTGCCAACGCGGCCGGGGACCGCCAAGTCGGTGGTCTTCATCTTCCAGGCCGGCGGACCGTCTCAGCACGAGACATTCGACCCCAAGCCCGATGCTCCGGACAGCATTCGCGGCGAGTACGGCACCACGGCGACCCGGGTGCCGGGTGTTCGTTTCTGCGAGCACCTGCCCCGGCTCTCGCAGCGTCTCGACCGATTCTCGATCGTCCGCACGATGCATCACATCGCGGGACGCCAGTTCCGCAACGAGCACAACAGTTGCACGTACCTGCTGCACAGCGGGACGACCGCTTTGCCGCCGGGCGACTCGAACGCGACGATCTCAAAGCCTCGTCCGGGTCGGTTCGAGTGGCCGTCATTCGCTTCGTTGATCGCCTATGCGGCACCACCGGATGAGAGCGTGGGGTTGCCGTCGGTGATCGAGATTCCTCGAGCCAAGCGGATGCGTTATCCCGGACGAGGCCCGGGGCTGCTGGGACCTCGCTACGCACGCTGGGGAGTCGACCTGGCCCCCAAGTGCAATTCGCCGGATGCCGGCGGCAGTTGTCCGAACTGCTACAGCCACGATGACCCCAACGATCCGGCTCGGGCGGCGGGTCCCGGGCCGAAGGCCTGGTGGGACAACACCAGTTGCCGCGATCCGTCATTCCACCTGCCACAGATCGAGTCGGACGGGGGATTGTCGATTCCTCGCCTGCAGAACCGCCGGACTCTATTGGCCGGACTCGAATCTCTGAGACGGGGCAGCGAGAGCCGTGCGGGTGAGGCTCGGCTGGCGGCGTGGGACGCCTGGCGGCAGCAGGCTCTACGGCTGCTGCTGACCGCCCGCCGCGGTGGAGACAACCCGTTTGACCTGGCCCTGGAATCCGAGAAGATCCGTGACCAGTACGGTCGGGAAGAGTGGGGCCAGGGGTTCCTGGTCGCTCGTCGTCTGGTCGAGGCGGGCGTGCGGATGGTACAGATCAACCTGCGAGGCTGGGACACTCACCAGAACGCCTTCCGAGACCTCAAGGGCAAACTGCTCCCCTCGATCGACCACTGCCTCAGCGGCTTCCTCGACGATCTCGAGGACCGTGGGTTGCTCGACGAGACCCTGGTCGTGATGTGTGGCGAGATGGGCCGCACTCCGAGGATCTCGCCGATCACTCCCAACGGCAAGAATGCCTCGGGCGAGAAGTTCACTCCGGGTCGTCACCACTGGGGCGACGTGTTCCCCTGCTTCCTGGCCGGTGGTGGCATCCAGCCGGGTCAGATCATCGGTCGGACTGATGCTCATGGGGGAGTGCCCACCGGCGAGGCCTACACGCCGTCGGACCTGGCGGCGACGATCTTCTCGGCCCTGGGCATCGGCCCGGACACCAACTTCCATGACGCCGACGGGCGACCGTATCACCTCTATCGCGGTCGGCCGATCGATGGCCTGCTCTAGCGAGAGGTCGGGGAGGTCGGGCTGCTCAGCGGTGCGGGCGGAACCAGAACGCGTGCAGTTTCGGTGAAGTCCCGGCGGCCTGCAGTTCCCACCTCAGTTGGACCAGCCCGGTTGTCCGCGGCAGCGTGTCGGTGGGGTTCCAACTGACGGTGTGGTCGAGTTGATTGCCGGTGATCGGTTGGCAATCGGCGATCGAAAAACCGGGCAGTGGTGTGCCGGAGCCGTGATCGATCAACTCGGCACGCAGCCGAGACCGGGGGGGACAATTCGTGTTGACCTGCAGGCTCGAGGGATGCGGTGGGAGCCGGAACGGGATGGTCACCAGCGATCCCGCTTGTCGGGGATCGTCGAGGCTGATGGAGGTGAACCCGTCGCGGCGGAGTGTGGCCAGTCCCGGTTGGGCCACGTCCTTGGGGCGACCCTTCAAGGGAGGTCGTCGCACGGTTCCGCCTCCGTAGTAGAGCCGAATCTCGCGTTCGAGGATGATCGGTGTCGAGGGCAGGATGGTCTGCGCATCGAAGTCGCCGGTGTCGCCGACGGGGATGACCTTGCTGCCGGGCAGGACATGCTGAAATGTCTCCGCGTCGCGGCTCACAGCCAACTCGATCGGCATGTTCCCCGGATCGTGCTGGTCCTGGTACAGCGCGAGATAATAGCCCTCGTAGGGAAAACACACGGTGTCGTGCACCTGGCCGGTCGGCCCCCCCACGGCCGGCGGCGTGCCGCGGACTGCAGGGTCGAGCAACGGCATCTCGGGGTGGGCGGTCCAGTGTTGGGCATCGGGGCTGACCACAAGGCTTGTGCCACGGCGGCGCAGGTTCAAGGACATGAATCCGTAGCCCTTGAACCGCCGGGCCGGGTCGGTTTCCAGGTCGTCGCGGAACACGCTGTTGGGAATGGTCGAGAGCGGTTTGGCCTGTTCACCGGGGAAGCGGACTTCGCCGGCGTGTTGTTCGAAGTGAATGCCGTCGGCGGATGTGAACAGGTCCATCAGGAACAGTTCGTCTCGAGGGTCGAACTGCTTGCCGTATTTTCCCGACCGGGCCATTTCGATGTGTTCACCGGATGTCCAGAACACGAACGACTTGTACCGCCGCTTGGGATCGGGGTCGTGTTCATCTCTGATCATCACGGGCGCGTGCCGCAGGAAGGGGACGATGTTGTTCTCTCGTGACCCGTTCCATTCCACCAGTCCCACTCGGACCCGTTTCCAGTGGATCCCATCGTCGCTCTCGGCGTAGCCGCATCGAATCCAGTCCCACCACGGGGGGCGTGGTTCGCCTCGTCGCGGCTCACGGATGCCTCCGTACCACATGCGGTACTTGCCGCCATCGAACAGCACCGTGCCATGATTGAAGACACGGTCCTCGTCGAACGAACCGGCCGGACCGGTTTCCATCAGCGGATTCTCTGGATGCTTGACGGCGGTTTCCACCTTCAGTCTCACGTTCTCCGTGGCGGCCACTTCGAGCAGGTCGAGAAAGAGCACTTTGCGTGAGGGAGTCGTCGGCAGGTCCGGGACGGCGGCACGACGGAACTCGACTTTGTCGATCGGTGGCTCGCAGGTCAGCAGCAGGCCGATGTCTGGTGGCGGGTGCCCGGGGTCTGGCGGATCGTTCCCAGTGGAAGCGGGACGGGCGGAGTCGGAGATCGAGCGTTTTTCGACGGACAGTCGGCCGATCGGCAGCAGGTTGAAGTCGAAGTGCCCAGGCCGGTAGAAGATCCGCGGGCCGTTTGTGAGCGGGCTCCAATCGTCCCCCAGCCAGCGAGTCCAGAACGTGCTGCGGCGGGTGCTGTTAGCGAAGAACAGCCAGGGTACGCCGTGCCGGTCGTGGGTCAGGCCGGGTGAATGGAGCAGGTCGGAAGTGAGCCAGGGACTTGTCACTGTCAAGGGCGCGTCGCGGTGCCACTTCTGGCGGTCCCTGACGTAGTACCGCAGCGGGCCGTATGCGTAGCCGCTGACGCAGGCCACCAGGACCTGCTCGCCGGTGGCGAGGATCGTCGGTTGTCCGCCCGGTCCGAGCAATTCGACGTGGGGTTTGGCAGCGGCAGCTTCGAGGCGTGCGTAGTAGAGTTGCTCGGCCGTGTCGCTCCAGGCCAGGTGCAGGTGTCCCCGTTGATCCACGTCGGCGACCGGCGCGAACATCGGCGTTCCGCGATGCACTTCGGAGAATCGCCACTTGCGGTCAAGCCGGCCGACTCCGATCGACTCGGTCTGCCGATCGTGAACCCGGTGATAGGTCAGCGCGACCTGTGTGCCGATGGTGAACAAGTCACCCAGCCAGTAGTCGCCCTCGAGCACCTGCCGCGCGCGGCCCCAGCGGAATCGCTTGCCGGTCCAGGCGGCTCGCGTGTACTGAATTCCATGAGGCCCGGTCCAGGCCGCGTGGAGCGTGTCGTCGACGATGACCAGGCTTCCGCCTGATCCCCAGGGACCCGCATCATCCGGAAGGCACTTGGGACCGGTCAGCATTCCCAGGTCCTCGAAATCGGCGATCTCCCGAGGCGTATCGTGCCGGGCCAGCATCAACCGCAGGGTCGACGGGCCGGACATCTCCGAATGCACCAGCAGCACCCGTCGTCCGTCCGGCAACGATGCCAGCTGTCGGCCGTTGTTCGGCGACTTGTAGTACTCGTAGAGCAGGCGATTGAGCATGAGCTGCTGTCTTGATGATCAACAAGCGTTGCCTGTTGTGCGATTCGCGGCGATGGCTCGGCAGTCGACGCTACGGTCCAAGCGTGCTTGCATGTTCGTGAGGTGCTGTTGGGAATACGCTGTCAGTGGGACGACATTCCCCGGCAGTCTACACCCCGCGATTGCGTGTTGCCGCGCCAAGAGCTGCCCTTGGGGTTCGGGGACATCGCGATCGGGGCCCCACGCGGTCCATCCCACGTGGTGATCTCTTGTGCCGGACCCGGTCCGTCGATCATGGTGACCGGCTGACGCGATTCCCTGTACCTGGTGTGAGAGCAGCGTGACGACACCACGAGCTGCCGAGTGTGGGCTGCGGCTGTACCACGATCAGGCCGTGCCGATGCGGGACGGAGTGCGGCTGAGTGCCGACGTCTTCCTGCCGGATCGAGAGGGACCGTTCCCGACGATCGTGACGCGGACACCTTACGAGAGCGGTCGGGACGTATTCCTGGATGTCGCTGCCTACTGGGCCCGCCGCGGGTTTGCCTTCGTGGCCCAGGATTGCCGGGGCCGCTTCGAGTCGGAGGGGACATTTCGGGCCTATGCCGACGATCCCACCGACGGCTACGACACGATCGAATGGGTGGGGGGGCAGGGATGGTGTGACGGCAAGATCGGGACCTGGGGTCGCAGCTACGGCGGCCTGACACAATGGTTGTCCGCACCGCTGGCTCATCCCGAGTTGACCTGCATGGCTCCGCATGTCATCTGCGACGACTTTTACAGCGACTGCCATTACATCGGCGGAGCCTTTCAACTGATGCTCTCGCTGGGTGCCGCGGTGATCTGGCAGACCAACCTCGCGGCTGTGGTCGGCAAGCAGGCACGTCACGTGTTCCAGAATCGACGGTTCTGGAGCCACCTGCCGCTGATCGAGATGGACGAACTGGCGATCGGTCGCCGGGTGGAGTACTGGCGCGAGTGGCTCGAGAATCCCACCTACGGCGACTACTGGAAGCCGTTCGACATTCGAGGCCAGCATGACCGGATCACGGTACCCTCCTTCCAGCAGTGCGGCTGGTTCGACCCCTACACCGGTTCGGGATTCCGCAACCTGGCCGCCATGCAGCAGCACGGCCCCAATCGGAAATCTCGAGAAGAACAGCGGATCCTGGTGGGTCCGTGGACGCACGAGGAGCCCGGGTCGACCAGCCTGGGCGGACGCGAGTTCGGAGACGCGTCGCTTGTGGATATCCGGGCCCAGGAGCATCGGTGGTTCGATTGGCAATTGAGAGGGATCGACGACGGCATCTCATCCGAGCCGCCGATCCGCATCTTCACCATGGGCTCGAACAGTTGGCGAAACGAGTCCGAGTGGCCACTGCAGCGGTCCGAGTCCACGCCGCTGTTTCTGCACAGTGGCGGTCGAGCCGGTTCGTCGGCCGAGGATGGCAAGCTGTCGACCGAGCCGCCGGGGTCCGAACCGGTCGACCGCTTCCAGTACGATCCGGCCGATCCGGTTCCGACCACCGGCGGAGTGCTCTCGGTCCAGATGATGACCGCCACTGCCGAGGAGCCTCTTGAAGCGGGTGCTGTTGACCAGAGACCGCTGGAGGCTCGTGGCGATGTGCTGGTCTACACCACCGCGGAACTGGCCGAGCCGTTGGAGGTGACCGGTCCGGTCAGCGTCGAGCTGTTTGCCGAATCGAGCTGCGTGGATACCGATTTCACGGCGAGGCTGGTTGACGTCGCGCTCGACGGGACCGCGTACCTGGTGACCGAGGGCATCCTGCGGGCCCGCTACCGGCGAGGTCTCGAGCAGACCGAACTGCTGGCGGCGGGGGTCGCCGAGCAGATGACGATTTCGCTCTATCCGACCAGCATCGTCTTTGCCGTCGGACACCGCATCCGGCTCGATATCTCCAGCAGCAACTTCCCTCGATTCAGTCGCAATCTGAACACGGGCGAGGACGTGGCTACCGGGACCCGGATGCAGGTGGCCACCCAGGCCGTGCTGCACAGCGAGGCGAGCCCGTCGCGGGTGATCCTGCCCGTCGTCGATTCGACGCTGCAGTTCCGATGAATGCTGGTTCTCAACCTGTGATCGGAATCCCGACCGTTTCGTTACAATCCAGTCACCGGATTCAGGCACCACAAATCAATCAACCAGAATTGGGGTCAGAGCTTGAATAGTGAATAGTGGCAGGCGACTTGGCAGAATACTGAGACTGGGCAACTCACTATTCACTATTCAAGCTCTGACCCCAATCTTGAGGAGGCGGGGAGTATGTGCGGCGGGCCGGTGCGAGATGTTTTGGCGGTGATGTGGGTGTCGGTGGTGCTGGGGCTGGTGCTGGGGCTGCTGATGGGTCCGGGTGTGGGCCGGGCGGCCGAGCGGGATGGGCGGGATGGGCGGGTGGACTTTGCCCGTGAGATCCTGCCGGTGCTCTCCGACAAGTGCTTTGTCTGTCATGGGCCGGCGGGCGAGGCGCGGGATGTGCTTCGACTGGATTCGTTTGAGGCGGCCACGAAACTCAAGGACGGGCATCGGGCGGTTGATCCGAAGGACCCGGCCCAAAGTGAGATCCTGGTGCGGATTCACTCGGCCGAAGAGCCGATGCCGCCCTCCGATGCCGAGAAGCAGCTGACGGCTGCTGAGAGAAAACTGCTGGATCGGTGGATTCGGCAGGGGGGGGCCTACGCCAGGCACTGGTCATTTGTGAGTCCCGAGAAGATCCGGTTGCCCGGGCTGGGCGACGGCGAGAATGTGATTGACCGGTTGGTCGGGATGCGGCTGGGGGAGCAGAAGGTCGACTTCGCGCGGCAGGCTGACCGGCGAACGCTGGCCCGTCGCGTGGCGCTGGTGCTGACCGGTCTGCCTCCGGATCCGAAACTCCTGGCCGCGTTTGTCGCGGATCGCCGCAAGGACGCCTACGTCCGCTTCGTCGACCGGATGCTCGAGAATCCTCGATACGGTGAGCACCAGGCTCGGTACTGGCTGGATGCGGTGCGATACGGAGACACTCACG
>Ga0310120_10002834_pt1 | contig 12522 bp, 18 predicted proteins | sample CB27_AW_983_MG_FD_203506 | JGI IMG/M metagenome (GOLD analysis project Ga0310120, IMG submission 203506) | Marine microbial communities from Western Arctic Ocean, Canada - CB27_AW_983 | ecosystem: Environmental > Aquatic > Marine > Oceanic | place: Canada: Western Arctic Ocean | collected... | reverse complement strand
TCGCCGATCTCGCCCAATTCGTCCCTCACCCGCTGAAAGAGCGCGATCGGATCCTTGCGCAGGGCACCGAGATGACCGAGCAGAGGCCAACCTCCGGAGAGCACCGGCGGCGCTTTTCCTCCCAGCGCGGTTCGAACCGCCGCGGTCACCGACTTTCTCCAACCACAATCGGGAACTCGGCGAAAGCCACCCCAAAACCCATTTCTTCGTTGGGGGAGACCGGCACCTCTTCGCGCAATCGGCGGCGGAAGGGGTAGAGGTCTTCGTAGAACTCGTACGTGTAGGGGAAGAATTCAAGCACGAAAGAAAACTATCCAATTTACAATTCATTTGCAATGTAAATTATGATAGCCTCGATAGCGATCTGAACCGCTGAGAAGGAGCACCCATGACCGTCCGCTTGGTGACCGACCGCGCAGTCCCCCTCCGCGTTGGCTTTATTGGCCTCGGCAATCAGGGCAAACCCATCGCGGCCCAGCTGGTCGCGGCTGACTTCGAAGCCTGGGTATACGACCTCGACCCGGAGCCCGTGGCCGAGCTTGCTGCCCTGGGCGCCCACCCGGCCCAAACGCCTCGGGGCGTGGGCGAAAACGCCGAACTCGTGGGTGTCTGCGTGCCCGAAGACGCCCACGTGCTCGCGGTCGTCTCCGGGGCAGACGGGCTGATAGCCGGCATGCACCCGGGCGGCGTCATCCTGATTCACAGCACTGTCCTTCCCGAGACAGCCCAGGCCGTAAGCGAGGCGGCCAGCGCCAAAGAGATCGCGGTCCTGGACGCATGCGTAACCGGCGGCGCGGCTCGGGCTCAGAACCGACAGCTCACCTACCTGATCGGCGGGGACGATGCGGCCGTGCAGAAGGCCATGCCCTATTTCGAGGCCACCACCGATATCCCAATCATCCGTGCCGGGCCCCTGGGCAACGGGGCCAAGCTGAAGCTCTGCATCAATCTGATTACGTACATCCAATGGGCCGCCGCCTACGAATCCATGGCCCTGGCTCGGGGGATTGGCCTTCCCCAGGAGGTACTCGAAGAAGCGGGACTCTCAAATGGCCAAATGACAGAGATGATGTTGAGCTACCTGGTGAGCCACAAACTGCCCGAGGAAACCCGGCAAGCCGACGGGTTTCAAGCGCTGATGCGGGGGCACATGAATATCGCCGAAAAGGACCTCGCCTGGGCGCTGGAACTCGCTCGAAAGTCCGGGGTGTCCTTGCCCGTGGGCTCCCTGGTTTCCCAGTCCATGGCCCGGCTCTATGGCGTTGAGGACGAGGGGCGTCGATGAGCAACCCTCGAGTGGATCTGGCTCAGCGTCCAGTCGAAAGACGGAGCCACGCCGAGCGCACGGCTGAAACGCGTGGGCGGGTGATGAACGCCGTCATTGAAAGTATCGCCGAAGTCGGCTTCCAACGGACCACCGCCGCGGAAATTGCTCGGCGTGCGGGGGTCACCTGGGGCGCCGTCCAACACCATTATCGCGACAAGGAAGGCATTCTCATGGCCGTCCTCGAGGAGTCGTTCAAAACATTCGCAGGGGTCCTCGGAACTCCACCCAAGCGGGACACAAGCCTGGAATCCCGCGTGGAACTTTTCGTCCGACGGAGCTGGCAACATTTTCGCAGTACCCACTACCGATCCACAACCCAAATTCTTTTGAACCTACCGGTCGAAATTGAAATTCCCTGGCGCCTCGAAATGCTTGATGAGTGGAAGCGGATCTGGTCCGGTTTCTTTCCCGAGAGCAACCCCGCCCGGCGCCAGAGCATAGATTTAATGGTCTACGCCATCTCCGTATTTACGGGCCTGGCCACCACCACCATGCTCGAGGGAGAAAGAACGCGCACACGGAGTCGCGAACTTTCCTTTCTTGAGGAGACGCTGGTCCAGCACCTGAGCCCGAAAAGGGAGACCGGGTGAAGGCCGAGGAAGAATCCGAAACGAAATCGCAGACAAGAGCCCCCGGGCCTTGCGACGGGCTGCGCGTTCTTGACCTGACGACAATGATTTCCGGCCCCCTGTGCACCCAGGCCCTGGGTGATATGGGCGCGGATATCATCAAGCTCGAATCGCCGGCAGGGGATTCCGCTCGCTATAGCGGTGCGCCCTTTCGCGAGCCCGGCTTTTCGGGTTTTCTCGCCCAGCTCAACCGAAACAAGCGAAGCATCGTGGTGGACCTCAAGTCTGAGCAAGGTCGCCAGCTCGTCCTGGAACTCCTTCCCCAGATCGATGTATTGGTCGAAAATTTTCGTCCCGGCGTCATGGACAAACTGGGGCTCGGCTACCCAACCCTCGAGGCCATCCATCCGAGCCTGATCTACGTCGCGGTGAACGGATTCGGCAGCGACGGACCCTACTCGGAGCTCCCCGCCTACGACCAGGTTCTTCAAGGTTTGACAGGCCTTATGCCCGCCCAGGGAAGCGAGGGTGTACCCGCTCTCGTTCAGGGCGCCATTGCGGATAAATCCACTGCACTCACCGCACTCGCGGGCGTACTCGCGGCGCTTCTCGCCCGTGAACGTGATCCCAAGCATCTGGGTCAGCGCCTGGAAGTGGCCATGATCGATGCCTTTTCGGCCTTCGCTCTTCCCGAGGCGATGATGGACCGCTCCTTCCCCCCCCTTCGTAACGAGTTCACCAGCGGAGCCGACTTCTTTCGAACCTGGAAAACCGCGGACGGTTACGTGGTGGGATTGTTGATCCAGGATGCGCAGTTCGCCGGGCTCTGCCGCGTGATTCGGCGACCGGATCTGGCCCAGGACCCGCGTTTTTCCGAAATGGTCAAGCGATTCGAAAACTGGCTGCAGCTCATTCCTCTGCTCGACGCCGAGGTCGGCAAAATTCCCAGCGAAGAGTTTCTGCGGCGAGCACGGGCGGAAGGCGCCCCCTTCGCACCGGTCAATGACCTCGACGAATTTCTCGCCGATCCGCAGGTTGTCCACCGAAAGAGCGTCGTCGAACTCATCGACCCCCGCTTTGGACCCGTGAAATACCTCTCGCCGCCGGTGCGCTTCGAGCGCACCCCGGCCTCGATCCAGCGCCACGCACCGCGCCTGGGAGAACACACCGACGAAGTCCTCGGGGAGCTGGGGCTTGATACGGCCAAGATCGGGGCCCTACGCGAAAGCGGAACCATCCGCTAGACGGAGAATTTCAAGACTGCGGAGGCACGCCTCCGGGAGTCGTCCCGGTCGGGGCTCAAAGGCGGGAAATAACCTCGTCTCCGAAACGGCGTATTCCATCGCACTTGGCCTGACGCGATTGCGACGCGTCGCCATAAAAGAGCCAAGGCACGGTAATCAGCTCGGTGACGCCGCGCTCTTTCATTGCCCGGTATCCGTCGAGGTCATACACATCGCGAAGCGCAGCGCAGATACCGAAGGGCTCATCCGCTCGACTCGAATTTTTCCTAAACGCATGCAGCCGGCCCAGAATCTCATCGAGTTCATCCCGTGTCTGGATTTCCGACGCCCAGCCGTCGCAGAGCGTTGCAGCCCGGTGCAGCGCTCGCTCGGAAACCCCGCCGCCATAAATGGGCACGGGCTCCTTGGGCACGGGATTCAGTTGAACCGGACCGAAGTCATAGAATTCACCCCGGTGCTCGACCATACGTCCGGTCATGAGTGCACGAAGAACTTCAATGGCTTCGGCGAGGCGCCGGCCTCGGGTTTCGAAGGGTTGATCAAGAGCCTCGAATTCTTCCCGCATCCATCCAGCCCCCACCCCCAAGGTGAGTCGACCCTGGGAAAAAACCGACGCGGTGGCCACGCTTTTAGCGGCGAGTACCGGATGCCGGAGGGTGAGCACGAGCACGCTGGTAATGAAGCGGATACGCCGGGTCACAGCCGCCATTGCGGCCACCGCGATCAAGGGGTCGGGCCAAGGAGTATTCGCTTCCCACCGCGGCTGACCATCGGCGGTATAGGGATACGGAGTTTCCAGCTTGCCCGGATGAATGACGTGATCCGACACCACGATACCGCCGAAACCCGCAGCCTCTGCGGTCTCAGCGATTTCGCAAAGATCGTCGGGCTCGCAGTACGCGACAGCGATACAGAAATCCAAGCAAGCTCTCCAGTGCTACGCGTTCGACGGATCGTCTTCAGAAAAACTGGGCTAACGGGTTTTGAACAACTTGAAGCAGTCTCAACGTACATTGTTTGTATCGAGATTCCTTCAGTTCTTTTCCTCAATTTCCGTTTCATTGCTGGTCGGGTCGGCGAGCGAGCGATTCCAGAAAGCTCGCGTCGATTCCACTTGCTGAACAATAAGCGCAATCACAACCAAAATCGCGACTGAAGACAAAAGGCGTAGCTCGCCCAACACATGAATCATCGCGGCCAGAAAAACCAACGCACCGATTGCTAAAGTGGCGGGAAGGAAATCTCGGCGGGTAGCGGGCTTGAACTTAGTAAAAAATTCCTCATTCGAGGGAAGCTGGCGCGCACGCAGAGCGATCCGCTGGCCAGCCCAGGTGGACATCCCGAAAAGCAGCGCCACGCCGAGGAGCCAGGGCGCCAAGGTGCCAGGGCCAATCAATTCGATCATGCTGAATTCAACAATGCCGATTCCAAAGGGCAGGACCGAATCGTAGAGCGAAGGCACCCATGTGAAGCGAATGACCGCACTAATGTAAAAGAGCCAGATCTCCAGTATGCCCAACAGGGCCGCAAGCAACTCCCCCCACCCGAGCACAGCTTCCCAGCCACCGCCCCAGAGGAAAGAATCTTGCGCCACCCGGCTCCACAGCAGTTCAAGAGCCAGCGCCTGAATCATGCTCAGAACCGTGAGCATGACCGAGGGAAAGATGTCTGCCGCGCGCTGCCGAATCGAATCCACCGAGACTCCTGTGTGCCTGCCCCCAGAGACTAGCCCCGGGGTCCGCGGGTTCGATGGCCGGGGCTTTAGTTTTCCTTTGTTAGAACGGCTTCACCCGAACCACGCCTGTTGTTGCGAACGGGCCGGAGATAGAGTCCAGTATCGAGAGCCTTCCCGGCGATCGGGGGGCGGGCTGGCTAGCGGGGGATCCAATCCCCCCGGAGTGCAATCCCTTGAAGTTCAGACCATCTCTAAGCGGTCGATTTCCCATTCAATTCCCAAGTGTTGGAGTCTATGTCCCATGAGCGGGGTCGATCGATCCGCAACGCCCGATTTCGGGCGAGACGCGTTACCGGGGCAGGAACTACACCGGGTGCTTGCCCGCCTTCGCCAGGAGGCGCCGGTCAGCCAAGTGCTCATGGGCGGGCGGCCTTGCTGGCTGATCGCTGGCCACGAGGCTCTCAGCCTGGCCTTCCGCGATGAAGCCGCCTTCCCGGCGGGCGAATGGTATCGACGAGTCATCGAGCCGACTCAGGGCCGGACATTCGAGAGCATGGAGGGCGCCGAGCATTTGCTCTATCGAAGGCTCGCGACCCCAGCCTTCCGCTCCCGGGCGGTGGACCGAATGGAGGCCAGCGGTCTCGCCGAACTCGCCCAGGAAATGTTGGCAGCGCTCCCCCAGTCAGGCGAATTGGATCTGATGGATGCTTTTGTCGCCCACTTTCCGTTCCGAATGATTTCTCGCGTCCTGGGTATTCCCACCGAAAGGGAAGACGAATTCGTCGGCTGGGCTCTGGGCATCCTTCGCTTCGACGCGAAAGCTGCCCGCCAGTTCAGCGACTACATGCGGCCGGTGATCGGGCAGCGAAGGAAGCATCCACAAGAGGACGTGCTCAGTGGCCTCCTCCAGGCCGAAGTAAACGGCCAGCGCCTCAGTGAGGAAGAAGTGCTCTCGCATATTCGGCTTCTTTTCTCTGCCGGGGGGACGACGACCCACGATGCCCTGGGAAATCTTCTTTACGCGCTGCTGAGCCATCCCGAAGAATTGCGCGCCGTGCGGGAAGACCCCCAGAGGCTGGCTCTGGCGTGCGAAGAGCTCCTGCGCTGGGAGCCCCCGGTCGCCCTTTTACCCCGACTCTGCCTGACGGGAACGACTCTCGGCGGCGTCTCCATTCCGCCCGAATCCCAGGTGCTCTTTGCCATTTCTGCGGCCAACCGGGACCCTGCACTTTTCGACGACCCCGACCGCTTCGATCCCGATCGGCGGACCCGGGACAAGCTCACCTTCGGGCTCGGTTCGCATTCGTGCCCCGGGCTCCACATGGCCCGGGCCAACATCCGTATCGCTGCCCAGGCGATCCTCGATCGTTATCCGAAGATCGAACTCGTCGATGAAGTTCAGGCGCGTCCGCGCGGCACCACTCTCCGCGGCCCCCAAAGCCTTGGCGTCCGCGTTCTTAGCTGATCGCGCCAAACCCTGGCGGTGCCGAACCGAAAGCCTGCCTCCGATCTCGTCGTACTGAGCGGAATTAAGCGGTCAAATCGAATCCGTGCCAGAATCTTCTTCCTCCGAATAAACTCCGGTGCGGAGTCGCTTGAACCCGGCCTCGAGCAATCCAACCGCCGTCAGCAGGCCCACCGTGAGGAGGGCAAAAACGATGGCGCCGGAGTAGAGGCCCAGGCCAATACACGCGCCGATGGCAGCCAGAATCCAAATGACCGCCGCTGTGGTGACACCGGTCACAACGCCACCCCGGGAAATAATGACGCCCGCACCCAGAAACCCGACTCCGGTGACAACCTGCCCCAATACCCGAGTCGGATCCGCCTGGGCGTTGCCTGAAAGGCCTCCGAGTTCGACAAAAATTGAAGTCCCCAGACAGATCAGGATGCTTGTACGGACACCCACGGGTTTCCCGCGCATCTGCCGCTCGACCCCGATGAGGCCCCCGGACAAAACAGCGGCCCCCACCCTGATCCAAAACCCCGCATCCAAGGGGTCAAATTGATCCATCTGCGATACCTCGATTGGGTTTCCAACTCACCCCAACAGGGGCGCAGGAGTAAGTCAACGGGGGGTAGGGCACTGCTCTTGAGCGGGATCGCAGCCCCAGGCGTGACGGGCTCGAACCTCGTAAATTTGTTGGGCCGATTTGACGCGCTCAGCGAGCCGCTGGCAGTCCGGATGCGACTCGGAGCGAGTCGCAACACATCGCTGCTTTTCGAGGAGCGTCGCCTCGACTTCGCGATGTTCAGCCGACACACACCCCAGCACGAGTACGGCCACAATCGGGGCCACTTGAAACGGCCCCGTTACCGCGAGCCGTTCGAGACGCATTACTTTTCACTCGATACCTTTTCGTAGCGGGGAACTGTGTAGCCCGCCCGGTTCAAAGCACTCAGTACGTCGTCCACTGAGGCCCTTTCGTCATTGAAGCTCACCCTCACCGTGTGATTCTTCATGTCCGCAGAAACAGTATCTACATTGTCCAGGGATTCGACGGCCGCACGGGCCTTCGCTGAGGTGCCGCCTCAGACGACACCCGGCGTCTGGAGCACATAGGTCACCTCGTCCGCCCCCGCCGCGAACGAGAAGGCCAGAACAAGAACGAGTTGGAGCAATAGGTTCTGCATGGGTTTCTCCTCGGAATCGAAGATAGCCCGATTTTCAAGGAAATCTTCGCTGACCGGCATCCGGACGATCCGGTGCTATTTTTCTGGTCCGCAAACTCAAGGAGAGCCTTATGGCCAGTATTCATGACTTCGAGATGACTTCAATTACCGGCGAGAGCGTCCCTCTCTCGAGCTACGAAGGTCGCACCTGCCTGATCGTCAACGTCGCGAGTAAATGAGGCCTCACTCCCCAGTACGCAGGTCTGCGTACACTGCACGAAGAAAACAAGAACAATAATTTTACGGTTCTGGCCTTTCCCTGTAACCAGTTTGGGGGCCAGGAGCCCGGCTCCCACGAAGAAATTATCGACTTCGTTCAATCCAAATTTGATGCTTCCTTTCCCATGTTTGCCAAAGTCGAAGTCAATGGGGAGGGCGCCTGCGCGCTTTACCAATTTCTAAAATCGGGTAACCCCGACGAAGAAGGCAAAGAAGATATCGGCTGGAATTTCACGAAATTTCTGGTTGGGAAAGATGGGCGGGTAATCGCCCGATTCGGTCCGACCACGACGCCCGAAGAAATCGCCGGACAGTTGGGCGAGCATCTCTAGAAACAATTTGGTCACTGGTATTTCCCTCCGGAACCGCGGGAGATTGATTGAGCCCGGGCTCACGGGGAGTCGCCCCTATGAATCGGCATTCAGTCCCGTACTGAAACTTTTCGAGGTTCATGTGAGTCCAATTATTTTTTTGCTGGCGCTTTCTCTGACCTTCGTTGGCGGGAGCATCTCCGCGGAGAGCACAGATTTTCCCGAGCCTCTAGGCGAAGCCGCTGTACTTGGACCAACCGAACCGCACTGGGTTTGGGTAACGGATATAGTCTTTCGCCACAGCCAGCTCTTCGACGCTGACAATGGGAGCGCGCTTGCCACAGTCGACCACGCTTTGGGATCATTTCCGAAGCCACCCATTTTTTCGGAATCGCGAAACGAGTACTACGTCGTCGAGGCGAGAAACGAATGGGGCCATCGCGGCAAACGGACAGATTTCGTAACCGTCTACGACGCGAAGACCATGAGCGCCAAGGGCCAAATCATCATCCCCACCCAGGCTGCCGAGAGCGCCGCCAATCTCGCCTACTCGGCTCTGCTCGATAACAACCGGAACCTCGCTCTTTACAACCAATTCCCCAGCCAGTCGGTCTCGATCGTTGACCTAGAGACGCGGACCTTCCTTGATTCAATTCCAACCGGTGGCTGCGCGGGAATCTACGCCACGGGTCCGCAGAGCTTCGCAACCCTTTGCGGCGACGGCTCCATGCAGCACTTTACATTTGACTCCGAGGGCATCACGACCGCTTCGGACTCCACAGGTCCCTTCTTCGATGCCGTTCAGGATCCGGTGATGATGAACGGTGCGCGCATTGGAAAGCGTTGGGTTTTCGTCTCCTTCGCCGGGGTCATCCACGAAGTCGACTTTGACCAATCGCCACCCTCTACACGATCCTGGCCCGGAGTCAGCGAAGCCGAGAGGCAGGAGGGCTGGCGGCCGGGCGGCCGGCAACTCACGGCCGTTCATCGGGACCTTGAACGTCTCTATGTAGTTTTTCATCAAGGCGGCTCGGGCACGCATAAGGACCCTGGCCTTGAAGTCTGGGTTTTCGATCTTACAAGCCGGCAGCGCGCAAGCCGCTTCGCGGTGCCCAACTTGGATGCGGCTTCTCTGGCGGGCATGCTCCAGATGGACGGAGGCTTTTCGGGTTGGCTCCTCCAGCAGATTGTCCCCGCCACAGGTGCCGACACGGTCGCCGTTACCCAGGACACCGCTCCGCTGCTACTCCTTCGTAACTCGCAACTTCCAGTCATCGCAGTCCTCGATGCCCAAAGCGGCGCGCATCTACGCAACATCTCGGAAATCGGAATTACGGGCAACCGCCTCGTGGTACCGCGATGAACCCTGCATTCGAAGGGCTCGACCCGGTTTTCTTGCTGCTGATGCGGTTCGGTCTGGGCAGCCTCTTCCTCGGCGCGGCCCTCCACAAGGCTCGCGACTTTTCAGAGTTCACCGGCACAGTTCGGGACTACCGTATTCTCCCCGGCTGGGCCTCTGCCTTTGGCGCCCGCACCCTCGCCCTGGGCGAAGTGGGGGTCGCTGTGTGCCTGCTCCTGCCCCGACTCGATCCCCTGGGCCCACTGGGCGCCCTTGGACTGCTTGCTGTCTACAGCGGCGGCATCGGAATCAACTTGATGCGGGGCCGGCGCCACATCGATTGCGGCTGCAATGGCTTCGGGCAGAGTCCCCAGACAATCAACGGATGGTTGCTAGTGCGAAACGCTAGCCTCGGGCTCCTGCCCCTAGTTCTCCTTATGACGCACTCAAGCGGGCGGCCCCTCGGCTGGCTCGATTTCGTTTCCATTGCCGCCGGACTCGGCATGGGTGCTGTGCTCTGGCTGGCCGGCCACGAACTCGCCCGGGCAAGCGCTTCCGAGCCCGCCCTTGAGGAAGTTTCATGATCGACACCCTCATCATCTCCAATATCCTTCTCTGGAGCGCTCTTTTAGTCCTCGGGATCATTGTCATGGCCCTTGCTCGGCAAATCGGATTGCTCCATGAACGGTTGGCGCCCATGGGGGCGCTCGCCCAGGAACGCGGGCCCGATGTGGGCGACGCCGCACCACGCCACGTGCTCACCGATCTCTCGGGTCAGTCTCTTGATATCGGAGGCCATTCGCCGGGGGTCCGCACCCTGCTCTTTTTCCTTTCGCCCACCTGCCCGGTTTGCGAGACCCTATTGCCCACCCTACTTCGCGTGGCCCGGGACGAATCCCCGGGACTTCGTCTTCTGCTCGCCAGTGATGGTGACGCCGAGGAGCACCGCCGCTTTCGTGCTCAGAAGGGGCTCGAGGATCAACTCTATGTTCTGTCGCAAGATCTTGGACTGGCGTTCGCCGTCTCCAAGCTGCCCACGGCCGTCCTGATTGATGAGGAGGGCATCGTTCGTGCCAAGGGGATCGTGAACACCCGCGAACATCTTGAAAGCCTTTTCCTTGCCCATGAGCTCGGAGCGGGCTCCATCCAGCAATTCATCGCACAGAAACAATCATCGGAAGATTCGGTGGTCCACTTGGAGGTTCGAAGATGAGTCGACTCGACCGTTGGCTTGAAGACTCCGCCCGCGGACTGGCCCGTCGCTCGGGGCGGCGCAGTTTCCTTGCCCGGGTTGGACGCTTCTCCGCCGGTCTTGTCGGAGCCTCAATGATTCCGATTTTACCGGTCGCTCGCGCGAGCAATGAGCCACGGAGGCTGCCCGGCGAAGTCGAAGGACCCGAGGGAGATCCCGGGAGCTGCGAGTATTGGCGACACTGTGCCATCGACGGTTTCCTGTGCGCCTGCTGCGGTGGAAGTGCGACAGCCTGCCCGCCCGGAACCTCATCAAGCCCCGTAACCTGGATCGGCACATGCCTCAATCCCGCCGACGACCAGCACTACATGATCTCCTACAACGATTGCTGCGGGAAGGGTTTTTGCGGGCGTTGTTCATGCAACCGGAACGAGGGAGAGCGGCCCGACTACCACTGGTACCGCGCCAACGATATCAACTGGTGCGGCGGTGCGAGTAGCCAGGCATACCACTGTTCGGTCGCCCGGGTGGTCGGGCTCGCCAGTGAGCAACAACCCGAGCGATGAAGCTTCTCGGCCCCGCCCTGACAATCCTACTGGTGGGGCAATTGGCGGGCCCAGTCCGAGCCGACGAGCCCAAGCCGGCGGGCCCGGGGGTCGCCGAGGACTACGCCCTGCACTGCTCGGCCTGCCATACCGCGAAGGGTGGGGGCACCCCAGGCCTGGTCCCCTCGCTTCGGGAACTCGCACCCCTGCTTGCCCTTCCCGGTGGACGCGAGTATCTGGTGCGCGTCCCGGGGGTCGCTCAGGCACCGCTCTCCCCCGACCGAATCGCCCGGCTGCTCAACTGGGTGCTCGCCCAGTATTCGGGCCTGGCTGTTGAACCCCGTTACAGCGCAGAAGAAGTTGAGATCCTGCGTAGGTCTCCCCTACGCGACCCCGTTGGCTTTCGTGCGGCCCTGGTCGCGGCCAGCGGAATTCCGTCGACCGCCCACTAGTGGGCGACAGCAACCTCGATGCGCGTGGATCCGGCTCCCAACCCGGGCACTCGGGCTACCAGTTCCCGCCAGGCATCGGCTTCCAGCCCGTCGGAGATCCACTGGGCCAGAACGGGGACAAATCCCGCATCCACGCTCGCGACCATATTGCCCCCCACGGCCACGCGGCCCTCGAGGTCCATATGCACGAACCACCAGGGCATCATCTCCTCCATGAACTCGGGTGAGCAGAACTCCATGATTCGGCCATCCAGAGCCCAAAGTTCCTCCGCACTGAAATTCTCCATCATGGCGGGCATCACTACTCGACGCTCCTCGACCAAATGGCACTCCAACTCCCGCTGGAAGAGAATGAGCCGCTCCTTCACTTTCGCGAAATCCGGCCCCGGCCCTGCCTCAGACCATTCTACGAGTTGGGCCAGATGATCTTCAATTTCCCGATGCGGGACCTCGGTGCTCAGGGTCGAGCCCGGGGCGCGTGCCTCCAGTGCGGGGAAGAAGAGTTCTTCCTCGAGTTGGGTGTGTGCCGCAAGGATGCGCGAGAAACGGGGAAACGAACCAAAGAAGAGACCCTCGTCCCCTTTGACAATTCTTCCGAGATCCCTGACCAGGGCACCGTGGATATGGATGAAGTTGTCTTCAACAGCAGCGAATTTCTCAGGGTTGTACACGACTTGTTTCCTTTTCCATTTTTTGATCGGGCGTTTTCCAATTGAATTTTTTCGAGGCATGGACTTTGCGAGCTGGAAACGACCTCATCTTCGATCCAGATCCATATCTCTCTAGAGACGAGACATCAGCGCTTTCTTGTCCCAATAGGAGCGAATTGACTGAATCAATCCGTCGTCATTGACTTCGAAAACCGAAGCGCCCTCAAAGGTCACTTCCGTCGGCTTCGATCGAAGCATCGCGACGCCCGTCCAGCGTACGGCGACTTCGTTTCCACAAACGAAAATGTCATCCTCCGTGAGCGCCA
>Ga0310120_10002833_pt1 | contig 12522 bp, 13 predicted proteins | sample CB27_AW_983_MG_FD_203506 | JGI IMG/M metagenome (GOLD analysis project Ga0310120, IMG submission 203506) | Marine microbial communities from Western Arctic Ocean, Canada - CB27_AW_983 | ecosystem: Environmental > Aquatic > Marine > Oceanic | place: Canada: Western Arctic Ocean | collected... | reverse complement strand
CGCTCGCCAAAATTGTCGGAACGGCGTAGGGCGTCGCCGCCCCGCCCGTTATGACCATGAGCACAATACTCGCGATTAGAATCGCCGCGTTGGTGCACGCCAGCGTACACTGACGCATCGCCCGCCTTGAGTCTTTGTTAGATTTGCGTCGACCAATGCAGCACTCGTACATTTCATTTTATTTAGCTACGCTAAAACATTCACGCTCGTCGTTCAATTCTTTCTTGACGTAAAGTTGCTGCGTCTGAAAGGAGTGCGCCATTGCGTTTGCGATTTCTTTACGCTTAGACGGTTTATAATCGCCGCTCGTGTACAGGTAGCTGATGTACGACTGTCTCAAATCGTTCGCGCTGAGGGCGCACTGGGCCTTATTCCAAAACGCCCGACGGACCTCCTTGGAAAAATTCATAAAATTGAGTCCGGGTTTACCGTTTCGCTTCTGACCAAAGACGAAGGGTTTTTTGTTGATGGTCAGGGTGGAGTCCACGAACGCCCGCAACCTCGAGTGGAGGTGTGGCGATATCTTAAAAATTTTGGTTCCGTACTTTTTTGCAGTCTTGTACTTGTGAAAGTAGAACCAACCTTTTTTTTTATTTAGGACCAGCCAGTTGAAATCTTTCTTTTCGGCGCTTTTCACGCTGGTTGTAACGCGCATCCATTGATAGTCTTCGACGCGACGCGGGGGGAAGAGCGTGTACACGGCGCACAGCGCGCTGTCGAAGTCGACATGGGCTTGCGGGGCGTCGGGGTTGGAGTACTTGGACGAGTACTCGTCCAGTGTCTTCCAGTCCTTATTGTACAGTTTCATCATCAGACAGTGCCACGGCAGTACGTACTTGCGGTTGGGCGCAAGCTCGAGCCGCACCTTCGCCAACGCGCTGTTGAGGTCGGCCCATTTCTTGTACACGTGTTGCAGCGTGACGATTCTGCCGACGATGCTGGAGATGCTGTTCACGTATGTCGACCTGGACGAATCGGACATGTCCTGTTTGTTCAACCATCGGGAAACGTCGTCGAAGTCCTCGAGCCACTCTATTACAGATTTTTTAGACTTCGAACGACGATGGAGGTTCTGGATGTTCCTGCAGTAGGCATGGATGGTCTTCGGATTCGGTTTCTTTTTTTTGATGCTCTCAATGACCATCCTGCCCAAACTGGTCTCCTCTACTTTCTTCACAAACTGGTTCATCACCTCTTCTCTTTTTTTGTCGGTTTTGAAGTTCGAGAACTTGCGAGCGTACCTCTCCGTGATGACGCCGGTTTCACCGCGCTTCCTCAGCGACTCTATCCGCGTTGCCAACGTCGCCATGTTTTTTTAACGCAGTTAAAAAAATGAAACGTCTGGTGAAAAAATTCGACAAATACATCGCAAAAGATGCTAAAATCTTCCTCGACAACTGCGGGAGATACAGTGGTGCCTTTTCTACAAATGTAATTACAAAAACAAGGTATGTACAAGTAAGAAGAGTAAGTAAAGTTCTCTATCATTCTCCTCTAATGCGGCGAGCCAGCGCCATGTCCTTCGCCTGGACGGTGCAGCGGCCGGCGTGCAGGGCGCACAGGTTGGTGTCTTCGAACAGTCCAACGATGTACGCCTCCGAGGCCTCCTGCAGCGCTTCGACGGCGCTGCTTTGGAAGCGGAGGTCCTTCTTGAACTCGAGGGCTATCTCGCGGACCAGTCGCTGGAAGGGCAACTTGCGGATCAGCAGCTCCGTCGACTTCTGGTAACGGCGAATCTCTTTGAGCGCGATGGTGCCTGGGCGGTAGCGACGTTTACGAAGTAGGCCACGGGTGCCCTTTCCTTTTCCGACCAGACGGGCGTGAGCCACGGGAGGCTGCTTGCGGCTGCGGGGGGACTTGCCCCCGAGTGCACGACGAACCGGGATTTGTTTGCGGGTCATGTTGGTTGTTGTTGCTTGTGGTTGGGTCAGTTGCCTAACCCCGAGAATTTCGAGATCTCGAATTTCGAGATCTCGAATACGAGATCTCTTTATTTTTTTGAAATTGTGAGCGACCGACTCGGCGCGCAAAAACGTACAAAGATGTGACGCTTTATAGTATAAAGTTTACCCGTCGGTGTGTTTTCCAAAACATACAACCAACAACACAACAAACAATGGCGACTATTTTTGACTACTTCGGAAGCGACATACAAATCTGCGCCGACGTTTTGGACGGCATCGTCTCGAAGATAGAGACCGACGCCGCCGCATCGCTCAAACGAAAGCGAGCGCCGGAAGAAGAAGAGGACAGATGCGTCAACGGAAGCCGCCGCGGCGACGACAGGGTCGAGGTTCAGGAGCAGCACTGCAAAGTTTGCGACGACGATACCGGCGTCGTCGGTACGGATGACGGAATATACTGCGCTCGCATCGAAGGCCGGTGCATAGAGCCGTTCTGCGGCCCCATGCAGGAACGAGTGCCGCTCAAATACGTGCGCCATGTCGTTACGAAAGATGAGGTCACCCGGAAGCGCAGGAAGAACGATGGCGACGCCTGCTCGCTGTATCACGGTAAAGTCATCAAATACGACTTGATGCCGGGAAGATACTTCGTTCGGCCGTACACGACGAAATCAGGCGGCAGCCTCGCGGAGGTTTACGAACGAATCAAGACCGGGGCCGGGGACGTGTTTGAGACGACGACATCCGCAAACAAAACAAAAATCATTGGTCTCGGAACGGGTGAACGAATTTGTCTGATGTTGAAGGACGGGACCCGAAAAAAAATCATGAAGTCGCACTGCGTCTTGAGCGCGTGCTGGCCCGATGCACCGCCGAACGAGACAGTCGACCACATCGCCAACGAGCACGAAGTCTACACCAACGCCTTCTGGAATTTGGAGTGGGTTACACGAGCGGAAAACAGCAAGCGTGCTCATATGAATTCGAGTCAACGGTACAAAGAATCGAGGAAAAAGTCGGCCAAAAGTCGCGGGAAAGTCGTCATTCGAATTCGAATCAATCCGGAAACGAAAACGACAGAGGAAGTGCGGTTTGAGAGCACACACGATGCAGCAAGGAATACGGAAGGAGCATGCCATGGAAGCATTTCGCTCGTAGCGAATGGAAAACGCAAAACATGTGGTGGCTACGAATGGCGTTTCGAGAAGTATACGCATCGGCGTTATCCCGGGCGGGTGCGCATCGTCAAAAAGTTTCCAGGAGACTTCAGCGCGGAGCATCAACAGATAATTCTGACCGCCTCCAATGGTGGTGTTATCCCGAAAGCCGTGTCCAATTTCGCCGAAATTCTGACGCGGTATGAAAAGTGGACAACGGGACGGACAAATAGCCGAAAAAGTGAAACCATGCGCTTCTACGCCGGCGTTAACGTGGCGTGTTGGGTCTTTCTCTTCTTCCACGTCGACGAGTGGAAGTCGTCTTTACAAATCAACCACAAAGACGGCGACGAGACCGACGTCGGCCGATTCCACACGGACACGCACCTGGACGACGGCACGTACAGCAACTGCGAGTGGACGCTGTATCAAGGCACGCAGTCGCAAAACATGCAAGATAAAGTGCTCCGCCAACGACGGCTCAAACGCAAACCGACGACTGCTGAAATCGAAATTTGAATTCGTAACGGTTTTTAGCGGCAAAAAAAATTGAATTCGCAGATCTCGAAATAATCACAACAACAATTACGCCGCTTTAAAGTATCTTCTTCGCATTAAATGTGGCTGTACAAGCTGAGCTCCCCCCTGGCCAGCGAGAACCCGCCCTTCGTGCGCCGCTGCATCCACATAGGCTGCGCCGCCGAGTCGAGCGGGCGGACGTACTACTGTGAGGACCACGGCGGGTGGCCGAAGTGCTCCGTCGCCGACTGTTCGCGCTTCGCGACCGAAAGGTCCAAAGACGACAAGGGGCCTCCCAAATGCGTCAAGCACGGCGGCGGGAAGCGATGCTCCAAGTGCGGCCGGCCGTTTGGGAGAAAACGCGAGAACAAAAGGCGCGCGCACGTGTGCTCGGAGTGCTACTACGAGGCTAACCCGCACCTGAAGCGACCGGGCGTCTCGCGAATCGGCTGCCGGTGGATAGACGACGTCGAGTTCGAAACTGGTTTCGCCATCCAGCACGTCCACTTCGGTTTAAGCACGGGCGAGTGGATTGGGAAAGAGCATCGGCTGCTCGAGTTCACGAAGTGCTGCAAGAAGGTGGACGGCTGGTTCGGCCCGGAGGGCGTCGTCTTCGAGTTTCTCGGTGATATTTTTCATGGCCACCCCCGGCTTTGGCGCGAGGACCCGGAAGCCACCAACCACTTCGGCAAAAAATACAAGCGGCTGCACGACAAGACGTTTGCGAACTTGCACAAAATAAAGGAATTGGGCTACCACGTGGTGTACTGCTGGGAGACCGAGTACAAGAAGGTCGTGAAGGCAGGAACATCCGTGTGTGACGCCTGCATCCTAATTTAATTTTAAGACGCTGAAGACTTCGGCGATGTACATATATTTTTTCACAGGTCCCAGCGGGGGGTTCTTCTCCAGCTCGGCGGCGCTTTTAGACAAATACTCTAAACTAATGTATTTAATACAGCTCTTTCCAAATTTATTACTGTCTAGTACAATCAAGTCACCAGCATTGTACCCTAAGCAGACGCAGATGTGGTTCTCCCTGCTCTTTTTGGAGCTGTACACGATGCGGTCTCCAGAAAATTCCATGTTCTGAACGTTCAGAATCAGCACGTTGGCCTCGGGCCCGAACCCGAAAAATGTCTTCAACGACTTTACTTGCAGGAAGACATCGGACTTCGACTCAGTCTTCGACCGCCTGCTGCGGCGCCCGCTCATCGGGTTTTTTTTAGGGTACTTCTGCGAAAATTTAAGTTGTTTCGCGAATGTAGGAAAAGAAGTTTGGAATTCACTGATAGCGCTCGGAATGTAGTCACCGGCGTCCGAACATTTTTTGGCGAACGTGTTAAACTTCTTGTTAACAATTTTTTTTTGGAGTAAGACCTCGGCGGCGATTCGCAGTGCCCACCTCGAGCAGTCGTTTCCCTTCTGCTGGTAGCATGGTTTTACGAATTCAGCCCACATTTTTTTAAACTAAGTTAAAAAAAATGAACTTCAGGTCGACGTACACTTTCGAAAAAAGATGTCGGGAGGCAAAGACGGTTTTAACGCAGTACCCGGACAGAATCCCCGTCGTAGTAGAAATAGCGAACTCGGACAAAGTGTTACCGAGTCTCGACAAGGCCAAGTATCTCGTCCCACAGGATTTCACGGTCGGAGGCTTTATGCACGTGATTAGACAACGAATGAAAATGAAACTGGAGCCGGCGACGGCGATGTTCCTGTTCGCAAACGAAAAGGTGCTCCCACCGACGACCCAGCTGATGATTTCGTGCTACGAGATGAACCGACATCGGGACGGATTCCTGTACTTCACGCTGCATTCGGAAAACACGTTCGGTTTTAGTTTTTAGAGGCCCCTGACGGCACCGCGGAGGCCCTCGAGCAGAGGCTCAACCTTGGCGCGGGTGAAGAGGGCGGCGCTCACGACCAGGGCGAGGAGGAGGAAACTGGCCCCACCGTACGAGTTGTGGTGTTCCAACAGGTCCAAGGCGTCCTTGGCGATTTGCGGGGAACCATCGGGCAGTGTTACCTTTGCAGCGTTCAGGGCCGCTCCAAGTGCCATAACAATAATGGCTCCGATAACTCCCGTCTGGAGGATAATCATAATTTCAGCGTAGTTCATTGCCATTTTTGTTTTAGGTTTTTTAAACTTTTTGTTTTGTGTTTGTTATAACATAACAAAAAAAGTAATTTTAAATTTATTTTTAATCTACTCGGTGTCAAGCTTCACTTTCTCTCCGGTTCCTCCGGTTCCTCCGGTTCCTCCGGTTCCTCCGGTTCTTCCTGTTCCCCCGGTTCCTCCGGTTCCTCCGGTTCCTCCGGTTCCTCCGGTTCCTCCGGTTCCTCCGGTTCCTCCGGTTCCTCCGGTTCCCCCGGTTCCTTCGGTTCCTTCGGTTCCTTCGGTTCCTTCGGAGCCTCCGTCGGCTCCTTCGTCGGTTTCTGTCTCGATGCCGAGCGACGACTCACTCGGGTCTTCTTCCAACCATTCGTACACGTACTTACACCGAGGGTATCTTTTGAAACGATGCATCTTTTTTCTTTAGTTTTCGGCTGTATTTTTTTTTTTGCTACTCCAGACGCAGACGGAAGTAGGCGTCGATTCGGTGAACGGCGTTCTGCAAATCATTCAACAGCTTGACTTTCGAATCGATTTTATCGGCGAAGAACGTCTGGAAGAAGTAGTTTCGCTTTGCATTTAAATCCTCGACTCGAACGAAGGAGGGTAAAGCAATTTGGGGGCCTTTTAGGGCCAAGACGTAGTGCGTCGCCGGGTTCAGGTCCCCAATCGAATCGGGCGCAGGCCTGCCGTCCTCGATGTTCAGGCGGGCGTAGCGGTCCGCCGCCGTCGTCAACCGTACACCGTACGACCTTCGCTCCAGGTCCCGCAACAGCAGGCGGTCGGCGAGGTCCTTCAGCGTCCCCCCGTTCGGCCGCAGGCACTCGGACGCGTTCTCTACTTTGTACGACCAACACGCGCCGGTGTTCATGAGCTTTTGGATGTGGGCGACGAAGGAGCGCCTGGCGTTGAGCAGCATGCCCTGGACGCTCAGCGGCACCGTCGTCGAGTTGTGGTTCGACCCCCGAATCCGCCGCATGACGAGCCGACGGGCCGTGGTCAGATGCTCGCGGAGACAATTAACGAAGGTCTTGGCCAGCTCGGCCGGTTGCGGTTGCGGTTGCGGTTGCCGTTCCGGTTGCGGTTGCGGTTGCGGTTGCGGTTGCCGTTGCGGTTGCCGTTGCGGTTTTTTCTTCAACCTTTTGACGTCCAAAGTCGCGTTGGCCGAGCGAAGGTAGAGCTCGCTCGCCTCCAGTTCCACCAGAGGCACGGCGTCGGCGACCGCCTGCGACGTTTTAACCAACCTTTGTTTCAAAAACTCGTCGAGTTTCTTTGTTTCGCCGAACTTCTGCGCCAAAGCGCAGACTTTGAGCACCTCGCAGACGAAGCAGTCCGTGTGCTTCAGGTCCTCGTGCCGGCTCCTCCTCCGGACGCGCATGACCAGCGGGAGCGGAGCTTGGAAGCGGGTTCGAGTTTGTGTCCGGATACGAACCCGCACGGCGCGCAGACACTGCTGGACGCAATCCGTGGCGAAGGTCGCGAGCTTGTCGCAGATGTCCCGGGACGACGCTACGCAGGCGCTGCAGGTCGGGGCGGAGCCGTCCATAAAGCATGACGTCCCCGCGCAGTTCTTGCACGAGAACGGCTTCTCGGTCCTGTCGAAGAAGGCTTGGGTTTGCAATTTGACGTAGTTTCCGGCGCGGTCGAGGTCCCGCTTTCGCTTCTTCGCCCAAGGACGCGGGGCTTCGGGCCATGAGATGCCCTCGAAGTTTGGCGTGGCTTCGTCGTCGTCGTCGGGGCAGTTGCTCAGCAACAGCTCGAACTCGAACTCGAACTTGCGCTTCATTCGTGTGTTGTGTCGCTCGCCGTGTGGAATACTTGTCGCCGCTTTAGTCGGATTTCGAGATCTGCAAATTTGTCGCACTTTAGAGCGTCACAAATAAAATGTTACCGTTAAATAAAAACAAAAATTCAAACAAATGTCTAATCTAAAATGGGGCATGTTCACGGTCGCGGGAAACCGAGCAGTAGATACAATCGTTCGTAATTGCGAAACCTTCGCATGTGCCGAAAAAGAGCTCAAAGGGCTGTCTCAGATGCCTGGCTTTGAAGAGGCGTCCGACTCTGCGGTTCGAGATTGGGTTTGGCGAGAGTACGACCCGCAACCGGACCCGGGCGCCGGTCCAAGGGTGCACAATGAATCAAAGGGACCCCTCGAGTTCATCCTCGACGCAATTGTCCCGGCGCCCACTAACGGTTTGGCTGCAGCCCGGGCGGCCGTTAGGGAAGGCGTCGCGGCACGCAAGGCCGCGTGGGCGGCGAAGAGGGACACCCCGGCCAAATACTTGAGCCGCAAGCGCAGAAAACCGTGCAAGAAGATGAAAAAGAAGGACTGCCCGAAGCGATGCCAGAAGTACAAGCGCACGAACAAGGGAACCGGCTGCCGCAAAGCGGGGAAGCGGTACAAGAAGTACAAGGGCCGCAAGTACGTCGTCAGGACGGGGAGCCGGGGCGGGAAGTACATCAAGGCTTTAGGCAAAAAGGTGTACGTTTAAAAAAAAAAGCAAGTAAAAAATGACCGAAGCCGAAGTCGAAGCTGAAACCGAACCCATTAACGTCCTGTACGTCTGCCCCGTCTGCCGCGACCTCATGGTAATGCCGCGGCTCTTCTCTTGTGGGCATTCGGTGTGCTCGCCATGCCACTTCAGATTGGACGCCGCCGCCGAGAGCGCGCGCCGCGGGAGCTGGGGCATCGTGCACGTCCGGTGCCCCATGTGCCGCAGGGTGACGTCTATGTCGGCGGGGCTTCGGCCGATAAACACGAGTCTCAACAGCGTCATCGAGGCCGCCGTCGGCAAGGAGTACACGGACAAAGTCGCAGAATTCAAAGCCCAAACAGAATCCACGGTCGTCGCGATTGATTTCGACGCAGATTTAGGCCGTATTGCTAACAACAACAGGGTGACGACGGCCATCGCGACGTACCACCACATGCTCAAGCTTCTGACGGTTGCCGCCAAGAAAGGCCTGGCCTCTGTGACCATCGTCGACGAAGACATTTGCCGAGAGGCGGGCAAGTGTTTAGATATCCTTAAAATACTCCTCTTTAAAAACAACGTCCACAAAATCTCCTACTCCTCCACGCTCAAGCATCTGACGATACATCTAATCGACGTCTCCGTGCGACCGTACTACGTCAACGCCGACCACACCGTCGTGGACCCCGCGGACCCCGCGGACCCCGCGGACGCGCCGCCGCCCCCACCGCCCCCTACGCGGCCCCCGGGCACATTTCGATGAAAACGGGCATCGCCGACACCGGGACGCCCAACAAGTCCGAAATTTACGCCATGGTCAAGGTCTTCATGCGTGAGAGCGTCCGGACGGCGCTGGACAGATGTGAGCACGGGCACGGGCTCGTCGACCGAAATATGATACACGAGGCCATGATGCAGCACGTCGTGGACCCGAGGGGGTGCGGCGCGGACATGGAGAAGCTGCTGACCGTGGCCATCACGGACGGGGAGTATCCCGAGATTCCGGGACGTCTGGCGGTGGAGGCGGCCTTGGAAATTCAAAAGGTGGAGGCCGTCGCCTTCGACACCGACCAAATCGTCGAGCACGTTTGCTACGAGGCCGGAGAAGTTCGACACGAGCGCTACTGCTTCTGCGACGACTGGGACCGAAATGTGAAAATATTCGCCGACTTCGAGCCAGAAACGCCGGTGCAGGAGATTATCAAGGACGCCATCGCTTAAAAAGTACATTAAATTAATAAGTCAGTTTGAGTCGCTTCGTCGGTGAACCCTCTTTTTTTATGTACATCGTTATCTCTCCCCCGCCTCTTATCGTTCTAGACCATTCTCGCTTCAGCCCCGTGTCGATGTCCTTGACGCACATTTCCCCTATGTTTTTCACGCATTCGTGCCGAGCGCCCCGCCGAAGCCTAACCCTGATTCGGTACGCTGGGTCGTCGTCGTCGTCGTCGTCCACGATGTTTTCGAATTCGGCCTCGTCGGAAATGTCCTTCAGCGAACCGTGCTGGGCGTAAAAGGTGTCGAAGTCGAAATGCTCGGGGGTGACGGCGTCTTCGTCGTCTGGGTCGACGTACGTCCTGAAGCCGATGCCGAGGACCCAATCCTCCGGAATCTTCGTCTCGGTCGCCACCTGTCCGAGCTCGTCGAACCAGAGCATCCTCTTCCGCACGCCCCGCAGCATGAAGCTGTTGAACGTCGTGCGTATCATGTTGTCGTCCATGTGCTTGTCGAACCGCTTGACTTTTTTCTTCACGATGTCGCCGCGGCGTTCGTCGCAGCCCCATTTCCGGAACAAATTGAACAGGACGCTCTGCCGCATGTACTGATTCGGCCCGCACACCAGTTTGGGCATCTGGTACTCGTCCACGTTTTCAAAGTCGATGGGCGGCCTGAAGTAATTCCCCGGGTCCCTCGTAACGACGGGGTTCCTTAAGAACGTGTCCAACGGATTGAACTTCCGCAGGGCTCGGGCGTTGTCGCGGAAGCGCTTCGGCAACAGGGGCCATCGCAGCGGCGGGGTGGTCCCGAGCTCTCTCACCAGATAGTGGTAGTTGGCGGTGGCCTTGAAGACCAGCTTGTGCAGCTCTCCCTTGATGGCCTCCAACAGCGCCGTGTTCACCTTCTTGAGCGGGCGCTTGAAGTCGAATATGAACCACCGTCGCTCCATCTGTCCCTCCTGGTTCTCCATGTCGGGAATCGAGTTGCACGCGAATACCACCGGAATCTGCCCTCGCGTCGTGACCTCGGTTTTATTTTTTCGGTTGACGTTGACGGGTTCGCCTACGATGAGCGACTTCAAGGGCTGGATTCCAACCTTGACCTCCTTCGAGAACTCCGTGCAGACCATCAAGTCCTTGGTCGTGCCGTCGTTACCGACCGCGCACTCCAGCCCGAAACTCTTGGAGCCGTTAGCCGACAGCACCGCGACGCAGTTCTTTTCGAAGAGCGCCTTAAGAACGTCGATGAGCAGCGACTTGCCCGTCCCGGCGTGGCCGTGGAGCAGCGCACCGATGTCCCATCTGTCGTTCACGTACGCCGGATGTTGCATGGACAGCGGGCGGCCGAAGCATACCGCCATCACCCACCGCACGTCGGCCAGCGAGTACCCTTGGTCCAACAAAATTTTGTCAAAGAACGGCGTGTCGAGGTCGGACGTCACCCCCTGCCCCGTGTTGAAATCTATCGCCCACGCCTTGAGGAAGAAACAATTCGGCAAGAACTTGACGCACTGCTTCGTCTTACTGGTCGCCTCGTCGAATGAGGTGAATCTCGCGTAGCCGGTGCCGATGCCGTCGGCGTCGATGTTAAATTTGGCTTCGCCCTTCGTCTCGAGGACGCCGTTCTGCATCGAGAAGCAATCCTTGCGAATCCTGAGTGGCGGCAGCCGGGGGTCCTCCGCGTGCTCGCATATTCTTTCTTTCAGCTGGCGGTAGGCGTCCTTCGTATTCGAGAAGATGTAGAACGTGCACGGGTTCTTGTTGTCGCAAAACAACTTTTTTAAGATGCTGTCTATCTCGGGCAACAGTTTGTTCGCCTCGAGCTGCCTCTCGTCAGTGTCGCCCTCCTTCACCAGCTCCCACGTGCCGACGGTGAGGTAAGGCAACTCGTTCACCGTTTTCCACGTCTGTGACCATATCTTGTTCCCCAGCGGGACAAACTCCTCGCAGTCTAAGTCCGACCCGACCGAGTGCTCGTTGTAGTATCGCCCACACTCTTTGCATTCGCTGCAGTAGTCCTCGATGAAGTGCTTCCCGTACAGCTTGCCACCCATGTGCCGCAATTTGTACTTGGCGAGTTCGGTCAGAGCCGCGTCGTATCCATCGTCTATCGAGTGAGAAGACTGGGGGTAACTCGTCTTCGTGAACTTAAAGGCGGACGGCACATCCTTCAGTATACGTTCTCGGAGGCTCCGGTCCACGTCGTCCATCTTGCCGCTCCTCACCTGGTGCGCGACCTCGACGTACTGGGTCGCCAGACCGAGGTAATGCACGTACATCGTGATTTTAATCAATTTGTCCGAGAGCTCCTTCTTCTGGCCAGCCAGCAGATTTTCGTCCAGCATCACCTCCATCCGAAGCTCGCCCAACTCGCGCAGTACCCTCGCCCTTTGAATCATGTGGTCACAGTACGTGCTTTTTTCCTGGCTGCCGTTGATGCCGTAAAACGAGTCGCTGCGAGACATGCTCTTGAGCTTGAAGGTTTCCAGCGCTTTCTTGAATATCATCAACGCGAGCTGATTTTCCGTGGCGTCGTCGTCGCCGGGCAGGTCTTGGACTATCTTCTGGTACTTCTGCCCGACGCGTTCAACCAACTGCCGCGCGCTGGCCTCCGCCTCGTCACCGGGGTCCGAGGCGTACCCCTGGCTTTGCTCGTACTGAGATTCTTCGTCGCTCATCGCGTTTAAAGCTTCGCTAGTTTTTTTTTATTCCGAAGGAGTTACAAACCCGAGACCCGCGATGGAGACTTGGTTCCGGCAGCTGGTCCAAAAGAGCAACTGGGCACCCACGGTGACGATGCGGGTCAGCCGGGACGAACTTATAACGCTAGTCTCAAGCTTTGAGGCGTTTGAGCTTTGGGACAGTGTTGAACCTTTTTCAAAGAGAACGATATTTCACCACGGCGGCGGCGTAACGGTCCGTTTTGCAGATCTCGAGATCCGAAATAATGGATCTGCGCTCGAAACGCTAGAAAGTGTTTTCGACAAACACGAGTTCGAAGTCGCACTGAAGCGAAACTCGAGCGAAAAGGTTAAGGTTAAGCTTAAGCTTAAGCTTAAGCTTAAGCCGTCGGTCGTCAAGCTGAAGGAAGTCGAAGTACTTTATTTGACACAATTTCAGAAAAATAAGTGG